>JACCDP010306980.1_pt1 | contig 28690 bp, 25 predicted proteins | sample 7445841 | NCBI WGS metagenome assembly JACCDP01 (sample SAMN15323441, study PRJNA562643) | freshwater metagenome | isolation source: river surface water | place: USA:Blue River Watershed | collected 2017-08-17 | reverse complement strand
TTGAGTTTGAACCTCGCAACAAATTGTTAGTAGAATTACTAACAGATGTATACTATGACCGTAAAAGACAAGTCTTGGTTCTCAGTGATAGAGTTAATCACACACAGACTTTGTATGATATGTTGCCGAGGGAAATCCAAGATGAGAGTTGTATTCTCTCGAGAGACGTCGACTCAAAGACACGATCGGAATGGTGTATGACAAAACGGATCCTGATCGCAACCTACCAAATGGCAAAGGAAGGATTTGATGTACCAACGCTCAATACACTCCTTATGGCAACTCCTCGTCCGGACGTCGATCAGATTGTTGGACGAATCCTCCGAGTGGAACGAAACAAAAGAACAATCGATCCGGTCATTCTCGATGTTGTCGATCCCGCATTCCGCCGTCAGTTTCAAGAGCGGCTATCCCTATATAACAAGCGTAGCTATAACGTACAAAAAATGAAACTTGAGTAAATGTTTAAAGAACATTAGCTTAGATTTTTTAAAATGGCTACGCAGGAGGAATTAAAGGCTAAAATGGCTGATCTGGACAGGCAGAAGGAACAAATCGCAGAACAGATTCGCCGGCTTACACCGATTACCGAAGGACGAGCCCAGGACATGCTTAATGCTTTTGAAGATAGAATTATCAAGCAGGTGAATACGATCTTAGCGAAATCTACAAACCAGTCTACGTCTGGAGCACTATCGTTTCTGCCATCAAAGCTAGGATATTCTGAATTTTCTAGCGTAAAAGAACCTTTTATTCCTTCTGAAACTCATCAACAAGTGAATCTGCCTACTTCGAAAAATAACAACGTATCTCATACACGCGAATGGCTAAGTTAAACAATGCGTTAGCTTTCCAAATAAACAATCCAAGTTATAAGTGGAGCTATAGTCAAGTGGTTACGACGTGGGATTCTGACTCCCGAAGCCCCGGTTCGATTCCGGGTAGCTCCTTTTTTATTCAATCATAAGAACGTGTCCATCATCGACATCCATAGGAACCAAACAAGGTGACTTCATGTATTTTGTAGGCTTCACGTTGAAAGCATGTGCGAGATCCCACATGACAACATAAGCTATACGGCAAAACATAGGGTCCCATCTTTCTTCACGCCAACTATTCTCGCTCACACGATTCAAAACATGAAGATCGTGTGTGAGAGCATTATAAAATAATACACGCCCTACTTTCCCTTCCATCGAAACAATATCATCACACTTATACATCCTTATTTATACACCGTAGCCTTCATCAAAGTCGAAACGTCCGGAAGCAGCAGTGTAATCGTCCTCGTAAGGTCTCTCTGCTCTGTCACCATAGTTTCCATAATCTACTTCCATATCGCCTCCAAATTGGTTACGAGGAAGGTCTCCATTCTCTACATAGTCTCGAGTATCATTGTATCCTTCTTCGGGCTGATCAGAATCTAAGCGAGCCTGTAGTTCATTGTATTCGCTTTCGGGATCTGGATAGTTGTATTCACGTGCGAATATTTCACGGTCTTCGTTCGTGATGATATATGACGCGATACCAATATCTAACATTTGTTTGGTAAGTTCACGTTCCATGTCATTGAGGTTTCTCATTCTCTGCTTGAGTTTTTCACGTTCCTTTGTTACGAGAGTTTGAGTAACCCTCTCTGCGTCGTCCCGTGTCAGAAGTATCATATTCAGAACTAGATCGTACTGAAGAGCATTTTCTAGAATCTTTGTAAGTCCTGCTTTATTCTTGTCTTTCGAGATCTGATCGAATACTTCAAAAAGGAGTCCTTTTGTCACGTCACGGAAAAGTGATGGATTGATACGAGACTGCAGATATGTTGAAACAGTTCTGTATTCAGATACTACCTTTTGAGAGAACTTCTCTACAGAGACAATATCGAGAATACGATTTATCAACGCAAGAATAGCTACTCCATCCACATTTCCTTTTAAGAACTTATCGATCTTATCGGTTTTTAGGAACTTCGGAGGACCAATGTTGATACGACGGCGTATCTCTTTGTCATCAAATACAAATCGTTCAATTGTAGGAGGCGGTGTTCTATCTACATATGTAGCTTGTTGAGCAGGGCGAATGTTCTTATCGAGAATCAACGGATCCTGAACAATCTTCGGAACAAACTTTGACGTGAATATAGAGTGTGTTTTAGGAACATCGCATCTCATCATAAGTTCTTCTGTTCCAATCTTTTCAGAAGGACTGTATTCTAGCTTTTTCATAGGAATAACTGTAAGATTCAGATTTGAATAACCATCTTCTACTTTAGGTTCTACATAGCGTTCTTTGGCAGACTCTAACTGAACTCTAAACTTGTCGACAAATGGAGCGAGATAACGAACACATTCCTTTCGAACTTCCTTCGGCTGTCCGATGATTGCTCTGAGAATTGGAGTAATCGGAGAGTCTTTGAAAGCACTTGGGAAATCTTCAAAGCTTGCCTTCAGTTCGTAAATAACATTGTTAAGAACATGTGAATCACTGCTGTCAACAGTATCTCTTGGATACCCTGTTAATTTGAAAATCTTCGATCCAAATGATCTACGCGGGATTAAAAAAGGATTGTGGGTTTGTAGAAGAATGACAGCACCGCAGATTCCTAAATAGCCTTCTGTTTTATTTTTTGTCTCAGTATCACCTTTTCTAGATCTAACAATATTTGATAGATCTCGTACAAACTGTAAGACGGGTAGCAACTGAATTTCGTCGGGTAGGACTTGTAGCAGTGATAGTATGGTGTATAAGGTGAACTCCCCCGGATTCTTGAGATCGAACACCTTTCGAAGTTGTGCCAACGAGTTTGTAAATGAGGAAACGTGCGATTCGCCATGGAAAACTTGCGTGTCGAGGGAATCATAGTTAATGATAACTTTTCCGTCATTGTCAAAATCGTCTTGGGCGACCAAAACATCGGTGTTAATATGTTCCCCACAAAATTTACACATTCTATAACCCTCTTCAATTGTCGTCCACTTTGTGAAATATTCAACTTCATCTTCTTCTAGTTCGCCTCGAAGATCTGACAGAGTATGTTCGCAGACAATGAATGATCCTGCTTTATCTAAATATAGGTTATTTGAAGGCGCAATCTGCATTATAATGAGCTGAATGGCGACGGCTTTGTCCTGGGGAGTTCTAGACGGATCGCTTAGCAGAGTAATTACGTCCTTTCGAAGTTCAGATATCGGAAGGCCACGATATTTTTCATACTTAACAACGACTGGCTTTTCGGGAGACTTTTGGAACTTATTAAGAAGTCCAACGTATTCCTTTAGAATATCAGTTTCTGTAGTTTCTTTCCAAGCAATCTTTCCAGCCGTTCTAAATTTTACTCTCTCTTGCTGAATGTGATCGACAGGTATACATTTTCCAAGAGGAACCGGTCTACTCTTATCAACGGCAGAATTCACTTCACTCCAAGGAGGAGAGCGATACACTCCTGAATTTAATAGGATATCAAAGCTATCAGACTTTATACATTCCTCCGGAGTAGATGTCTCAAAGTTAGGCATTCCAAGTTTTTCTCCAGGAGCTTCGGGAGGTACAACACCTGAAAGAGACGCCATTGATAGAAGTTTCTTAACTATGAGAGCACCGCCGTCTTCTTGATTCATAAGCCAAAGACGAGGATTTATGCCTTCGCTCCAGGGAAGAACATACGTCTTTCTTATACTTTCTGAAGGAGCAGCTTCATCATCTCTCTTCGGAAACTCAACAGATATAACTGCAGGTGGTGATACCACTGGATCGACGCTTGGGAACTTTACCTTCCATATACTCCAAGGAATCTGAGAGAACTTTACATCATAAATTTTTAGATACTTAAGACCTTCTCCGTATGGATCGGTTGTTGTAGGAACTCCATGATTCAGAATAGCCGAAATCTTTGGGAATATCTCGTTGAGGGGCTCATCTGTCATAACCTTCGACGGCTCATTCGATGAGAGGAACGGATGTTCAGAAAGAGGATTCGGTATATCTACAGACCGTTTTCCAATATAATATCCTTTTACTTTGATTTCGTCTACAGTGTTTCCAATAGGCAGCTTTACAATCTCCATGGAGTTATCATCATGAATAACGGTCTTTGTTCTGCTATAAGGTCCAAGTGCCTTGATAGGTACTTCGCCTTGTTCATTGACAAAAACACCTGATTCTGAAATAGGAATTCCATCTTTTTCAGTTGTCTTAAACGGACGAGGTAGAGCATTTAGCAGACGATTGTAGTGATTAGGTGCCTTGCGAGTAGCTTGATCATCTAGAGGAATCCAGTTATTCTTGTATGAGAAAGGTACGTAAGAAAAATTAGAATAAATAGGAGAGACCCAAGAAACATTAACAGATTTGCGCTCCGTCTCTACAGTGTACTCTGTGTCTACGAAGTTGATAGTTTTTGTATAGAGTTCTCGAAGTCTATCAACTTCTTTCTTGAGAAGTTTAATCTCAAAACTGGTTGGCTTTTTCTTGCCTGTGAGAACTTTCGCCTCATAATCAAGAAGCTGTTCGTCTAATGTAAAAAAACGAAGCTCTTCGGGTCTTTGAACGTCTTCTTCAAACTCAAAGGTCTCCCCGATAAGCTCGAATTCGCTAGTTGGATCAAAAGTAAGGACGTCTGCCATTGTTATTCTATAGAACGTTTTCTACTGTAGAACAATATTCGAAGATCGTATCTGCTGCCGTGCGAAGGACTGTCTCGGGAGACTTCTTTGTGAAGAATCGGAGAACCATTGTATTTCGCAGAGGATGAGGAATATCATACGATACAAACTCAACGTTCTTATCACCATAGATAACCTCCTGAAGGAGAGCTCCTAGAGTATGTCCGCCTTGCTCAAGTGTAACGGTATAGCTTCCAGATTCGCTATCTCGAGCAATATTTTCCATTGCTTCTTTCATATAGGTCTCAAGACGCTTTCGAAGAATTGCTACAGCATACTTTAGAATATCCTTCGCAGATAGAACTCCAATGCTTTCAATTTGCATATCAATCCAGTTCGGACGATTTGACTCGTCTCGAGAGAACGACTGCTGATAATAGAAGTTATCAAATAGAACTGGATCCTTGCCTTCATCTACCCACATCTTTCTATCAAGCTTTACACGTTCAGGATCTACGTGCCAACGAGTTGTTCCAACACATACTTGAGATACATGTTGTGTTTCAACGGATAGTCTTCCACGCAGATGAACTGCTTCTCCAGATCGAAGACGCAGGAATAGCAGGGGTGTATTTAGATCACGATCACGCATAAGAATCTTATCTCTTCCGGACTCTACTACGAAATCATCAGTAGTAATCGTTCGAATCTTATCAGTCTTTTCAGGAAGAATTCGGAGTTCAATCTTAGCATCTCGAACTGTAGAAGCATCTTCGGGATTCACATTGACCGGAAGCATCTCAACGCGATGACGAAGCATCTCGTGAGGAAGCTGGCTAGTATTCTCTAAAATTTGAACATCACGAACCGCTACAGTTGGAACTCCCGAAAGAACAAGTCTGCGAAGAGCATTCACAAATGTAACGGGATAATTCCGAAACTCGCAGTTAAGTTCATAACCGCGATTCGAAGTCTTCAGGTTTTCAACGACTGCCATTTTAGTTTCACTCATTCTCGTTATTGTTTCATCCGTTTTTTTCGTCAAAGTTCATAACTAAGATGTCGAATCAGCCATATTTATTCTACAGTGAAAGATGTCCTCATTCCAAGCAGATTATAGAGACTCTGAAAGCTCTCAACAAGGCCGGACTGTATAAGTTTGTACTTGTCGAGTCTCTTCAGAGACAACAGATTCCTTCATTTTTAAAGAAAGTTCCGACTCTCTACGTTCCCGACACAAAGGAAGTTGTAGTTGGCAAGGACATCTTTGGCTTCATCGCAAAGCCTACGAATGCTCGTAACGAGCTTCCGACCAAATCAGAACCTATAGCTAGTGGCGGGGCCAGTCAACAGATCGGAGATATTTCTGCTTGGGGATTCGAAGGGACTGGAAATCTAACAGAACACTATTCTTCTTGGGATAATCCTAATGCGTTCACCGGAGTGGGTGGAAGTATGTATACTTTCCTTGATCAACCTATCGTTACTCAGGGAGGAGACGTGCCTTCTGGAAAAGGACCCGATACCGAAAATACAATCAAAAGTAAGACCGGAGCGAATACAGATGTAATGGCTCGAATGGAAGCTATGCAGAATCAGCGAAAGAATGAGTTTGGCGGAGTTAGTCGCAAGTAACGTATAACTTTCACGTATAGAAAGATATAACAATAATGGCCACCAAGACTGTTCTCATGAACGCTCTATATGACCAGTTTCTCTCCTTTGTGGGTGAACTGGCAGAGATGTATCCCGATGATCCCGATTTCAATATGTTTGGTACAACTCTAAAAATGGTTCGAACTACAAACCCATCTCTGCTTGTAAAGTATATCGTGGAAACTACTCAACAATTTGAAGACCAAATTCTCAAAAAGGATGAAAAGTTCTTTTTGGACTACTCGTTTTCCGAATATGGTAATGACGTAGACATTAACGTATTCGCCAAACTTAAGCAGTATTATTCGAAGATGGAAACCATCTCTAAAGATGGTGTTTGGAAATATATCCAAAACATTGTTCGACTAGCGAAAGCTATCAGTTCAATGTAGGCACTTTTACAAACTGTTCATAACTTTCAGTAACTTTTACTTCATCAAATCCATACAGATCTTTTGAAGATAGAGTCTTCAACTCTTCAATTGCGTCTTCGGGTTTATCGAAGTTTCTAAATAGAATTTGATTGACTTCAGCAGGTGACCATTTATAGTCGAGACTTTCGTCGGTCCAATCATCAAAATTACGGTCGTAGAAACTATCAATCATCTCTCTAAGAATCTCTCTATTGCATTTCTTGAAATGAACTATCATATCAATGCGTCCAGGACGAATAAGAGCACGATCAATGCGCTCGGGGAAATTACTAGAAATCGCAATGATACGTCCAGATGCTTCAAGAGTTCCGTCGAGTAGATTTAGAAGGAATGATAGATCGATGGGCTCCTTGAAATCTTCTTCGCGTTCACGATCCATCCAAGGATCTGCGTTTTGCTTCTTCTCCTCGACAGTAGAAGTGGGTTTCTTCCATTCTCTTCGCAGAACAGCATCTCCCATAGCATCGATATCTTCAATGACATAAAGTCTCTCATGAACCGGAATGGTATATCTTTCAGTGTTAATTCCATCATAGACATGAATTTCTTCGTTAAAGAAAAGATGGCGTAGCTGTGCCTTTGATTTGATTTCGGAGAGCTGAATATTAATAATATGGCGACGTGCTGTATTCGCGATAGCCTTTACAGTTGAAGTTTTACCACATCCAGGATCTCCGTGGAACATGAATCCAAGAGTATAGGGAATACCCTTCTTTTCGTACCAATCTTTACGAGTTAGGAAAAATTCGACATGTTTCTTGACCTTTGAACGTTGCTCAAAGAATACGTTGTCAAAGTTACGAGTCGTATAGAACTTGTGCTTTGTATAGACTAGATGTGTTGTAGGTAGAGGATTCTGGGTAGTTCTCTTGTTTTTACTATTTGTCATCATATCGAAAAAATATAGATTTGTACCAAGTTTATTCTTCATTCGGCGTTCATAATCTGCATTACAACGGTCTACAAATGCTTGAAGATACTGAACCTCATGATCATAGCAGAACAGTTTGAAACGAATGACCTCCACTTGTCCCTCGCTGTGTTTCAACTCTGTTAGTTGAAAATACAAATCCGGTTCAATCTGAACTGGTTCATATTCATTTGGAAGATAGTCATGTTGAGTCATACAAATTAAATTTCGAATAGCAGGGATTGTCGTTACGTAATTAACTACAGCATCCATTCGAATATGGCTTCCCGTAGTAGGGAGTTGCGCGTTTTTCGTGTTCGAGGTTGATACAATTCTTTCACATTGAATTGTTGCTCGGATCTCTTTGTTTGTGGGAGGAGGTGGAGTAGCTGCTGGTACTCGTTTCCGTCTAGAGCAGAATCCTTTTACAACCGGAAACCATGTAGGATATGACGCTACTACGCGTTCATATAGATTCAGAAGAATCATGTTTTTCAGAGGACTTAACCCTGCAGTTGTCCCAAATTGCATGAGCAACTGAGTTCTAAACATATCATGAAAAAAATTTGGTTGAGCCATTGATCGAAATAAGTTTTCAGTGTGAAAGTAATAAATGGTGAAATCTCGGAAAGTTTCGAAGAGACATCGCCGTCGTCGGCATGTTGGAGGTGGAGAGACGATCGAGTATCCTTCTAACATAGAAAGTATGACAAAAAAACAGGCAGAAGAAGCTGGAAGAAAACGCGCTGAACCTCTGGCGGGAATTGCATATTATGACGAGTATGATGCGCCCAAGTTTGAGCGCGAACCACGGACTACAAATGAAATTGCTTATAAATATGCTTTTTTTAATGCGGGAGGATCCGGAATGAGAATAGCCGGTGACCCGCCTTCGAGCGATTATTCTTCTTATGCGTATGATGCGACTCCTGCGAGATCCGCAAGTCCCCCTCGTTTTGCTTATGATGCGACTCCTTCGAGATCGGAAAGCCCCCTTCGTTTTGCTTATGATCCTGATGAAGAACCCCCTGCCCCGGCAGCCGCTGCTCCCTCTGTAGGTTCAACTTCTTCTCCTGCTGCGCCGTTAAAATCTCCCGGATCTCAGTCTAAGCCTACCCGAAAGGCCCCTCCTGCTGCTGGTTCCAAAAAGAGAAAGACCACTCGTCGAGTTAAGAAGCTCCGTGGAAAGAAATAAGTGCGTTCAAAAAGTAAATGGGCGAAAATAACTCGGTGGAAATATCACCCAGCATTCGCTGGACGAACAAATTAGAGGAGTATTTTGCGTCTACAGGCGAGAAAGCCAATGGACTTGCGTGGGTCCATAAGCGTGCGGAATCTCTTTACAGCAACAGAAGAACGTATATCGATCTTCCTGTTATCATAGGAAGCGGAGTCATCGCGTTCTTAAACGCGGGTTCCCAGACTCTGTTTACGGATCAACGTATTGCGTCAACAGCGCTTGGCGTTGGTTCTTTATTTGTAGGTATTCTCAACACCGTGAGTACCTATTTTGGATGGGCAAAGCGAGCTGAAGGTCATCGAATCTCTGCAATTCACTATGCCAAGTTATTCCGATTTATTACGGTAGAACTCAGCCTTCCTAGAGAGGAAAGAATGAGTCCCCACGATCTTCTCAAGTATGTAAAGGATCAGTATGATCGACTTGCTGAAATAAGCCCCATGGTTCCGGATCTGATTATCTCCCAGTTCCAGTCTAAGTTCAAGAACCAGAAGGATATAAGCAAGCCTGAAGAGACAAACGGTATCCATAAGATTGAAATATACAATCCTTCGGATGATGAAGAAGACTTCAATGATAGGGTTTTAAAGAGTCCTATGATTACGAAAAAGACAACTCTCCATGACATCATGAATCCTAAAGAGCTTCCTACTTTAAAACTTCGTGAACCTCCGAAGGTCGAACAGAAGAAGCCAGTCGAAACGGTCAAAAAGCCAGCTGAACCCAAAGAAGATGAAACACCTCGCACAGAAGAGGTTAAGCCTGAGGAGGTAAAGGTAGAAGTTCCTGAAGTTACGCCTTCTTGATACACATATCAAGAGTAGGTACGTTGATGTTTACCGGCTTTGATCTCTTGAGCCGTAGTTGTTCAGATGCTTTTTCTACAATATCTGTAGACAGCGATACATATCTCTTTATGTCCCGTAGAGGAGCTTGAACGTTCATAGACGGGAATAGTAGACGGATCGGGTGTAACTCCGATAATACTATATTATTATCTCCTTGTGTGTATTCTCTGTATTGTGCGATATCTAGAGGTCCTCCAAACATTCTCAGAAGAGTTCTTGGAGGGGCTACAGAAAGAGTACGATCCTTGTAAAGGTCGCTGTATAGAAGTCGAAGGAGGCTATGACGGGTCCATTTAGTTGAATCCGACAGGCGGTTGTCTGCATATAGGTTTGCTAGAGCACATTCGGCGGAACAATAGTGGCCTTCACAGGTATATGTATTTTTGTAAGCATCATACGAAATAGGAAGAAGAACAGGACTCCAATGGAAGTTATGACAGCACCAGAAACAAGCTGTCTGAGCAGAATATCGATCTCCAGTTACCTTGTCAAGCACAGACTTCAATAGATCTGTATTGAAACTATTTGAATTGGTGGCGAGTTCGACCGATGTTAGAATATCCGCATAAGAAGTGGTCTCTCCCGCGGGTATAATTTCCTCATCTAATCGTTCTTCCGTTATCTTTAGAGAAAAGACAACGGGAGTGTCCGTTACAGTAACTTCCTTGGTTGTTTGCTTTCCCTTTCGAGGCATTTAGAAGAAATACGCTCGAAATGTCAAAATCAAAAGTCATTTTTTTGTAAATGAGAATTGTCTGTATGACAAATGAAGGACAACTACCTATGATGAAAAATATGTTAAACTCTGCCATGAAAGCGGGATTAGATATGTCCCTTTTTCATTGCTATATTTTAGGATCTCAGAAAGAGGCGGCTATTTACAGTAGCAAAGAGTTCAAGAGCCTAACAACTCAGAAACTCGAGGTAATTCTAGAGAATATGAAGCTTGACAAAGAAGTTCTTTGGATCGACAATGATATCTATATCTTCTCAAACTTCTTGAGCCATATTCGGTCATTCGGAGGAAAGTTTGTAATGCAGGACGATCTTTGGGGTGCTTGTACAGGATTCTTTCTTGCTCGATCAGATGTATTTTCCTTAAAGGCTATTCAGGCATCTATTCAATATCTAAAGACAAATCAGGCAACATCAGTTAACGATCAACACGCCTTTAATTATGTTTACAAGCGTACGATAGGTGTTAATATTACACTTCTCCCTCAAGAAGAATATCCAAATGGAGAAATATATTTCAATCGAAATGTAACGTCAAAAGCAAGAATTGTTCACTGCAATTATCTCATGGGAACTTCTGAAAAGGAACAACGTCTAAAAGATCATAATTTATGGGACGATTCTGATACCGCATTCAATATTGTGAAGAAATATTCTCACCTTCAAAACGAATTTACACCTACCACCGCCTAAGTTCATCACAGAAATGTCAGACCTTTCAAAGCAGTATCGCAAGCACACTCATCGCGAACATATCCTCAGTCTACCCGACACTTATATCGGGAGCATTGAGAATTGTGTCGATGAGCTCCATGTTGTTGATGGAGAATCATTCAAGCAGCGAGCTATCAGCCCGTTTAATCCTGGATTTTACAAACTATTTGACGAACTACTTGTGAATGCCCATGATCATGTTGTTCGTCTTCGTCAACGAGGTTCTGAGAATCCAGTCAAGAAGATTGATGTTGAAATTACCGATAACTCTGTAATTACTATTCGAAACGACGGAGAATCAATTGATGTAGACAAGCATCCTGAGTATGGTGTATACGTTCCTCAGATGATCTTTGGTGAACTGCTTACATCTACTAATTATGACAAGAGCGAAAAGAAGCTGGTTGGTGGCAAGAATGGCTATGGAGTCAAACTTGTCAACATCTTTGCGAAGAAACTCGTCGTAACAGTAGTCGATGGTAAGCGTAACCTGAAATATGTTCAGACTTTTGAAGACAACATGTCAAAGATTCATGAACCCATCATCAAATCAAGCAAGGTAAAGCCCTACGTAGAAGTTTCATGGACTCCGGACTTTGCTAAGTTCGGTTGGAGCACGCCCGTTATTCCGACAGATCTACTCGAGGTCATGAAGCGTCGTGTGTTTGACACGGCAATGACAGTCGATCGAGATGTCCGAGTTACATGGTGCGGCACACCAATTAAGTTCCGAGATCTGGCAGCGTACGCTTCCTGGTATCTGCCGAATGATACAACCCTCATTACAGATACTCCGCAGGTGGGGTGGCAACTTGCAGTTGCCGATAACCCGTTTGACCGGGCATTTAGTGTATCCTTTGTAAACGGCATCTGGACTCGATCTGGAAAGCACGTTGACGAGGTTACGTCTCAGCTGGTTACTCATATTTGTAATTACCTGGAGTCTAAGAAGAAAATCAAAGTTAAGCCCGGACTTGTGCGTGATTCTCTTGCGGTATTCATCAACTGTGAAGTCGAAAATCCATCCTTCAGTTCTCAAACCAAAGAAGTTCTTACGACTAAGGTTTCTTGTAAACTTGGTGAAGCTTTCCTCAAGAAAGTCATCACGAAGCTCAATGTAGTCACTAAAGTACTTGAACAGCAGAATGTAAAGGATACGAAGGAAAACTCGAAGACTGATGGAAAGAAGTCATCAAAGATCACTGGAATTCCTAAGCTAGATGACGCAGTTTATGCCGGAACTTCAAAGAGTCATGAATGTAGTCTCATCCTTACGGAAGGAGATTCAGCCAAAGCTATGGCACTTTCGGGGCTCACACAGGATCAACGAAAGTACTATGGTGTCTATCCCCTGAAGGGTAAAGTTCTCAATGTAAAAGATACTTCAGTTCGAAAGGTAGAACAAACTGAGGAAATCGCAAACCTCAAGAAAATTCTAGGTCTAGAATCTGGAAAAGAATACGCTGATATCAAGTCCCTGCGATATGGACGAATCCTTATCATGACCGATCAAGATTATGATGGATCTCATATTCGAGGACTTCTAATTAATGTATTCCACGAACTTTGGCATACGCTCTTTCAAATTCCTGGGTTCATCACTTACATGGCAACTCCGATTGTAAAAGCTACTAAGGCTAAGCAAGTAAAGTCATTCTATACTCAATATGATTATGAAGAATGGCGTAAGACATCTGCTTCAAAGGGTTGGTCTGTAAAATATTACAAGGGACTGGGTACTTCGACTCGTGACGAAGCCAAGGAGTACTTCAAGAACATGAATGTTGTAAAATATTCGTATGACGGCCAAAGCGATACATCTATCGAGCTTGCGTTCAACAAATCTCAAGCAGATGATCGTAAGGATTGGCTAAAGACATACAGTCGTGAAAACATTGTAAATGTGAACCCAAATGACTTCCTTACGTATTCCGACTTTGTGAACAAGGATCTCATTCATTTCTCAAATTACAATCTTGAACGTTCGATCCCTAACATGATGGATGGCCTTAAGACGTCGCAGCGAAAGATTCTATTCTCTGCTCTCAAGAGAAATCTCAAGAATGAAATTCGTGTTGCGCAGTTTGCAGGTTATGTTTCTGAACATTCCGGATACCATCACGGCGAAGCATCGCTAAACGAAGCAATTATTGGAATGGCTCAAGACTTTGTAGGATCGAACAATATTCCATGGCTCGTACCTCAAGGACAGTTTGGAACTCGACTTGTTGGTGGCAAAGATGCTGCCTCTCCTCGTTATATTCACACGTATCTACAACCCTATATTCAGAATCTTGTACCATCTGATGATCTCGACTGTTTGAAGTATCGAGACGATGACGGTCTTCTAGTAGAACCCGAGTGGTATGCTCCAATTCTACCGATGATCCTAGTCAATGGTTGTCGTGGTATTGGAACTGGCTACTCTACATTCATTCCGCAGTACAATCCTGCTGATCTAAAGAAGATGCTCGTTCAATGGCTCGAAACTGGAACTGGACTTGAGAAAGAACTTACACCGTATTACAAGGGATTCAAGGGAAGAATCGAAAAGACTGGAACCGGTGATTACACCGTATCTGGACAATGGACTATTGAAAAGGATACTATGACGATTACCGAACTAGCAGTTGGTTCTTGGACATCTGATTTCCGGGAGTGGCTAGATAAACTAGTCGCTGATGGAGCGATCAAGGATTATTCAGATACTTCGACAGATACAGATGTTATGATCAAGGTTAAGCTTGCTGGAGACGCAACACCTGTTATCAAGCTACTGACTGACAAAATCAAGCTTACGAATATGCATGCGTTCAATCATCGCTGCGTCATTCACAAATACGACACTCCGAATGAGATTCTAGCAGAGTATGCTCATGTTCGACTGGACATGTATGCGAAACGTCGTGAATATATGCTCAATGCTATGCGTGAAAAGTTACCGTTCCATGAGAATGTAGTTCGATTCATTCATCAGCAATGCGAAGCAACTCCTCGTCCTGATCTTCGTCGCAAGACTCCGGAAGAGTGTGAAAAGCTTCTGGCTGAACAAAAGTTCATGAAGATTAAAGATTCATATGATTATCTGCTTGACCTACCAATCAAGTCACTGACTCTCAAGAATGCGCAAAAGCATGAAAAGGATCTGGACGATCTTCGAAAGTCTATCAAAGATCTCGAAGGAACTGATCCAAAGGATATGTGGCTCTCAGAACTTAGCCGATTCTAGTTAAAGTTAACTGTATACCAATAACACTTACAATCGATGATCCTGTGTTGGTCGCAGCTAGAAAAATCTTATCTCCGGGAGCTACAAAAAGTAGTCTTGTAAATGGAATAACAGCATATTGCCCATTATTTATAAGATTGCTAACTTGGTTAGTTAAAATTATACTTCCATTGTATCTTATTTTTAATATGATATTTCCACTGGCTCCAGCACTGTTAGACGTACAGGATACTCCAGCGACTAATAAATACTCACCGCGAGCACTGAATGTAATTTCTCCTGTCGTGTTATTGATTGATATTCCAGAACTATCTCCAACATTTCCGATGACTAAATCTGTATCTGTGCCTGAGGCAGGAACTTGATTTGAACCATCAAATGCATCGAGATACATTGAAGTTATGGTTGGACCAGTAGCTCCAGTAAATCCTTGAAGCCCACTAGCACCAGATGGGCCAGAAGGTCCAGTGAGACCTGTAAGACCCGAAGGTCCAGAAGCTCCAGAAGGTCCAGTAGGACCTGTAACTCCTGTAGGTCCACTAACACCAGTAGGCCCACTCTGTCCAGGAAGACCAGCCGGTCCAGATGGTCCTGGGCAGTTAGTTATTTTGCTCTGTGACAACCACTCACTTGCAGATAGCATTCTTGTTTTAAAGGGTAATAAACGCTTTCACATTTTTACATACATGAAATTAATGGATGTTCCTTCTTATCAACAGTTATTAGCAGAACAATATGAAGAAAATGCTCGTAATCTTCTTGTACATCAACAAGATTACGAGGAAGATGATGTAGATGAACACGAAGATCACGACTACTCCAATCGAGAGCTTGAAGATAAAGAAGCCTTCAATAAATTCGCTCCAAGACACGAAGAGAAGGATATATCAAAACCAGCAAATCCATTTGAGGATAAAAGCAAGATCAGTATTCGATATGACAAAGATGTAAAAACACATGTTCTAAACATTGATTCTAAGTTTAGAAGCTATACAAACAGTACTGCTACCAATACTTATGTAGAAGCTGTCTCATCTCATTTTATCTTTAGACCACACCGTGCCTATAAAAATACAGCATCAATTAAGCTTTCATCTTTAGAGTTTCCAAATGTTTCATATACATTTTCTGTAGCTCGCCAGAATATATCCATTCAAATCGCTTCTCCTGCCGGAGGTGCCTATACTACATTTTCGATCAGTCCTGGAAATTATTCAACAGCATCAGATCTTGCTACAGCAGTCGAAGACGTTATTCAGGCAACATACCCCACCTTTAGCATATCGTATGATTCTGTTAAGAATAAAATTACAATTTCTAATTCTACTGCATTTGATATGAAGTTTTCCCCATCACCCACTACTCCTTTCGATAATGGTCTTGGATACTATCTGGGATACCGAAATCTCGAGTATACTAATTCATCATCATACGTAGCAGAGGCTCTTCCGGATATTTATGGAGACACATATGCCTATCTAGTTGTCAACGATTACGGAGTTATCGAACATCAAGATTTCAATCAAACAAGCTTTTCTGCTCTTGCGAAAATACAGCTTAACGTCACAAAGGGTTCTATGATTTTTGATCAGCTAAACACGACTACAAAGGAATACTTTTTCGTACAACCAACAAATATTAGTCAGTTCGATATTAGATTATTAGACGCATATGGCCGTGAGTTAGACCTTCAAGGTATGAACTTTTCGATTACTTTAGAGATCAAAGAAATTCTTAATATTGGTCTTTATGAAAAGTTGCGAGATATATAAACCTTTTCCACAATCAAGTATAAGATGAACAAATCTGTTCTTGAACGCATCGAGCTTCCTAAAGTGGAGAATCACTACAATATGACTTCTACTCATCAGCAGTATCCTGCTCCTTCTCACGGAGGTCGCGTCCCCAACATCAATGATCCCGCTGCTCGTGGTTTCGCGGCTGTGCCCTACAAGATGTATGCCGATGGAAAGCCCATTCTTGGATCAGATCCTCGTGGAGATCTTGTTGGACACATTCACAAGGCTACGGCCTTAAACACTGTATTCTTCAGTGAGGCAAACATCGAGAAACTACAGTCGGATATTCGCCACCAGGTTCTCTTAATGAGCGGCGGAAAGTATAACATTGATCGTCAGAATGATGATGATCTAAAGATTGTCATGAGAAGTTATTACCTTATGTTTGGTCTCAATGATCCCAACCAGGTAGCTCGCGAACTAGAAGACCTCAACAGCAGAGTAGTTGGTTACTGCGCTGCTAAGATTTATTCCGAAGTAGACTTCCATATGTTCTATCGTAAGGATCTCGAAGACTTCGCTCCTGCTATTGCGAATCCCATGAATACTCAGGTATACGGAACTCGCACTGGAGAGCTAAGATCATTCTTCTGAGTTCATAAACATTGTCTTACATAATTTTGAACTGGAAGCCGGTTCCACTTTGAATACATCTAACACTTCAGTGGGATTGCAAATAAACATATCTTCTTCGTATTCAGTCGAGTAAGACTCCTTATAGCCAAACAGTTTATTCAAAAAATGTTTTTGGCGTGGCCACATAAATTCATATGCAGTTGGGATAAGTACTCCATCGTATCCCAAGTTACATAGCATTTTTGCAAACTTTTTGTTTAAATATATACCTTGTTCCTCATCTAACTTGTTCATAAATCCGATAATACAAAATTTAGGTTGAAACTTTGGTTTGTTTTTGTAGTAGCAAAGTATTTCTCGTTTTGTTTCTAGTTTGAGCTCCGTAAGACCGTATCCTGTTATAATTTTGAATAATTCTAAATCTTTCTCTTTTAAAGTTGTATACAAGTATTCGAACGTACTTTCTTTTGAAAAATCAATGAGTTTCAAAGACTTCTTCGTCTTGAACGTATAAAGGTTATAATCTGGTTCATATGCATAAAAACAAGCCAGAACTGTTTTGGAATAATAATTCCCAAATATATCTTTCTGTGTATCACTTGCGGGCACTCTGTACAACTTTGAACCCTTTCGTAGTGTTAAGGTCTGCATTATTCTTTACGACTAAAAATGAATTTTCTCTAAATTCTCTTTCTGCTTTCAACTATACCTCGCAGACAGAAGTAAATTTATACCTTTTTCCAGACGTAGTAAGGTCTTGGTTTAGTACCCTGATAGTAAAATGCTCCTTCATATCGAAGTCCCGGAAGTTCTTCTTGAACATATAATTTCATTAGATCAATAAATTCAGATTCAGGAGAATCTTCAATGTAGAGAACGATATGACCGTCTTTCTCTAGATGTTTGTAGGATTTTCTTAACAACGGCTTTAAAAACTCTTTCATAAACTCTTCGACATTTTTCCACTCTACCATATTCTCATACACTTCCTTGGTGAAGAACGGAGGACTTGTGAATACAAGATCAAACTCCCCTGTTATTCTAGCACCTTGAAATCTACCAGGTATGACTTTATACTTCTTAGTATTTCCACCTGCCTTGTCTTCTATAATTGCTTTGTATGCGGATTGCATAGAAAGGTTTGAATCAACACCAACATACTCAACTTCAGACGCAATCGCAACACGTAGTCTATCACCCCATCCAGCAGTTGGATCTAACCATCTCTTAGGTTTGAACATTTCCATAACTTTTAAACCTGCAGGGAACGGATATAGAGTACATTCTTTACCCGTTTCTGTCTTACATTTCATACGCTGCTCTTTCGAATATTTGTCGGTTTCATCGATCAATTTCCAATCTTTTGATCGTGGTATGGTTACCGATTTACCTCTAAATGTTTCCATTGTTATAGTAATGGAAACTTATTCTGTAATAACAGATGTGCCTGAATTTAGAGAGCAGATGGTAATAGCTCTTCAACAACGTGGGTTGAAAGAGAAGAAATCTATGCCTGTAGACTTTTTGTTTCTCTCAGGAGAAGCTGCATACTATCGAAATAAAATTGATACAAAAAGAACTACTTGGTTTTCTCAGTTATGGGGAAAATCAGTAGAGGATTTGACAAACAAGATAACACTTCACGCAAAATATAAAAATTCGGATTTTCTGATTGATTCGGATATTATTACAGAAGATATACCGGAGTTTTCTAGAAGTTTAAAAATAGTAAAGCCACTTGAAGGATTTCAGGGAAAGGGAATTCGAATCGTAACAAATACTAAACAATTAAAACAGTGGATCGATGAAAATCAGGAATACAAGAAGTGGTTACTTCAAGACTACATACGAAATCCAGCATTAAAAGATGGTTATAAATTTCATTTAAGAGTACTCGTTCTCGTTCTAAAAGAATATCGCAAACCTATAGAAGCTTATGTTGCTACTCATAAATTTTATGTGAAAGCTGAAGAGAAGTATGTTCGAGGAGATTGGCTGAATCCTAAAATTCACGATACGCATTATAAGCCTGGAAAGGCTGAGACTTTTCCTCAGATATTACCTGATGAATGGACTGAAAAAGATGGGGTTTCTATTGATGAAAAAATAAACAATATAATACGAGAACTTCTCGAAAATGAAAAAGACTTTAAACCAATCTGGAACGCAAAGAATGGATTCGAAGTATTTGGAGTAGATGTTATATTTGACAAGAAGAAACCATATATATTGGAATTCAATAACAAGATGAGTCTCAAAGGAAGATCATCATATGCTCCTGGAATTGTACAGTTAATTTTAGATGGCGTAGAAGAACCATATTTCAAACGTGTGATATAAAATATATGATTTTTGTAATGGAAGCTATAATTGGTACTCCTTCTAAATACTCAAAATCAAAAATGGTTTCATCGAATCCACCTTCAGAACTTTCAAAAGGAAGTTACTATCTTATTTTGAAAGTGAATGAATCGATTGTAGGATCTCTCATAGCAGAGAAATATGGGGATATTTATACCATTCGACAAGTAGAAGTTCTACCAGAAGAGCGTGGAAAAGGATATGGTAAAGAAATGATGACATCGATTGTAGACTTTTTAAAACCAAAGAATAAGCAGATAATTCTATATGTCCGTCCAGACAATAAAATTGCAACTTCTCTCTACAAGAAACTAGGGTTCAAACTTATTAAGAAAGGCGCTGCGTTTGGAGACAAGTATCTCCTAACTCAGTGATAATCAATGGAAACTTGTGTTTTTCATGGAGAAACATATGGGAAGTATAATTCACAGCTGTTTATTTTCGAAACGACGTGGGACTCGTTTCGCCCTATCGAACGAGTAGCTTGGAATGGTGAACGATTTGCTCCGATAGATGGCAAGTATAAAACAGATTTATTCGATGAACATTATGGGTATGGTAGCTTAGAGATGAAAGCACTGTGTCGAAAGCTTACGCAGGATACTGAATTTGATAACGCTCATGAACTCAAGGATCCGGTAGCTTTCTGGAAATGGACTGGAGAAACAAGCGCAAAATGGTGGAAGGACAGAGCGTGTGTTTTTACAAACGACTGTGTGTCAAGAGATAACCTCGGATGGAAGAAATACCTTTATTACTTAAATGTTAGAGCCAAGACTCTTCGACAGAAGCCCAGAGTAAAAATGACAAGACGTTTAAGGGCAATTTGAATAGTTTCTATAAAGATGAAAGTGAACATTGTAGGAAACTTTCAGAAGAATACTGGACTTATGCAAGATTCCGGCATTCTTCGTGGAATTCTAGTAGCTCAGTTTGGAGAGGATATTCATCTCATGAAAGTCCCCCACGTATTCCCTCATTGTGGAGAAGCAGATGTGAACATTTTTCTAGAAGTTATCAATCCATCACTATTCGCGTATGCTCGCAAGAACATTTGGATTCCGAATGTCGAATGGACTTACAAATCATGGAGCCCATATCTTTCTATGGTAGACGAAGTGTGGGCAAAGACGCATGAATGTGAGGAAATTCTTCGTCCTCTCGCAAAGTGTGTTAAATACATCGGATGGACATCTATCGATAAAGTATATCGTCCCGATTCTGATAAGAAGAATTATCACAAAGCAATTGTCCCTATTGGAAAGAATATCTACCGACACCCGAAACCAATCTTCCAGGCATATCTTCGAATCAAAGATGAAAACCCTGGGCTTTATTCAAAGCTACCTGTTCTACATGTAGTATATTCACCAACTCAAATCTCAGTAACTGTTCCGCCTGATATCCAAGAAAAGGTAATCCTCAAGGGAGAAGTTCTCAAAGATTCAGACTTTGATGAACTAATGCTAGAATGCGGTGTTTGTATTTGCCTGTCTCTAGCAGAAGGATTTGGACACGCCGTTAACGAGGCCATGTCTGCGGGATGTAATCTAATTCTTTCACCCATTCGTCCTTTCAAGGAGGATCTTGCTGGACCAGAAAACCAGATTGGAATCTATTACGGAGAACTTCACGAGAAGACTGATCAACCCGACTGTCTTGGGGTTCTAGTAGATACCACGGTATCTTCGGTTATGAAGGCACTCGAATTCTATACTGTAACAACCTTTAAGGAAAAACGCAAGGGTTCTGACACGGTTCGCTCAATGTATGAAGTTCGTCATAAGCAATGGATCGATCGTATGAAGGATGTTCTAGTAGAATCCATGCCTGCAATTAACGATCCGCCATATTCTCTTAAGGAAACCTTCCCCAAAGAAGAAGATCTTCCAGACATTTCAATTATCACTATCACGAAGGATCGCCGAAACTTTATGCCTGTCGCAAAGTACTCCTATATGGTCCAATGCTACCCAGAAGATAAGATGGAATGGGTAATTGTAGATGATGGAGATGATCCTATCGAAGATACCCTCATTGGAGTTCCGAATGTGAAGTATGTTCGTTGCGACCAGGGAATGACAATTTCTCAGAAACGCAATCTTGCTGTACAAAACGCAATGTATGATGTCCTAGTTACTATGGATGATGATGACGTGTATCCGAATAATTCAGTACTTCATAGAGTTGCGATGCTCTTAAAGGAGCCCGCAAAGGAATGTGTCTTCTGTACGACTATTCCCTGCTACGATATTACTAAGTTCTCGTCTTTCATTAACGTCCCACCTGTAACTCTTCCAATGTCTGAACGTGTATCTGAAGCAACTCTAGCATTCACTCGAAAGTTCTGGGAAGAGAATGGGTTTGATGATTCAGTACATATTGGAGAAGGAAACGCATTTATTCGCGATCGCGAGCAAATGTGTCGGGAGCTTTCTCCCCAGGAAGTGATTGTGAGTCTTGTACATCCTAAAAATACGTCATCTCGTAAGATGCCTGACTTCAAGGAACCAAACGGCTGTCATTATGGGTTCAATGAACAGCTTTACTCGATGGTTACCCAGATCGGTCAAGAAATGCTACCTAAGTCGGACACTTAATACTTCATGCCGAACAGGGAGCGCTTCTTGTGGCGGCGAGTGCGGTGGCGGCGACCAGCAGTGACCGCATCCGCAGCCTTGAGGTCGTCCTTGGGGACAGCGACGGGCGCAGTCTCGGCACCTCCGCGCATCTTCATGCCGAGCTTCTTGAGGACCTTGCGCGCACGCTTCTTCGTGACGAGCTTCAGGGACTTGCGCTTTCCACCGACGGGCGCAGAGTTTCCAGCCGTGCTGTTCACAACAGTGTAGGGTTCAACGGTCGACATTTGTTTTATAATACCCTGTAGAGAAAGTTTTGGGGGTTGGCTGGCAAAAAAAAGAATTTTTCAATAAGTTCATTTTACGCAGAGCAGGATTTACACTCGGGCTCGACCGTAAACTTTTGAGCAGTTGCGGCGGCCTTTGTACGCAGATAATAACATCCAGTCTTGAGCCCTTGCTTCCAAGCATACACATGCATAGACGAAATCTTAGCATATGTAGGTTCGGCAAGGAATAGATTGAGAGATTGAGACTGGCAAATGAAGGGTGCTCGGTCTCGAGCCATATTGATAATAGTCTTCTGAGGAATCTCCCACGCGGTCTTGTATAGCTCTCGGAGCTCAGAGGGGATCTCTAGGATGTTCTGAATGCTTCCGTTGTTTGCCATGATCTGAGTTCGAATGTCAGAATTCCAGCAACGAGCTTTGATGAGATCGTTAACTAGATACTTGTTTACAATCATGAAGTCTCCTGCGAGGACACGACGAGTATAAAGATTCGAAGTGAACGGCTCGAAGCATTCGTTGTTGCCAAGGATCTGAGACGTAGAAGCAGTAGGCATTGGTGCGATGAGTAGAGAATTACGCATTCCATACTCAACAACATCCTTCTTTAGACTGTCCCAATCCAGATAAGAAGTCTCTCGAGGCTTCTCTCCCCAGAGATCAAACTGTAGCTTTCCTTGAGAAGCGGGGCTTCCGGTAAACGTACTATATGCTCCAACTTTGTCAGACGGATCAATTTGGTGTTTCGTCTTACAAGACAGAGTCCAGTGGTCAAATCCACCACACTTACGACATACTCGAACATTGCTTCGAACAATATTTACACTCTCACATACAGCAGCATAATAAATGTTCTCAAAGATTTCTCGGTTGAGCTTCGCGGCTGCTTCAGAAGTCCAAGGAAGACGAAGCATAGCAAATACATCGGCTAGTCCTTGAATTCCAATTCCAACAGGTCGATGACGCTTGTTAGAGTTCTCACATTCCTTAGTAGGATAGTAGTTCTTGTCAATTACGATGTTGAGGTTCCGCGTAAGAATAGTAGTGTACTTACGCAGCTGGTCAAAGTCAAACTTATCGCCATTGATGAAGCGAGGGAGAGCGAGTGATCCGAGGTTACAGACTGCAGTTTCGTCTTTGGAGGTGTACTCCATAATCTCCGTACAGAGGTTACTCGACTTGATGGTACCAAGATTCTGTTGATTGCTCTTGGAATTGGCAGCATCTTTGTAACATAGATAGGGAGTTCCAGTCTGAATTTGAGCGTCAAGAATCATCTGCCAGAGTTTCTGAGCAGGAATCTTCTTGCGTCCCTTTCCTTCTTCTTCGTACTTAGTGTATAGAGCTTCAAACTCTTCTCCGTAACAATCGGCTAGTCCCGGGCATTCATCCGGGCACATCAGAGTCCAATCCTCTTTGTTTTCCATTCGCTTCATGAAGAGATCGGGAATCCAGAGACCATAGAACAGGTCTCGAGCACGATCCTCTTCAGCTCCCTGATTCAGCTTTAGACGAAGGAAATCTTCAATGTCGGCGTGCCAGGGTTCTAGATAGATAGCAAACGAGCCATTTCGCTTTCCTCCTTGATTGACATACTTTGCGGTATCATTGAATACCTTTAGCATAGGAACAATGCCGGTTGATTCTCCATTCGTTCCTCGGATATGAGACCCGCGAGCTCGAATGTTGTGGATAGAAAGTCCAATACCTCCAGCCCACTTTGAAATCTGAGCACAATCTCCTAGAGTCTTATAGATTCCTTGGATTGAGTCTCCAGACATCGTAAGTAGGAAACAAGAACTTAGCTGAGGATGTTTCGTACCTGAATTGAACAGAGTAGGAGTCGCATGGATAAAGTATCCCTGAGATAGAGCATCATACGTCTCCTTTACAAGCTCGAAGTTATTACCATGAAGCTGAATAGCAACTCGCATCCATAGATGCTGGGGTCGCTCTACAACCTTTCCATTCACTCGAAGAAGATATCCCTTTTCGAGAGTCTTAAATCCAAAGTAATCAAACATGAAATCTCGAGAATAGTCAATCATCTCTTCAAACTCCGGACAAACTCGCTTGTCTGGAGGAAAGTCTAGATAAACCTTTGCGAGATATTCATTAGACAGAAGACCTGCCATATCTAGCTTGTGAACAACTTGACTGAAAGTAGAATAGGTATTCTTGTGGTGATCATCGATAACAATACGAGCAGCTAGCTTTCCATAATTAGGGTGGAAGCGTGCCTGCATCATCGCACAAATTTCACCGGCAAATCCATCGAGTTCAGAAGTCTTAATTCCATCCGTGAGCTGATTACACACCTTTTGTGCTACCAGATCAGGATTTACGTGATCTAGATCGTCTGAAAGTTTGCGAATGCGCTGGAGGATTTCATCAAAGGACACAGGCACTCGAGTACCGTCCCGCTTGATAACGTACATGTGGTCTGCCATTTTGTCCATTGTATACCATGCTGTCGGGAAAATCCGTTTCAAAGATTAACTACTTGAAGTAAGATGAGTTGAGATATGCATACTCTCGATCTCATTTAGCAGTAGGCGAACCGCATAAGGGATCTCCATTTTGGTGTATGGATAGTTGGGATTCGCGTCGAATTTACCAAGGTCTTCTTGATACAGAACTTCTGTCTTGTCGCTTCTTTCCATAAGACTTTCGTTAAGGAACTTGGAAATTCCATGAGAAATAAGAGAATCACGTTCCATTTCACCAATACGAAGACCACCTCCGGCGGCTCGACCTTCTACAGGTTGACGAGTGAGTAACTTTCGAGGAGCTTTGTTAACGTAGTTAATCTTATCTTCTACCATCTGTTTGAGACGAATGTAGTAAGACGGGCCAAAGAAGAGTTCGACTCCCATCATCTGTCCGTCCATACCATTGTAGAGTACTTCATGACCGGCCGGATGGAATCCTGCTTTATAAAGAAGATCGCGAGTTTCATTCATACGATTTGTTGATGTGAAAGGACTTGCGTCAATCATAGCACCTAAATGAGTTCCTAACTTTCCATAGATCATTTCGAGAAGATAACCGGTGGTCATACGAGAAGGAATTCCGTGAGGGTTGAAAATGAGATCGGGACGAATTCCTGTTGAAGTAAAAGGCATATCTTCTTCAGGAATACGCATTCCACATGTCCCTTTGTTTCCTGAACGGTTTGCCATCTTGTCTCCAATAACAGGTTCACGGCTCTCTGCGATTCGAATCTTTACACAACGCAATCCAGCACTGTTTGTGTAGCGATATACATCATCAACAAATCCACGTTGTCCTCTCTTTGTTTCATATGAAATGTCATTATACCCTACAACCTGTCCACCAGAAATCAGAGGGGCTACAATGCCAACTAATATTGTTTTGTCATCTACCTCTTGTCCTTTTTGGATAACTCCGTCACCATCTAATTTGCTATAATCATATCCCTCCTTCTTTACAACAGTTTCACGATAGCGAGGATCCATTCCCACGTTCGCAAACTCAGTGTGAATTTTGAGATTTTCATCTACCATATCTTCGACAACATCATACGAGTGATAATATGAGATTCCAAACAGTCCACGGCGAACTGCAGAATCGTTGAATATAACTGAATCCTCCTGATTGTGCCCTGTGTAGACCATTAAAGCAACAATTACGTTCTGGCCATACGGCATACAACCGTCTTTTCCAAGAACGTTATTAAGAGTTGAAGTCTGACATAGAGGTCTTTGAGCGTAGTTTAGCCAGGTAGCCATTGTGTCGAATCTCTTATTGAAAGCTGTGTTATACCAAGAACACGCCTGTTTTGCTTGTTGGCAGGCAAATGTAGGACGAGTTCCTTGATTATGATCCGAGAAAGGTACTATGCTGGCGGATGCTGACATAATAGCCATTCCGTGAATTTCCGATAGTTTATCGGGACAGTAGGGTTCCATGCTGATTCTGACACTTTCTGTTTCTTGAGGATCTATGTAATCAAAAAGGTTTCGTACCATGTTATCCCATGATTTGGTGCGAGAGACTTGATCAGCCTTTACGCCTTCGCGGTATACTGGGCGGCACGGTCTTCCAGCATCTGTGCTGATAATATATTCATTATCGATTCGGCTCCAGCAAAGAGATACGAATTTATCAATATCTCCCTTTCTACGTGAAGTGAGTAGTTTGTCGTGAAGAGATTCAGTGTCCTTTTCGATTACACCTATTAAATCTGAATTTACAAATACCTTTGTCCATCGAACATCCCAGGTTGAAGGATTGATAATTGAAATTGGTGTGAACGCAGGATGTGTTTTTATTATATCAATGACGTTCTTAGAGGGAAATGCCGTAGAAATGGCGCATAGAAGAGTCATTGATTTGATCATTCCGATATTATGACCGTCTGGGTTATCTGTAGGACACATGATACCCCAGGTACTCGAATGAATTCTACGGGGTTCTACCTGTTTTGTACCCTTGTCCATTTGAAGGTTAACTCTGCGAAGGTGGGCAATGCTTCCAACATAAGAAAGACGCGCAAGTTCTTGTGAGATACCATCCTTTCCTCCCCACTTTCCTTTGAACGACTTTTCAAATTCAGAAAGAAGAGTATAATTAGGCCACAGCTTCTTTAGATTTTCAACTTGAACTAATGTTGTAAGTTTCTTGCCTTCAAAAATCTGCTGGTTAAAGTGAATCTTAGAATCGAGCTGTGTCTTCATCGACTTTGAAAGATCGCGGTACACTCTACGGAACTCTTGGAAACATAATTCTCCAGATGCATCTACACGCTTGAATCTGAAATGATCGCGATCGCTTTTCGGACGGATTCCTATGGCAACCTCCATTGCCATGCGAGTCATATGCCCAAGTAGGTAGGATTTGCGTCTATAAAACGATCCAGCTGTTTCTCCTTCACCAAGTTCACAGTGAGGGAATAGTTCGTTGAAAAGAGACATGTAAACACCAGCTTTACTCTTGGTTCGAGTCTGACGACGCAGAACTAACATATTCGGGTCTTCATTCTGTTCTTGCTCTTTGGCCATTTCCTGACGAAGGAACTTCTCGTGACTGAGAATCATCTGGGCAAAAATTTCATCATAAAGAGTCTTTTCCTTCTGAGGAACTCCGGCAAGAATCGTATCATAAAGATCTTGATCGTTGGTGACACCTAAGGCATAAAATACGCTTACTAAAGGAACCGGCTGTGTAAAACCAGGAAGGGTTATCGTAACAAGGCGCTTCGTCGAAAAATCTCCATAATCGGGTGTCTTAGCAATAAGATTAGGATCATCAGGCTTTGCGTTCTTCGGAGGGATTAGAAGGAAGTGAGAGAAAGGTCCTTTTGTTCCATCCTCTGAAATAGACCGAAGACCAGAAACATATTCATAATCCTCTCCCTTACTCGCGCCTTGAAGCTCACTAGCCTTCGCCTTTTCGACTACGGTGAGACCTGCTTCACTTCCTTCGGGAATGGGACGACGACGAGATGCATAGAATAGATTGTCTCCAAGACGTTCCTGAGTAAGAAGAACCTTTTCAGACCCCTCAATTACAAAGTATCCGCCAAGTTCAAACTTACATTCTCCTGCGTCATAAAGTTGTTCAGATGTCATATTCGAAAGATAGCAGAGTGAACTCTTAAGCATAAGAGGAATCTTTCCTAGAACAACATCGTTGAAGATCTGTGTAGTTTTCTCATTTCCAATCGTATACACTACCTCTATGTCCACAATAACAGTAAGAGCATACGTTTTATTCTCGAGACGGCATGTGTGAGGTAAAACGGCGTTTCCAGATTCATCTACAGGAGGAGCATATTTGATCTTGCTCGAATCCTTTCCACCAATGTATACTTCAATTCTACGCTCATCTTCTAAAAGGAGATTGACCGCAGGGTTCATACCTCGTATAAAATTGGGAATCTTCGTAGTTAAAAGATCTTTATAAGAATCGAGATGATGGCGAACTAAAATGTTCGTATTGTCTGAAAAATACGTATCAAACACATGGCGGGATACTTCCATTCCTTTCTTGTAAAAGAGAAAGAATGGAGTATATCGTTACCGCCCTCTGGGTGGCCGTTTTTACAGTCGCATTAATCCTCCTGTATAAATATCTCATAAATCCTCAGATAATTGTTACCGCTGATACAAGTTCTATGGCAAAATGCCCAGATCGATGGAATTATGACTCAATGAAAAAGATGTGTGAACCTGGCTATAAGACACATTGTCTACCTTTCAATCCAGATGTTCCAACACTGAACACATATTCTGCTAAATGTAACGTAGCGCGTTCTTGTGGAACTACTTGGTCTGGGTTCTGCGGTTAAAACGAATTATTACACGCAAACTTATATGCATCAAAAATGGACGATCTTATAATGATTCAACATCATCTATCTTTGATTCGGGCTCTTCTTATTGGTAGACGGAAGTTGTATAGAGAAATTGGAAAGCCTCTTCCTGAATCAAAGGATATGGTTGAACAGATTATCGATAATTCTATCGATAATCTTCTCAAGCGCTTTCTAGAACTATCAGCGTCCCAACTGGAGACTGATCCCTCATAACAAAACGGATTTTTAATGTCTAAGAAGTAGGATGGCAGAAAAGATGGATCACGAGGAGTTCGATCGCGTCTACACGTGGGTGTGTATGAATCTCCCACCAATTTGGTGCGAGGAAGAACTTCAGGACATTGGGTGTCGGTGTGTCTACTGGCAGAAGTGTCGGCATGCGCACAC
>JACCDP010101333.1_pt1 | contig 28690 bp, 22 predicted proteins | sample 7445841 | NCBI WGS metagenome assembly JACCDP01 (sample SAMN15323441, study PRJNA562643) | freshwater metagenome | isolation source: river surface water | place: USA:Blue River Watershed | collected 2017-08-17 | reverse complement strand
CTGTTGTTTCCATGTTGATGTTAAGAATTGCGAAGGTAAAAAAAACCTCCAAGAGTACAGAGATGGTTGAAAACTGTTTTTACATCTCCGCCCCAATACATATTATGAATTTTAATATATGATACTATGGCCCTAAATTTTAAATATTTAAGGTTATTCTTATTGAGTTTATACAGCATTTATACACAATAGAAGTAGTAAATTGATGATTTTTGAGAAAATAATTGCTTATCCGGAGGATTTTCGTGAATTTTGTGTCTTCAAAAATCCACAATTATGCAATCACTACGTTTCAAAGCAATTGACAACCTTACTTCCGTCAATGGGGAAGTGAGTGTTGAAAGTCCTGCCAAGATCACTGATATCTTTGGTGAGAATGTATTTACATTAAAGACAGCCAGGGAATTCCTGAGCGATGACGCTTACAAGAGTTTGGTAAGCTCCATCAAAACAGGACAAAAAATTGACAGAAGCGCAGCAGGTCAGATCGCTGCAGGCATGAGACAATGGGCACAAGGAAAAGGCGTTACCCATTACACGCACTGGTTCCAACCCTTGACCGGTACTTCTGCAGAAAAGCATGACTCATTTTTCACCCTCAAAAGTGATGGTTCTGCCATTGAAGAGTTTGATGGCAATGCATTGACTCAACAAGAGCCTGATGCCTCTTCTTTCCCAAGTGGTGGCATCCGTGCAACTTTCGAAGCACGTGGTTATACAGCATGGGACCCCACCTCCCCTGCCTTCATCATGAACATTGGACAAGGACTTACACTTTGTGTACCAACCATCTTTGTTTCCTATACCGGCGAATGTCTTGACTACAAGGCACCTTTGCTGAAATCAATCGATGCCCTCAACAAAGCAGCTGTTGATGTCTGCCACTACTTTGACAAGAATGTAAGCAAGGTTACCGCTACCCTTGGATGGGAGCAGGAATATTTCGTGATCGATGAAGGTCTGGCCAATGCCCGTCCTGACCTGATCATGACAGGAAGAACCGTATTCGGTCACTCTCCTGCTAAAGGACAACAATTAGAAGACCATTATTTTGGCGCTATTCCTGAAAGGGTTTATGCCTTCATGAGGGATTTCGAATATGAATCTTACAGGTTGGGTATTCCTCTCCGCACCCGCCACAATGAGGTGGCTCCTGCACAGTTTGAGTGTGCACCTATCTTTGAAGAACTGAACCTCGCGGTTGATCACAATACCTTGTTGATGGATGTGATGACCCGTGTAGCGAAGCGCCACAAGCTTCGTGTATTGTTGCATGAGAAACCTTTCGCTGGCATCAACGGAAGCGGAAAGCACAACAACTGGAGCATGGCAACCGATACAGGTGTTAACCTTCTTGCTCCCGGTAAGACGCCAAAAACAAACCTCATGTTCCTTGCATTTTTCGTGAACACCATCAAGGCGGTTCATGATCATGCAGACCTTCTCCGTGCAGCCATTGCATCAGCAGGCAATGATCACCGCCTTGGTGCAAACGAAGCACCTCCTGCGATCATTTCTGCCTATATTGGCGGATACCTGACCAAGGTATTGAATGCAGTAGAAGAGCGTGTAGGTGACAAATTTGACGAGCAGGATGAAGTGATGTTGAAACTTGACATCCACAAGAACATTCCTGAATTGTTGCTTGACAATACCGATAGGAACAGGACTTCTCCATTTGCATTTACCGGAAACAAATTTGAATTCCGTGCTGTTGGATCCTCTGCAAACTGCGGTTACAACATGACAGTATTGAATACCATCATGGCCGAGACATTGAGTTCCTTCAAAATCGAGGTAGACGCCCTGATTGAAAAAGGCGACAAGAAAGAAGTGGCCATCATGCAAATTCTCAAAAACTACATTAAAGCTTCAAAAGCGGTTCTGTTTGAAGGTGATGGATACAGTGATGAGTGGCAGGAAGAAGCCGCCAAGCGTGGATTGCCAAACCTCAAGACAACTCCACTTGCTTTGGATTCATTGGTTACAGACAAGGCCAAGCACCTCTTCCACAAGCACAAGGTTTTGTCACATGTTGAGCTTGAAGCCCGCCATGAGATTGAACTGGAGAAATACATCAAGTTCGTTCAAATTGAAGGCCGTGTGATTGGAGACCTTGCTGGAAACCATATCCTGCCAGCGTCTATCCGTTACCAGAATGTACTTCTCGAAAACATCAAAGGTTTGAAAGAAGTCGGTGTCCCCGCTGACAGCTACAAGGCTCAGATGAATGTGCTGGTTGAGATCTCTGATCACATCAACAAAGTTCAGGTGTTGGCAGAAGAGATGACCGAAGCAAGAAAAGCAGCAAATGCCCTTGCCACTTCAAGAGAGAAGGCCATCGCTTATTGCGAGAAGGTGAAACCTTATTTTGACGAAATCCGCTACTCAGTAGACAAGCTCGAATTGCTTGTTGACGATTCAGAGTGGGAACTTCCAAAATACAGAGAGCTATTGTTCTTGCGCTAATCTTTCAAGATTGCATCATAAGAAAGCCCCGCATTTGCGGGGCTTTTATTTTGGCATAAGTTGAGCAGATGATTATTGCATCTTGAATGTTTCAAGGAATTTTGTGGTGAAATTCCCCTTGATGAAATCATCATTCCGCATCAGTTGCTGATGGAATGGAATGGTGGTCTTGACACCTTCAATCACATATTCGCTCAATGCTCTGCTCATGGTATCAATCGCTTCTTTACGGGTCCTTGCCACAGCAATGATCTTGGCAATCATTGAATCATAATAAGGAGGAATTACATAGCCTGCATAGACATGAGAATCGATCCTGATGCCATGTCCTCCAGGCTGGTGGAGAACAGTGATTCTACCTGGGCTTGGACGAAAATCATTGTATGGATCCTCGGCGTTGATGCGGCATTCAATGGCATGCATCTCTGGAATATAATGCTTACCGGAAATGGGTTCTCCTGCAGCAATTTTGATTTGTTCCTTGATCAGGTCAAAATTGGTTACTTCTTCCGTTACGCAATGCTCTACCTGAATGCGCGTATTCATTTCCATGAAATAGAAATTCCGGTGCTTGTCTACCAGGAATTCAATGGTTCCTACACTTTCATAGCCGATGGCTTGTGCAGCCTTGACTGCAGCAGCACCCATGCGCTCACGCAGTTCGTCTGTCATGAATGGAGATGGCGACTCCTCCACCAATTTTTGGTGGCGTCGTTGGATAGAACAGTCTCTTTCACTCATGTGACAAACGGTTCCGTATCGATCACCTGCAACTTGGATTTCAATATGCCTTGGCTCCTCCACGAATTTCTCCATGTAAACGCCATCATTTTTGAAAGATGCCAAGGCCTCTGTCTTTGCTGTGGTATAGGCTTTTTCAATTTCACTCTCTTCCCAAACAACCCTCATTCCTTTTCCACCACCACCGGCAGTTGCCTTCAGAATCACGGGATAACCAATCTCCTTGGCAATCACCTTTGCTTCCTCAACACTTGAGAGTAACCCTCCACTTCCGGGAACAACAGGAACTCCTGCCTTGATCATGGTTTCCTTGGCGGTAATCTTATCTCCCATAGACCTGATCTGGTCTGGTGTTGGTCCGATGAATTTTACACCATGCTCACCACAGATCTCAGCAAACTTGGCATTTTCAGCCAAAAAGCCATAACCTGGGTGCACTGCGTCAGCATTGGTGATCTCCATCGCAGCCATGAGGTGTGGAATGTTCAAATAAGAATCTGAACTGGAAGGTCTTCCGATGCAGACTGCCTCATCAGCAAACTTTACATGAAGACTGTCCTTGTCTGCAGTGGAATAAACCGCTACAGTCTTGATGCCCATTTCCTTACAGGTTCTTATTACACGAAGGGCTATCTCCCCACGGTTTGCAATCAATATTTTATTGAAACTCTTTTTGGAATCTTTGGTCATGCCAACAATTTAAATGAATGAAATCACGTCCATGACTGATGGACTATGCAGGCTCAACAAGGAACAGTGGTTGATCAAACTCAACTGGTGTTGAATCCTCCACCAGAACTTTGACGATTCTACCACTTACCTCGCTCTCAATCTCATTGAACAGCTTCATGGCTTCAATAATACAAACGACTTTACCAGATTTGACTTCATCCCCTTCGTCTACCAAATTGGGCTTATCAGGAGAAGGCTTGCGGTAAAACGTACCAATCATTGGGCTCTTGATGGTGATCAGGTTGCTCGCAACCGGAGCATCTGCCTTGGCAGCAGGAGCTGCAGGTGCAGCGGCAACTGGAGCAGCTGCAACTGCAGGAAGGGCTTGTACCTGTTGAACAGGTGCGGCTGTTACATACTTATCTTCCTTTTGCTTGATTGTAATCTTGATGTCCTTTTCTTCAATGGTCAGTTCACTGATGTTGGACTTGTTAACCATCTTGACAAGATCCTGAATTTGTTTGAGGTCCATGTTGTTATTTTTTTTGGTTAATCCGGGGCGTAAAGGTGGGGTAAAAATGCTTTGTCACCAAATTAAATTTTGGCCCTTTTTTCAACAAAAAACCCCGATTTAATTGAAAATCGGGGTAAAATATGGCCAAAATGACCAAAATATTGTAAAAACTAATCTTTCACTCTTTCGATGTATTCTCCGGTTTTTGTATTGATTCGGATCACATCTCCCTCATTCACAAAAAGTGGAACCATCACGGTTGCACCTGTAGCAACAGTGGCTGGTTTCAGCGTTCTGGTAGCAGTATCTCCCCTGAGACCAGGCTCAGAATAGGTTACTCTGGAAACTACCTTATCGGGCAGTTCAACGCTCATTGGCATGTCGGTTTCTGTGTTGATCAGTACTGAAACTTCCTGGTCTTCGGTCAGGAATTGAGGGGCATCAACCAAGGCTTCTGCCACTGCAATCTGCTCGAAGGTCTCATTGTCCATGAAATTGTATCCGGTATCGTCCTTGTAGAGATACTGGTAGCTCTTCCTTTCAACCCTTACAGGATAGATGGTGTCTCCACTGTTCCAGGTCTTCTCAATAGAGCGACTGTTGTCTACCCCCTTGAGCTTGGCCCAAACCTTGGCTGCAGCCCTTGCTGTTTTGTTTTCGCCAAACTCGATGATTGTATAAAGACTGCCGTCAAGCTTGACGATCATACCCCTTGAAATGTCCGATGTATTTGCCATATCTGTGTTTTGAGGAGGCAAAGGTAATCCAATTTGACAAATAACATCATACCTTTGCGCCGCAAACAATCTCTTATCAACATAAAAAAAGCAAAATGAAAGTAACCGTAATTGGAGCAGGAGCTGTTGGCGCAACTTGTGCAGACAATATCGCACGCGCCGGAGTATGTACAGACCTTGTTTTGTTGGACATTAAAGAAGGTCTTGCAGAAGGAAAAGCCCAGGACATGCAGCAAACCGCAGCATTGCTGGGATTTGACACCGTCATTACCGGATCCACCAACGACTACGCCAAAACCGCAAACAGCGATGTGGTAGTGATTACTTCTGGTATTCCCCGTAAACCAGGCATGACCAGGGAAGAACTGATTGGAACAAACGCCGGTATTGTAAAGACTGTATGTGAGAACGTTTTGAAATATTCCCCCAATACCATCATCATCGTGATCAGCAATCCGATGGATACCATGACTTATTTGGCATTAAAGTCTACCGGTTTGCCTAAGCACAGGATCATTGGAATGGGTGGCACATTGGATAGCAGCCGTTTCAAATACCAGCTTACCCAGCACCTGGGATGCAGCGCAAGCGACCTGAATGCAATTGTGATTGGTGGACATGGTGACACTACCATGATTCCTTTGATCAGCAAGGCAACCTGGAACAGCATTCCCGTTACACAATTTCTGACTGCTGAGCAGCAGGAGAAAATTGTTGCCGATACCATGGTGGGCGGTGCAACCTTGACCAAACTGATTGGAACTTCTGCCTGGTATGCACCTGGTGCAGCCGGAGCAGCACTTGTTGCTAGCATTTTGAGAGATGAGAAAAAACTCTTCACCTGCTGCGTTGCCTTGGAAGGTGAATATGGACAGTCAGACATTTGCCTGGGTGTACCTGTTACCATTGGAAAGAATGGCTGGGAGAAAATCCTTCCACTTGAATTGACTGCATCAGAGCAGGAAGCCTTTGAAAAAAGTGCTGCAGCTGTGAGGTCAATGAATGAGGTACTGGGATAAATGAGAAGGAATGTGGGATGAGGTGTTGACGTGTAGAGGATAAATCACACCTAATATAAAAAGGGGCCAAGTTTTACTTGAGCCCCCTTTTTTATTGAATAATGTGCTTGTATGCCTTGATGTATTTTCTACTCCTCAATATAATCCAGATCCTTGTGGAATGTTTCTTCAGTAAAAATGAGGGCAACCACTGAGATGGCCATCACAATGGCTCCCGTTACCATTGCACTTTGCAACATGGTCCATTGCAGGTTGGCCTGAAAATAATCCTTGAACAAAAGGTTCATCAATGGCAATGCCCCTCTTACCACATTCGGAATGGTGGTTGCGGCCGTTGCGCGCAAATTGGTACCAAAATGCTCTGCCCCCATGGTCACAAAAATTGCCCAAAACCCTGTGGAGAAGCCTAGGTACATGGAAACAGCATACATGCTGAAATCATTGTTATTGAGCGGGCTGAAAAAATAAACGATACCCAGAATGGTCATCGCATAAAAAATATACAATGCTTTTTTTCTGCTTTTGAAATGCTGGCTGACCAATCCCACTACAATATCTCCTAAAGCAATTCCGATGTATCCGTACATGATGCTGGCACCTGAGTCAATGCTGTTTTCACCGTACAAATCCTTTGCAAAACGGTTGCTGAGGTTCAACATGATACCAATCACAAACCAGGTGGGCAAGCCAATCAAGATGGCCAGGATATACTTTTTGAATCGGGACGGTTTGTTGAAAAACATCAAAAGGTTTCCCTTTGAAACATGTTTGCTCTCAATGCTTTTAAAGATAGAGCTCTCTGAAACCTTGATCCGCAATACCAGCAAAAATATACCCAAAACACCGCCAATCTTGTAACACAATCTCCAGTCATTGGTGGTCTTGTAAATAAAATAAGCAAACACGGCACCAAACAAACCCACGCCCGCTACAAAGGATGTCACCACTCCCCTGTTCTTTTGTGGCATCAGCTCACTGACCAGGGTAATGCCTGCACCCAGTTCACCGGCCAATCCAATGCCTGCGATGAACCGCAACCATGCATATTGGTCGACGGTCTGCACATAGCCCGTCGCAAAATTGGCGATTGAATAAAGCAAGATAGACCCAAACAATACACTGAGTCTTCCTCGCTTGTCACCCATCACACCCCAAAGTACTCCCCCGATAAGCAAACCCACCATCTGCCAGTTGATGATCTTCATGCTGGCTGCCATGATATCAGCATCACCGATATTGATCCCAATCAAACTTGGTTCCCTGACAATGGTAAAAAGCAACAAGTCGTAAATATCAACGAAGTATCCCAAGGCTGCAACAATCACCGCCAGGTTGAGAAATTGACTTTTTAAGGACTGATTAGACATAAGCATTGATTATTGATGTGAAGTTGGCTATTTCTTCTTTCCTCCAGCAACAAGTTTGATGATCACGGGAGCCGTTGTAATCAAGATGATCCCTAGCACAATCAGCTCCAACCTTTCCTTCAGGTCAAATCCAAACTGGCTGAGGAAGAATTTGTAGAGATAGTGCCCTGCAAACATCATGATGATCACCCATGCGACACAACCGATGATATTGTAAAACGTGAATTTGTGTTTTTCCATCCTAACGATGCCTGCGATGATGGGAGCGAAGGTTCTGATGATGGGAAGGAACCTTGCAAAAACAATGGCGCCTCCACCATGCTTGTCATAAAAATCTTTGGCAGTGAGCAAATGTTTTTTCTTGAAAAAGAAAGTATCTTCTTTTCTGAACAAATAAGGACCGCTGGCAGCTCCAAACCAATACCCCACCATGTTTCCAAGGGTGCCGGAGAAAAAAACCAACAGGCAAACCAGCAGCAGGTTCAACAGATCATTGTTCAGGTTAAAAAGTTCTCCGGCCAATTCGTTGCTGTAAATTCCCGCCACGAATAACAATGAATCTCCTGGCAAGAAAAACCCTGCGAACAGGCCTGTCTCCGCGAAAACGATGAACAGGAACAACCACAATCCTCCATGCTGAATATAAAACTCAGGATTCAAAAAATCTTTCCACTGAATAGCCAACTCCAACATACAACTGATTTTTTAATTAAATAGATTCCTCTGAAATGGCTACAGGAGCCAGTTCCCCTTCCCACTTGCTCACTGCTGTGGTTGCTAATGCATTTCCCACCACATTCGTCATGGTTCTGAACATGTCACAAAAATGATCAATCGGAATGATCAATGCAATCCCTTCCGGTGGAATATTGAACATGGCACAAGTAGCCGTAACAACTACAAGAGAAGCCCTGGGAACACCTGCTATTCCCTTGCTGGTCAACATCAAAACAATCAACATGGTCAGTTGCGTCCCCAAATCAAGATGTATTCCATAGGCCTGTGCGATGGCAAGGCTTGCAAAGGTCATGTACATCATGCTGCCATCAAGATTGAAGCTATAGCCAAGAGGAAGGATAAATGAAACGATCTTGTCTTTGCAACCAAATTTTTCCAACTCCGTTGTGAGCTTGGGGAATACTGCTTCACTGCTGGTTGTGCTGAATGCAATCAACAAAGGCTGGGAGATGGTTCTGAGCAATTCCCAGAGGCGTTTGCCCAATACCATGTAACCAACAGTCAAAAGGAGTACCCAAAGACAGGCAATGCCGATGATAAAAGCCAACAAATACTGGCCGTAAAAAGAAAAGACTTCCAATCCCTTTGTGGCGATAACGGCTGCGATTGCCCCGAATACACCCAAGGGCGCAAAATTCATCACATACCCTACCATCTTGAGAATGATGTGGGCGGCTGCATCCAGTGCCTTTACAATTACTTTTCCTTTTTCACCCAATGCCGTGTTGCCAACACCAAAGAAAATACTGAACACCACCAGCTGGAGGATTTCATTGGTGGCCATTGCCTCGAAAACACTTTTGGGGAATACATGCTCAATGAATTTCTGCAAAGAAAATTCCTGTGTTTTGCCAATCAGGTCTTTTGCCCCTTCCAAATCGGCAGAACCGAGGTTGATGGCCGCACCTGGCTTGAAAAAATTAACCAAAACCATACCCAGCAAAAGGCTTGCCAATGATGCAGAGATGAACCAGAGCATGGCTTTTCCACCTACCCTTCCCACGGAACCGAGATCTCCCAGTTTTGCGATTCCCACCACAAGTGTTGTAAAAACAAGGGGGGCAATGACCATTTGTACCAGCCTCAAAAAGATGGTGGTCAGCAACTTGATATTGGTCGAAAATGCCTTGATGGTTTCTGGACTGGATTGCTGGTGCACAAAATATCCAACACCAATTCCTAAAACCATCGCAACGAGAATATACAAGGTAAGTTTACCGGAAGAGCCCTTCATGATCAAAAAAATATTTGCGTTAAGGTTCGTAAAATAAACGATTTGGATTGATTTTGAAATTTTATTTAAGGACTGAAATAAAATATTCATCTAACCGAATAATTGGCTATTTTAGAACTTTAGTGAACCATTTAACCAAAGAATTGCTATGAGCTTATTCAGAAGAAAATCACTTGAAGCGTTGCTTGCCCAGGCCGAAGATTCGGAAAAGGGACTCAAGCGCACCCTGGGTGCAGGAAACCTTATCGCATTGGGCATTGGTGCCATCATCGGAGCTGGATTGTTTGTAAGGACTGCAGCCGCCGCAGGACAAGCTGCAGGACCTGGCGTTACCATTTCATTTATTGTAGCAGCTGTAGGCTGTGCATTTGCTGGTCTTTGCTATGCAGAGTTTGCCTCCATGATTCCCATTGCAGGTAGTGCATATGCTTACTCTTATGTTACCATGGGAGAGCTGGTTGCCTGGATCATTGGTTGGGCGCTCATCATGGAATATGCATTGGGTGCTGCTACTGTTTCCATCGCATGGAGCGAATACCTCAATAAACTGTTGGGAGGCGGTATTCCCTACGAATGGTGCCACTCGCCTTTTGAAAGCTATACCGACTCCTCTGGTGTTTTACATGCCGGTATCATGAATGCACCTGCGCTGATCATCCTCTTGTTGCTAACCCTTTTGCTCATCAAAGGAACACAGGAATCAGCCATGGTAAATGCCATCATCGTTTTCGTTAAAGTTGCGGTTGTACTGGTTTTCATTGCCCTTGGATGGAAATTTATCAACCCAGCGAATTATATCCCCTACCTGATTCCGGCCAACGAGCCGCCAGTCATGGATCAGGCAGGCAAAGTAATTGCCGATTACAGCGCATGGAACAAACATGGCTGGGGAGGCATCCTGGGTGGTGCTGGTATTGTATTTTTTGCATTCATTGGTTTTGATGCCGTATCCACTGCTGCACAGGAAGCCAAGAATCCCAAGCGTGACATGCCGATTGGAATATTAGGTTCACTCGTGGTTTGTACGATCCTTTACATCCTGTTTGGCCATGTTTTGACAGGCGTGACCAACTGGAAGGAGTTTGTAGATCCAGAAAAAGGACGCGAAGCTTCAGTAGCCTATACCATTGCCACTTACATGAAAGAGTACAGCTGGCTTGCCACAGCAGTTACGGTAGCCATCCTTGCTGGTTTCTCCTCCGTGATCCTTGTGATGTTGATGGGACAAAGCCGGATCTTCTATACCATGAGCAATGACGGTCTGATACCAAAAGCGTTTGGTGATTTGCATCCGAAGTACAAGACCCCATACAAATCAAACATCATCCTTTTCGTTTTTGTTGGAGCATTTGCCGCATTCGTACCCGGACATGTAGCGGGTGACCTGACAAGCTTCGGTACCTTGTTCGCCTTTGTATTGGTGAGCATTGGTGTATGGATCCTTAGGGTCAAAGCACCAAACATTGAACGCCCATTCAAGGCACCCATTGCACCTGTTGTCAGTGTGCTTGGAGCATTGATTTGTCTTGCAATGATTGTAGGACTCGATGGCCAAACCCTCAAGGTTGCCTTTGGATGGATGGCTTTGGGATTGGTTGTATATTTTGTCTACAGCAAGAAAAATAGCAAACTCAAAGGCTAGTTTCAATAATATTTATCAGAATCCCGGCTCCAAATGGACCGGGATTTTTTTTAGCCCGAAGGGAACCCTTAAATTTGTAGCCGTTTCACCAAAGCAACAATTCAACACCATGGGAAGGATATTTGAAGTAAGGAAGTCTACTATGTTTGCCCGCTGGGACAGGATGGCAAAACAGTTCACCAGGATTGGCAAGGAAATTGCCATTGCCGTTAAAACAGGCGGCCCTGATCCAAGTACCAACCCATTCCTGCGCCGTTGCTTCCAGAATGCCAAGAGTGTCAACATGCCCAAAGACAGGGTTGAAGCTGCCATCAAAAGGGCTCAAGGCAAAGACATGGAAAACTTTGAGGAGATCCTTTATGAAGGATATGGACCCAATGGTGTTGCCATTTTAGTTGAAACTGCAACCGACAACCATGTCAGAACTGTTGCCAACATCAAATCACATTTCAACAAAGGGGGTGGCGCAATGGGCACCAGCGGAAGCGTAAGTTTTCAGTTCAAAAAAATGGGAGTTTTCAAGTTGAAAAACGAAGGACTTAACCATGATGATTTGGAACTGGAGTTGATTGATTATGGACTGGAAGAAATGGGTGAAAGCACCAATGATGCAGGAGAAGAGGTATTTCTGATCCGTTGTGCCTTCAATGATTTTGGCAACATGCAAAAAGCCCTTGAAGAGAAAAACCTCAATACCATCAGCGCAGAGGTAGAATGGATTCCCAATACGGTTGTTGAACTGAATGAAGAACAGGCTCAAGAAGTATTGAAGCTCGTGGATCGTCTTGAACAGGACGAGGACACCCAAAAGGTTTTCCATAACCTGAAATAAGCTATCCAGAATATTTAAAGTTTATTACCCGTCTGCAGAAAGCATTTTATTCTGCCATCATCTCCATGACCATGGCAACGATATCCTCGGTATTGGGTTTGGAAAAATAATCTCCATCACTTCCATAACCTGGGCGATGAGGCTGAGAGCAGAGTATACGGGGTGAAGCATCAAGCCATCTGTAACCACCCTGCTTGTCCATGACTTCAGAGAACATGAAAGATGTAGCTCCACCGGGCACATCCTCATCAACAAAGAGAATTCTATTGGTCTTTTCCAGCGACTTGACAATATGATGGTTGGTATCAAATGGAATGAGTGTCTGTACATCAATGACCTCTGTTTCAACACCCGTCATGGCCAACACTGCTGCAGCTTCGAGTACAATCCTGAGCGTAGAGCCATAAGAAACAATCGTGATGGCATCGCCCTCGCGAACAGTTTCAGGCATGCCCAATGGCAGCTTGTAAGCCAGCAGATCTGATGGCAGTTTTTCCTTCAACCTGTATCCGTTCAAGCATTCCACCACTACACCGGGTGTTTTCCCATCCAGCAAGGTATTGTAAAATCCTACAGCCTGCACCATGCTGCGGGGAACACAGAAATGGAATCCCTTCAGTGCATTGATCATGAGGCCCATGGGTGAACCACTGTGCCAAATCCCTTCCAGCCTGTGGCCCCTGCTCCTGACAATCAAAGGTGCAATCTGTTTGCCTGCTGAACGATAATGCAATGTAGCAGCATCGTCACTCATCACCTGCAATCCATACAACAGGTAGTCGAGGTACTGAATCTCTGCGATAGGCCTTAGCCCACGCATGGACATGCCGACACCCTGACCGATGATGGTGAGTTCCCGGATGCCTGTATCGAATATTCTTTCTGGTCCGTATTTCTGTTGCAATCCAGCAAAGCCCTGGTTTACATCACCGATTTTACCCAGGTCTTCACCAAAGGCCACCACAGTTGGGTTGGCTTCAAAAAGCTCATCAAAGTACCTGTTCAGGATTTCATAGCCATTGATCAATCCTGCATCCTCAGAAAATGATGGAAGTGGAAGTTCAGGTGGCAAAGGCTTGAGGGCATTGTCTACATACAACTTGGAGTTGTACAATAATTTATTTTCTTCCTGGAGTTCTTGATAATAAGCAAGGATGGGTGCAGTAAGGTCCTTGTCTCCGGCTAGGAGGATGGTTCGCTGGAGGGCAACCATGATATCTCTCCTGAACGGCAGGCTGTTGTCAGAAAGCTCCTGGTAAATGGAAGTCAAGTGCTCAGCACCAATCCTGCTAACGACATCACCAATCAAAGCCAGTGTTTTCTGCTTCTGCTCCTGAATCGGGTTGTCGTATAATTTCCAGTTTGTCAAACGGCATTCGTTCACATGAATCCTGGAACTGTCCTCCAATTTTTCAATCTCTTCTGCAGTAGCAAGGCCATTCTCGATGATCCACTTACGCATCTGCGCCAGGCAATCCCACTGGCGTTCCCATTGCAGGCGCTCTGGGGACTTGTATCTTTCATGGCTTCCTGATGTTGAGTGCCCTTGGGGCTGGGTCAGTTCCTCAACATGAAACAATACAGGAATATGTTCATTTCTTGCAATGGTAATTCCTTCTTCAAATACCTCACAGAGCTGGGCATAATCCCAACCCTTTACCTTGTATATCAGCATGCCATTGGTGCCCCTGGACTTTTCAAAACCAGAGAGTGCATCAGAGATGGAAGCTTTAACGGTTTGAAATTCTTTCGGGACAGAGATGCCATACCCATCATCCCATACAAATACGGCCAAAGGTACTTGGGACACTGCAGCGGCATTCATGGTTTCCCAGAAATGGCCTTCGCTGGTGGATGCATCACCTATTGTACAGAAACAGACTTCATTTCCTTGGTTGGAAAAATTTGTCTTGTTCTCCAGTACAGCTGCATGTCTGTATATTTTTGAAGCATAGGCCAAACCGAGTGCCCTTGGCAAATGACCGGCGGTTGGCGCCATGCCAGAGGAAAGGTTTTTGGTCTTTGTAAAATCGATGAAATTGTCATGCTCATCAATAAAAGGCGTGCAAAAATGACAATTCATTTGGCGACCTGCACTGTGGGGATCATGCTCAGGATTGGGGTCTGCGTAGAGCTGAGAAAAAAACTGACCCAGCGTAGCTGCACCTGTTGCCAGTGCAAAGGTCTGGTCTCTGTAGTATCCAGCATAGAAATCGCCAGGCTTGAAAAACTTTGCCATGGCCACCTGAGGCACTTCTTTTCCATCCCCAAAAATTCCAAACTTGGCCTTGCCTGTAAGCACTTCTTTCCTGCCGAGCAGGCTGGCCTGGCGGCTTTGGAATGCGATGGTATAATCACTTATAACAGTCTGCCTGAACGCCTCAAAGGAGAGTTCATCAGCCAGCTGCTGTTCTGTGATTCCTGTCTCGTGCATGCGACAAAACTAACCAATTTTGTTAATAAAAAATCAAAGCCTGGCCTATGGGGACAAACCACAATTATCTGGGTAAAACCTACTCAGCTGGGGAATAAAAAAGCGGCAGGTCAATGACCTGCCGCTTTAGATATTGTGTAAAATTCACTTACTTCTTTACTGCCTTGTCAAAGTCTGCCGCAGGGAGTACCTCGCCAGAAATCTTAAGTTCAAATTGCGCTTCAACACCTTTGATTTTGACAAAAACTGTTTTCTCAAATGGACCAGGTGCTGCGGCATTGAAACCAGCCTTGATTTTGTCTGCCTTTGCTGCCATCACAGGCTGCTGGGGCCAGGTTGGGGTTGTGCATCCACATGAAGCTGATGCCGTTTCAATAATGACTGGAGCTGTCGAAATGTTGCTGAACTCAAAATCATGGGTAACAGGAACACCCTGCTTGATTTTGCCAAAATTATAGCGGATCTCTTTGAATTTAACCAGGTCTTCTGCTTTCTTGGCTGCATTTTGTGCAACGGCAAAAAATCCTGTTGCCAAAACCATGAGTGTGAGCATTAATTTTTTCATTGTTTCTTGTTTTATCTGTTGTGTAAAATTAGCGTTTTTTCTTGGTTCCTAAAATTTCGCAGTCTTGAGAAATGCAATGCTTTTGTTAAATGGAGCAGGCTGTTCAGGTGTTTTCCAGACAGTGCCTTTGATGCTTACCATAGCCGTCATCCCCTCAGCATACATCAAGGTAATGGTCTTTTCAAAATATCCGGCTGCAGCTGCATTATACCCAACTTTGATGATGGATGTTCCGCCTGGAGCAATGGGTTCCCTGCTCCACTCAGGTGTAGTACAACCACAGGAAGCCTGAACATTGTCTATTACCAATGGCGCGCTATCGAGGTTGACAACTTGAAAATCATGAAATACAGGCTTGCCCTGCATGATTTTCCCGAAATCAAATGAGGTTTCTTTGATGGCTATCTTATCCTTTTTCTTGGCTGCATCGATGTTTTGTGCTGATAACATCGCAGGCAATGAAATAAAAACAAGAAAGATCAGTATTGAAAACTGTTTAACCATGATATCAATATAACGCAAATCGAATTTACGTATTGTTCTCCTTGAAACCAATTTTCCTAATTTTACATCATGTTAAAACCATCCAGCAGGGGCGAACAGATGCCTGCCTCACCCATTCGAAAGCTTGTTCCATTTGCAGAAGAAGCAAAAAAAAGAGGCGTAAAAGTGCATCACCTCAATATTGGTCAGCCTGATATCGAAACGCCATCTTCTGTATTGGACGCTGTCAGGAATGCAGACATCAAGGTATTGGCCTACAGCCATAGTGCAGGCAATGAATCCTACCGTAAAAAGCTGGTTGAATACTACAACAAAGTGGGCATCAAATTAGATGCCGGTGAAATCATCATCACCACCGGAGGCAGTGAGGCCATTGTTTTTGGCATGATGGCCTGCCTGGACGAAGGGGATGAAATCATCATTCCTGAACCTTTCTACGCCAACTACAATGGTTTTGCAGTAATGGCAGGAGTCAAAATTGTCCCCATCACTTCCCAGATAGAAAATGGGTTTGCACTTCCTCCTATCACTGAATTTGAAAATCGCATTACACCCAATACCAAAGCAATACTCATCTGCAACCCCAACAATCCTACCGGCTACCTTTACAGTAAGGAGGAAATGGAACAACTGGAAGACATTTGCCTGAGGCATCAACTCTTCTTGTTCTCTGATGAGGCATACAGGGAATTTTGCTACGAGGGAACCTATACCAGTGCAATGCAATTGGAAAAAATACAAGAGCAGGTCATTCTCATGGACACCATCTCCAAAAGATATTCAGCCTGCGGTGCCAGGATAGGGGCTTTCATCACCAAAAACAAGGAAGTTTACCAGGCCGCCATGAAGTTTGCCCAGGCAAGACTGAGCCCTCCCGGACTGGCCCAGATTCTGGGAGAAGCTGCAGTGGATCTTCCAGACGCATATTTCGATGAGCCCAAGGCAGCCTATTTGTCTCGAAGAAACTTATTGGTTAAAAGACTGAATGCCATGGAAGGTGTTTTCTGCCCCACTCCAGGCGGCGCATTCTATGTGATTGCCAGACTACCCATTGACGATGGCGACCGCTTCTGCCAGTGGTTGCTGGATGCATTTTCCTACAACAAGCAGACCGGCATGCTGGCCCCTGCTAGCGGGTTCTATGAAACAAAAGGGTTGGGGAAAAATGAGGTCCGGCTTGCCTATGTCATCAACAATGAAGACATTGATCAAGCCATGGATTGTCTGGAAGAGGCGCTGAAAGCATATCCAGGCAGAACGAACTGATCAGAAACGGTTGATCAGAAAAACACCTCCAATCACCATGGCAGAGCCGTACAGTGTGTACCCATGAATGGTTTCACCCAGTACAATAACAGACAGTATCATCGCAAAAATCGGAATCAGGTTGTTGAAAGCAGAGGTCTTGACAGGACCAATCTTTTGGATACCCTCGTAATACCAGACAAAGCCCAGGACTGACCCACAAATACCGAGGTAGGCCAGGGCCACCCAAACGGACCAATCCACCTTGGTAGGATAGGTCTCAAAAGGAACAAAGAAAAGGATCATCAGAAATCCCAATAAAATGGCCCAAGTGGACGCCTGCAAAGGAGTGGTTGTTTTGAGTGCATCCTTGGCAAAATAGGTATAAAAAGCCCAGGAGATGGGGCATCCCAGCATGAATGCATCACCCCAGGTAAAAGTGGAGAACAGGGAAAAAATATCGCCTCTTGCAATAACAATGGCCGTTCCGGCCAGGGAGAGCAGTACACCGATGATCCTGATGCCATTGATCCGATCCTTTCCGAAGAGGGATGAAATCAACATCACCAATACCGGGTTCAAAGCAACAATGAGCGAACCATGGCTGGCAGGCACACGTTTCATTCCATTGAAAAAGAAAAAACTGTAGGCGAAAATTCCAGTGCTGCCCAAGACCAGTAATTGGAGAAACTGTTTTTTATTGATGCGCAAGGCAGCTTTGTCTTTCATCAACATCAACGGTATCATGAAGACAAGTGCAAAAAGATAACGGAAAGAGGCCCCTGTAAAAGGCTCAAATACCTGCGATGCCATCCGAGTGGCAATGAAAGTGCCGCCCCACATGATCGCTACAAGAATCAGCTTGATGTAAATCACAGCGCAAAGGTAGGGCTTTTAAAGAGGGATCAGCAATCAATCATCGCTTTCACTACCCTGTTTGATGGGTCCGAAAGTTGGGGAAAATTACTCATCACATCATCAAACAAAAGCCGATGGGTAATCATGGGCAATGGGTCAATTCGGCCAGATGCAATGGCAGTCATGACATGGCTGAAATCAGCTTTGGTTGCATTGCGGCTGCTCATCAGCGTTGCCTCACGCTTGTGAAATTCCGGATGACTAAATGAAATCTCACCCAATTGCAAACCCACAAGAATGTATTTACCGCCATGCGCCATGTAGGCAAATGCATTGTTGATGGCCCGTTGGTTTCCAGTTGCATCAATCACGACACTGGGCATGTCACCTGAAGTAAACTCCTTCAACATTTCCATGGCATCCTGCTGCAAAGGATTGATGGTGGATGACACATTAAAGTGATCACGACAAAACTGAAGCCTTTCATCGTTGGTATCCATCAACACCACTTCAGCGCCTGCCAATTGTGCAAACAATATCAACCCAATTCCAATAGGACCAGCGCCAACAATCAATATTTTTTCTCCGGGTGCAACCTGGGCACGGGACACTGCATGGGCACCAATGGCCAAGGGCTCAACCAGAGCAAGCTGATCCAAACTCAGGCCTCCACTTTTTACCAGCGCATAAGATGGCACGGAAACATAGGCCGCCATGCCCCCATCTACGTGCACACCAAATACCTTGATGGCCGTGCAGCAGTTGGGCTTGCCATTCCTACAGGCGATACAGTTGCCACAATTGAAGTAGGGAACAATGGTCAGTGCCTCTCCTTTTACAAAACCGGGAGCATCACCTTCAACAAACTCCGCTGCAAGCTCATGCCCTAATACCCTTGGGTAACTGAAGAAAGGCTGGTTGCCTGCAAAAGCATGAAGATCTGTTCCACAAACACCAATTCGCTTGATCTGAATGATGGAAAATCCAGGCGCCGGTGTTGGCATTTCTTTTTCAATCATCTCAAAACTACCTGGCGTTTGACAGACAATAACTTTCATGGTTGTATTTGTGCCGCCAAATTAATGAAAACTATTGCATTTATGAGCCGATGCATTAAATTGTAAGGAACATAATGCATGCTTGATGAAAAAAATGCTACTGGCCATCATTGCCATTCAAATATTTGCCTCAGCAACCAGCCAGGTAAAAAGAATGCCCGCCTATCCGTTGGTAACACATGACCCTTATTTCAGTGTCTGGTCTGCAACTGATGCCCTGAATACCTCTACCACAGTACATTGGACAGGCAAGCAACATTCAATGATTGGTATCATCAGTGTGGATGAAAAACCCTACAAATTTTTAGGGGAGTTACCTGGGGACACTGCACATGCAATCTTGAATGCAAAGCAGCTTTCTGTTGATGTTACTGCAACGCAAACCCATTACCAATTCAGTTGTGGACCTGTATTACTTGAGCTGAATTTTCTTTCTCCATTGATTGCCTCAGACCTTGATCTTGTTTCAAGACCATTGACCTATGTAGACATCACGGTTCAATCAATGGATGGGAAGTCTCATCTGACTGAGATAGAATTCAGCGTATCAGGAGATCTGAGCAAAAATGAAAAAACACAACGCGTTAAAATAGAAGCTGGGCAAAAAGAAAATATACAATACCTGAAAGCAGGTGTAGTGGATCAAAAAATATTGGGCAAGCAGGGAGATGATGTAAGAATTGACTGGGGGCATCTGTACCTTGGCACAGGTAGCCCTTCTGTCAACTTGACCAAAATCGGAAATGACGAATTGCGTCTTTTTGCAGAAAAAGGCGAGCTTATTGCACATTGGATAACTGAATCAACCCATTTGTCGGCCTTTTCAAGGAAAACCATTCTACCCGGAAAGGCAGTCAAATCAACTATTATGCTGGCATATGATGACATAAAATCAATCCAGTATTTTGGGAAAAACCTTGATCCCTGGTGGAAAAAAATCCATGGCAACATGGAAAACCTGCTGAAAAAAGCAACTGCAGAACATGATGTTATTCTGTCAAAATGCAATGCCTTCGACAAGAAAATGTTTGCTGATGCAACAGCTGCAGGAGGCAAAGAATATGCTGAGCTATGTGTTGCAGCATACCGTCAATCCCTGGCTGCGCACAAACTGGTAAGGGGTGAAAACAATGAACTCCTTTTTCCGCAGAAAGAAAATTTCAGCAATGGATCCATCTGGACAGTTGATGTAACCTATCCCTCAGCCCCATTGACACTGATTTACAATCCAGCATTGTTGAAAGGCATGGTGGAACCCCTGATGCAATACAGTGAATCTGGTAAATGGACGAAACCATTCCCCGCACATGACCTAGGGACCTATCCCCTGGCCAATGGACAGACTTATCCTACCGACATGCCGGTTGAGGAAGCAGGCAACATGATCTTGCTGGCAGCTGCAATTTGCAAAGCAGAAAAGAAATATGACTTTGCCCAGAAGCATTGGAGCATCCTGACCCAATGGGTTGGGTTCCTGGTAAAAGATGGCCTTGATCCTGCGAACCAGCTCTGTACAGATGATTTTGCGGGTCGGCTGGCAAGGAATGTCAACCTATCCATGAAGGCCATCACTGGCATTGGCGCATATGCACAAATGGCCCGGAACCGGGGCAAAAAAAAGGAGGCAGATGAATTTGATGCCATCGCCAAACAGTATGCCATCAAGTGGATGGAAATGGCAGACGAAGGAGATCACTTTGCACTGACATTTGACAAAAATGGAACATGGAGCCAGAAATACAATCTTGTCTGGGACAAGCTGCTTTCACTGCAACTTTTTCCTCCATCAGTTTATGATAAGGAGGTGAATTATTACATCAAAAAACAAAATGAATTTGGCCTTCCGCTGGACAGCAGACGCACCTATACCAAAAGCGACTGGGTGATGTGGAGTGCCACACTGGCCAACAAAAAAGAAGACTTCAGGACACTCATGATGCCCATCCACAAGTACATTACCCAAACCCCAAGCAGGGTTCCCATTTGCGACTGGCACGAAACCACCAATGGCAAAAAAATCAACATGCAGGCAAGAAGTGTGGTAGGCGGATATTTTATCAAACTGCTGGAATATTACTGGACAAAAAAATAAGCACATGCAAGCATCCATCAAACCCGAATTCAGTCATCAACGATTGGCCTCACTGGATTTCATGAGAGGGCTTATCATGTTCTTACTGGCACTGGAAGCCTCCGGTCTTTATGACGTGCTGCAAGATGTGACTGAAGACCATTGGCTTTCTGGGTTGATCATCCAGTTTCACCATCACCCATGGAATGGCCTACGGTTCTGGGACCTGATTCAACCCGGCTTCATGTTCATTGCTGGAACGGCCATGGCTTATTCCATTGAAGGCATGAAGTCGAAAGCGCTTGGCTATGGTCAGCGAACAAGTAAAATTCTTAAACGTTGTGGCTGGTTGTTTTTTTGGGGAGTGTTGATTTATGCTGTAAGAAAAGATGGGCTCTCGTTTGAATTGTGGAATGTACTCACCCAGCTTTCCTTCACCATTGCTGTTGCGTATTTTATTTTTGAATGGAAATTCAAATCTCAGGTATTGTTCAGTATTGGCTTGCTCCTGCTAACAGAAATCCTCTATCGGTTCATGGATGTTCCGGGATACAACCAAACCTATGTGAACCACTATAATTTTGGAAACTACATGGACATGTTGCTCATGGGAAAGACCAATCGCGGTGGTTGGGTGGCCATCAATTGTATCCCCACTGCGGCACACACCATCGCAGGAGCGCTTGTAGGAAAATACCTGATGAGCAAGCAACCTCAAAAAACAAAACAACTGTTGATCTGGGGATTTGCATGCCTCCTCATGGGCTATGGCCTAGACATGATTGGCATTACACCCATCATCAAACGAATTGCCACTTCTTCTTTCACCGTTGCTTCGCTGGGTTGGTGCTTGTTGGGACTTGCTGCCTGCTATTATTTTGTTGATGTAAAGGGCAACAAAAAAGGGTTGACTTTTTTCAATGTGCTAGGCATGAATTCCATTTTCATCTACCTTTTCTTTGAAATTGTGGGAGGCAAATGGTTCAACGGGTATGTTTCGACCATTGCAGATGGATTATTCCATCGCTTCATTGCAGAAAACGGCATTGGCATCATCAGCAGCATTTCCATTTTTTTTATTGAATGGAAACTCTGTGAATTCCTATACAAGAAGAAAATATTTTTTAGGCTTTGATGGTTAATTCAATTTAGACAGGATATTTTCTATCCTTGCTGACAGCTCCTTTCTTTCCTTGTCTTTTTCACGAACAAAACTGTTGTCATTCATTTTTCCCAACACGGCTTCCATTTCAGTTTCATTTTCATAAACCATTTTTCTGAACGGATTGGTCATGTCTTTTTCGCGGGACTGGACAATTCCTTGAAAAACTTTTTCATTTGTAGCTAGGTATCCCTTGAACAAGGTAGACAGTTTTGCTCCAGTAAGATTTTCAACTGTTATATCCTCAATTTCCAACAATGCAGCCACGGCATGCAGAAAATGATGTTCAGGACTTGAGTCGGCTATGCTTTTGTAAGCCAGATGAATCGCTTCCCAACTGCTCAATTTGTTTGACTTTATTTCTTCTAATAAAACAGCAAGAGATGATGAAGGAATAAGCTGCCCACCAATGTTGATCCATTCTTCCCTTGATGGCACTTCTGACAGGGAGCTCAAGTTGAGGGAAATAGAGCTTACGTCATCTGAACTGAACTTATTTGTCAATTGACCAACTGCATAATAGCGTACCATCTCCTTGAAAGACACATATGCTTTTCTGGCTTTCAGTATTACAACCTTTCTTTTGCTGTTTTCAAAACCCTCGGCAAGTATTTCCAGTTCATCCAAAACTTTATCATCATTGGCAAACAATTCCCTACCCTTTTGTTTACAGATTTCATCAGTGGGGATTGCTTTTTCTACATGTCTGAAGTAGGCCTTGCCTGCAAAAAGCGAGAGCAAGTTCAGTGCATTGAAAATTTCATTGACACTGTCAGGAGCAAGGCTTCTGTACTCCAATGCGAGTTCTTTGGTTGCCCTTGCATCACGATCCTTGTATTTCCACTCATTTCGTTGCAAAGCGTAATGATTATAAAGGAACCAATATGCGGGGATAATCCTTAGTTCATTAGCAGTAGGATCATTGATGACCAGAGAAAATGGGATGGGGATATTCAATTCAAAAGGAAAATCACCTTTGGCTAGCAGCGTGAAAGAAGCAAACCGGGAGTTATGCTTGAGGCTCACACAGAGTCCAGGCCAAAATCCACGACCAGCAATCAATTCACCATCAGCACCCCTGGAATTGTGGTTTGATCCAATGGTAGCACCTGCAGCTACATTTGACTGCCCCATCAGCAAAGAAGCACACAAAAAAGAGTTGTTATGGTGCTGCTCGTGGAATGGATATATCAATGAATTCAACACTTCACAACAGGAAATGGTAGCATTGTTACCAAGGTAAGAGTTGATCAGGCGTGCCCCATATTTTAATTGTGAGTGCGATGCCATAAAAAACCTTACTGCCTTTACCCCATAGAAGATTCTGCAACCAACACCAATGATCCCATTGACTAGTTCACAACCTTCTCCAATTTGGGTGGATGCTTCTGCAGAACTGTTCACCGTGACGTTCTTGATTTTATTGGCACCTTTTATATAGGCATCTGTACCTATCTGAACATCCTTGATCATCTTGCAATTCTTGATCACGGTTCGGTCTCCAATCAATCCATAATGTCCTCTTGCCGCATCAAATTTTTGCTCAGTAAAAGAATAAAAAGCATTCATCAATGAATGGTCATCTCTGTATTTTGACCAGAGATATGCGTCTGCAGTAAGCATCCCGTCAAATGGAAGAATTTTCCTTCCACCATTTTCATTGCAGACCTCTAACCAAATCCGTTGGTTTTCAGTTTCTCCTTCTTTGATGATCCCATTGCCAAATTTGGCTGTGCTTGTGATCGCCAATTCATTGACATTGGCGATTATCACTTCGTTGCCCACAACAAAATGAGAAAAATAATTCACATTGTGGATGCAAACATTGTCACCAAAATCACAACTGATGATGGTTGAATTGAAAAGACCAACCGGTAACCTGAGCCCGTGGAACTCCAATGAGAATGGTTCCAATTTTCCTATCCTGATCAAACCAAAAAAACTGCAACCTTTTACTAAGTGAGGATCAAACTGCCCCGAGACCAACACATTGTTCCAATTGTCTGAAGAGTTGTTGTTTCTTACAAGAATCTCCAGCTCTGCCGCCCTAAGTCCTCTGTACTGTATTCCGCTTTTATTATATCGATTCCTGAGGTGGTATTCATTTTGCCCTTCTGGCAAATAACCTGAAGGTATAAAACCATATCCAATGGATTCAATCGGACTTTTAATGATGTTGTTCATGTTCGATATTTGTGATGCTATTCTACGGTTACACTTTTGGCAAGATTTCTTGGACGATCAACATCGAGCCCGCGCGCAACGCCTATATAATAAGACAACAGCTGAAGTGGTATCACATTGATGATTGGAGCAATCAATTCATCGGCTTCAGGAACAAAAATCAAATCTCCGGTAAGTGAATCAATAGATTGATGACCTTTATTTACTACCGCAATCAATTTCCCTTTCCTTGCATTGATTTCTTGCATGTTGCTGATGACTTTTTCATGGTAGGCATCTTTTGTTGCAACAAAAAGCACAGGCAAATCTTCGTCAACCAGGGCAATAGGCCCATGTTTCATTTCTGCAGCAGGATAACCCTCAGCATGGATATAGGAAATCTCTTTGAGTTTTAGCGCCCCTTCAAGTGCAACAGGGAAATTATATCCCCTTCCCAAGTAAAGAAAGCTGCTTGCTGTTGCATGCTTCTCTGCAATAGCCTGGATGGAATTGGTATTGGAGAGTACTGATTCTACTTTCCCTGGTACGGCATTCAATTCCTGCATAAGGTACAAAAACCGATCATTGCTGATGGTTTGTTTTGCTTTTGCAATTTTCAATGCAATCATTGTCAGGACAACCAATTGTGCGGTAAACGCCTTGGTGCTTGCGACACCGATTTCAGGACCTGCATGGGTATAAGCACCTGCATGTGAAATACGGGCAATAGATGAACCCACAACATTGAGTATTCCAAAAATGATAGCTCCCTGTTGCTTAGCCTTTTCAATAGCAACGAGTGTATCAGCCGTTTCACCACTTTGCGAAATGGCAAACAGCACATCGCCTTTTTCAACAATGGGATTTCTGTAACGGAATTCAGAAGCATATTCAACTTCAACTGGTATGCGGCAAAGCTCTTCGATAATGTACTCTGCTACCAAGCCTGCATGCCAGCTGGTGCCACAGGCTACAACAATGATTCTTTTGGCATTCTTCAAAGACTCAATATGTTCCTGAACACCGGCCATGATGATTTCTCCATTCAAAATATCAAGCCTACCACGAAGGCAGTCAAAAATTGTTTTGGGCTGCTCATGGATTTCCTTCAACATAAAGTGTTCATATCCGCCTTTTTCAATGGCAGCCAATTCCAGGTCAAGCTGTTGAACAAAAGGGGTGACGATCTCATTACCAAGGTTTTTAAGCACCAATTCAGTACCCTTGATGATGGCCAATTCGTAATCATTGATGTATACAACCTCTTTAGTATATTCAATGATAGGAGAGGCGTCAGATGCAAGAAAATGCTCATTTTCTCCAATACCAATCACAAGAGGACTTCCTTTTCGCGCCGCAATCAGGGTATCGGGGTTTTCAGCATCCAGCAATACAATAACATATGCTCCCACAACCCTCTTCAACGCTATCCGGACAGCCTCTTCCAATGAACATTGGTTGTTGGACAAAATATCATCGATAAAATTGAGCAATACTTCCGTATCTGTATCACTGTTGAACTGGTATCCCTTGTTCAATAATTCTTGTTTCAGGGATGCATAGTTTTCAATAATGCCATTGTGAATCATTGCGATCCTACCACTGGAAGAAAGATGAGGGTGAGCATTCCGATCACTTGGCTCACCATGTGTGGCCCATCTTGTATGGCCGATACCGACAGTTGAAGTCAAATGAGTACCCAAAAGTGACTCTTCCAAACGGGCAACTTTGCCTTGTTTTTTGAAGACTTCTATTTTGTCTGAGATGAGTGCTACACCAGCGCTGTCATATCCCCTGTATTCAAGGCGCTTAAGTCCTTTAAGTACAATTGGGTATGCTTCTCGGTGTCCTATATAGGCAACGATTCCACACATTGTTAGGTTTTTTGGTTGATGCGCAAAATTAACAAGTTAAATTTGAGTATTTCGATAATTTATGTAAAGAGATTGTAAGCAAATGAGAAAATATACAATACAGTGTAAGTGAGGAGCAAACACATGCATAAAAAATCAATATATCTCAATAAAGTAGTTTTGCAATCCGCCCGTTTCCACCTGCAAGAATAGCCGACTTTCCATCTGGAGATTTTACCACAACATGAAAACCAAGCTTGCTGATGTTTTTCCAGTTTAACCCTCCATCAACAGAAAGATCAACACCGGAAGTTCCGCATGACAATACGGTGGATGGAGACAAATAAACCGCAGCACTTTTGTATCCTGAAGGTGGTGTGACTGGATTACTGAATTTGATTCTAGGATACAATGAAAACAAGAGCAGCGCACTGTCACTTCTTTTGTCATTGGCAAAATCTCCCCCAATGATGATCCCTTGATGTTGATTGGGATGCAACGCCAATCCATTGGCGCCGGTTGAATTTTTACCGGATTGCATGGGCAGTTTGATGGCGTTCCCTTTGAAAAATATCCGAGACTGCATTCCTCCAGAAACAAACAAGGTTTTACTCCCCCGCTTGGCGCCCAGTAATTTGATATTGGAACCACTGGAAGCAAAAAATGCTTCGCCATCCATCATGCCATCACGGGTTTCCTCGGGTATCCAGCTATCACCCTTATCGCTGGTCACTGCCATAAAGGCTTTACCGCTGATGGGATCACCAATGACAACGCCATTCTTGCCTGAAAAATCCATGGCATCCAGAAACATGCCTGGCCTTAGATCTTCAAATACTTTTCTCCAGGTTTTCCCTCCATCAATTGTCTTCAATACAATGGCTGGCGTATCAACGGCCATGACGATGGCAGTAGAACTATCAAAAGCCTCAATGTCTCGAAAATCTCGCTTGGCATAGCCTTCAACCGTCATCCACCGAAAGGAATTTCCACCATCGACCGACTTGGCCACCCTCCCATTACTGCCACTTACCCAAACAACCGACGCAGTTGGCATTGAAAGCCCTCTGAGCGAAATCTTTTGTCCCTGCTCGACAACAACAACGGTTTGGGCGAAAAGACTACTGAAACAAAAACAGCAAAGGGAAATGATCAATAAACGCTTCATTGATTAATGTTGTTCTTTATTCCTGAATTAGTAACCAATAAACAGGTTGCCAAAAAAGTATTTTTCTGACACACCTTGAAGTTATACTATAAAATTACAAGATTATCTTGAACAGCTGACCCAACAAGTTATTTAACAGGGCATTTCTTGAACTAATGGATGTAATTAAGCGACAATAGAAATGAATCCGTCTTGGCAATTGTTTCAGACAAAAACGGCTCTTTGTTGAAAAAACCATGAGGCTGGTTGTCAAACAAAAACAATTCGCACCTACCGCCAACTTCCTCAACTTTTCGCTTGAAATTTTGAGCAGTACTCACAGGTATGAGTTTATCAGTTGTTCCAAGAAAAAAAATGGTTGGAGGAAATCCTTTTTTGATATTATGGATAGGTGAAAATGTAACATACGCATCTCCTATCCTTTCATAACCATAACCATCTTTGCCATTGTCTATGACCGGATTGAAAAGCACCAGAGCATTGGGTTTTGAACTGACGGAAAGATCATCAGTTGATTCGTTGAGGGATTCGTTGGTGAAGCAGGCAGCAGCCAAATGCCCGCCGGCTGAACCACCTGATGCTACAATCCTGTTTGCATCAATACCCAACTCAACAGCACTTTTCCGAAGAAAGCGAATGGCTGATTTTGCATCTTTTAGACTTTCAAAAGGAGTCGTATTGTGTCTTGACTTAACCCGATAATCGACCAATACAGTGATCATGTTTTTGTTGGAAAAATGCTTTGCATGGGGCTCAAATTGCGCTATTGACCCTCCGGTCCAGCCACCGCCAAAAAAGAAGACCATGGCTGGATGATGATTCCCTTTTTTGTAGCCGGAAGGATAGAAGATCTTCAGGCCCAGCTGTACTGTATCCACTTTCTTGTAGGTTAGTTCCAAAGGGCTAACGATGGCCTGACAAAAAACTGTGGGTAAACAGCATAATAGCATCAGGGTTACAAAAAATACTTTTCTCAGATTGATCATTATTGAGATGTAATTAGATGAATACTTGGATTGTTCGAACTTTCTCAGAAATTTTTAGCCTTGATAAAAGGGTCATCTGCACAAAGCTTTTCACTGTTGTACTTTGATGAAGTTGCTTCACATTGTTTTCGCAACTTGGCAAGAATATTTGCATACTTTTTATCTGATACAAGATTGTTTTTCTCCATCGGGTCATTCTTCAGGTCATACAACTCTTCAGGAGCATTGATCAATCGGTAACGAAAATATTTCCACCTTTCGGTCCTTATCCCTTCACTGGAAGGAATATCAGGATTGTCCCATAAATGCTCCACCAAGACGGCGTTCCGGTTCAAATGGGCATTTTCATTTCTCATTAACGGTGCGAGACTTTTACCCTGATAATTTTGGGGAGCAGCAACGCCTGCCATGTCCATCATTGTCTTTGTGATATCAATGTTCAGCACCATTTCTTCTACAGTAGATGACTTTGTTATTCTCGGGTCATAAATGATCAAGGGTATTCTGATGGACACATCATACATCAGCCACTTGTCTGCCAATTGGCGATCACCCAAAAAATAACCATTGTCTCCCATCAGAATGATAATGGTATTTTCTGATAACCCCTTCTCCTTCAGTAACTTTCTCAAAGCGCCGATTTCATTGTCAATTTCAG
>JACCDP011042906.1_pt1 | contig 28698 bp, 17 predicted proteins | sample 7445841 | NCBI WGS metagenome assembly JACCDP01 (sample SAMN15323441, study PRJNA562643) | freshwater metagenome | isolation source: river surface water | place: USA:Blue River Watershed | collected 2017-08-17 | reverse complement strand
GTCTTGGATTAAAAGTTGACACAGTTGCTCCTGATAGTGAGAACACAATGATCCCAAAAGAAAAGATGAAAGAACTTATTAAGAAGTATTCTTACATCTCAGTAATGTTGGATAATGATGATGCCGGCATAGCAGCCATGAAAAAATACCGTGATCAATATGGTTTCACTCCTATACTCTTAACAATGAGTAAAGATATTAGTGACTCTATAAAAGAACATGGTGTGGATAAAGTTAAAGTGAAATTAATTCCAATGTTGAGCAACGTTCCAATATTAGAAAAGAATTCTTAACTTTGTAGTATGGCAGTTAAAAAGAAAACAGCAAAACCTAGAAAAGGTGCAGCACCTAAGACTAGAAACTCCGGCACCATGACTGAAAGTGCTTTCTGGAGCTTCATAAGAAGTGCATTAAGACAGAAGTCAAGATGGTGGAAACCTATTGCTGAATGTAAAGCTAATGCCAAAAGAGTATATAAAGGTCCTAACAAAAGACAGAAGTTTGAATACCAGTGTAATCATTGTAGTAAATGGTTTCCTGATAAACAAATTAATGTGGACCATATAATTCCTGCAGGTACATTAAGAAATGCTAATGACCTACCTGCTTTTGTAGAAAGATTATTTTGTGAAGTAGATAACCTACAAGTTCTTTGTGAGGGCTGTCACAATATCAAGACCCAAAATGAAAAAATTAAATAGACATGGCATACATACCTTTTGAAATTACTGTAGATGACAAGATGTTTGCTGCAGCTATGCCTGAAGATGGCAAGATATATGTGAGAGTTGGAAAACTTGATATATGTATTAATCAAACAGATGATGAATTAGGAGTGGTTATAGATTGTTTCAGTGCTGAAACAGCAGAAGACATTCATACAGCTCAGATTTGGTATGAAGATATACCACAAAAATAAAAATAATTATTATGGCAGAATTACATGAAACATTAATGGGTAAGAAATTAATAGAGCACACCTTACCTGATATAGGTAATCAACTCAAACGTATAGCAAATGCTATGGAGAATGCTAATGAAAAGAATGATGACAAACAAGTGTATGATTTCTTAGAGCAACTTGAGGCATTGACTAAAGATCCTGCTACAGCAGAAAAAATTGCACAATTTTTAAAACAGCAAGGTATATGGTAAAGATGCTAAAATTTGGAGCACCATGGTGTGGTCCATGCAAGATGATAGAACCTATCATTGAAAGTATAAAAAAAGAATACACTTCAGAAGATTTTGAGGTGCATTCATATAATGTAGATGAAAGTCCTGAATTAGTAAGCATGTATTCTATAAGATCAGTACCAACCATTATCTTTTTAAAAGATGAAGATGAGGTAGAAAGAATTATAGGTCTTACTAATAAGAGAGATTTAGAAACACAAATTAAAAAACATTTATAGTTATGATGGACCAATTACTTGAAGAGTCTATGCTAGCTGCTGAGAAAGCATTCCAAGAAAAAGACTTCTATCTTTCTTATAGCAGTTTAAATAAATTACTATGGAGCCCGGCTGCATTCTATCAAATATATGTAATGGGTATAAGAGAAGAGAAAACTTCATCATTCTTATTGAATGGTAAACTTATACATGCATTATTGTTAGATCCGGAAAGTATAAACAAAAATTACATTACATCTCCTACATCACTTCCAGGAGATAGTATTAAGAATGTAGTGGACCGTGTGTTTTCACACCATTTAGAATTAGTTAAGCATGGGGATACCCGTACACAACTAGAAGAATATGCTGATGCAATAATAGATGTTCTTAAAGATATCAACCTTCATCAATCATTAAAGACTGATGATCAAAGAGTTGCAAAGGTTATTACAAGTGATGCTTTAAATTATTGGAGCTTTCTTATGGAAAAAGAAGGTAAAGAAATAATTGATACAGCAACACTTAACTATTGTATCCAAGCTGCAGATATCATTAAGAATGATCCTGAGATGTCTAAACTTATGGCATTAGCTCCTACAGATTTTGATAATGTAGAAGTTTATAATGAACAAGAGTTTTCATATGATATGGAAAACCATGCATTCAAAGGCATAAAAGGTATTATAGATAACTTAGTTATTGACCATGAAAGAAAGGTAATATTTATTAATGACCTTAAGACTACAAGCAAAGAGCTTAAAGACTTCAGAGAATCTATAGATTACTATTCTTATTGGATGCAAGCAGCAATGTATTCTGCTATTGTATACGGTAACTTTATCAAAGATAAGTATCCTGATTACAACATGCAGTTCCATTTTATTGTTATAGATAAAAACCTACAAGCTTATGCATTCCCGGTTAGTCAATACACCAGCAATGCTTGGCTTATGAAGCTTGATGATTCATTTAAGATAGCTGACTATCACTTGTCTAACAACAAGTTCAATCTTCCATATGATTTCTGTACTAAAAAAGTAGTATTATAATGCAACTTACATCACTTTATACAAGATATTTCCAAAAGTCTAAGTCCTTTCTATACCCTTTATTGGGTATAGCAAAGGGTGCTTATGCTCAACCTATGCAAACATACATCTGTATGAAACATCATAGTGGTTTGGTAATTAAACCTAAGGATAAAAAACTTATATGTTTATTTGAAGACACTGATTCTAAAGAATTCAAAGCTTTTGAACAGGCCTATCTTATAAACAATCCTTACTATTTAGAAACTATACCGGGTCCCATGACAAGCAAACTGTACATCTTTAATTTAAAGAAACATGCTGGTGACTGGAACAAGTTTTTAAAAGGTAGATATTCTGAGTTCAGTAACTTAGCTAAGGTTAAGATAAAAGAATATTACGGTCATTACACTTTGGAGTACACATATATGAGGTCATTTTTGTTTCCTGAATACTATAGAGATGACTATGCTAAGCTATTAGATGTACCAGTTTCTATATTAGATGAGGTGCAAGAACTTTGTGACTTGTATAATGTTGATAAAGAGTGTATAAATATTGAAGAACAAGAACTAGAATTAATTTAAATTTGTAAAATAAACTATAATCATGGCAGCTAAAACTATGCTAATGTTTTCTAGCATCTGGAAAACTGAGTTGGGAGATAAACCAACTTTTAAAATGATGCCTTCAAGTGTGGATTGTCCATACAATGAAGTTATTTATGATCCTGAAAATAAAGTACTTGCCGTAGTAGGTAAAGAAAAGAAACAGGCCTATAGAATGGTCCCTAAGTTAGATGACAAAGGAAGACCAGTAGAAATCAGAACTACAACTGGTATGGCATATGCCCAAGAAAGAAAAATCATGGAGAACTTCTATGAGTATTATATTGACAATACATCTGACATTGAAACATTCATCAATATGTTTGCAATTAATGCAGACTTTGATTGGAAGAAATTCCTTTAATATAAACCAACCAAGATTGAGGGTGTAAAAACCCTCTTTCTTAATTTCGGGGGGACAGCTTAACTGAACATATATAACCATGAACAACAAAACTACAAAGCCCACACATTGGGTAATGGACTATGAGACCCTTTCTAATTGTTTCATAGCAGTGTTCCAACACTATACCACCAAACATACCAAAATCTTTATTTGTTCTAGATTACACAATGATGTAATAGCTTATATAAACTTCTTAGAGCAATGTATCCAATACAATCAATGGCACATTTCTTTTAATGGTATAGCATTTGATGCTCAAATATCTCATTATGTATTACACAATAAAGTAAAATTTATTAGTATGACCGGTGAGCAGTTTGCTAGAGAGATGTCTGCCTATGCTCAGAAGACAATTGAAAAAGCTAATAGAAAGGAGTTTAGTGACTATCCTTTATGGAAGATGCAAATCCAACAAATAGATTTATTCAAACTTAATCATTGGGATAATCCTGCTAAGTCATCTAGCTTAAAATGGATACAATATTCTATGGACTGGAATAATGTAAAGGAGATGCCTATCCACCACACTACAGAAATTACTACACAAGCTCAGATAGATGAGATAGTATCCTATTGTATTAATGATGTAGAAAGTACCAAGCAAATACTATTCTTATGTAAGGACCAAGTTAATCTTAGAAAAGACCTTACAAATGAATATGGTATTAATCTTTATTCTGCATCTGAGCCAAGAATCTCTAAAGAACTATTTGCCCATTTCCTTTGTGAAAAGTTAGGATGGGACAAGAAAGAACTTAGAGAACTTAGAACTCCAAGATCTGAGATAATTTTGAAAGATTGTATTCTTCCTTATGTAAAATTCAACACTGAATATTTCAAACAGGTCCATGAATATTTTAAATCAAAGGTGATCACAGAAACTAAAGGAGCCCTAAACTATAGTATTAAATACAAAGGTGTAAAAACTGATTACGGTTTGGGCGGCATCCATGGTGCAAGAGAAGCTGGTATCTATGAAGCAAAGCCAGGATGGACCATTATGACTTCAGATGTTGTAAGTTTCTATCCTAACCTTGCTATCAAAAACGGATTTGCTCCTGCTCATCTTCCTAAAAAAGATTTCTTAGAATTGTATGAGTGGTTCTTTAATGAGAGAAAACTAATACCAAAGTCTGACCCTAGAAACTATGTGTACAAGATTATTCTTAATTCTACATACGGTTTGAGTAATGATGCTAATAGCTTCTTATATGATCCTATGTTTACTATGCAGATTACTATCAACGGTCAATTGCTATTAAGCATGCTGTATGAAATGTTAGCCGAGGGTATTCCTGAAGCTGTACCTTTGATGCAAAATACTGATGGTTTGGAAATGATGATTCCCGAGAACAAGAAAGATTTGTATTATACAATCTGTTCTGATTGGGAAATACTAACTAACTTAGCTCTAGAACATGATGAGTATAAAAGACTTATTCTTAGAGATGTAAATAACTATATTGCTGTATACAAAAACGGCAAGACTAAATGCAAAGGTTTCTTTGAATTCAGTGGTTTAGCATTACACAAGAATAAAAGCTTTCTTATTATACCAAAAGCCATATATAACTATTTTGTAAATGATATTAAGCCAGAAGACTATCTGGACCAAAATCAAGACTTTATGGATTATTGTGGTGCTGTTAAAGCAAAAGGTGAATGGACTTTCCAAACTCAAGAAATGAAAGACGGTGAAGTTTGCATTACAAATCTTCAAAAGCTTAACAGGTATTATGTAAGTACTACAGGGACCAAGATGGTTAAAGTTCATCCTGATGGAAGAGAAATACAGACAGAAGCCGGCAGATGGAGACAAACTATCTGCAATGATATGTCACAAATTGAAAACATACCATTTGATGAATTAAATATTGACAAAGCTTATTATTTAGAAGGTATCTATAAAGAAATAAATAACATAAATAACAAAGTAAGTAGAGGTTTAATACAAGGTGAATTATTTTAACTATGAACAACAAGAAAGATGACATTGGAAACCTCATAAAGTTTATGTTGGTTAATATAAAGAATATGCAGATTAGAATGGAAATTGCTAATGCATATATAAAATTTAAAGGAAATGATAAACACAGACTTAATTCTGTGGTAAATAGACTAAAGGCCGGGATAGAAGATATAATCAATCTTCATCCTGACCCTGAAGTCAAAAAAGCTGTAATGGAAGATTTAGATGACAAGTCAGATGATATGATCTCAAGAGTTTATTTCATAGACCAAGCTCTCAGAATACCTGAAGAACATCTTGAACCTATTGCAGATATAATAAATGATTATTTAAACATACATTATCCACCTAAAGATGAAGAAGAACAAATGTAATGCCACTGGTAAAACAATGTTCAAAACCAGAGGAGAGGCTAAAATAGCCATGGATTATATAAAAGGTATGAATAGCACAACAGGAAACAACTATACAGGTAAGTCTTCACAGAAAAGAGCTTACTTTTGTGAACACTGTATAAGCTATCATTTAACATCTACAGAAGCTTATAAAACCAAAGGCTTCTTAGAAAAGGATGAATTTGTTCTTAGAAGAAAATTCTTCAAAGACTTTGATATTACTAACTGGAAGAATGACTCTATTCCTTTTGAAGACGGTCACATACCTCCACCTAAAAACTGTAAACATACTATATGAGCATTTTAAACTACAATGAAGAAACCAAGAATAATGTAGTCTCTGTAATAAAAGACCCTTTTATACAAGAAAAGATTGTTGGTATATCTATAAGGTATAATGGTGATGGCTATCCTAAACCATATTGGTATGTTAAAGTTGAATTTGCAAATGGCAATACTAAAGGAGAACAAATGTCTCCCAATAGAGATAGTATGGAAGAAGTGCTACTTGATTTAAAACAAATTATGGACAGTGTAAATAATAAATAATTATGATAATTGGAATCAATGGATATGCCGGCAGTGGAAAAGATACTGTCGGCACTATCTTACAACAAATTGACAGAGATTCACATTGGGAAATTAAGAAATGGGCAGGTAAACTCAAGCAGGTTGCAGAACTACTAACAGGAATTCCTGTAGAAAAGTTTGAAGACCAAGAGTTTAAAAAGACCAATCTTGGTAAACAATGGAATGACCGTATAAATAATCCTATGTCTGTAAGAGATTTTCTACAAAAGCTAGGTACAGAAGGTTTACGTGATGGTTTACATACTAACACATGGGTTAATGCTCTTATGGCTGATTATAAATGTGTACCGGCTGACCGTGCTCCTAACGGATGGGATTGTGATAACTGGATCATTACAGACACCAGATTTCCTAATGAGGCCCAGGCTATTAAAGATGCTGGTGGAATTATAATTAGAGTAACAAGACCAGGCATTGGACCCATAAATGACCACCCTAGTGAGACTGGTTTAAATCAGTGGAAATTTGACTATGAGATTCAGAATGACAGCTCATTAAATGAGTTAATAAATAGTGTAAGAATATTTAAACAAAAATTTGGTATTTAATATATCATTTCTTATCTTTGAACAATAAATATACATTATGGCAAAAGCAGAAAAAAAACCACAAATGAAAGAAGAAGGTAAAAGGACAAACCTTTCTAAAGAACTTTTAGAAAAAACCTTATTAGAAAATCCTGATGCAGGTTTATATGACCTTGCAAAGATTTTAAAAGTATCTAAGGGTACTGTATGGAACAACCTTAAAAAACATGGTATTGAGTATAAAACTCAAAAGCCAGGTCCAGTTAAAGGTGAATTAGAACAATGCAGACAAGAAGTAAAAGAGTTAACTGAAAAGTTAAAGTCTGCAGAATTTATGTTGAAGATGGCAAACAATGATATTGCCTACTTGAACAAAACAATTGAGAACTACCGAGCATGTAACAACAAACCTTGGTACAAAAGAATATTCGGTTAATTGTTCATAGTGATTAAAGGGCTGGGTGTAATGCTCAGCCTTTTTTTTTAAACTTAATTTATGATATTATCAGACAGCTACATTCTTGAAGAATTAAAACATAAAAGAATTATTATAGAACCTTTTAATAAGGAATATTTGAATCCATGTAGTGTGGATTTAACACTACACCCAGACTTTAAAATATATCAATCTGGTGTATTAGATGTAAGACAACCTAACCCTGTTGAATCATTAACAATCCCTGAAGAAGGTTATGTACTAGAACCAGGAAAAGTATATTTATATGCTGTAAATGAAAGAATAGGTGTTGGTAAAAACATCCGTGCTAAAGTGGAAGGTAAAAGCTCTTTGGGAAGACTTGGTTTGTTTGTACATGTTACAGCAGGCTTTATTGACCCAGGCTTTGAAGGAAGCTTAGTATTAGAGCTAGTGGCAACACAGCCAATAAGAATCTACCCTAATATGAAAATATGCCAAGTAGAGTTTGCCTTTGTACAAGGAAACATTATAGAGACATATGATCAAAAAGCAGGTAGTAAATACCATAATCAAAGTGGAGTACAAGAAAGTCTAATGTACAAGAACTTTGATAATGAAGGAAAACTTTAACTTATAAAAACAAAAAAACATGGTAGACGTAGAATTAGCAATGACCTTTTTCAATAAAGCAAGTTCTTTATTAGGCTTCAGATATTTTCAAACTTATTATGAGCCAGAAGAATTAACACTCCACAATTTCCACTTTGGATTTTTAATTGGTGATATACAACTTGCAGTGTACAAAAGAATAAGATAATAAAAAAGAGGGAGTTTATGGCTCCCTCTACTTTTTAGTCTATTTTTACACCCCAATCTTTTCTGAAGTCATCATCAAACACAGCTCTTATATTCACTCCTTCTTTTAATATTGGCATTAACTTAGATGCATATTTTAATGGATGAGCTCCTTCTTGTAAATCCTCATCATTTGTTACAAAACCATAACCTTCTTTAAATACATTATTTGTAAAGTATATAAAATCATTTGCAAGACCAACTACTGGTAATGGTTTATTTACAAGATCAGTGAATGATGTAGGAAGATAGTAAAAACTAAACTCATCATTAAATCTACCAACAGCTCTTGATGCATATTTTCTTAATCCTTTATATTCATCATCATCATCTCCTGACGGTTTAATGTATAATAATAAGCTAGCAAATCCAAGAATAACTAATAATTCTTTAATCATAGAACGGATATTACCAATATACATATCAATAAACTCACCTTCTGTAATATTAAACTCTTCACCTTGTTCTAAAGCTGCTGCTCTTTCAATAAGATATCTTTGTTTAGCAGACTCAATCATACTATTACCTGATAAATTGATAATTGATTTAGCTAAATACACCCCTCTTTTAGAGAATATTTCACCAAAGAATAGTCTAGCCTTACCAAATGTGTAAGTGTCAGTCTCTTTATCATAACGCAACTTACCAGTTCTTTCCTTAACCATTTGTGGCATCCAAGAACGGAACTGCATCATTGCCATACCAAGCTGTGAAGTTCTAATTTGGTTTATATCATCTCTGGTACTATTACCGAGGATGTTTTTATGAACCTTTTTAATTTTAGATCTAAAGTCAGACCAATCTTTACTAAAAACATCTACACCTGGAATAACAAGTTTATCATTCTCAATTTTAGCTGTAGCAAATATTGACTTTTCTTTTTTAAGCTTTGTAACCTCAGCCTCAATCTTATCTTTTAACTCTTTTCTTTTAGCTTCAGGAAGACTATAAAACTCTGTATTGTAGTTATATTTAGCTTTTACATACTTAACAATATCTACTATGGCACCATTTTCATCCACCATACTATTTTTCATAAGAGCAACTGCAACAGGATACTGTACAGCCCTATCTGCTCCTCTTTGAATAAAGTAAAGTTTATCTATAGTATTAAAATTAACAATTTTAGATACAGAAGTTTTATTTGCTGTTGCCTGTTTAGTATCCTCTAATAATACTCCTGTAAAATGTAATAAAGCAAGTGTTTTTTTATCTGCTTTAGATATAAGATAAACAGATTCTGCCCAGTCTTTTGTATTAAATAATATACCTTTAGAAGCTTGGAAAAATGCATTACCTGAACCACCTACAAACTGAGCTGTTCCGGATATTGGATTTAAGGCTAAAGTTTTTAATGAGAAAAATCTCATAAACCATTGTAAAGCTTTACTACCAGAATATTCTTTATTTCCTATTTTAATCTTAGTATCACTCATTTTACCATTCAACTCATTGTATAAATAGAAATTTACAAAGTTTTCTAGCATTTTAGCATTGTTCTCATTACCAACAGCAGTTTTAATTGCACCAGCCTCACTGATTACATTACCAAATGTATCAGTAACAAGATGTCCTTTATTTCTTTCTACATGTACAAGAACATGTGAAATATCTTCTATATCACTCATTGCTTCATAAGATGCTAATTGAGCTGCCCAAATATCAAAAACTTTAAATAAGTCTCTGCTTTTATTTGAATAATCAACCGTACCATCTTCTTTCTCCATACCTATATCTCTAATAAAATGTGTAGGTATTCTATGCATAACTTTACCCGTTAATGGATCAACTTGAGGAGCATAATTTCTACCATCAGCAACTTCTAATGATTCAAGAATACCTTTTTTAGAAAATAGATCACCGCCAAAAACTAACTGATCAAGCTTAGTAGCATGCATGTTAGGAATAAATCTTGGTGAATAATCATCTAAAATACCTGCTTTTTCAGAGTCTCTAATCAAAGTTTGGAACTGATTGTAAGCAGCTAGCAATGGAGCATTCTCTGCTTTATTTAAATCTTTCCATTTATCACTCTCCCATTTAGCATCAGGTTTTAAATACTGATTATTTTTATTAAAGATAGCTGTAGTATTTATACCACCATCTTTTAACTTAGCATTAATGTTATGATTCTCAACCCATGCATTAAATGCTTGAGCTTGTTTGTTTGCATTTATTTGTGGATCAGCATCATATACAATTGACTGATAAAATTCCCATCTTTTCTTTGCATCAGCCTCATATTTTGCATCATCAAACTCCATGTTATCAGCAATCCATTTAAGATCATGTTCTTTGATTGCTTTATCTCTTAAAGAATAAAACTCTTTTTTATATTTACTTAAGAAATCACCAGTCCAATTACCTTTCTCATCTATGTTTAGTATACCTTTAAACATATCTATACCAGATAAACCTTTACCAGATGCCCATTTTTCTAAGTCTTTTTTAATTTTTACTATATTCTCATGGTATTCTTTATATAAGTAATCTCTTTTATTCTGAGCACGGCTTAAAACTCTACTGAATACTTGAGCAGCTCTTGTAGGTAAATCACTAAGTTGAGTGAATAATGCAGTGGCACCTTTTATTTCTTTTTCCTCTGCTAATATGTTAGTAATACCAGCCTCTGTAGTAGCAAATTGGTTAGCAATGTTATTAACTTCTATTTCTAACTTACCTAATATACTGTTTACATTAGAGTTCATAGAGTTATAATCATCAATAATTTTTTGAATTGCTGCTTTTTCAGCATCAGTGGCAGCATTCTTCATTTGTGCTTTTAAATCCAACATATACTTTTCAAAGTTGTATGTTGTATTACTAAACACACCAAGAATAGCCAATGACTCTAGAGCATCTTTAGGAGTAAGAGTATTACTATTAATCAAGCTTCTATACTTTTCAGCTTCATATGTACCTAACATTATAAAGGTTCTAATATCTCCTCTTAAATGTAGGTCTCTGATGGCATTTCTATAGTTCTTAAGCTCCTCTTCTCTTTTAAGTTTTTCATCACCTTTAAACTTCTTAGCTTCAAGACGTTCCATTACATCACCAAGTTTAACTAAAAGCTTTTGAAGTTGTTCATCTTCACCAGCCTCTTCTTTTAATGTAATAGGAAGTAAGTAGTTTTTGTCTCCAGGAATATATGCTGGATCAACACTACCAATTTCAATTTCTTTTAAGCTACTAAGTTCTTTCTCTTGACCTTTACCTGTATAGTTAAATACAGTTTTAATAGGAATAGCTCTCATTTTACCAAACTTATCAAAACCATATATAGCTTGTAATATTTTCTTATACTCAGACAACTGTATACGGTAAGCTTTCTCTTTGTAAGTTTTTACATCAGTTTGGTATTGGCCTATTTCCTGGCTTTTCCAGTCATATATATTTACAGTTCCATCTGGTTCTATAATTAAAAAGTCAATACTACCAGCCATATCTTGAACTGGATCATATATCTTAACCTCTCTCATAAATGTAGACCCTGCTGGGAAATTAGAAATAAGTTCTTGAACATATGCATCAAGTTTAGCATAAAAAGCTTCATTAGCATATTTACTTTTTGACGCAGCTGGAACCGGTCTAACTAAGTGTGTAGCAGGATCAACATAAGAATCTATAATATCTTGTATAGTTTCATGGATTAAATCACCATATTCTGCTTTTAACAAGTCAATTTCTTTTTGTCTTTCAGCTCTTCTATCTGTTGGAAAAATGCTTTTCATATAAGCATCCACTTTAATAGAAGTTACAGATCCTTTAACTTGTTTACCATCATACTTATAGATGTGTCTTTTCTGTTTTGTAACAGGGTCAATACTATTATCTAGTACAAGTTTAGACTGATCCTCTTCTATTTTATTTATACGGGGATCTATTTGTAAATAAGCCTCAGCAGTTAGATTAGCACTATCTAAACCTGTAGTTTCACCAGCAAGAATTTGTGATGCCGCTTTTCTAAATGGATTATTATCATCAACTTTAACAAAAATATTCTTAATAAAGTTCCAAAGTTTAGACCACCATTTATTCAACTCATTAAGTTTTTCAGGTTTTTCTTCTGAAGATTGCTTAATTATATGCTCAGCTATGAGTTTACCCATAGCCTCTTTCTTTAACTTATCAAAGTTAATTGTGCCGTTAGCATTTCTATAAAGCTTATCATTTTTATATAAGTCAACAGTATCTTTATATATTTTAAACCCTGTAATTGAGTTTAACATTTGTTTATATAAAGGGCTATCCACTCCCAACATTTCTACAAAGAAGTGAGCAGCCTCCTCAGGAAGAGTAGTTATATCAGCTTTACCTTGGACAACATCAATAACTTTGTTAATCATGTCAGCTTTAGCTATTGCACTTATAGGATTACCTGAAGCATCAGTAATATTATTTACAGTATTAACAGATACACCGATACCTTCTAAGAATGCTTGAACTTTAGCATTTAATTCAGAAATATTACTTTCAGACTCAGGAACATTTCCTTCATATTTATCCCATAAATAATATGCCATATCCTCACCTTTTGAGGTTACTAATTGTTTCCAAGAATCTAAATTTATATTTGGACAAGTTGCCATACTAACAAAGTTGTTTTAAAATTTTACCTATATCTGTTGGAGAGTATCCGAGTTTTTCAAGCATTGCTGCATTTATTTCACTAGCATTATAAATTTTACCCTTAAGTTCTATTTGTTTTTCTTTAGGTTGTTTATTTTCTAAAGCAGCTAGTTCTGCATCATATTCCTTTAAAAAATCCTCAAGAGTATATGTTACTCCATATTTCTTTCCAAGTCTTATTTGTTCTGCAGAAACTGTATTCTCTAAAGGAATAATACCATTTGGAGAAGATTTATCTTCAGTAGAATATTCTACCTTTTCAAAATTTTCAATATCCTCAACTAAATTTTCAGCTCCTAAACTAAGTAACAAATTTCTTTCAGAACCATATTTTTCATTTATATTTTTTAGTTCATCCGAACTAACACTTTGATAGGTACCTGTTTTATCATTAAGTTTTGTTATTTGCCATCTAACCTTACCTCTAGCATTAGCTATATAAAAAGCAGCAAACTGTTTTTCTTTATAAGTAAATCTAAACACAGATTCCTCTTGGTCAAAAACCACACGAGTAATTTCTCCATCATTAATTTTTATAGGAGTGGATAACTTAGCACCTGCAATTTTTATAGCTTCTGATAAATTAGATATTTCATTTCCTAAAGTAGGGTTATCTATACCTGCTATTTTATTTTGAAGTTTGTATTTTACAGATTGTCTAGCAGGAGTATTATTATCTTGCTCTCTTCTTCTTTTTATAGCAGCTTTATTAGCTTCTATATCAGATGGTTGTGCAGGTGTTGCTTTTATTGCAAATTTCTGTCCACCTAATACAGGAGTAGGTTGTACTGCAGCTTCTTCTCTTTGAGGAATATAAGAACTTACAATACCCATAGATCCTATAATGTTATTTTGTGGAAGAATAGAATCTGTATCTACATTATAAGTTTCTGTAAATTTATAACCATCACCAAGTTTATTGATAGCTTGGTATGTAGTTTCTAATTCATTAGAAGCTACTTTCATATACAATACAGTTTGGAAAACTTTATAACCTTGACCTAAACTAATAAGTTCTTTACGTTTAACTGCATTAGCTTTACCTACCATGTCAGGTCTTACTGTAGTTCTTTTTACAAAGTCATATTGACTGTCTGAAAAGTCCGTAGATAATTTTATAATACCATTTAAATTATCAGCTTTACCTTTAATGTATTTAACTGTAGGTACAATATCATCATTTTTCCAATTGTTTTGATGGAATTGTTTCCAAACTAATTGAGGATCAACAGTATATGTAGAACTTGTAAATACATTTAGAATGTTGTTTACAAAACCATTATACATATGTGCCGGCAATACTTTAGAATAATTCATCATATTACTTTGAAGTCCTGACTGCAATATACTAAACATTGTCAAGTTCTCCAAGAAGTTTTGTAACTGAACATTACCTGAAGCCTGTGCATAAGAGTTTAAGTTTTCAATAGACTCAATTAATACATTATTTTTATATGTATCCATTTTGTTTCTAATAAGCTTAATACTATCCACTTGAGTGGTATCATATGCCAATATTGGAAGTAATTCTTTAACTACTAGGTTTTCACTAATATTAGGATCATTACTTTCTTTTAAAGCTTTAAGTTGTTTTGCTAAAGAGTCACTATTTAAAAATAACTTTTTATATTCAGAATTCAAAACAGTTTCTTTACCATCTTTCATGTATGGCATGTTCTGAATTAAGTAAGAAATTACAAAATTTTGGTAACGGTTAATTAAGTTAACTTGGTCATCTTTACTAGCAAATACATCTCTATTAGAAATTCTTTCAAATAAAGGTTCAAATATAGGTGCTGCTTTATCAGATAAGGATATAAAGTAATCTTTAAATACATTCTTCATATCATCTTTTTGGGTTTTCATCTCCCCTATAAAAGTATCATTAAGAATATTTTCTGGATTAGCAATAAACCCACCATCTAACATTTTTTCCCAACGGTAATACTGCATTGCATTTTCTACAATAGTTCTTGTTTTACTGTTGTCATATCCAATAGCACTTATAAACTCAGATAATTGTCTTGCTTGAGTGTTATATTCCAAGTAATCAGTTAATAATGAAATCTGTAATTCAGCATCTTCTTTGGTCATTTTGTAACCAGGAGTATTAAGATTCTTGATTGCTTCTTTCATTACATCCCCACTAACATTAGAGTATTTATCTTTTAACTTAGCTATTTTACCTGCTAACTCTTCTCTAAGTTTTTTATTTGCACTTCTTAATGCAATTAATGTTCTAGTTTGTGAGCCATCTGTATTACTTATTTCATCTAAGTTTTTAGACATAACATTATAATAATCAACACCAAATGCTGCTTGGAAATAAGGGTCCATTGCTTTATAAACAAGCATCATGTTGTTTGATTTATCTCCATTGGCTTGTTTAGCAAAAGTATTATTCTTAGCTGTTAGTTTAAAGTAACCATCAATAGCTGGCTGATTAAACAAGTAAGCTATGTCTTTAGTAGGTACACCAAGTTTAGTTAAATAGAACCAGGTTCCTGCTGTATTCATGCTTAAATTTAATGAGAATACAAATGGATCTTTTGCTGCATCCACAAATCCAGTAAGACCTTCAGATAACATTTCTGATATCCAGCGGCCATCTTTACCTTTTTTAGCATATAAGTAAAGCTCACCTTTATCAGTTTCATTATGGTCAAGTCTAATAACAACTTCTCTTTGTTTAGTATTTTCAAACAAGTAGTATAACATTTTAGCATCATACTTACCACTAAGTTTAATACCTGCAATTTGAGACATTGTATGGGATGTAGTTTGTAATGCTGCAATACCCACCATTCTTTTACCAGTTAAATATCTTTCTCTGGTTTCAGACATAGGTATAAACTCAGATAATTTTACTTTTGAAGACTCAGCATCTTTAACACCTTTAAGTTCATTAACTTCTTTAGCCAATGATTTTAAAGTTTCAGCTCCATTAGGAGTGATAAGTTGACGGAAGTTTTCAGGAAGAGAAATAATATCAGACATGATAGTTCTAAATCTATCTTGTAAGATTTGTTTTTTATAGTTTTTAACAAACTTAGAAACATACTTTTCTTCTTCAGGATCTGTTCCCAAATCAGCTAACAAGTTGTTTATCAACTCATTACCTTGCTCACTTAACTTAATACTTTCAGCATATGATGCTTTAGCAATTTTAGTTATTTCTTCTGTAGATAAACTAGGATTAATAACATTAATTGTTTTTCCTAATATATAATAGTTAGGAAGGTATGTCTGCAATTTATCTATATCAAAGTCAGATCCAGACTTTCCAACAATCTCAGATGGTACAACAATCATGTCACCAGCTGATGTAGGTAGAAAACCTTTTATAACCATGTTCTCAATAGAGTTCATACCTTGTGTAGGAATACGGAAACCAACAGCTTCTAATAAAGACTTATTGATCTTATCTCCTACTAAGTAAACACCATTCTGTAATTTTAATCCTAATTCCTCTGGAGTAATACCATTAAAATACCAAGGTAAGTAAACTTCCATTTTAGATATACCACCATTCTCAGTTGTATAGAACTTAAGATCTGATGAAGCAGCAACTAAAGACTTTTCTTGATCTTCTGTTAACTCTTTATCAGTAGCTGATTCATATACACCATTCTCATTTAAGTACATCATTTCACGGCCAGCAAACTCATATCCTGTATTAGCAACTTGAACGGTTGCTTTACCATGCATTTTATCAGATATAACACGGCTGTCTACAATAGAACTTAATATATTATCAATCTTATCTCTATTAGCAGAAGTATCAAATTTATATAGTAAACCGTTTCTGTTTTGATTAATATTGATAGAATCAATTAAGTTATCAGGTAGATCTCTTTTATCCATCTCAGCTCTTAAAAGCTTGATCATTTTTTCAATGTCTGTAGTAAAGTAACTACCGTCAGCCATTTTAGTAATTCCAAGTTCATCTAATAACTCTTCTTTACCTAAAGCAATCATTTCTTCTAAAGTAGAATTATAATTCTTAATTAAACTTTCAGCTTTCTTACTTGTATATCCATTCTCATCTCTGAAATTAGACATAACAAGTTTTGTAACCTGAGTACCTCTTACCACTTTATCTTTAGCCAATGAAGACTGCTCTGTTTGAATACCATAATATCTGGTATAAAGAGTCTGCATAGACATTCCTTCAATTAATGATAAATCATCCTGTAAATTGATTTTACCTTCATCATTATAGAATGATGTAAACTCACCTTTAGAGTTAATTATTGCACCCACTTTTTCACCAGATTCAAAACCAATAATATCTATTTGATTTTTCTGTGCAGTTAAGTACATTTTTTCAAACTGAGTTCCTTCTACATGACGGAAAAACTTAGGTTGAACCGAGTGTTTTAAGAATACAGTTTGCATCATGCTATTGTTAGCAGCATATCCAAAGTATTGAGGTTTTAACACCTGTAATATAACTCCAGGATTACCCTGTTTAAGTATTTCTTTAGATCTGCTTAACTCTTCTTCAGTAGCTTTTCTATAACCTACATCTTTTTTAGATTTGTTATTTCTAGCAACAACCTCATAAGCCATTTCATAAGCCCATTGTCTTTCTTGTTGTTTACTGAATTTACTACTTAAGAACATCATATCACGGAACATGTCTGGCATAATCCACCCTTGACCATCCGCCTCATTTAATTCTACATATGCTTTAATTTGACCAGTAAATTTCTTACCGTCTAAGATAAAGTTTTTGAATTTACCTTTACTATCAAATTTAACTCCAATATTCTTTTCAGCCTCTTCTTTAGATAGATCATTTTTTAATGATGCATACATACCTTCAGCAATGTCTTTGTACATTTTTGCTACAGCTGTTACATCTTTGAATGATACATTATTAAAAGTTTGAATATCATCTTTACTTCTAACTTTACCATCAAAACGTTTCATTCTTTCATCCATCCATTTGATCACAGTTGGGTTATCCACAATTGCATCTTTAGTAGAGTTTACACCATTAGCACGTTTTGCTAAGTCTTTATATAAAGCAGGGTGACCATAGAACATTTTATGTTGTTCAACAACACCTATTTGTTTGTTTATTGCTAAGTATGCTGCAATTATCTCAGCATCATACTCATCCATTTTTTCAACATCAGTAATTCCTAAAACTTTATTTAATAACTCATGTGAAATAGAATTAGTAGTGTACTGGTATGTAGGTTTACCATTATCTGCAACACCAACTTGAACTCTTTCTAGAATATCTAAATCAATTAAACCTTCTAATGTTTCTTTAGTTAAGCCTTTTAAGTATTTAGTTATAGCAATATCAACTTCAGCTTGATTAACAAAAGCATCAGCAGTCATTTTCTTTTTAGCTTTACTATCAAGAACTTTAGTAGTAAACTGTTGCATCAACTTCTCACCTAATATTTCATTAAAATGACCAAGTTTTACAACATCTTTAGAGTAATAATTAATATTGCTAGGTAATTCTTTTTCACGGATAGCAGCATTTACCTCATCTAATAAATAGTTACGGTAGATATTTAATAAAGCTTCATTAGCAACATTAGTAGTTTCATCCATTAATGTTGAAACCATTCTTGAATTTATAAATGCTTTATCATAACCAAGACCAAATTCATTAGACTTATCTGAATTAATAACTGTATAATGAACATTTTTAAGTAAATAATGTATTTCTTGAGCAACTCTATCAGGGTATTCTAATACATCTGTATTTTTACCGTCACTTTCAGCATGTGCCATACCAGATATCAAGTGATACTGAATGTTACTTCTTTTGTTGCCTTTAGCATCAAATACTAATCCACCAAGTTTTAATATCTCTGATCCTGCTTGATAAGGGAATAATTCCACTGTACCATCAGTATTCACTCTACCAAATTGAGGATTTGATTTAATGAAGTCATTAAGGTTTGCTGCAGAGTTTAATGATGACAATACATAAGTGATTGCTGAAGGAGATGTAATAGAATATTGTGATTCTCCTTTTGCATTAGTATGCATTAATACATTATCTTCAGATGTATAAGCTGCTTCAATTTCAACTAATTTGTTAATTCTAGAAGAAACTCTGTCTGTTTTAAATACTTGATCTAAAGAAACTATAGGATTAGCAATGCTTTGTAATTGTTCCATAATAGCAATATAGCTATCATTAATTACATTTGCATATGGTCTAAGTTCTGCAGCTGGAGCTGTAAACTTAATACCTAATAATTCTAAAATATTAAGTTTTTGTTCAAAACTAGGGTTAGAAGTTAATATAAATGCTTGAGTTTTATCATTAGGGTTTCCTACATATTGGTAGCTATTTTTATCTATAACCACCATACCTTTATCATCAATACCTAATAAGTTATTTTTACCTTTAGTTGCTAATGGTTGTACATCTTTAATAACATTATTTTCCCATACTTCAAGAACTCTTTTACCGTTACCTGTTTGGATAGGATTACTATCATATATTACACCATCTTTATCTATAATGGTTTTTAAAGGAATGTTTTGTTTGTTTGATAAACTTTTTTCAAAAGCAATCATAGAACGGATATCATCATTACTCAATTCTATATTCTCACCATACTTACCTGCTTTTAATCTTTTCTTAAGTCTTTCAATCCAAACATAATTATCTTTATAACGGCCGGTAGTTTTATTGTAGTATTTATTATCAAGTTTTTCTATCATTAAAGATAGAGCATCTACAAACTCACCATCCTTATATCTAGACACAGTGCTATTTAATTCATTTAACAACATATTCATAGTTGCTTCATAATTAACTAGTTGTGGAACACCTATTGTGTTATTCTTACTGATTATAGGATTTGGGTTTTCAGCTGTTATTTTAGCATTATACTCATCATTTGTTAATGAACCTATCAACATTCTAAATGAAACACTAGAAAGTTTTTTAGGATCAATTGTCATGCTGTCCTTAATACCAAGTCTATCTGTTAAGATATTTTCTTTATCCTCTACAAGTGCTTCTTCCTCATCAGATATTTTTTCTTTAAACTCTATACCAAATTTAGAAAGAGATTGTTTAAGGTTATAAAAAACAGCTGCTGGATTTAAGAAAATGCTAGAATACATGCTAGCAAATCTATTTTGTGGAGTAAAGTAAAATTCAAATAAACTAGCTATTTCTTCATGTGTAAACTCTCTACCAATTTTGTTTTGCTCAGGTAATACATATTCTTTATAGAATATAGAGTTTTTACCCATAAGGTTATTATGTAAATTACGCATGCTTAACATAAAGATCTTTTTCAAAAGCTCATTTGTGTTAGCATTCTTATCTACTAAAGAATCTATGTTTTTATTATTAGCAAACAAGTTTTGGAAAAAGAATGCAGTTAAACCTTCTGTAACTAAACTTGTAAACTCTTGTGTTGTTTCTGGGATAACTTGTCTATAGTAAGTACCCATCTCACTAGAGCTTCTTACTTGAACAGCATTTGCAAATTTACCCTCATTAATCTTAGTAAATAACTTATTGATTAAATCTTCAGAAGTTTGTTTTTCTTCTTTAGACATACCTACTAAAGACTTAATAAAGTTCCATAAATCTTTAAAGAATTTAACAATAGCACTTTCTTTAGGTGCTGCAGTTTTCTCATTCAACATGTAGCTACGGAACTCTTCAGCTAGCATTTCTCTTACATCATACATAGATGCATTAGCATATGCTTTAGTTTCATTAGTGAAAGGATTAGTAAATTCACCTTGTCTACTTTGGAAAGCTTTAGCTAAATCTTGTTGTTCACTAGGTAATAAGTATGCATTCCAAACTGCTTCAAATGCTTCATGGAATCCAGTTCCTTCTTCAGCATTCTCATATATATAAACTGCACCATTTTTAAATGCACCCCAAGCTTTACCATCTATAAGTTCTGCTACTTTATTAACAGGTATATTAGGAAGGTTTTTATTGAACCATTCTTTCAATGCACTAAATTCTTCAGTTCTAATTACTTGACCTTGAATATGTAGTCTATAGTAAATATCTCCAGTAGCATTTATATCATCAACATCATTAATATCAAAAGTAGTATTTTGATCCATGCTTGTTAATAACATTGCTTTTTGTGAAGGTGTCATTCCTAATATATCCGCAACTGCAGGAGTTACAGTAGCAACCGGATCTACGGTTACTGGATTAACTGGTGCCGCTGGAGCAGGAGTAGTATCTACAGTAGCTTGTGTATTTGCTGAAGCTGGAGGATTTGCTAAAATAGCCCATTTATTAACAGTACTTTGTTGCACAGGATTTTGTTGAGCAACAGTCTGATTAGGGTTTTGAATCTGAGAATTGTTTGTATTAGCTTCTGGATTAACAGGAGCCGGAGTTGCAGATATTACCCATTTATTACCAGCACTAGGAGTAGAAGGTATTGGTGTTGAACTTGTATCTACAAAACCTGTATTAGAAACAGTCAATGCTGGTGTTCCAGCTTGAGTTTGAACAACTTGTATATTTTTAGGAAGAACTGGTTCATTAGGATTGTCATACAACAAGTTTACACTTTTTAATTGTGGAGTAGTTGTATCAGTAGTGTATACAGGTATATTAGTGTAAACTACAGCAGGGCCTAACTGACGGTCATTACCATTAGCATTTTTATCACTTAATACATATTCACTGTAGTTTTTATATTCTTCTACAGAAAGTTTACCATTTTTTACAATAGGTTGAACAAATTGTTTATCATTTAGTAACAACTTATTATTAACTTGATGGTATAAACCACTAACTAAATCAGCTTTATTTTCTTCTATGCTTGCTACAGTAAATGGAATAGCTTTATTTCCTTTATATAGCATACCATCTTGAGAACTAATATAAAATCTATTAGCACTTTTACTTTCACTATCCGTAGTTGTCCAATGTGTAAAGCCAGTTAAATAACTTAATATGTCATTTAAATTTTGTTTTTCTTGACGTGATAAACTATCAGCTTTACGGCCATATAAACCTGTAAGCATTTTTAAAAGCTCAATAAAGTTATCTTTTTCAGCTTCAGTAGCTTGACGGTTAAACACTCTAAATACAGTACCGTCTGCTTTCATCATTACTAAACGGCCAGGTTTAACACCTACTTTAACACTTTTTGCAGTAGATACAAACATTCTTATATTTTGGCCATCAGGGTGTTTCATATTCATGAAATCCGTAGTGCCAGGTTGAATTAATCTACCTTCTAAAGATAATTCTTGAGGTAGACCAGTTGCAGCATCTTTAGGAAGAATAACAGCTATACCTTTAGTTTTACCTTTAATAGGTAAGTACATAGGGCTATCTGCAGGAGCAGTTTTGATTGCTTCTCTAAATGCTTTATATTTAGCTATTTCTTGAGCTATTTCAGCATCTGTAAATCCTTTTGTGGTAAATGTACTTTTTACATAGTCAACTGCGGCTGCTACATCTGATCCTAACATTTTATCATTACCTCTCATAGAAGTATAGATCATGTTATCTTTTGTAGGGTTTTCTAATACTTCACCATTTTCATCTACAAACTTATATACACCGTCTTGTAATTTAACAGCAACAAGTTTAATATCATCTGCATATAAATCAGATCTTGTTATTCCGTAAGTATCATTAGCTACAGTTATTGGTAAAAAGAAATAATTGGAATTAGCTAAGTCTACTGATTGAGAAAACTTAAAGAATCTTGCATTACCACTTTCCTCATTAACTTGAGTGTCAGCATCATCAACAAAGTGTTTACCGGTAGTTACATATAAACTATTAACAGCTAATAAAGGCTTTTTAACATCATAGTCAAACACACCATCTTCATTACTAATTTCTTGATCTGATGGATTTGTTAATAGATTATGCTCAGCATCACTTGAACTTGTTGTAGGTTGAACAGTTGTTTTACCTCTTTTATATTCATTCATTAAACCTTCTTGAATAAACTTTAAGAAGTCTATTCTTTCTTTTAATGAGTCAGCAGCATTTTGTTGTTCTAATGATTGTTTAAGTCTGAATAACTTAGGAGCTAATACATCTCTTTCTTTAATCAAATCTTCAAACTCATTATTAAACTCTTTATAACGGTTCATTAACTCTAAAAGATATTGTGCTTCAATACCTTTTTCACCTTTAGCCAATCCTGTACGGATAGCTTTAATAAGCTGCATTTTAGCAGGATCATCAGAAGATTGACTTTCCATTAATTTTAACTGATTACGTAACATGTCACGGTCAGTAATATCCATTAATGCATCTACTACATCTTTATAGCTTAATACAGTTTTTAATAAAGACTTTATATTATCTATATGAGAAGTTAAGTATTTAACTCTTTCATCTATAGCATCAATCTCAGCCTCTGTATCACCAATCATTTTAGTTAACTGGTCAGCTGTAAATCTTGTAGTTATTCTTGTTTGCTCAACATTATCAAGCTGTTCTTGCTCATTACCATAAAGAGTTCCAGTTTCATCCGCTAAAAACGGTGTACCTGTTTCTTCTAATTCAATTAAACCACTATAATAAGTTTCACTTGCTTGATTTAAAGCTTCTAATATGTTAGAAAGATTTTCTCTTTCTTTTGCTAACATTTCTAACTGCTTCTCTTTTTGTTCAATAGTAGCAGGAAGTGTAGCAGCAAGCTCCTCCATTTGTTTGTAAGCATTAGATTTTCTACCTCTTACATATGGATTAGCTTGTATATATGCAGCAGCCTCAGCCACTTTATTATTTAAATCTTCAAGTTCTTGTTGTAAAGCCTCAAATTCTTTTTCATTATTATCTCTTTGAGCTTGCATAGTATTAAGCTCAGCTTCAACTTGAGATATAAGATTAGATAAGTATTCTTGTTGTTTTGTAAACTTCTCAGCAACTTTTTGCTCTTGCTCTTTTAAAACTTGTTCTTCATCTTTAAGAATAGCTTTAAGCTCTGCCGTTTCAACTACATACTTTTGTTGATAATCTACATCTATTGTTTTACCACTTACTGGATCAATATAAGTAAACATCAAGTTTTGTTTGGTTTTCTTATCTAAAGTAACTCTACCAGTCACTTCAATAGTTTCATAACCACCTTTTTGATTTTTAATAACTTTACCTTTTGCATCTCTTTTGAGAACACGGTATTTTATTTTAGAATTTCTTAATGTTAAATATAACTTCTGGTCAGCATTTAATGTTTCATACTTTCTCCATTTGTTTTCAAACATTATTTGAGCTAACTCATTAGCATCTATAACTTTAGGTTCTTCTTGGTTAACTTTGATAGTTACAGATTTACCATCATCAGATATACTAACAATCTTAACTCTGTCATTATTAAATAAAGTGACAGGTTTAACACCAGAGTATTTTGTAGATTTATATAAATTACCTACATAAACATCACCTTCATTTACTTGGTATGTTTTGGTTTCACCACTAGCAGTAGTGTAAGTTATATCAACAGTATTTTTATTAAGATCTGGATTTTCAGCTAATGCTGCATCTCTATCATTCTTTATTTTATTTGCATCTTCTTGATTATCAGATATACCAACTAATTTTCCTTCTGGAGAATATACGGCATAATAACCATGAGCTTGTATGATAAAGTGCTTGTTTTTATCTACACTATTCTTTTTAACATACTCATAACCAGCATCTTTTAATAATTCAAAGTATGCATCTTTAGCACCATTTTGTAAACGGTCATGAATATTTTTAAAGTTTTCAGGATTACTTAAGAAGTTTAAAGCATCAGTGTGTTCTTGAGCTTTTGTATTAAGTTTAATATAATCTACAAAGTCAAGGTAATGATCTTCAATATCTTGTATATTAATAGTCTGATCTTTACCTGCTTCTCTATTTTTTATTTCAACATACTTTTTGAAAGCCTCAAAAGTTTCTTGTTTGTTACCATCTGTAACATTTTCTTTATTAGCATTCCAACTGTTTAATGCATCAAGTTGTTCTTGTTTAAGATCCATCTCTTTTTGGATAGATACTTTATCATCTGCATTAGTAGCTGCATCAAGTTGACTTTTCTTATTAGCTAACTCAGCTTTAAGAACAGCCATTTCTTGTTGCATGTTTCTTTCAGATCCTAAAATTTGGAAAGCAGCTGCTAAAGATGAGCCTAAGTTTTTATTAGCCGCAGCTTTTTGGAATAAAGCAATATTACGGTTTAATGCATCAGTAGCTTTAAATTCATTACCTGCTAAGATATCAATGTAGTTGTTTAATGTTTTAAACTTAATACTCTCATCAAGCCATTCTTTTGATCCAAACTTATACTTATTTGGATTTGCTATATGACCATACTTAGCAACTAATTTTCCTCTTGTGTTTACATAAGATTCAATAGAATCAGCAACTCTACCTACATAATCTTCAGCAGTTTTTTTGTTAGCTGCTGTATAGTCCATACCAACAAATGCTTGTTCAAATTCTTCTTTAGTCATATTCTGACCATAAGATCTCATTGTATCAACTAAAGCTTCATGAGTGTTGTTTGCTACGGCTTGAATTAATATGTTATGCATCATGTCTGTACGGACATTTTCATATGCAAATTTATCTCCAAGCTTAGCTGCTAATGATAATGCTGCAGCACCTTCTTTTTGAACATTGTAATTTCTAACATGCTCACCAAAGAACTTACTAGGATCTTTTGCTATAGCATTAAAGTTATTTCTAAACTCTTCTCCTGCAGATTCTCTCTCAGCTTTATTTTTTAAATACTCAGCTTTCTTTTCAGGAGTGAGGTTTTTAGTGTCATTATATGTAGTGATTTTATCTGAAGCTTTTTGTAAAGACTTGGTTACCAATACAGTAGGACCATGTATTAACATACCAGTTAAAGCACCAGATGCAAAAGTTTTTAACCCTTGCATACTTTTTTGAGACTCTATTGCCTCATCTAAACTCTTTTCACTATCAGGTTGGATTAATGGATTGTAGGTTGCTTTATAAGCATCCATGTAGTAATCCTTAAAGTATTCATTTGAACCTTCTTGTAATAACTCTTGAATACCTTCTATAACTTCAAAGTTTAATGCACTAGCCATGATGCTTTTACCAGCAACAGTTAATGCTTTTGTTCTACCAAAGTCAGCTGATATTTTACCAAAGTCTTTTATTGCACTTTTATATAATTGTGCAGTTGTACGGCCATTTATTTTACCAAGTACTTTAATGCTACCATCTTCTAATTGTTCACCAAATGCACTAAGCATTTTAGATGTTGCTTTACTTCCTTTGAAAAGGTTGTTAAACATTATACGGTTAGAAGTAAATAATATAGCACTATTAAAGTTGAAGTTACCATCAGCAGCTTTCATAGCTTTTTGATTAATAGCTTCTAAATCAGATCCTTGTGCATACTGACCATTTCTATTATAGTAGTCAGCATTCATTTGATTTACTAAATCAGTGTAAGTTCCGGCAGCTTCCATTCTTGCTTCAGTGAATGCAAAGTTTGATTCACTTAATAATCTTTTTACTCCACCAACACCAATCTTGGTTAATTCCATTGCAGTGCCTCCAGCCTTACCAGCTCTGTACATTTCTAATCCTAAGTCTACAACTGGTAAACGTTTAGCAATTTGCATGCTTACATCACCAACACCACTCATGATTGCTTTAACTGCAGACTCACTTTTCCATATATCACCTGCTGCTTTTAATACTTTAAAGTTTTTAGCAGCATCAAAAAACTCTTTTGACTTACTGAAAAAACTTGCAAGTCTACCAACTTTAGTTGTAGTACTAATATCTTCAGCAGCTTCTATAGTAGCCGCAGCACCTGCTCCAATACCACTCATTGCTAAACCACCTTCAATAGCTTTTGTAATTGCTTGTTCAGCAACTATTTCAGCAAGAGCTCCAACAGTAAAACCCGATTGTTGTAAAAAATTACCAAATGTTTCTCTATTCCAAAATGTTTCTGTTCCTTTTTCTGTAGCATAAATTGGATTGTCATTCATGATTTTTTTCATGTTATTATCCAATTCCATCATAGATGCAGCATCACCATGCAGTTTGCTCCAATCCCATGATATTAATGCATCGGTTAAACGTCCCCAACCTCTTACATTATCCACAAAACCATTGTAAGCAAGGTTTCTCATTCCGGTAATACCATTACCTAAAACCTCACTCCAAGATTGGTTTTGACCATAAATTTCTTCATTATTATCAGTTAAACTAACACCTAACTTAAAAAAGTCAGGAGAAGCTTTATATCTATTTATATTAACTTGTTCAGGATTGAACTCAGTAGATTGACCTAAAGTATTAAAACTTGGTTGTTGAGCAAACATATTTTTAATACCATCTGCAACTGGGTTGTTATTAGATATTGCAGGCATAGAACTACCAAAAGAAGGCATTCTAAGATTTACAGGATTTGAACCAAAATATTGGTAGTCAGGAACTCCTTGTATGCCAGTAGACAAATCAGGTACATTAGCACCAGTGTCAAGTATTTTATCAAAAACTCCAGGTACAGTTATATTGTTATCAGCCATAAAAATCTAATGTGTATGTGTCTATTACAAAGTTACTAATTATTATTCAAAAACCCTACGATATTCAGCTTTTTTATCTAAAGGAATTGTGGTAGTTACATCTTTAGGAGGAACCACAGAATTAATAATTTGGAAGTTAGTTGCCATATTATTTATACTGTTTGCTCTAATGTTAGGTATGAATTCATCAATACTAACCGTATTAGGCATTTCTGAAAACACATTAGGGTTATATTCTCTAGATGGGTCAGTAGCATCCATCCATTTATAACTGTAGGATGTTTTGTCATTATTAAGAACAGCTATTCTTACACCGGTATTAAACATGATTTTTCCATCTTGTCTTTTATACATAGCATATTTAAGTCCAGCTTTTTCTTCAACTGGATCTTGTACAATAGCAGGTTTTGATATATCAGTATTAGTACTTGCTATCAAATTATAAAAACCTCTATCTGTAATTCTTGGAAAATTAGCTACTTCCGCATCAGCATTTAATTGTATAATAATCTCTCCACCTTGTGGTAAGTTTTCAACTTCAATATTCTTTAGTTGTTCTTTAGTAAACTTAGTTAAATCATACTTTAAACCTATAGCTCTTTTACTTGGATCACCAGGAGAAATAGGATATAAGTTTACAGTAGCCAAATTAGTGGTAGGATTACCAGATATAAGATCTATTAAACTATTAGCGGCATCTTGTTGATCAGTATTACCAGCATTTACAATAGTTCTTTTATCATTAATCATTTCTATCTTTTGCCCTGTAAATGCATCTCTAGCTATATTATCTGCAACATCAGGTTTATTTTCTACAGCTGTATATGTAAGAGTAACCCCTTGCTGACCAGCAATATCTTTATAATATTGTTGATTAGGAAAATTAAGTGTTTTACTTAAGGTTTCTTTACCATTCTTAACACGGTCTTTAAATCCAACCATTAAGTTTTTATTATATTCATAGCCGTTTTGTACACCGTTAAGTTTAGATATAACAGCAGTTACATCATGTACTTTACCACCTTCTTTTACTAAATATGTATAACCTTTATTTTGATTATACCATTGTGCAGCTTCAGCTGGAGATACATCATTTTCTTGTTTATATTCAGCAAAATCTCTAGCAGCTTCAGGACTTAAACCTTCTTTAACTTCTACTTTGCCTTCAAGTATTGCTGAGGCAGTTGCATTATTTATTTTAAAATCCGTTATTAAGTTAGGAACTGTAACTACTTTATAATCATTACCTGACTTATATCTATATAAAGCTGTATTTGTATTCTCAAACTGTTTTTTACTTAAATTATTTGTAAGTTCTTTTTGATAAGCTTGCTCATTAGCATATGCATTATTCAACT
>JACCDP011299081.1_pt1 | contig 28699 bp, 17 predicted proteins | sample 7445841 | NCBI WGS metagenome assembly JACCDP01 (sample SAMN15323441, study PRJNA562643) | freshwater metagenome | isolation source: river surface water | place: USA:Blue River Watershed | collected 2017-08-17 | reverse complement strand
CCTCCTCCTTGACCGCCTGGTCATGCTCCTCGCGCGAGATCATGCCGTTCGAGAGCATCTGCTCCAGCACGTACTCGCGTCGCTTCTTCGCGGCCTCGGGGCGTCGGAACGGCGAGTAGCTCGAGGGCGCCTGCGGAAGGCCCGCGAGCAGGCTCATCTCGCCCAGGCTCAGGTCCCACACGTTCTTGCGGAAGTAGTTCTCCGCCGCCGCCTGCACGCCGTAGCTGTTGTGGCCGAGGTAAACCTGGTTCAGGTAGAGCGCGAGGATCTCCTCCTTCGTGAAGCGCTGCTCCAGCTTCCGCGCCAGCAGCAGCTCGGGGATCTTTCGGCGGAACGACTTCTCGGTGGCGCGCGCGAAGCCCCAGTGCGTGATCAGGATCGCCTTCGCGGTCTGCTGCGTCAGCGTCGAGGCGCCGCTCTTCTTGCGGCCCGACGCGATGTTCTTCACCGCGGAGCGCGCGATCGCCTTCAGGTCGAAGCCCGGGTGATCGAAGAAGTCGGCGTCCTCGGCGGCAATGACCGCCTGCACCAGCTTCTTCGGGATGCGGTCGTAGGACACGACGTGGCGGCGCTCCCGGTAGAACTCGGCGAGCAGCTGGTCGTCGCCCGAGACCAGGTTCGAGACGATGGGCGGCCGGTAGTCCTCGGCCCACGTGATGTCGGGGAGGTCTTTTTCGAAGTGGCGCACGGCAAGGAAGGCCGCGACCGCGCCCGCGATGCCGAGCAGGCCCGTTGCAACGGCGGCCCAGAGCAGCAGCCTCTTCCACCACGGGCGACGGCCCGTCTCGTTTCGCTTCCGCGCCATGTCCGCGTCTTCTCGAGGGCGATGCATCCGCCGAAAACGCGGCATCCTACGGGCGCATGCGATGCGTCACAAGCTCGACGGCGCGTCGTCCGGGCGGGCCCTCGGGAACTTGTTCGGCAGCTCGAACCGCAGCGTGTCCAGCACCTCGCCCAGCTCGACCGGCAGCGACGCGCGGAAGGTCATCGGCTGGTCGGTGACGGGGTGCGGCAGGCCGAGGCGTGCCGCGTGCAGGAACATCCGCTTCAGGCCCCACTCGGCGCGCGCGCGGCGGTTGAACGGGAAGTCGCCGTACTTCGTGTCGCCCACCACGGGATGCCCGATCGCCTCGAAATGGCGGCGAATCTGGTGCGTGCGGCCCGTCTCGATCTCGACTTCGACGAGGCTCGTGTCGCGGTTCTGCGCCAGTGTCCGGTAGCGCGTGCGGGCCTCCTGCATGTTGACGCCACGTTCGGCCTTCGAGGCCGCCGACTGTTGGTGCTCGGCGAGGCGCAGATCGATGAGCCCGTCGCGCGGCGTCTTGCCCATGACGAGCGCCAGGTAGACCTTCGTTGGATGCTCGTTCGTGAAGATCTCGGCGAGCCGGACGATCGCCTGCCGGCTCTTCGCGACGACGATGACGCCGCTCGTTTCGCGGTCGAGGCGATGCGCCGGCGCCGGCTTGAAATCGCCCTCGGGCACCTCTCCCAAATGAGCGCGCACCCAGTCGACCAGCGTCGTTCCGGTGATGCCCGTGCCCGGATGTACGGCGAGGCCGCCCGGCTTGTTCAGCACGAGGATGTGCTTGTCCTCGTGCAGCCGCTCGAGCCCGCGCGGCGGGGCCGAGCCCTTCAGCGCGGGCTTCGGCGAGGGCTTCGGCGCGGCCTGGCGCGACATGACCGCCTGGTCGCGAATGGAGACGAGGTCACCCGCCGACAACACCTGCGCCTCCTCGCAGCGCACGCCGTTGACGCGAATCTTCTTCGTCCGGATCAGCTTGTAGATGGCCGAGAGGGGCAGGTCGGGCAGCACGCGGCGCGCGAACTTGTCGAGGCGCTGTCCCGCGGCGTCGGGGCTGATCTTGTATTCGGGCATGGCTCTTCCTAAGGGGTGAAATAGAAGGCGACGCCGAGGATCGCGTACAGCCCGAGCAGCATCGCGCCCTCCAGCCAGTTCGAGCGGCCGTCCAGCGCAATCAGCGTCACCGCAAGCACGCTGACGCCCATGCCCACGGTCTCCAGCGGCGTGAACTCGAGCGACATCGGCACGCCGAGAAAGCCCGACGCGAGCACCAGCACCGGAGCGGCGAACAGCGCGATCTGCTTCGAGCTTTCCAGCGCCACCGACAGCGCCAAATCCATTCGCCCCTGCATCGCCATCTGCACCGCTGTCGCGTGCTCGGCGGCATTGCCCACCACGGCGAGCACGATGACGCCGACGAAGGTCGCGGTGAAGCCGAACGAGGCCGTCGCCCCCTCGAGGGCATGCACCAGGTACTCGCTCAGCACCGCCACGCCGGCCGTGGCCAGCACCAGCCGGACGAGCGCCTGCCGGGTCGTGAGGTGAGGCTCCTCTGCATCGGGCACGCCCGCGCCACCGGCGGCTCCCTCGATCTCGTAAAGGTCGGTGTGCGTCCGCAGCTGGAAGAAAAGCGACAGTGCGTAGAGCAGCAGCAGCACCGCCGAAATGGCGATCGACATCGTGAACATCGTCTTGTCGGCGAGGTCCGGACGCGTGACGTGAAGAATCGCGGGGACGATCAGCCCGATCACCGCGAGCAGCATCATCGCGCCGCCCGACTCCGCCGCCCGCCGCGAGAAGTGCTGCTCCTTGAAGCGCAGGCCGCCCAGCAGCATGGCGAGCCCCATGATGAGCAGGATGTTGCCGAGAATCGAGCCGGTGATCGACGCCTTCACCACCTCGGGGTGGCCCGCGCGCAGCGCCGAGAAGCCGAGAATCAGCTCCGCCGCGTTGCCGAAGGTGGCGTTCATCAGGCCGCCGAGGCCGCTGCCTGCACGCGCCGCCAGCACCTCGGTCGCCTCGCCCATCAGGCCGGCGAGCGGAATCACCGCGAGGCAGCCGCAGACGAAGATCGCCGCGCTCCGGTGGGGCGCAATGTGCGCCAGCGCGATGGTGACGGGCGCGAAGGCCAGCAGGCCCCATCGCGCCAACAGCGCCGCTTTCGAGGATGGGGGTGAGGTGGTCGCCGACATGACCGCGTTTGTAGCGCAGGGCGGACCGATTCTTTCGGTAAAGTCGCGGCCTCGATGACCCCCTCCGATCCGAGCCGCGCCGCGATAGACCTGCTGCTGGCCGGACTGCCCTTCCACGTGGCGTACGACGTGTCGGAGCGGCGATGGGTCGAGGAGCGCTTCGGCCGCTACTCCGGCCCACCCGCCGAAGGTGCGTTCCGGCTCTCCATCGAGGTCGTCGCGGGTGTCGAGCCGGTGCAGCCGCCCGACCGTGCCTATCCCGGCTGGTGCGCGTCACGCGATGCGGCGGGCCGACTCGTTCTCCGGCGCTGGCTTCAGCGGGTCGTCATCGACGAATCGCGGCGAACCGCCATCGCCTCCGTGTCGCGCGGACCGCATCAAAAACAGCACTTTGCGATGCAGCCGACGAGCCTCGATGGGGCGCTGCGCGCGCTGCTTTCGCTCGAGCTGGATCGCACCGGCGGGCTGCTCCTGCATGCCTCGGGGTTCGCGGACGGGCAGGGCGCGCATCTCTTCGCCGCGCCGGGCGGCGGAGGCAAGACCACGACCGCGCGCAAGCTGCCGCCGGAGAACGTGCTCAGCGACGATCAGGTCGCGGTGACGCGAGCGCCGAACGGATGGGTGGCCCACGCGCTGCCCTTCGTCGGCGAATATGGCCGCCCGACGACGCCTCGGTCTGCGCCCCTCTGCTCAATTTCACTGCTCGAAAAGGCGGACGCGATGCGCGTGAGCCGCCTCGCACCGGCCTCCGCGCTTGCCCGGCTCCTGGGCTGCGTGGTGCAGCACACGCCGGAGGCCGCCACCGGCAGCGCGCTCGATCGCACGCTCGACCTCGTCTCGCAGCTGCCCGTTCATCGTCTAGCGCTGGCCCTCGACACGCCGTGGCAGGAGATTCGCGCTGCGCTGGAGTCAGCCTGAAATCAAGCGGTGCAGCGCGCGGCCGGCGCGCCAGGGCAGCTCGGTCCGCAGGGACACTTCGGCCATCACGCGGTTGACGAGGCGCAGCGACGCGTGGGCGTGATCGAGCGTCGGACCGAGGCGCAGCCGCTGACGCGAGACCGTGCCCAGCACATCGTCGCGTGTGACCGGCTCGTCGGTGTGTGCGTTCGCGTCGCCCTTCAAAACCAGGCGATCGCCCTCCACTGCGACGAGCCGATGCACGACGAGTCGGCCCCGCCGCTCCACCGCGAGCAGCGCTCCGACTTCCGGCGGGTGCGAGAGCGGCACGAGCGTCAGCGCCTCGCCCACGCGCACCATCGGCCAGAGGCTTCCCGACAGGTTCGTCAGCGTCACCTCGCGCCCGCTGCGCAAGAGATCGATCGCCAGCGAAACGGCCGCATCGGAACTGGGCGAAGGCGAGGTCATGGCACCGGAACGCCCAGCTCCGCCGCGCGCCGCTCGAGCTCCGTCCAGTAGACAAGTGTGCTCTGGCAGGTCTGCGGGTTCCATCCCGTGAGCGAACCCGAGTGCTCCTCGCTCATCGCCGGGCAGCGACTGCAGAGGTGACGGTAACGGCATTGCGCGCACTGTTCAGTCTCGGAGGTGAAGTGCGACAGGTCGATGGCTCGGAAGCGTCGCGCGGCCTGCGAGTCCCGCCAGATGCGCTCCAGCGGCGTTCGCCGGAGGTTCCCCATCGGGTGTGCGGTCGTCTGCGTGCAGGGCGTCACATCGCCGTTCGGCTGGATTGCGAAGTAGGTCCGTGCCGCCTGGCAGGGCATCACGTCACGCTCCGATCGGTCCTGCGAGCGGCGCAGCTCGTCCATCTTCCGGGCCACCGTCGCCGCGTCGTAGCCATCGATCCGGCGTCGCACGAAGGCGCGCTCCTGCGCCTCGGTCATTCGGAACAGATGCGGCGTCCGGTCGCCGTCGTCGCGCGCGTGCAGGTCCGCGCCCGCCCCGTCGTAGCGCACCAGCGGGCGGCCCTGATAGCGCAGCTCGAGGAGCGGCAGCTCGCGCCAGTTCTGCGTCGTCACGTTCGAGCGGACGGCGACCCGCAGCCCCGCCGCCTCCAGATGATCGATCGCCCGCTGGATCCGGTCGAACGAGCCCGGGCGCTGCACGAACAGGTCGTGCGTCAGCGCGTGGCCGCCGTGCAGGCTCAGCGTCGCCTGCATCACGCCGCCCTCTTTCAGACGGCGCGCCACCTCGGCGTCGATCAGCATCCCGTTCGTGAACAGCTCGATGGCGAAGCGGTGGCCTGCGGCGCTCTCCAGCAGCTGCCAGAAGTCGCGCCGAGAGAGCGGCTCTCCGCCGCCGATGACGAGGAACATCGCCCCCAGCCGAGCCATCTCGGCGAAGGCCTGGGACCACTCCGCGACCGACAGCTCCGGCCCCGCGTGTTCGGCCTGGTAGCAGTGGTGGCAGGCGAGGTTGCAGCGGTGCGTGACGATGGCGTGCACCCGGTAGGGGACGCCATGTGCCAGCGCGCGCCGCTGAATCGGGTCCAGCTGCTCGGCGATCATCGCGACGCCCCCGAGACGAGCCGCAGCAGGTGGTCCGTCGCGCGCGCGTCGTCGGGCAGGCGCGTCTCGTGCACCGCCACGCTCAAGGCCACCGCCGTTGCAGCCTCCAGCGCCCGTGCGACGGCCTCCGGGCGCGATTCGTAGACCATCGCCGCGCCCAGCAGGAGGGACGTCGCTTCCGCCTGCGAGAGTCGCCGGCTCGAGGGCTCATGCCCCTGCGACAGAAGATGAACCGCTGCGAGAGGCCTTTCTTCATCCGACGTCGGGGCCATCGGCTGAAACGGAAAGGGCAGGGTGCTCGCACCGCGGACCAGCGCCACCTCGTCGCCCAGCACCGGATGCCCCGCCTCTCCGAGCCGCCTCGCGAGCGTGCTTTTTCCGGTCCCGGAAGGCGCTGCGAGCAGGTGCACGCCGACCGGCAGCAGCACCGACGCCGCGTGCAGCATCAGCCAGCCGTGAGCGAGGAGCGCGGGCTGGAGGGCGAAGCGAATCGCGCGCTCCACGGCGCCCTTCGCGGGCGAATACCGACCGGAGACCACGGGACCCGCTTGCTGAAGTTGAAGGCCGTGGGCACTGCACCGGTCGCCATGCCACCCGAGCGCCGGTATGTCCCACCCGCCTGCCATCGGCTCGAGCTGGAGCGTCACCTCCGGAACAGGCGCCGCCCGCAGAGGAGAGGCGACTCCCAAGGCGCGAACCGCGGCGTCGCCCTGAAGCGACAGCGTCAGCGGACCGACCTGGAAGCGCGCCTCCGACATGACCTTCCTGTCGTCAGGACTGCAGGTTGTCCCCGAACGGATCTTCCTTCGGGTCGCAGGCCTGCGCCATCCGCTCGAACAGGGGGCGCGACACCACCTCGGGCGCCACGTACGGCCGCTTCGGGGCAGGCGCGGCGACAGCCTCCTGCGGTGCGTCGATCGTGTTTTCGGACATCACGAGCCTCTTCTCTAAGGACCGGAAAGGACGATGGCGCTGCCCGCGATGTCGAGGACGACAAGGTCGCGCAGGGTGCCGCCGAGGAAGTGGCCGCCCACGAGGCCGGCGTAGTCGCTGATGGTGCCGCGCGCGATGAGGGCGTCGGCTGCCGGCGTGAGCTGGGCGCCGCCCGCCGCAACGCTGATCGACGTCCAGTCCGACGCGGACCGGCCGTAGTAGATGCGGATCTCGGTGGAGGTCGTGGGGCTCGAACGGAACGATGCGAAGTCATCGATGCCGTCTCCCGTCACGTCGCCCAGCCAGTGGAGTTGGGGCACGCCGCCCGACTGGGAAGCGAACGAGTTGACCGAACCGACGCGCGCCGACGCCGATGCATCGAGCCCCGGCGCCACCGACCCGACCGCGGTCGGCACGAACGAGGCGAGCAGCGCGCCCGACATCACCACCACGCGGCCGTCGACGTCGGTCGCGACCACGTCCTTCACGCCGTCGCCCGTCACGTCGCCCGCGAACAGGTCGTAGCCGAACTGGCTCGTCGTCAGCGCCGAGGTGGCCGCGTCGACCGAGTAGAAGACGCCCGCGGTGTTTTCGACCGTCACAGCGCCCGAGAGCATCGCGCCCGACGCGACGTAGATCGGACGCAGCGCGGGGCCCGCCGACGCGAGCGTCCCCGTCGGCGCCGAGGCCACCAGCTCCGCCTTCCCGTCCCCGTCGAGGTCGCCCGGCGACGCGATGCGCCAGCCCAGCTGCGGACCGCTCGTGACGCCCGTCCGCGTCGTCGTGAGCGTGGCGAGCGCCGAAGAGGCCTGAACCACGACCTGCGCGCCCGTCGGAGACCAGCTGCCGGCACTCTGACCGGCGAAGATCCGGACGTAGCCCTTGTTCGCGTTCTCGTACGGGCTCGACGCCGCGATGTCGTTGATCCCGTCGCCGTTGAAGTCGGCCACCGCGAGGAAGTAGCCCATGCCCAAGGCCGTGGAGGTCGTGTCGGGCGAGGCGATGCGGCCCTTCAGGATGACGTTCGGCTGGCTGGACGCTGTCAGGCGGACACCGCTCTGGCCCAGGTAGATGTAGACCTCGCCGTCCTTGAACGTGCTGCCCTGCGTGTTCGCCGTGGGCGCGGCGACGAGCAGGTCCGAGAACCCGTCGCCGTTCACGTCGCCCGCCGTCATGGTGTAGCCCATGCGGGGCGTGCCGGCGGTGCCGGTCGGCAGCGGCAGCGTCACCGCCGAACCCGGGTTCGTCGCGCCGTAGTAGACGTCGACGCGGCCGACGTTTGTGTTGAAGTTGCCAGCACTCGCAGCGAAATCCGCGCTGCCGTCGCCGTCGAAGTCGCCCATGGCAAGCCGTGCCACGCGGAACGAGTTGGCGGTCGGCGTCGTCAGCGTCAGCCGGGAAAGGCGCAGGTCCTTGTTGCCGGCCGTGCCCAGCGGAGACACGTTGCCCGCAGCGTCGGTGGCGCGCACTGCATAGAACCAGTTCTTGTCGAACGGCTGGTTCTTGAGGCTCAATGTCTGCTGACCGCCCGGCGAGGCCACCATCACGTTCGACAGCGGGACGGCCGTCGCCAGGTTCCAACCCGACTCATCGACGATGTCGGTGTCGGCGCGCTTGACGACGTAGCTCGAGACGCTGCCGCCCGCCGCGCCGTCGTCGCCCGGTGCCGTGAAGGTCAGCTGCACCGTCGTCCGCGAGCCCGTCGCGAGCGCCGCCGTCGGATGGATGGCCACCGGCGCCTCGACGTCGACGTTCATCGTCCGCGTCAGCTCTTGGAAGGTGCCCGAGCGCGTGGCCGCGCGGATGGTCAGCGTGTGCGTGCCCTTGGTCGCGAACGGGACGTTCGAGAACGAAACCGTCTCGGGAGTCGTCGTCACGTCGTGCGTCGCAACGACGCCGTCGAGACTGCTCGTCAGCGTCACCTTGCCGTCCACGGCCGCCGTCACCACCACCGTGAAGTCGGCCTCCAGCGGCGCGCCCGGAGCCTTGTCGGAAATGGCGCCGGCCACACTGCCCGGGTTCCCGTTTGCGACGTAGGTCAGCGTGGCGCCCGTGGGCGACGTCACGGAAAGCGTCGGCGGGTTCAGGTCGCAGGTCGCGGGACGCACCGGCGTGTAGGCCACGCGGCTCGCGGCGTCGGTCGCCTTCAGCTTCAGCGAGGTCGAGGCGTTGTTCGCCAGGACGAGACCCGTCAGCGACGCCACGCCGTTCGAAATGGTTCCCGTTGCCACCGTCACATTGTCCGCGAGCAGCTCGACCACCACGCCGTCGGTGTCGCTCGAGGCGATGACCGTCGGGGTGCAGTTCGTGCCCGAGAAGCCGTCCGGCGTGCCGAGGTAGAGCGGGTTCGCCGTGTTCTGGAAGCGGATCGAGGGGGCGCCGGTGTCGATGGTCACCGACACCGGCGCGCTCGTCGTCTCGTTGCCCGAAAGATCCGAGACGGTCGCGGTGAGCTGCTGCGCGCCCGCCGGCACCGTCAACCCGGTCAGCGTCGCCGTGCCGCTCGCGTCGGTCGTGATCGTGGCGAGCGTGCCGCCGGTGCTCGACGTGAAGAGCAGGGTGCGGCCATCCTCCACCTGGCCCCACGTCACCACCGCGTCGATCTGGAAGCCGTCCGCCACCGGGTCGGCGTCGGTCGACAGCGTGACCCCGCCCGAAGGCTGGGTGATCACCACCACCGGGGCGATGCTGTCCACGTCAATGGAAACCGGACCGGCGGTGGTCGTGTTTCCACCGACGTCCGTCACCGAGGCCGAGACCGTGTGCGCGCCTTCGGGCAGCGTCACGAGCTTCTGCCCCCGTCCGCCCGACGGCAGGGTGACCGTCGCGAAGGCCGCGGCCGCGCCGTCGAGGAAGAGCTCGACCACGCGTCCCGTGCCGGCATTCGAGGTGACGTCGATGTCGAACTGCAGCCCGGCCGTGTTCGGGTCGAGGTCCGCGGCGGCGAGCAGCTTGCCGGGGACGGGCGCGAGCAGCGTCAGCGTCGGCGGCGTCAGGTCCACGCCGAAGTTCGCGACGGCCGAACCAAAGCCCGCAATCGGCTGGTCGGGCGTCGAGGCGAAGTTGCCGACGTTGTCGCGCACCAGCACGTGAATGCGGTGGCCGCCCTCGCGCAGCGTCACGTCGGCCGTCACCGTACCGTCCGCGGCAATCGGCACCTCGGCCAGCACGAAGCCCGGCGTCGGGTTCGTGTCGATGAACTGCACCTTCAGGTTGGTCAGCGCCGTCGGCGGGTTGATCGTCTGCAGACCCGTCACCGTCGCCGACAGCCGCGTCTGGAAGTCGGCCTGCTGCTCGGAGCCGTCCTGCGCCCGGCCGAAGGTCGCGGTGCCGCCCTGCGTGTCGAGCGGGGTCTCCACCCCTGACGTCACTCGGGACAGCGTCAGCGCGGTCACCACCGGCGGCTGCGAGTCGACGAAGAGGGTCACGATAGAGCTCTGTGCCACGTTACCGATCGGGTCGATCGCCTCGGCATACAGGTCGATGGTGCCCTCGGGCAGCGTCACGCCGTTCAGCGCCGCCGAGCCGCCGCCCAGCGTGGTCTCGCCGACGATGAATCCCGCGCCGGTCTGGCACGCGCCCCCGCTGCCGACGGTCGAGCAGACGCGCACCACCGTGCCGTTGTCGAGCCGCTCGCCCGTCAGCGTGATGTTCTGCTGCAGACCCGCTGCAACAGTGTCCCTGTCGCTCGCGCGGGTCAGGACGGTGTTGTTGTTGTAGGGCAGGTTCACGACCGGGCCGTTCGTGTCGACGACTACGGTGATCGTCTGCGTCACGGCGTTGCCGCTCGCGTCGGTGGCCGTCACGACGAGCGCGTTCGCGCCCTCCTGCAGCCGCACCAGCTGCCAGCGCGCCTCCAGGACCCCCGAAGGCAGCGTCGTCGTCGAGGTCGGCGGCAGCGGCGCGCCAGCGCCCACCGTCAGCGTGATGCCGCCCGTGCCCAGCCCGGAGACCTGCGCCGTCACGAGGCCCAGGTCGAACTCTGGCGTCGCCGGCGTGGCGTCGCGCGTCGAGCCGAGGCGGGTGTTGTTGCCGGGCGCAGCAATCGTCAGGACGGGGGCCACGCGGTCCACCGAGACGTTCGCCGAGACCTGCGGGCTCACGTTGCCGTAGGCGTCTTCGAGGTGCGCCGTGAAGGTGCAGGTGCCGGTGTCGGGGAGCGAAACCGCCGCGAAGGTCGCCTGACCCGTGCCGTCCAGCAGCACGTCCGGCTCGCTGACCGGGCCGCTGCCGCAGTTCGAGGTCAGCTTGACCACCGCGCCGTTGGAGGGGGCCGAGGCCGACAGGACGATGTCCGTCTGGAAGCCTGCGGCCACGCCGCGGTCCGCCGACGCGAGGTTGAAGACCTGCCCGTCGAGCGGGTCGACGAAGGCGAGCGTCGGGGCGGTCAACGTCACCGTGACCGTCGACGGCACGCTCGCGCCCGTGACGCCATCGGCCGAGATGCAGTGGGCCTGAAGGGTGTGGACCCCCTCGCCAAGCACGGCCGTGTAAGGAGCGCCTGACAGCGGGGCGCCGTCGAGCGTCACGTCGACGACCGAGCCGTTCGTCGCAACGACCACGTCTTTCTCTATCAACGCCGTCGTCGACGGCTCCTGCGTGTCGTCGTTTCGGCCCAGCGTCGCGCCGTCCAGCGGCGAGGTGATGTCGCAGGTGGGCCGATTGGTCGCTACGCGCAGCGGACGGGAGGCACATCCGATGTTGCCCGCGCGATCGGCCGCGCACGCCGTCAGCGACAGGTCGCCTTCGGAGAGCGTCACCGCCGCGAAGGTGGCGAGCTGCGAGCTGCCGTCCGAGACCGTCGAACCGGCCAGAGGCGCCTGCGTGCCGATCGTCAGCTGGACGGGGGTGCCCGAGATCTCATTGTCCACCGTCACCGCGAGGTCGTGCTGCAGACCGTTCGACAGGTCGCCGTCGGCGTCGTCCTCGGGGCGGTAAATCGTGACGGAAGCGTCGGGCGTGACGAACGCGACGACCGGGACCTCCTGATCAAGGCCGACCGAGAAGGCCGAGTCGTGGAAGTTCCCCGCCGCGTCGATCACCCGGAAAACAAGGTCGTTCTGGCCGGAGGAGAGCGCAACGCCCGAGAGGCTGAAGCCGTTCGTGGTGACGAAGGCCGGGTTGCCGTCGACGTCGACGAGCCGCGCCACCTCGGTCGCTCCCGCGAGCACCAGCGCCGTCTGCGGCTCACCCGCGCAGTCCGCCGTCCCCTCGACCGTGACCGAAGCGGTGTTCACCCAAGACCCGCTCACTGGCGTCAGCAGCGTGCCGGCCGGCGCCGTATCGTCGACCGCGAGCGCGAGCGCGGCGCTGTCCAGCACGAGCCCGTCCGCCGTCTCCACGTGCGCCACGCAGTTCGTCGCCACGCCCTCGCAGGGCAGGTTCGCGAAGGTCACTTCGACCGAAGCAAGGCCCGAGCCGTCGAAGGCGAACGGGACGGCCGCGGCCGCATCGCAGCTGAGCGATCCCGACACGCCGCCCAGGTTGCGGCCCGCGATGCTGAACGCGATCTGCAGTCCCTCTGCTGCGTTCGCGTCGGACGCGCGTCCCATCGGCCCCGCAGCGATCGGCGCGGTGATGGCGAGCGCCGCGTCGAGGTAGACGGAGCGGAACGAGGTCTGTGTCGTCACCGCCTGCACCGGCTCCGGGCCGGCCGTCCGGACCGTCGCCGTGTGCGGCCCGTTCTCGAGGGTCGCGACGATGCTGAAGTTGCCGACGGCGTCGATCACGCCCGGCACGATCGTCGCCGCGGCGGTGCCGGCATCCAGCACCAGCTCCAGTGCGGCCCCTTCGGCGAGCCCGTCGAAGTGGCCCGCGAACTCGGCCTGCAGGCCGGCGTCGGGCGAGACGTCCTGGTTGTCGGTCAGCGTCGCGCCGTCGAGAGGGGTCAGCAGCGCACCCACAACGCTCGGGTCGACGACGAGCGTGCGGACCTCCGTCGCTTCGTTGCCTGCGGCGTCGGTCGCCGTGACGACCAGCGTGTTCGCGCCGTCGGCGAGCGTCACGAGGCTCCACGAGGCCGCTGCGCCGTCGAAGGTTCCGCCGGCGATCTCGACACCGTTCACCTCGAGCTTCACCGACGCGGCACCGGAGACCTGAGCCAGCACCGATGTCAGCTGGAAGCCATCATCCAGCGACGCATCCGTCCCGGAGCCCAGCACGAGCGCATCTGCGGGCGCGTCGACGGCGAGCACCGGGGCGACCCGATCGCTCGTCACGTGCACCGTCGTCGGACCGCTGTGGTTCCCCACCGCATCCTCGAGGTAAGTCGTCAGCGCGCACTCCGCCTCGTCGGCGAGCGTCACGCCCGAGAACAGCGCCGCCAGCTGGTCGTCGACCGGCACCGGCGCGAGCGCCGTCGGTCCCTGCCCGCAGTCGACCGTCAGATGCGCCACAGCGCCAGGCGAGTCCTCCGCTGCACTCAGAGAGACGTCGATCTGGAAGCCGTCCGCGACGCCGCGATCGACCGCCGTCAGGTTGAACACCGCGCCGTCCAGCGGCTCTGCAAACGAAAGGGCCGGCGCGCTGAGGAGCACATCGATCCGGTTCGGCAGGCTGCGGCCCGTCGCGGTCACGTCCGCACAGGTCGCGGTGAGCGCATACCGCCCCTCTGCTGCGAGCGTGAGGGCTGCAAAACGGGCGGCACCGAACTCGTCCACGGTCGCGCTCGCGTCCGTCGAGACGGTGCCGTCGGGACCGGTCAGCTCCAGCGTCACCGTGGAGCCCTGGGGCGCGTTCGTCCGCACCACGGCGGCCGTCTGGATCCCCGGCAGCTGAACGTTCAGGTCGTCCCGGTTGCCGAGCCGCGTGCCGTCGGAGGGCTGGTCGAGGAGGCAGGTCGGACGCCCGGTCGAGACCGTGAAGATGCGCTGCACGCAGCCGACGTTCACGGCGAGGTCCTCCGCACACGCCGTCAGGCGCACCTCGCCCTCGGGCAGCGTGAAGCCGGGGAACGTCGCGACCAGCGCGCCTGCGCCGTCGACCGACGTCACGCCCTCGATGGGCGACCGTCCGGAAAGCGCCAGCGTCACCCGCGTGCCGGCCGCCTCGTTCGGCACCTCCACGACGATGGTTCGCTGAAACCCGTCCTCGAGCGTCCCCTGCTCGTCGTCCGAGGCCGTCAGGACGACCCCGTCGGCCGCAGGCGACAGGATCGCGGGCGCAGGCACCTGACTGTCGAGCACGAGCGAGACCGGGACGTCGGTGATGTTCCCGCCGAGGTCGGTCACGCGCAGCACCAGGTCGTTCGGACCCTCGGCGAGCGGCACGCCCGGAAGCTGAAAGGCGTTCGTCGTCACCGCGTCCAGCTGGGCCAGCATCACGCCGCCGCCCAGCACCATCGCCGATTGCGTCTCACCCGAACAGCCGGTGGTGAAGTTGAAATCGACCGTCGGCGTCGAGACCGCCACGTTCGGAAGCGGCGTGAAGAGCGTCACCTCCGGGGCGATGGGGTCGAGCACGACGTGGACCGCCGGGCTCTCGAGGCGGACGCCGGCCGCCGTCACCACCTCGGCGATGCAGGTGACCTCGGTGGCGCCGCAGGCGAGGTTCTCGAACGTCAGCCTACCCTCGGCGAAGCCGCCCTCCGTCAGCGTGAACGCGGCCGTCGCATCGCCGCAGCGCAGCAGGCCGGAGCGCCCGGCGAGCGCCGCGCCCGTCAGCTGGAACGGCATCTGGTAGCCGTCCGTCGCGGGGTCGGCATCACGAGCGGCGGCGTAGCTCTCGCCCTCGAGCGGAGAGGCGATGGCGAGTCCCGTCTCGCGCGTCACGACCTGGAACGAGACGGGGGCGCTGGTGCCACTGTTGCCGCTCGCGCGCGTGGTCCGGACGATGAGCGTATGCGGACCCGCGAGTACCGTGACGGCCAGCGAGAAGGCGCCGTTCGCGGGCAGCAGACCGCCGACCACCTGCTCGCTCGCGGAGCCCGGATCGATCACCACGTCGAACGGCTGCGACGGCGCGATCCCGCTGAAGAGGCCTTCGACAGCCAGCTGCAGCCCCGGCGCCGTCGAGACGTCGTCCGCGTCCGTGTAGACCGCACCCTCCGACGGACGTGACAGCGTCGCCGCCGGCACCACGGAATCGACCAGATAGGTGACCGGCGCGCTCAGGCCGCGCATCGTGCCGGTGCCGGTGACGTGGGCCCGAAGCTCGACGGCGGGGCCGTCCGGCAGAACCACAGGCACCGCGACGCTGCCGCCGGCGACGTTCGACTTTCCAAGCGCCTGATCTCCCTGTCGAATCTCGACCTCGCCGCCTTCACAAGCCGCGTCGACGGCGACGTTCAGCACCGCGTCGATCGCCCCGCCCGGCACCGCGTCGGCGACGCCACCTTCGGCGCCGGCCGCGTTGAACACGGTGCCTGAGGGGGGCGCCAGAAGCACGCGGCAGCCGCCGCTCGCCAGCGTGACGGTGGCGCGCGCGGTCACCTCGAGGCCGGCGTTGGTCTTCACCGAGGCGACGAGCAGGTTCTCCCCCTCGGCCAGCTCGATGGCCGGAAGCACGAACGCGCCTCCCGGCCCCAGCGGTCCGGTACCGGCGGGCGAGCCGTTCACGGTCAGCGTCACCGGGTTGCCGAGTTCGACGCCGCCGCAGCGCACCTCGGCCGCAACCTGAAAGCCGGCGTTCGGCGACTGGTCGTCAGAGGCGGTCAGGGTGGCGCCGTCCTTCGGGGCGACGATGCGGCAGGCCGACACGGCAGGATCGAGCGTCACCGCAACGGGCGCGCTCGAGTAGGCCGTGCCGTTCAGCGTGGCGGACGCGACCAGCTCCCCGCTCGCCGACAGCGTGAACGGGAACTTCGCGACCCCTCCCTCCGCAAGGGCCCCCGGCGCCTCGCCAGTCGCGCCCGGCACCGTCAGCCGCACCGCGAGGCCGTCCAGCTGGGTCGTGCGGACCTCCGCCTCGATCTGCACGCCGGGAACCTCAGGCAGCAGGTCGTCGGCGACGCTGAAGAGCGCGCCCGCCTTGGGCGAAACGATCTCCAGGGTCGGCGTCGGCCCGTCGTCCGAGGAGCAGGCCGCACCCCAGACGGCGAGGGCGAGGGTGGCGAGTCGGCGAAGCGGTGTGGCGTGGCTCATCGGACAGTCCCCGGGAGCGTCGGTTTCGAGCCTTCAAAAGCCTCGAAAAAACCGTTGCCTCCCTGTCGAAGCGAGAATCCGGTTGTACCGGTCCGCTTCCACCGTTGTCAAAGCGCATCGGACGGTGATCCGCCGCCCGAAGGCCTGTGGCCCGGGAAGGTGCCGAACTTCATCGGAGGCTCGATGGACCGGGTGGTGCGAAAAGCGTCACCGCGCCGTGTCGGGCTCCGCCCGGAGCAGGCCCAGCGCGACCAGCTCGCCGAGCAGCCGCTCGGCATCGGAGCGGGCCCGCTCGGGCAGCACCTCGAACGCCCGCGTCACGCGCAGGGTCAGCTCGTCCAGCGTCGCCCCGTCGCCCGAACAGCCCTCGTACAGCAGGGTCGCGACGGGGTTGAGCTCGTGGACCCGCGAGTCGCCGGGGGTGATGACCACCGCCTCGCCCGCGATGGTGCGCGCCGGCAGGCCGGGGGTCTGGAGGTAGCGGCTCACGCTCGGCATCGGCGCTCCCTGAGGCGAAGGAACCTGCTCGCGTCCGGCTTGTAACGTGCGGCCGCCGCCTCCGGAAAGGGAATCCGGCACGCGCGCCGTCTGCTACACCTTGGCCCCGATGAAGTGGAAGCTGGCCAGCGGAATCGTCTATGCGCTCTTCGCAATCGCCGGCTTTGCGGTCATCGCGACGCCGCTCCGAACCTCCCTGGGCGCGCTGATCCGGCCCCATTCCTATGCGCCGGGCCTCGTCTGGCCCTGGTTCTGGCCGCTCGTCGCCGCCGCGCTGCTCGCCGCGGTCGCCGACGTGATGCGCCGGCTGATGGCGGGCGGGCGCCCGGGTCTGCCGCGCTACATCCTGCTGCTCGCCCTCGTGGCGACGGCCTTCGCATCGACCCGTCTCGTGAGGCCCCCCGCGCGTGCGACGGTCCGCGACGGGCTCGCGCTGGCCCTCGCACACGTGGAGCAGGCGGCAGACCGCGCCTACGGCGACCACGGCACGTACCCGGAGAGCCCCGACGAGCTGGCCCGCGAGCTGCCGGTCACCGTCCGCTCGCTCGGCTTCTTCGCCCGCGGCGGACGTGCCCTCTCGACCCGCGTGACGGTGGTCGGCGGCGCGTCGGAGCCGGTGCTGACCCCGACGCCCGACACCCGCCCCGGCGACGTGGTCGTCGCGCTGGACGCGGCCCGCAAGCGCTACTGGATCACCGCTTGGACGCTGGACGCGCGGCGCCGCCTGCGCCCGCTGACCGACGACGCGGGGCGGGCCATCATGGCCGCGGGTGCGTCGGGCCTGCCCCGCAGCCGCCTCGACCCGCTGTTTCCCGACTACCCCCGGAAGCTCGCGCGGCCGCCCTCCGGAGCCGCCCTCCCGTAGCGCCGCCGAAGGGGGCGTCTACTCGCCCCCTAGAGGTAATTTGCATCGTGATTCCAAGGCCCTGAACGGCGCAGCCGAATCGGTCTTGATCGTTCTCCGACGCTCCGCTACGGTCCTTTTCCCATCCGACACCGCTGCCGCCGGCCGCACAGCGAGGCTCCTCCAGCTCCCCTGTGGTTCGACCGTCGTCTGTCCAAGGGTGGATAGAGATTTTGTGAATAATTTCAGGTGTTTGGACGCATGAAAAACACTTTTACCACAACTTATCCACAGGCCGGCGACCCCGCCGCGACCGACCCGATGGCAACGGGTGATGACGCTGCCCCAGAGGCGGAGCGGCAGCTTGGCGAGTCGCTGGAGCGTGCCGGCTGGACCGCCGTCGTCGAGACGCTGAAGCGCCGCTGGTCGGCCCACACCTTTCGGACCTATGTCGCGCCGGCCGTGGTGGTCGACGTCCGCCCGGGGGCCCTTCGCCTGGGCTACGGCTCGGACTTCATGGTCGATCAGGTTCGGGACTACTACCGCGGCCACTTCGAGGGGGAGCTGCTCCGGGTTTGCAACCGCCGCGTCACGGTCGAGCTGACGGTGGTCAAGACGGAGGCCGCGCCCGAGCCTCCCGGTCCGCCGCCCCCTCCGTCTCTGGAGCTGGTGTCCGCCGACGAGCCGCCCGGTCGCCGTCCCTCTCCGAAGGACCGGGGGCAGCTGCGCGTCGATCCCGTGGCGCCCGGAGAGCCGCCGGTTGGACGCCGCGGCCCCAGCGGCCTCGAGTCGCGCTACACCCTCGACAACTTCGTCGTCGGCACCTCCAACGAGTTCGCCCACGCCGCCTGCAAGGCGGTCGCCGGCAACCCCGGCCGCACCTACAACCCCCTGTTTCTCTACGGCGGCGTCGGGCTGGGCAAGACGCACCTGATGCAAGCCGTTGGCAACAAGGTGCTGGCCGACCGTCCGAACGCGGTGGTGCTCTACACCTCGTGCGAGCAGTTCACGAACGACATGGTGGCGAGCCTCCAGTCGAACCGGATGCTGGAGTTCCGCCGCCGGTACCGCGAGTGCGACCTGCTGCTCATCGACGACGTGCAGTTTCTGGCGAAGAAGGTCGCGACCCAGGAGGAGTTCTTCCACACCTTCAACGTGCTGCACGCGAAGGGCAGCCAGATCATCGTCTCCTCGGACACCGTCCCGAACGAACTCAACGGGATGGAAGAGCGGCTGCGCAGCCGCTTCCAGTGGGGGCTCATCGCCGACGTCCAGCCGCCCGAGATGGAGACTCGGCTCGCCATTCTGCGCAGCAAGGCCGAGGCGATGCGCCTTTCGCTGGCCGACGACGTCGCGCAGTTCCTGGCCGTCCACATCCGCCAGAACGTCCGTGAGCTGGAGGGGTCGCTCGTCCGAATCGCCGCCTTTTCGAGCCTGATGAAGGGCCCCATCACGCTGGAGGTGTGCCGCGAGGTGCTGCGCAGCGTGCTGGTCAACCGGGGTGAGAAGGTCGACGGCGAGCAGATCATCAAGGTGTGCGCCGAGCGGTTCGGCGTCACGGCGGCAGAGATCAAGGGGCGCGTCCGGACCAAGCACCTGGCCCGGGCGCGTCAGGCGGCGATGTACCTGACCCGCATCGTGACCAAGGCGTCGTTCCCCGAGATCGGCCGCAAGTTCGGCGGCAAGGACCACTCGACCGTCATCAACGCCTGCGACCGCGTGCGCGAGCTGATGGCCGCAGACCCCGACTTCCGCAAGGCGGTCGAGGCGCTCGAGGCCGATTTCCGGGGGCTGTAGTTCTCGGGCCTGTCGGCTCTTCCCGGGCTACTTGCCAGCGCCGCTCCGGGCCGCCTAACGTCCCGGCCCATGACCTCGCCCCTCACCATCGACTGCGACTACCTCGAGCCGCAGTTCGCCGCCGCCTATCTGCTGGTCGAGGGCGACGAGGCCGCCTTCGTCGAGACCAACACGGCCCACGCGGTGCCGAAGCTGCTCGACGTGCTTCAAAAGTCAGGACGCAGGGCGGAGGATGTCCGCTGGGTCATGGTCACCCACGTCCATCTGGATCACGCCGGCGGCGCCTCGGCCCTGATGGAGGCCTGTCCGAACGCCACGCTGCTCGCGCATCCGCGCGCCGCCCCGCATCTCGTCGATCCGTCCAAGCTGGTGGCGAGCGCCCGACAGGTCTACGGCGACGAGCCGTTTCGCAAGCTGTACGGGGAGATCCGCCGGATACCTGCCGAGCGGGTGAGGGTGATGGCCGACGGCGAGACGCTGGCCTGGGGCAGCCGCACGCTGACTTTCCTGCACACCCGCGGCCACGCGAACCACCACTTCTGCATCGCCGACTCGGCCTGCGACGGTGTCTTCACCGGCGACTCGTTCGGCCTCCGCTACCCGATGCTGCAGTCCCGAGGCCTGTTCGTGCTGCCCTCGACCAGCCCGACCGACTTCGACCCCGACGAGGCGAAGAAGAGCGTCGACCGGATCGCCGCTGCGGGCCGCCGGGCCTACCTCACCCACTTCGGCGAGGTGGGTGATCTGCCGGCCGCAGCCGCCCAGCTGCACGCGCACCTCGACTTCAGTGCAGAGCTGCTTGCGCGCGCGCAGGCCTCGACGCACGCCGGCGCCGACTTGACGGCCTTCTGCAGGGCGGCGCTGGAGGGGCACTACCGGCGCTCGATGGAGGCCATCGGGCTGAACCCGGACGCGCGCACCCGGCAGCTCCTCCAGCTCGATCTCGACCTGAACGCTCAGGGCATCGCCTTCGTGGCACAGAAGCGCCGCGCCAAGGGGTGATTGAGAAATCATGATGAAAACGGACTGATGACTCCGAGGTCAGCGTCCGGCGACTGCGCGGGCCGCCTGGGCGAGCCCTCGGGCTGCGGCAGCGACGTCGTACCCCGCGATGAGGGCGCGGGCGGCCTCCCCGGCCCGCCGCCGAAGAGACGCGTCCCCGACCAGCGGCTCCAGGGCGTTGACCAGAGAGTCGGCATCCCCCGCTGAAAAGGACTCCCCGGTCCCGCGACCCCGGATCAGGTCGACGGCGCAGCCGCATGCGTCGCTGGCGACGACCGGCTTGCCGCAGGCCATCGCCTCGTTGACCACCAGACCCCAGGCCTCGTGACGGCTCGGCAGGACGTGGAGGTCGCTGGCGGCGTGCCAGGCGGGGAGCTGGGACTGGTTCGCGAAGCCGGCGAAGTGGACGGGCGCGCAGAGGCTGGCCGACAGCCGCTCGAACTCGCTGCGCAGCGGGCCATCCCCGACCACCACCGCGCGCACGGGGTGACGCTTCGAGAGCCGCGCCGTCGCTTCGATGAGCGTGTCGACGCCCTTCCAGGGCACCAGCTTGCCGGCGAACAGCAGCAGCACCTCGTCCGCGCCCACGCCGGCCTCGCGCCGAAGCGCCTGCGCGCTGCCGTCCTCCGTCGCCCGCGCCGCGCCCGACGAGAAGAAGCCGTTGTCGACCGGCATCGGGGCGCGAAACAGCTTCTCGGGCGGCGCCCCGTAGCGTGCCCAGTAGCGTTCGTTCTCGGTGCCGATGCAGAGGCAGCCGGCGCTCGCCTTCACCAGCGCGCGCAGCACCAGCTCCTTGGCCACGAGGTTCAGCGTCGGCCGCGCCTTCTGCAGGTTCGAGTCGCCGCGGAGCAAAAACGGGGTCCGCAGCCCCGTCGCCGTCACGAAGGCGAGCCACGACGAGAGGTGGTTGTAGCCGTGGACGCTGATGACGTCGTACCTCTCCCGAGTCAGGATGCGGGCGAGTTCGGGATTCCAGAGTCCCGACGGCGACGAGACGTCCGGGCGTGGCGAGCGGTTCGGCACGAACCGGTGGGGATAGCCGTCGGTCAGCGGCACGTCGAACCGCACCTCGCGGCCGAAGTGCCTGTCCAGCGCCGGCGCGACGCCGTGATCGCTCAGAAACAGCACCTCCGGGGCGACGCCCGGCTCGGACGCCAGCGCCCGGTAGACCGGCGCGAAGTACTGGATCGGGTGCGAAACGATCATCGCGAGGCGGAGCGTCATCGGCCGGCATGGTGGCCGAGCTCCCACCGGGTTGCAAACCGCGCCGCTACGCCGTCAGCGCCGCGCTCTCCGTCAGGAGGCCGACGAGCGCCGCATGCAGCGCCTGGTAGCTGGCGGCGAACGAGGCGTTCGACTCGAACCGGCTGCGGCGGGCCACGAGGTGCAGGGCGCTGCGCCGGGCCGACGAGGGGGCCGACACGGGGAAGAGCGCCGCCTGAGGCAGCTCGCGGGCGGCCGGCAGGGGAAGCACAGCGGCAAAGCGGCCCGTGCCGACGGCGTTGACCGCCTGGTGGTACGAGGCGCACTCGAGGCCCACGTCGAGCGTCGTCCGCAGGGAGCTCTCGAGCCACCTCAAGGGGGTCGGGTCGGTCGTGACTTTCGCGTAGGTCAGCGTCGGCAGCTTTGACTCTTCGGTCACGCTCTTCGCCAGCCCACGCGGCACGAAGAGGCCGTAGCCCCAGTCGCCCACCTTGCGCCGCAGCAGGCTCTCGGGCCACCGGCCGTCATGGCGCAGCAGCGCGACGTCGCAGGCCCCCGACTCCACCTCGTGGAGGCCGTCGTCCAGGGTCGCGATCCGGAGGCGGAGCTTGTCGCCCAGCGTGCGTGTTCCGGCGAGGGGGAGCAGCAGCCAGGCGGCGATGCTGTCCGCGCTGCCCACCGTCAGGAGCTCATCGCCGGGCATCTCCGCGCGGCGCACCGCCTCGAGACCGGAGAGCAGGTCGCGCACCGTCGAGGCCAGCTGCCGTCCGGCGGGCGTCAGCTTCCGCTCCGTCCGGTCGCCGGCTCGAAACAGGTGCGTTCCAAGGCTCGCGGCCAGCTCGGTCATCTGCCGGCTGACCTGCGCCGGGTCGCTGTCGCGCTTGCGCGCCGCTGCCGCGATGCCGCCGGTCTCGACGACATCCAGGAAGGCGACCAGCCGGTCGAGGGAGATGCCGCTGAGTCTGGGACGGTGTGTTGACTGCTTGGTCATGACGCGGGCTTATCCATGACGCCGCACCCGCAGTCAATTCCCGGCAGTCTGACCGTCGAAGTGGGTGAAAGGGACGGCGTCGGAGGGCGCCACGGGGATCGACCGCCGGAGCAGATGACGCGGAATCAGCCGCAACCGTGACGGGTCGAGCAGCGGGCCTCGGGTCAGGAGATGGAGCTCCTCATGGGCGCGCTGCGCCTCTGCGTTCGGCCACGGGACCTCCAGCGCCGCCAGCTCCGAGGCCAGCGAAGGGTCGCCGGTCCGGAGCCGCTGTTCGCCGTCGGGAACCAGACGGACGTCTCCGCGGGCCGCCAGATAGGCCTTCGGGACCATCCTCTCCAGGTGTCCAGCCCGCTGATGCGCCTTCGTGGGGCAGCGGGCGATGAAGGCGTCCGTGAGTCCGTAGCCGTCGAGCCACGCGTGGTTCGGTCCGTCGAGGAACGCCCGCGCAGCGAGGCTGGTCGACAGCGCAACGCCGTTGCCCCGCAGGGTCGGCTCTTCACGAGGCGTCCGAAAGATCAGCTGCGGCAGGCGCATCTCCGGGTGAAAGGCGCGCTCATCGACGATGGGTCCGGCGGCGCTCCGCGGGGCGGCGAGCGTCCAGAGCAGGCTCAGTGCGATGACTCCGGGAACAGCGATTGCCCCTGTCTTGGACTTCAAGGTCATGCGGTCGGTCAGCAGCAGCGTCCCGACGAGCAGCGGCGCCAGGAGGAACCGGCCCCGCATGTAGTCGCCGCCGATGGAGACGACGTAGGCGATGTGGAGAAGCGCACCGACCGCGGCGAATCGAGCCGGACGCCGTCCCGGACCAGCGGAGCCCTTGCCCGTCAGCGCCGCCAGCAGCCCGATGATGGCGCCAAGGCACAGCAGCGGCTCGTGGCGAAGGGTGTCGGCGAGGTAGAGCAGCCCCGCTTCCAGCGTCGCCGACGTTTCCGTCGTGCCGGTCTTCGCGTACCAGGTGTTGGGCAGCGGAAAGCCGTAGTAGAGCGTCGCGAAGCCGTACCAGGCGAACAGGCCCAATGTTGACCAAAAAGTCCCGTTGAGACTTGCGGTGTGACTCTTTGGTCGTGTCAGCCCGGCCAGAACCATGGGGCCGGCGACGAGCAGGTTGTCGGGCCGGGTCAGGACGAGGGCTGCGCCCAGCGGCATCAGCCAGCGCGACGAGGGGTGCTCCGGCGACCGGTGGAGTTGCCAGACGAGACGGGCGAGCGTCACCAGCAGCAGGTGCGTCAGCGGGTTCTCGAGGCCGCCGCTCTGGAAGGTGAGGAACAGGTTGCTGGTGAAGAGGAGCCCGGTGGCGGCGAGCGCGCCGGGACCAGAGTCGCCCTCTTCGATTCGCCAGCGCCACAGCAGCATCACGAGCAGCGCCGACAGCAGCGCCGACAGCAGCATCACCCAAGCGTAGGGGTGCATCAGCGCCTGCCCGGGCGTGAGGAGCGCCAGCCACAGCGGATGCGTGAAGCCCTGGACCCGCTCGCCGGGGTTGAAGACGAGCCCCTCCCCAGCCAGCAGATGCTTCACGTAGCGGAAGCTGATGTGCGCGTCGTCGCTGATCCAGGTCCACGCGACCGTGAGTCCGATCGATCCGAGCAGGGCGAGCCGCCGCATCGTGGCTGGCCAGGAGATCCGTTTGCGCATCGCCGCAACGACGAGCAGAAGCCCGGCCAGAGCAAGAGACCGTGCGGTCCATCGTGCGATCTCGTCGGGACTGAAAAGTCTGTCCGGAGGCGGCTCGGGCCGAAGCCAGACGTCGATGGTGTCTCGCGCCGCAACGCGCTGCAGCAGGAGCCTTTCTCGCTCGCGGCGATGTTCTTCCGAGAGGCCGGGGGCCGCAAAATGAACCGAGAAATGACCTGTTTTTACGCTCGATGCTGAGCCGGCAGGCGTCAGCGTCAGCCGCCCGCCGTCCGAGAACCGGTAGGCGATGGCGCCGCCCTGGGCCTCGACCCGCTCGAGCGCCGCGTCACCGGGGTAGGGCGGCTCGCCGACCAGCGCGAGCAGGTGGGTCTCTTGTCCGGCCCGAACGACTCGAAGGTCACGCGTCGCTTTCCTGCATGACGATTCGGTCACTGCGGCCATCAGCGCCAGCGTGCAAAGCGCGAGTCGGTGCTGGTGGGCCCGGAGCATCGAAGGAACGTTAGAACGAACCGACGGCTGGGTGCGGGCTCGGATCTCCTTTGACGAGCGACCGTCCTTCGCGGCGTGGTTGGGCATACGGAGCGGTGTCCGGCTGGGCGTCGGGGAGGTCGGCCGTTCGGCATGCGAAGGAAGAGGCGGGTGCGCCTGTACGAGGCCAGATGCGGGATCCTGCAATATATTGCTTATCCATGATCGTTTGTGGGTGATCCGCAATATAGTGCAGAAATCTTCAGGGGCTGTTTGGGGGAGACCCGGCGCCTGTCCGAAGGAGCAGGGGTGGACGTTGGCGAGGGCGCCCGGTCGGCCTCCGCTTCGCCCAGCCGGACACCGCCCCGATGCGCCGCCAATCCATCGGTCGTGCGCCGACGCGGCTCGTTCGCGTAGTGTGTGGCCATGGACAACCTGCACGCTGCCGCGCCGGGCGCGGGAAGACGCTCGGCTCACCCGGTCGCCTACACGCTCCTGACCGTGCCGTTCGGAATGACGAGTGGCTTCGTCACCGTCGCCCTGGGCTTTCTCGGGACGAGGCACGGGCTGGTCGTCGAGCAGGTGGCGATGCTGAACGCCGTCAGCCTGTTCCCGAACATGTGGAAGTTCTTCTGGGCGCCCGTGGCGGACCGGACGCTGTCGCGGCGGCGCTGGTACGTGATCGCCACGGGGCTGAGCGCCCTCGGGCTGTTCGCGATGTCGGTGCTGCCGCTGTCCCCCCGGACGCTGATGGCCATGGCGGGGCTGATTCTGCTGACCAGCGTGGCGTCGACCTTCATCGGCTTTGCCATCGAGGGGCTGATTGCCCACAACACGGCGCCTTCGGAGCGGGGCAGCGTCAGCGGCTGGTTTCAGGCGGGGAATCTCGGTGGGGCGGGCATTGGCGGCGGGCTGGGGCTGTGGCTCCTGCAGACGATCCCGTCGTGGGCGGCCGGGGCGATTCTCGCGGCGCTGACCATGGCCTGTGCGCTGCCGCTGGTTTCGATCCCCGACGTGCCGCGCGATTCGGGGGGCGGAAACCTGAGGGAGTCCATTGGCCACGTCGCCCGTGACCTTTGGGTCATGTTGCGCTCGAGGGAGGGCATGCTCTGCGGGCTGCTCTGCTTCGTGCCGGTCGGAACGGGCGCGGCGGGCGTGGTGCTGACGCAGGCCGAGGTGGCGGGCTTCTGGGGCGCCGCAGAGGGCGAGGTGGCGCTGGTCCAGGGGGTGTTGTCGGGCGTGGTGTCGATGGTCGGGTGTGTGGCGGGCGGCTCACTCTGCTCGCGGCTGCTCCGGCCCCGGTCCGGCTACGCGCTCTTCGGCGGGCTGATGGCGGCCTCGACGCTGCTGATGGCGCTGGCGCCCTTCACGGTCGCTTCGTACGTCGGCTTCGGGCTGGTCTACGCCTTCATCACAGGCCTCTGCTACGCGGCCTTCTCGGCCTTCGTACTGGACGCCATCGGCGAGGGCCACGCGGCGACGAAGTACAACGGCTTCGCGGCGCTCTCGAACGCGCCCATCTGGTACATGGGGCTGGTCCTCGCCCGCGTTGAGACGGGGCACGGTCCGCGGGCGATGCTGATGACCGAGTCGGCCTTTGGCGTTCTGGGCATCGCCCTGTTCGGCCTGCTGGCATGGGGCCTTGCCCGTCGCGATCTCAGGGCGGCCGCGCCGGGGGTCTCTCAGGCGGGCTGACGGACGCGGTGACCCGGTGTTTACCTGACGCACGGGTCCCGGCGGTCGCGTCGACCTGACTCTCGAGTCAACAGCTCCTTCGGCGACGTCCGAGGAGCGCGAGGGCGAGGAGCGCGGGAGCGGCCGAGGCTGCGGGGCCGGAGGAGCAGTCGCACCCCGACGAGCCTGAGTCGCCGGCAGAGCCGCCCTCTCCGTCGCCGGCATCCGGAGGCTCCTCGCCCTGTTCGAGGGCGACGTCGAGGTTCGCGAAGCCCGAGGTCACCTCGACCGTGGCGGTCGCCGTGCGGTGGCCTGCTGCGGCGAACGAAAGGCGCCACTGTCCGGGAAAGAGCTCCTGCGCGTACCGGCCCTCCTCGTCGGTGAAGAGCTCCGTTTCCCCATCCGCGACGCGGATGACGGCGCCAGACAGCGGCTCGCCGGTCGTTGCATCGGACACGGTGCCCTTCACCCCGGACGCCGGCGCGATGCGGGTCACGACGATGGCGGCGCCGGCAAAGTTCCCCGCCTTGTCGAACGCCTTCGCTTCGATGCGGTTCTCTCCCATGGCGAGGTCGACCTTCACGGCGAATCGGCCGTTCGAGAGCGGTGCGGCGGCGCCAAGGAGCTCCACCCTGTCGAGCGCGACCTCGTCCTCGGCCGTTCCCGTCACCATGACCGCAACATCTGCCGTCGCGACGTTCGTTGACGGAGAGGTCAAGGCGATGCGGGGCGGGGAGAGATCGGGCGTGGGCCGCTTTACGAGCAGCAGCGACGTCTCGAGGCTCTGACCGCCGGCCAGCGTCACCGTCACCTCGGGGCCTGGCTCATACCCGTCCAGCGCGGCGCTCAGGGTGTGGCTGCCGGCGCTCAAGGTCATCGAAAAGCGCCCGTCGGGACCGGTCGTCGCGGTGTCGCCCGACGGACGGGCGGTGATGGTCACGCCGGCCAGTGCGCGGGTCGGGTCGGTGGCCAGCGTGGACGAGGGCGTCGCGTCGCTGTTCCAGTAGGCCACGCCGCGTACGGTGCCGGTCGTGGGGGGCGGCGGCATCATCGCCGCGGCCTGGGCGACCATGTCGCCCAGCTTGGGAAAGAAGGCGTCGCCGGGGCAGGCGGTGGCCGTCGTGCCCGACTCCCGGTGGCCCTTCACCCGGGAGCGGTCGAGCGTGATGCCGTAGGCGGTCGCCGTTGCGTGGAGGATCTTCGCGCCGGCGTCGGTCTGTTGCGCGGGCGGCAGCGCCGTCATGAAGTTGCCGATGAGGCAGATCCCCATCCGGCCTTCGTTGGCGCCGGCGGCGTGGGCGCCCCGGAAGGATTCGATGCGCCCTTGGTAGACCTTGCCATCCTGGCCGACCATGAAGTGGTAGCCCATGTCGCAATAGCCGCGGCTGTCCATGTGGTAGGCCTGCGTCTGGCGCACGCGCACGGGCATCTCGACGGTGTCCGGAAACGGCGAGGCGGTGTGGTGGACGACCATGCCCACCTTGGCCGAGTCGACGGTGGTGCAGAGGTGCTGACGGGAGCCCCACGCGGCGCGGCTGACGTAGACGGACGCATCGACCGGGGCCCTCTCTCCCATGCGCGGACGCTCGGGAAGCTCCGGGCTGCGCTGCTCCGGGCTGCGCTGCTCCGGCGCGTAGACGAACGCCTCGGCGAGAAGCACCTGCAGCTCCTCCGGCCGTGCGCCCGGGAAGCGCAGCTGCCAGCGCCGGTGGTCCGCGCCGACATCGGCGTGGGCGACCTGGGCCGACTTCTCTCGCCAGGTCACGATGAGCGGCTGCCATTGACCGTAGGGTCCCGACTCGCGGGCGACCCTGACCTCGACGCGGGTGCCTTCGGGGGCGTCGAACATCAGGCCGATGCGGTCGAACGGGCCGTCGGCGGTGACGGGCGGCGCGAGCGTCGTGCCGTCGTCGGCCATCCGCAGCGGCACCGCGAGGTCGAGGTGGCCCGCGGACGGCAGGTCGCCCTGAAGGTCGGGCGCGGGCTGACCGGCGCAGGCGGCCAGCGCGAGCGCGGCCGCAACGAGCAGTTCACGGCGCTTCATCACAGTCACCTCTTTCATTCTTTTCACCATGGCCGGCGGCGTCGCAGCAGCGCGGCGAGAGCGGCGAGGCCGGCCGAAGTCAACGGCGCTTCGGAGCAGTCGCAGCCCGACGGGGCGTCGCCGGCCGCCCCCGACTCCTCTTCGGTGGCGACCTCGTCGCCAACGCCCAGCGGCTGCAGCTCGACCGTCACCTCGACGATGCCTGTCGCGCTGTCGACCTCGAACCCGAACGCCTTCGATTCGTATCCGTCCTTGATGGCCAGCGCACGCCAAGGGCCGTCGGACAGCTCCTGGACGAAGCCGCCGTCTGCGTCGGTGAAGGCGACGGTCTCGGCGTCCGAGAAGCGGACGCGCGCGCCCTTCACCGGCTCGCCGGTCATCGCGTCGAACACCCGTCCTGAGACGCCGGCCTGCGGCGCCACCCGGACGACCTCGATGCTGGCCGTTGCCTGATTCCCTGCGGCGTCGAAGGCGACCGCGACGATGGTGTTGACGCCCTCCGCGAGATCGACCGTGGCGATGAAGGTGCTGCCGTCCAGCTGTGCGGGCTGGCCCTGCACCTCGACCCGGTCGAGCGCCACGTCGTCGGAGGCGCTGCCCTGGACCTCGACGGAGGTGCTGGTCACGCCACCGCCCCCGGACGAAAAGGAAACGGTGGGAGGGACGGCATCGGACGCCGCGCCGCGCGTCACCATGACGGCGGCCTCGACCAGATCCGCAGCCGGGACGACGACCGCGGCCGCCGGACCCGCATCGTAGCCTTCGGCGGTCGCCTCGAGCGTGTAGGTGCCGGCCGGCAGCGTCAGCTCGAAAAATCCGGTGTCGTCGCTCGTCGCCGTCGCGCCGCCCGGAGAGGCCGTGATGGTCGCGTTGGCGACGGCCCGCTCGGGTCGTTGGGCCAGAGCGTCGTTCGGGGTGGTGCCGTAGTTCCAATAGACCTGACCCTGCACGATGCCGTCATTCTCGCCCGGGTCGATTCCGGGGTCGGTCGGGTCGCCGGGGTCGCCCGGATCGCCAGGATCACCCGGGTCGGTGGGGTCGCCCGGATCGACGGGATCGGTCGGCGTGGTG
>JACCDP010149295.1_pt1 | contig 28701 bp, 44 predicted proteins | sample 7445841 | NCBI WGS metagenome assembly JACCDP01 (sample SAMN15323441, study PRJNA562643) | freshwater metagenome | isolation source: river surface water | place: USA:Blue River Watershed | collected 2017-08-17 | reverse complement strand
GCTATCAGGTGGTTTAGCCTGGTTAATGGTATTAGGTGTAGTGTTTTTTTATTGGCTGTGTCAATTCCCGCCGAGGGATTAAACAAGGAGAAACGATGTACGAGATTACGAAGGCAATACCGATACCGGCAGAGAAGGTGAAGCACAACTATCCCTACGAGCAATTGCAAGTGGGGGAGAGTTTTCATGTGCCAGGTGGGAATATGAATGTGCTGTGCAACTACAACCGTACACGTGGTAAGAAACTAGATCGCAAGTTTGTGTGCCGCAAAGAAGGCGACGGGATTCGTGTGTGGAGGGTGGCATGAGCGTGACGGATAACTTGGTGCCCACTACCAAACTGCGTTTTGTGGACAGAGAGAGCACGATCCCGATTGATGGCAAGACTGCCCGCGTTCAAGTGACAAAGGTGTTGCAGCAGTATTGGAGCAATGAGTCCTTGGTCAAGATGGGACCAATGCACATGGTCAAGGGCGAGTGGCGCGACGTGCCATTGGAGAAAGAATGAGCCTCGATAAAGTAAACGGAGCGCCTACGGCGCTCGCAGCAGACGATGCCAAGAAGGATTACATGGCACGGGTTTACAAGATGACCCATGCCGAACTTTTCCACGAACTGATGCGGGTGCATACGGCGAGTGCGCAGATGATTAACCAATTGCAAGAGCAGGTGGCTGGCGAGTTTCAGGAGGGGTACTTCCTGGGCTTTATGAATTCGGGTGAGGGGTACAACGGCGAGGTGCCTTACGGCGTCAAGGACCGTGACCCGCGCTCGGATGAAGGCTGGCTTGCGGAAATGAACGAAGCGATTGCCGAACGTAATGGCGGATCATCCTAACGATGCGCCGGTGACTGATGGGGGTGAGGCAATTGACGAACGTTTGCGCTGCCGGGCTTGTAATGAGGTCCATGAAGGAGCCAGGATCGTCAGACTCCCGGATGGGCGCGAGGTTGGTAATTACAGCGAAGAGTCGCGGCGTTGGCATGAAGCCGCTTGGGTGCTCAAGCGCTATCGCAGCAAACGGACCCGGATTGAGTATCTCAATGCGGTGCAAGAAAAGCGTGGTTTGAAGGCAAGAGAAGAACTGCGCGAAGAAATGCTAAGAGTGTGGAACTGGAAAAAAGGGCAAAAATGAACATACTGAATACGAGACACGGGCAATTGATGGTCCGTCCTGGACCTGATCTAATTACCAACTACCTAGCCCAAACCGGGCAGTATGAGTGGCAAGTGGTCGAACTGTGCCGCTTGCTGGCTGGCAAGTATGCCGATGGCATTGTGATTGACGTGGGCGCCAACATGGGCACCGTTACTGTCCCGCTGGCAAAAGCCATGCCGCACTATGACTTCATTGCTTACGAGCCACAAAAGCAAGTCTTCTACCAACTCTGCGGCAACGTGGCTTTGAATGACCTGACCAACGTGGACGTGCGCAACTGGGCACTCGGCAGCGAGCACAAAAACTTGTGGATTGATATGCCCGACTACGACACCAACACCAACATTGGTGCCTGGTCTATGTCGGAGTTTGTGCGCGAGAACTCGACCGAAGCCCGCGCTGGTGGCAAGAAGCAGTACGTGCGCCAGGAAGTCCTAAACGACGTGCACTGCGAAAAGCGCGTGCGTCTCATTAAGATGGACGTTGAAGGCATGGAATTGGACATTCTCAAGGGTGCCAATTACTTTTTACAAGAACACCAATATCCGCCATTGGTCTATGAATGCTGGACGCAATTTGAATGGTTCAAAGAAACAGCGGCAAAACTCGAAGAGCAAGTCTGCGGTATGGACTACAAAACCTATCACTTGGGCAATACGATTGTTGCAGTACACCCGGAAAATCCATTAAAAGTAAATGTGATGGAAGAGGACGGCAACATTCGATTCGAGGTGCCCCAAGATGCAATTTGATCGTGCGAAGTTTTACCACTTCTGCAAGCAACTCAAGATAGAGACCAAAGAACAGGGTATGCGTATCCTGGGCAATCAATTGCTCGGTACGCAAACCTATGTCATGGATGAAGTGGCACGTGGACTGGCTGAAGACAAGCACTTTTTTGTCGTGCTCAAAGGGCGTCAGTTAGGTATTACCACGATCTCCCTAGCGCTAGACCTTTACTGGCACTTTATTCACCCAGGTATGCAAGGCACCTTGACTACCGACACCGAAGAAAACCGTGAGCAATTCCGATCAACCTTGCAAATGTACATGGATGGACTGCCCAAAGAGTACAAAATTCCTCTCATGTCCCATAACCGAAACCAAATGGTCCTGCGCAACCGCAGCCGACTGTTTTACCAGGTGGCAGGAATCAGAGCCAAGGGCGGACTCGGACGAGGCAAGGGTATTACCTTCCTGCATGGTACGGAAACGTCTTCTTGGGGTGACGAAGAGGGCTTGGCTTCTCTCCTAGCCTCACTTGCGGAGACCAACCCGCTGCGTTACTACATGTTTGAGTCCACAGCGCGAGGTTTCAACATGTTTCACGACATGTGGACCACTGCAAAACGCGCCCGCACACAGAAAGCGATCTTTGTGGGGTGGTGGCGCAACCAGTTTTACTCTGCCAACCCGGATTCAGACATTTACAAGGTGTACTGGGATGGAAAACTCTCTCCGGAAGAGAAAGAGTGGACCAAAGACATTAAGAAAATCTACAACTACGAGATTAACTCCCGTCAGATTGCCTGGTGGCGCTGGAAACTCTTTGAAGGTTTGAAAGATGACGGCTTGATGTACCAGGAGTTTCCGCCGACTGAAGACTATGCGTTCGTAATGACTGGCACTTCCTTCTTCAGCACGGCGCGATGCACCGATGCAATGAAGGCAGCCAAGAAAGAAGCCTTCCTTTCCTATCGCTTTTCAATGGGTGCCAACTTCCAAGACACCCAATTGATCCAGTCCACTGAGCGCTTGGCAACCTTGAAGATATGGGAGGAGCCAGTAGCCAGTGCGTATTACGTTATTGGTGCGGACCCTGCCTACGGATCAAGCGACTGGGCAGACCGATTCTGTATCCAGGTGTACCGCTGCTATGCCGATGGCATGGATCAGGTGGCTGAATTTGCGACTTCCGAACTCAATACGTACCAATTTGCATGGGTAATCTGCTATTTGGCGGGTGCTTACACCAATTCGACGTTGAATTTGGAGGTAAACGGTCCTGGTCAAGCCGTGATTAACGAAATGCGCAACCTAAAACGCCAGGCAAGTGCACTGCCAGGCAGTGAAGCGCGTGAATTGACCAACGTTTTGAGCCACATGCAGCACTATTTGTGGCGCCGCAACGACTCTTTTGGCATTTCAAACAGCATTGGGTGGGTGACAACGCATTCATCCAAGGAGCGCATGCTCAATTACCTCAAAGATTACTTCGAGCGCGGCATGCTAAACGTGCTTTCGACCGAGTGCATTGACGAAATGAAGGGAATTGTGCGTGATCAAGGCACGATTGCTGCAATGGGACGCGCTAAAGATGACCGCGTAATGGCTACAGCCCTGGCTGCCGCTGCTTTTGCCGAGCAAGTACAGCCTAGATTGATCCAAATGCGCCTGACCCGCGAGAAAAAACCAGTCCAAGACGCTGAAAGTGAGGGTGGCGGGCAAGCACAGGTGCAAAAACAGGTCGGCAACTACCTAAAAGCACTGGGGTTCCAATGATCAAGGTCCTAACCATCAAAGAGATAGAGGCACGCATACAAGCCATGAATGCTGACCGCAAACGTGGTTTTTCTATGGAAGAGTTTTCGCGTTTTGCCTGCATCGACTACCGCAATCTTAAAAAAATGTGCCTGGAAGGGTCCATTCCGATCACTGAACTGAGTCAACGCAAGTTAAGCAAAGCGCTTTTGGCACTAGAGCAGGGGGAAGCCGGGCTGCGCATGGATATTGCCGGGCGGAAGTTTTTAGATTTCCACCCATCCAGCGAATACAAAATTCCTATGAAACGTGGCATGTCGATAGAAAGAACCAATCAAGGTTTCAATCTGTCGATCAAGCCAGTTAATAAGATGAGTTACTCTACTGATCAACTGCTAAAGAAGAAAAGGGGTTAATATGGCTGTATTAAAAGATTACAAATGTCCTGTACATGGTTTCTTTGAATCTTATGAAGCAATGTGTCCGGCAGGCTGCACAGACGTGCACGTAGTTTTTTTGAAGGCACCAGGTGTCAAATCAGAAAAAACAAAGCATAATGATAAAACGCTTAATCAACTCGCATTGGATTTCAAGATGGGAGATATAAAAACGACCAGGGAAGGTGAGGCACAGCCTCCACGTCACGCGAAGCCAAACAATCCGTTTGCGCCTCGTTGGGGATCGCCTGCCGAACTCGGTGGTTACAACCTAAACTCCATTGCCGGTGAATCCGTGTCCGGGCTTAACACGGTCAAACAATCAGGCGTCCCGTTGACGGGTCCGAAAGTCGGATCAATGATTGCTGACCACGAAAACTTGCAGATACAAAAATGAGAATTCCAAAGGAACCGGTCGAGCGCGAAGCCTTCTACATGGATATTAAGCAGAAATGCTTGGTGTCACAAAATGAGCGCATGGCAACATACTCGACGCTGCGTTCCTACTATCTGCATGGATCGGGCATGGATGAGTCTCCTGCCCACTTCAACAAAATCTATCCCCACATTGATCAACTGAGTGCATTCATGTACTCGGCTGATACCACGCGATTCTCAATTGAGATTGGTGCCTCCGCGCCCAAGTCGTATCAGAAAATGGTACCCGCGCTAACCAAGGCGCTGCATGACTACTGGACTGCAAGCAATGCGGATCAAGTGTTTGGTCAAGCCCTGAACTGGGCGCTTTGCTATAACAGCACCTTTATCAAACTGATTTGGCGCAATGGAATTCATCCATACATGGTTGAGCCTGGCGTCTTTGGTGTGCTGCGTGAGGACACCCCATACACGGACCGCCAAGAAGCAATGGTCCAAGAATACTTTATGACCCGCAGCGAACTTTACTCTCGCTTGTGGGCGCATCCGAAACGCGACGAGATTATCAATCGTCTTTCCTATGCCGAGCAAGAAACAAAGCAATACCCGGAAGGTGTTGAGCGCGTAGTGACTTCCGCGATCAATCCGACCATGTACGGTAACGTGATGATGAATCTTGCTGGCACCAATACTTACGTGCCACGCATCGGTGAGCCAACCGTCAAAATGTACGAGTTGTGGCTATTCGACGATGAAGTGAACGACTATATCTGCGTGACCATTGCTGATCCCAATGTGGTGATCTACGATCGCGCATCAAAGAGTTTATTCCTGGAAGGCGAGCAGCCATTTACGCAAATCTGCCCGTCGCCTCAGTACGATTACTACTGGGGTCAATCCGAGGTGCAGCGCCTAGTCTTTTTGCAAGACATGCGTAATAAACGCACCGGTCAAATCCTGGAATTGCTTGATAAACAGGTCAATCCGCCTAAAGCCATTATGGGCTTTACCGGAATCCTGGACGAAAAGAGTTTTGCTCTAAACCGGGCAGGCGGCTTGATCTCTTCGGACATGCCTAATGCCAAGGTCGAACAGTTTGTGCCTGATCTGCCGAATGATCTATTCCGAGAGATTGGTGAGATTGACGCAATGTTTGCTGAAGCCAGCGGCATCGTCAGTGTGCTGCAAGGTCGTGGTGAGACTGGCGTTCGCTCTGCCGGACATGCAAGCCAATTGGCACGCTTGGGTTCTAGCCGAGCCAAGAAGCGCGCCCTAATTGTTGAAGACAGCCTGGAAAAAATTGCCACCATGTACCTGAAAATGATGCAGGTCTATGATGACACGTCCTATGTGGATGTGGATGGCAACAAGTTTATTGCAGCGCAATTTACGACAGACTTCACCGTGAAGGTCGATGCACACAGCAATAGTCCGATCTTTATGGAAGACGCACGTGACTTGGCGTTTAGCCTATTCAACGCACAGGCTATCAGCAAGGCACGTCTCATTGAACTCATTGAGCCTCCAATGAAAGAGGCTTTGATTGAAGACATACAACGTGCTGATGCTATGGCGGCTGAACAAGCGGCAATGCAACAAGCCCAGGCAGCCAATATGCCTCAAGCGCCAGCAACACCGGAAACTCCTGCAAATATGGACCTATCCGGCGCACCGGCAGGCGAACCTGCCCAACCACAATTGAGGGCAGTGCAATGAACGAGTCTTCAGGATCAATGAACAGTCAAAGCATGGTCAAGTCCGGCGATCAGCCGCGCATGCAAGAGCGTGACATTCGGCAGGAAAAGGCACCTCCGTCGATGCAATATGTACGGAACATGCCAAGAGGGGCTACTCAACGTAACAATGGTTACAGATCAACTTCGAGAGGATGAGCAAATGTACGGTAAAAAACCAATGAAATCGCCTATGAAACCTATGAAAAAAGGTCCTATGCGCGAGCAAAAGCGTAAGTGAATATGAGGGGCAGTGCATTTTGCCCCTTTTTTGTAGTTGACATGATAGTTAAAATGTATCTAGTGTTATGTATCCATAGGAGATGTATATGGCTGTAAATCCGCAGGAAATGATGGACATGCTAAAACAGGGACAAGGCGCAATGCCTGCCGCTGAAGAGCCAACTCCGCCTGCGTTTGAGCAAGAAGAAAGTACAGCACCTATGGCTTCGCCTATGTCCACACCTGAAATGAAAAAGGGTGAGCAGGAAAAGGCAAGACTCAACATTATGATGGCGCTCGACATGCTTCAGCAGTCAATGGGTGCATTCGATTCCACTACACCTGAAGGCAAGACAATTGAAAAGGTCGTTGCCGAAATTACTCGCCGGTTTGGTGAGCGCGAGGCTGATACTCGCCAACTCATCCCCGCTGAGATTCTTCAGATGATTCAAACTTTGCCGCAAGCGGGTGGTGCCACGCCCGGTCAAAGATCAGCGATGATGGCACCTGTCGCGGGATCGTCCGCACCCCCATTACCCATGTAAGGAGATTGAAATGGAACTGTTCAAACCGAAAGGTGCGCTGCAACCTCGTCGTCCGACCGATAACTCGCAGCAAAATGGTCAAGTCGTTAATACCCCTCGTTTTTCGCAAATGGGTGGTCTTGACAATTCAGCCAAGATTGGTAAACGCAATGGCATGACTATGAGCAAGCCAGGCGATACCAAAAAAGTATATTGATTGACGAAAGGGGCTAAACCATGAGTCTTGAAAACTATTCTCCTGAAGCAATCGAAGAGTTGGCAGCGCTCTCGAAGCGTTTGTCAGAGGACCCTACTACTCGCAAGGAATTCTTGCGTTTGACCAAGAAGGTCCATCCTGATCTGCCTGTACCTGAGATTGAAATTGAAGAACAAGTAAACCGTCGTGCCGCCGCAGCCGAGCAAAAGGTTGCTGATATGGAGCAAAAACTGCGCCAGCGTGACGTGCGTGAAGAACTCAACAAACGTCGTAATGCTTTGAAGGAAAAAGGCTACGTTCAATCCGATGATGAAATTCTTGAGATTGAAAAGTTGATGACCCAAAAAGGTATTGCAAACCATGAGACTGCTGCCGACTATTGGCGCCACATGAAGCAAGCCGCTGTGCCCACTCCTGGGTATCCGCAGCCTGTTATGTCGCGCATGGACGTCAAAGGTTTTATGAAGAATCCAGTAGGTGCAGCACGTGAAACTGCTGCTGCGGCTCTTGCAGAACTTCGCAAGAATCCAAAACCGATTGGACTGTAAGGTGTTTAGGGGCTTTTTTTTGAAACTTCGGAGGTAAATTATGCCTATTGGTGGCGGCATTCTTCCGGCTTCGGGTACTAATCAGTACAACGAGTTGACTTATGTTACTCGCAGGGCGTTTATCCCGAAGTTGGTCGTGCAAATCTATAACTCTACGCCCTTAATGGCGGCGCTGATCGCAAACAGTCAAACTGCTTCAGGCGGTGTGTCCTCTGTGTCAGTACCCGTACAAGGTTCTCAATTCGTGAATGCTCAGTGGTCGGACTATAGCGGTTCGTTCGCGCAGCCTTCCGTTCAGCAAGGTGCTTACCAGGCTGAATTCAACCTCAAGTTGCTTGTGTCTCCCGTACCGTTCCTCGGCATGGAAGGTGCAGTGCAGCAAGACTACGCAATCATTCCATTGATCGAAGCGCGTATGAACGACGCGACCAACGTGATGATGGATGCAATGGCAACGTCGCTTTATACAAACACCACGAATCAGCAACAATTCACTGGATTGCCTGCTGCTGTGGATGACGGTACTGGTACCTCTACTTACGGTAACATCGACCGCAACACAAACACCTGGTGGAAAGCAAAGCAGTACGCTGCTGGATCGGTTAACCCAACCCGTCAAAACGTTCTACAGTACATTTCCGGTACCGTCAAAAACGGTGCTGAAGTGCCTACTTTCGGCGTTTGCGGCTTTGGTACCTGGACATTGCTTGCTCAAGACTACGTAGGTCAAGAGCAGTATATGATCACTCCTGGTTCCGGCTTTGATGGTGATGCTAACGGTCCTCAGGCTGCGTTCCGCGCCCTGATGGTTGCTGGTGTACCTATTTATCCGGACCCATATTGCCCTGAAGGTACTCTGTACCTGTTGAATACAAACTATCTCTCGCTCTATATCCATGAGCAGGCATCGTTTGCATTCACTGGCTTTGAGTCCACTTTGCCGAACTTCCAAATTGGTTATGTTGGTGCCGTGTTGATGATCGCTGAATTGGTCAACACCAAGCCTAAAGCCATGACGAAGATTACCGGCTATAACTCACTTAGCCTGTAAGGAGGGAACATGTCTCTAGGAATCGGAAAAATCATTCTTGCTGGCGCTAACGCCAACACCGCAGGTGCCTATTTTCAAACCGGCACTTTCAGTGTGGCAGCAAATGCAACGACTGTAATCACCGCAGGTACTTACCTGCTTACTCCAACCGCAAACGTGTCCGTCCAGGTCAACACGAACAGCAACGGCAATGCCTTCACTACCCTGATGGCAGCAAACGTTGGTGGCGTTGTGATCTCTGACGGAGTAAACGTTCGTCTGTCGAACGGCGACGCCAATAACGCTAAGACTGTTACTTATGTAACCGTCAACGGCGGACAGGCTGCGTCTGAGACTTACGCGTAAGGAGGCACTATGGACGCAAATGCCGTTGGTCGTTCCTACCCTGACTCGTTTGGTAACTATCGCCTTGCAGAGCAAACTGGCGTAAGCCTTGACTCTACTGGTGACGTAACCACGCTTGTCGCTCAGGCTGCGACCAAGTACATTGTGCGTCGTATCGTGCTGTCGAACTTCAGTGCTAGTGCCGCTGCTGCGAACGTCGGTGTTTTCACCGGCGCCAACGCAACCGGCACTACTATTGTGGCGGACGCAACCATTAGTGGTGCCAGTGGTGCCACTAAGTTTGTCGATCTAACTCTTGCTTCGGCAGCAAATACCGACGTGCAAACTGCCCGTGTGCTTTACGTTAACGTTTCGGCTAATGCCGCAGCAACCTGCGACGTAGCCCTTTACGGAGATATTGTTTCGCTATGACCTCGACTGTCTTTGTCCGCAATAATGGGGATCAACCCTTTTCTGACGCTCTGAACGGAGTGGTGTATAACTTCGTGCCTGGTCAGGAAATCGAAATTCCTGAAGTTGCGGCAAAGCATATCTTTGGTTATGGTGATGACGATAAAGAACCATACTTGGTAAGACTTGGATGGATGAAAATGAACACGGATTTTCCGCTGGCTATGGAAAAACTTGGTAAGTTTTCGTTCAGTCGAGAATCTGCCAAGCCCGTCCACTTGTCAGCCCCGGTGGTGGAACGAGTAGCCGCCCCCTTGCCTAAAGCACGGGGTGCGGCGAAAGTTGCAGTGACAGAAAATGAGTAACTATGGCAACGACGTTATCGGGGTACATTACAGAAACCCGACGTTTATTGCATGACGTTAACGCTAACTTTTGGACAAATGCGGAGTTAACTGATTACATAAACGACGGACGCAGCACGATGGTGAGGGACACCGGGTGTAACCGTGTCTTGCAATCCTATACTGCGCCTTACAACGTTGAAACCATAGACTTCTCTGCACTCCCGCAGGGTGTTAACACTATTGATGTTCTGAATATCAATCTGTACTGGGGAAACTCTCGCGTTCCCTTGTACTACCTTCCTTGGACTGACTTTAACGCGCAGTTGCGTTACTGGCAAAACTACACTGGGCGCCCAATCGGGTACTCCATGTACGGTCCTAAGAAAGTTTTTATTGGTCCTAAACCGGATCAAGCCTATGTCATGGAATTAGATACAGTGGTTCTGCCTGATCCGCTTGTCAATGGTGCAGACGTTGAGACGCTGCCCACTCCATTTACTGAGGCAGTACCGTTTTATGCAGCCTATATTGCCAAGTACCAAGAGCAATCCTATGGCGAGGCTGAGATATTCAAAGCAGAGTACACCAAGCACGTCTTGGAGGCTCTGAACACGACCTTTACTCGCAGACTTCCGACTCCTTATGTAGCGGGGTACTGATATGGCTGCGGTCGAGCAACAGAAAAAATATGCCGTAGTCAAAGATTTCAAAGGCATTAACACCAAAAACAACCGTACCGTTATTGATGACGGAGAGTTTGGCTGGCTAGAAAACGCCATGCCAATTGGTTTTGGTAACTTGCGCGTGATTGAAGGCAGTGACCAGGTTAACGTTACCTGGGCGCACGACGTTACTTACCTTACGTCCGTCAATATCAACAATAACGAGTACGTTATGGCTTTCCAGGATGATGGATCAGCCCAGTACGTCAACCTTACAACCGGTGCAACCGGCAACATTGCCACTGCCAACACGTTTTCAAACACAAACGTTATGGCAACGCAATGGAAGAATGAACGTGCTTTAATCATTGACCCTGCCAAGGGTTACAAAACCTGGGACGGCACCAATCTGCATGACATTGGCTCGGTCAATAGCATCACAATCAATAATGGTGGCACTGGCTATACGGCGAATACAACCGTTACTTTTGGTGCTCCCAACCAGGCAAATGGCATTCAAGCCACTGGCACGGTAGTCATAGTTTCCGGTGCGGTTTCTGAGATTGTTTTGACTGAGGCTGGCACTGGCTACACTAGCCCTCCTACTGTAACCATTACTGGCGCTGGCAGTAACGCCAACGTAACATGCACTATCCTAAATCAATCCGGTGCTGATGTTGCAACATTTTCCGGGCGCACATGGATTGCCAGTGACCGTACCGTTTTCTATTCGGCTGCGGACACGTTCAATGACTTTTACAGCGTATCGGCTGGCTTTTTGACCATTACCGACTCTACGCTGCGGACCACGATTACCAGGATTCTTTCTGCCAATAACTTTTTGTATGTTTTTGGCGAAGACTCAATAAACGTGTTTTCGGATGTTAGGGTTGATACTAATACTGGCACTAGCCTGTTTACGAACACAAACGTTTCCGCGTCCGTTGGATCGGCATTAAAGCACGCTATTTTCCCATACTTCCGTTCAGTATTGTTTATGAATGAGTACGGTGTGTACGCCCTGGTTGGTGCTACAACGACCAAGATTAGTGATCCGCTTGACGGAATCTTTCCGTTTATCTACTTTGATCAAGAGGTTTCAGGAGGTCAGTGCTTAATCAATAACATCCTATGCGCGGTGTTTAACTTCAAATTCAATGATGATGGCACTGATCGCTGGATTCAGGCTGCATTCTTTGAGCGTAAATGGTTTTTGACTAATCAGTTAGACGATACGTACTACGTTGTGCCTGCCGTCAAAGACGGTTTTTTGAACCTGTATGGCTCTTCAGGCACCGACCTGTATCAATTCTATGAGGACAATCTAAATCCAGTTAATGTTGTCATTGAGACAGCATTGTTGCCAATGGGCGATCCGATCCGTGACAAGCAAGCCTTAAAAATTGGTATTGAGGCGACCCTTGGTACGCAACCCGTGCTTTTGGATGCGTATGTGGATTCCGAGCGCCAGCAATCCCCGGTTATTGAGTTTTCCAATGCAATCTCTTGGGTCAATAACCTTGGTAATACCGTTAACTGGACAAACAGTGTTGGCACGATCCTGTCCTGGGTGACTGCGCAAAGTGGCGGCGCTGGATATTTCTTGTACAAATCAGACGCCAAAATGTACGGCAAGTACCTTGGCATGACGATTGAAAGTACATCAACCCCATTTACAATCAATGGATTCGAGTTTGAACACGAATTGAGAGCGAGGTTCTAATCATGGCACTACCTATTACTATCCCTAATACCTTTGCGAACGCGACTTCGAGTATTCCGTTATCGCAACTGGACAATAACTTTAGCACCGTTGTGGTGGCGATCAATGGCATTGGCAATGGCGCTGAAGCATTGTCTAACGTCAACATCACTGGTGGCACTGTAGCCAACGTTAATTTATCTAGTAGTAATGCAAACATTTCCGGCGGAAACGTAACAATTACAACTTTGAGCGTTTCTAACGGAACAAACACAGCACCATCTATTCGGGCAACAAGCGACACAAATACCGGTGTTTATTTTCCAGCAGCAGATAGTGTTGCGTTGACGGCTAATGGAATTGAGGGAATTAGAGCGACATCCACAGGGAATGTTTCAATTGGATATGTTAATGCTCCAAGCGCAAAACTTGTAGTTAGCGTAAGCAATAGCGCTTCTTATGTAAGGGGTCTTAATGTAACTAATGATGTTAACGCAGACTTCCAAGTAAAAATCAAATCCACTGAAACAAGCATTGGTCCAACTACGTCAAACACTCCGCTTGTCTTAAATACAGAAGACACCGGCAGAGTTTGGATTACCAGTGGTGGTAGTGTTGGTGTTGGCGTAAGTTCTGTCGGGACAAACGTAAAATTTCGAGTAAATGGCAATAGATCATTTTTCCAAGCAAATGGTGAAGTTTATTGCGTAGGTGTTGAGTACGGTCCTGGAGGCGGTGCAACTTATATTGGATCGTCTAACTCTGCTACTCCCGACATGATTTTTAGTAACAGTAGTGGTACTGAAATAATGAGGGTTTCTAACAGCGGTTTGAGGACAAACGTATATCAAACTGCATTTTCTGCTGTCAATAATGGTACTCCAGCCATTTCGCCCGCATCAGTTATACCAATCAATTCAGAAAAATTTGACGTTGGCAACAACTTTAATACGTCAACTTATACATTTACAGCACCCATTGCCGGTAAATATCTTTTTAGTTATTCAGTTCGTTTTGACGGTTATCCAGCCAATTATTACTTACATCCAGGTCTTCAAAAAAATGGAACCACTATTAGCGAATCTCAGTCAATCAATGCAATTGGATCAAGCGTTGGTGACGCTTACATGAGTCTTACTAATACTCTTGTTTTAGATTTGGCTGCAAATGATGCAATTAGATTGTATGACGGCTCTGAAGGCGGCACTACGGGCACTTACCTTGGCGCTCAAACTCACCTAACTGGTTATTTACTTGGTTAATGAAAGGAAATGAAATGTCAAAAACTTATACTGTAATTTTAAGTGATGCAGAAGACAAAGCACTTGGTTTTGTTGCTTTTTCTCAGCAAGAATGGATTGATAACGCTGTTCACAATCGTTGCCGTATTGCGATTGATGAAATAGTAAATGCTGAAATAAAACGTAAATTAGAAGCCGGTGAAACCATTAGCGGCTCTAAAGAAGACATTGTTATGGCTGCCGCGGTTGAAAGCGCAGCAGAGCGTCAGGCTCGTATAGAGGCTGAATTTCAAGCAAAAGTAGATGCTAAAAACGCTGCTTTATCGCAGGAGTAAATTATGGGAACCAATGCCTTCACAAAACTTGGAAACACCGTAGTCTTTACGGCTGCTACCACTGCTCCAACGGCTGTGCAGGCTGTTTCCACTACGCTTGGCGGCAATCAATATCGCATCATCAATAGCGGCACCGTCACTGTTTTCTTGGGTTACGGCACCACTGCTAGTGATGCAAGCAATGCTGCCACGATCGTAATAAGCACTGCGCCTGCATTGCCTTTGCTTCCAGGTACAGATGAAATTTTGACTTTTGTGCCGAACGCTTACTTTACTGGCATTACGTCCAATGGCACAGCGAATATCTACATAACGCCAGGTGACGGAGTGTAACCATGTTAAAGACAGTCTCTTCTATCGTAAATGCCATTGGCGCCCTGAACTACAAGGGCACTTGGAATGCCAGCACCAACACGCCTACCCTGGCGTCCGGTGTCGGCACGAAGGGAGACTATTACGTGGTTTCGGTTGCCGGTACGACCAATCTCGACGGCACTGATTATTGGGGTGTTGGCGACTGGGCGGTATTCAATGGCTCTATTTGGCAGCGGGTAGAGGGTGGCTCTGAAACTGATACTGATTCTGTTAACTTCAACATTGCAGCAAACGTCACACCCACAATTGGTGAACTAACTTGGAGCAATGAAGACAATACCAAAACCCTTGCTTTGGGTTTGGCAAACGGTGACATTCAGTACATTGGCGAAGAGCAATACTTCCGCATCAAGGCTTCTTCCGGGATCACAAAAGGTCAAGTGGTCATGTTTACTGGCACGTTGGGTGCTAGTGGCGGCTTAACCGGTGCGCCTGCAACTGGCTTGCAGCCGGAACAATCAAACTACATTCTTGGTGTTTCCAAGGATACTTTGAGCACAAATGACTGGGGTTATGTTCAGTATTTTGGTGAAGTCAAGGGAATTAACACTACCGGTGGTGCAGAAAACTGGGTCCAAGGTGACGTCCTTTATTTCAATCCATTGGTTGCTGGCGGTCTTACAAAAACAAAACCAACGGCTCCTGCTGCAATCGCAGTAGTGGCTGCCGTTGTGCATGTAAGCGCAAGCAGTGGAATTTTGTTTGTACGTCCGACTTACGGAACAGTCTTGGGCGGCACCGACGGAAACGTTAACTTCTCTAATCTTGCAGCCAACAATTACATTACCTATAACGGCACTGTATGGGTCAATCAGCCTCCTGCTAACGTAGTTGTAGGCACTGGTTTGACTGGCGGTGGACTAACGAATGCCAACGGCATAGTCAATATTGCGATTTCCAACACTACGGTAACTGCCGGTGTTTATGGCAACGCATCAACGGTTCCGCAGGTAACGTTCAATGCGCAAGGTCAAGCAACCAATGCGACAAACGTTGCTATTGCAATCTCCGTTACTAACGTTGCAAACGCGGTGCCTGATAGCAGAGAGATTATTGCTGGCACTGGATTAACCGGAGGTGGCAATCTTTCGTCAAATGTGACGATCAGCATGGGCAATACAAACGTATCGCCTGCTACGTATGGCGACTCAAGCAATGTTGCTCAGTTTACCGTTGACGCCCAGGGGCGCATTACGTCGGCAACCAATGTGGCAATTACTTCCGCTGGTACTGTTACAAACGTTGCAACTGGCACAGGTTTAACCGGTGGTCCAATTACGACCACTGGCACGATTTTTATTGCCAACACTGGCGTTACGGCTGCGACTTATGGCAATGCAACATCCGTTGCTCAAGTCCAGGTCAACGCCCAGGGACAGATCACAAACGCAACAAACGTAGCCATTGCTATTTCGACTTCCAATGTGTCGGGTCTTGGCACGATGGCTACTCAAAACGCTAATGCCGTTGCTATTACTGGTGGCAGCGCTACTGGCTTGACTAACCTTTCCGCAGCCAATGTGGTCATTACAAGCACTTTGGCAGCAAATCTAAGCAGCAGCAGTACGGCAGCAATGCCTGATCCTTCACTGCCGTTAAATCCGGAGGGCTACATTACCGTAACGATTAACGGTGTCGCTAAAAAAATACCTTATTACGGAGTGTAGATGGAGCCGCAGTTTTTGATCAACATACTGTTTGCAGTAGCCGGTGCAGCGTTTGGATGGATTCTAAACAATCTGACCCGGCAAATTGTGCGCATTGAAGACAAGATTGCGGAAATGCCCATCATGTACGTTTCCAAGGATGATTACCGTTCGGACATAAACGAGATCAAAAGCATGCTTGGCAAGATTTTTGACAAACTCGATTCCAAGGTTGATAAATGAGTTTGAACATGGATGCCCTGGCTACTCCGATTTTCGGGGAGCCGGACAGCCTGCGTGACTTTTTGTTTGAAAACGGTATCCAGCACCAAGTGTTTTCTGAGCGCTTGATTGACCTGGGCTTCTATGTGCCCCGGTACCCCATCATTGACGCTGACCCCCAAGACCTAGATGATTGGTTACAAATACACCAACTTGAACACCAACGCTTTGCTACAATTCTTAACTTGAATGATCCATTTAATCTGCTAGACTTGGACTTCAACCAAGAAGATGACTTTTACGATTGGGTAAATAGTCACCTGTTAATACATGAACAGATAGCAAGATCGTTGGGGGTAACATGATAGATGACACACAATTCTTACGCTTGTTCAATGCCGTAGCCATAGTCGCCAAGACTCCCGCAAATCCACCCGTACCTGCTGAAAGCCTGGATCAAACCTTTCAGGACCTTAACATTGACAGCCTAGACGGGCTGATTATGGGCATGTACCTATGCGAGATTTTTGAGATACCGGAAGAGGTGGGCAAAAACTTCCAGCCTAAGACTGTCGGTGAATTCCAGGCAATGCTTTATGAGCACGCCCAAAAAACCGATATTGACGTCGATGAAGCCATAAAGAGTCTCAAATGAGCCTGTTTTTGACCTTCGGAAACACCGTTTACAACAAAAATACGACGGTTTTGGACGAAATTCGGTACCCACAGAGGGTCCATTGGCTGCCTGAAACCTACTCAAAAACCAAAACTGGCTTCACCTATGTTCCGCACCTGCTTGCGGATAAGGTCCTCCCCGCAGAAAAAATTTCATGGCTTAGGGAAAACCCTAGTATTGGGAAGACGGCATTTATCCTGGCTGGCGGCAATCAACACTTTGCTGGAATCAGTCCCAGGACTGGTCAAGAACACACCAGGCTGCACTACACCTACAAATTCCTACCCTTCACCTTAACCCAGGTCTATGCCGGGCGTATGGCGCAGCAAATCTGCACCCCGGATTACATTGCGACTGACGCCACTGCTTGCGTTTCAAGCCTAAAAGTCTTGATGGACTGCCAAATGCTTGAGGCTTACGGGTTTACCAGGTTCATTATCCTGGGAGTCGAGGACGCAGTATCTAACTCGGTCCTGGAATTCTTTGGCGATGCGGGCGCGTCCCTAACCATGAAGCGGGAAGAGGAAGAGGGTATTTTACCTAGCGCCTTTGATCAGAAAAACGGTGGATTCTACGTGGGGCAGGGTGCCGTGTTTGCGGTACTTCAAAGTGAAAAGGAGGTCCTGCATTACGGGCTTTCCCCGAAGGCTAGACTAATGTCAGCATACCACGCAGCCGAGGTGACTGGTAACGCCATTGGGCAGCGGGATGACGGAGAGGGCTACGTTAACGCCATTGAGGGTGCGTTAGCGCATGGGCAGATTAACCGCAAAGACGTTTCAATTGTTAAGTCTCATGGCACCGGAACGGCGTCAAATAACGCCTCTGAACGCGCTGCATTGTTTAGAACACTCAAAAACTTTGTTGCCACTTCATACAAACAAAAAATAGGTCACACAATGGGTGCTTCGGGGTTGCTAGAAACACTACTTTTGCTTGACAATGTAGCATGTGGTGTTGTACCAGGTATAGCGAACAGAACTGAAACTGATCATGTGTTTTTGTCTCAGGATTGTGAGGCGCCTGATGGACTGATACTAAGTGTTGCGGCTGGTATGGGTAATGTTTATTCGGCTGCGATATTTGAACCTGTGAGGTAGTGACATGGCAAAAATGGTTGACAGCCAAGAGAGGGAATTAAGCGTCGAAGACATTATCGGCATTGCCGGTATGAACACGGACGCAGGAGTAAGCACTGGTCAATTGATTCAGATGATCAACGCCGAACTCAACATGCCCGATACTTTATTCCTAAGACAAGGCAATACGCTCTTCATCATTCATAAAGCAAAGCCCCGCGTGGGCTTTTTTCGCGCCTTGAATGCTGACACAGCAAATAACTTCTTGCAAAACGGCATGGAGTTTATCAAAGCCTGTTACAAGATGGGCTTCGATACGATGGCAACTCAGTTTACTGATCCAACGGTATTAAGCGTTTTCCGCTTTATTTCGCAAAATCCTCCTAACCCTAACATGGGTTATCAGGCACAAAAAACGGACGATGGGGGCTTTTATGTAACTGTCCAGTGTGGACCAAGGCGGGGGGCATAAAACATGGCTGCTGTCGTAAATGCTGTCGTTAACGTCGTATCAGACGTTGTAGAGGCGGTCGGTGATGCCGTCGAAACTGTTGTTGAAGTTGTTGAGAACGTAGTTGAAACCGTTGTAGAAAATCCCGAAATTCTAGTTATTGCTGTTGTAGCGCCTCAGATATTACCTGTCATTGGCGTTCCGGCAATAGCCGTGCAACCTATTACTGCTGGTCTTATCTCTGCGTCTCAAGGTGGTGACATTGAAGACATTGGTAAGGCTGCGCTTGGCGCTTACATTGCACCTCAAATTGCTGGCAAGGTGGGCGGCGCAGTGGCGGAAGCAACCGCTGGCTCTTCATTGCAAAACGCATTGTCAAGTGCCGCCGGTTCCGCTGCTGGCTCCGCCGCTGGTGCTGCAATTGCTGGTGGTGATATTGGTCAGGCTGCGATCCTTGGTGCTGCTGGTGGTGCTGGCGCTTCCGTAGGTCGTGAGTTGGCTGCTGCTGCCGAGTATGGCACTACGCCATTTACTGAGCAAACCCAGGCGCTTGTCTCTCAAGATGCGTCAATCAATAGATTCTCGCAACTGGCTGCTGATGTTGGCTCCGGTCTTGCACGTGGTGCTGTTAGTGGAAACGTTGAAGGTGAGTTGCAAAACGCTCTTTCCGGCGCTGCGACTCGCGAGATCAGCACTGCATTGCGTGAGGCGTTTGCTTCGTCTCCTGCTGCACCTGAGACACAAAAAGCGCAAGAGATTATTGCTGCTGAACTAGATACTAACCCTGCATTCCAAGAGCAAATTCAGTTGGCACAAATTGCCAACGGTAACGTGCCTTTGAGCGTGGATCAGCAAATTGATGCACTGGCTGAAGCACTGGCACGCGATGAGTTTGATGTTGCTGCGCAAGAAAATGCCATCCAAACTGCGGCATTGCCTGCTGTGGCGTTGCCTGTAGCAAGTGCTGCTGCACGTGTTGCGCTTCAATCTGCTCCTGGCGTAGTAACAAAGATTGCTCGCTTTGCAGCAAATGACCCTCGTATGGCGCAAGTCATGGTTACAAACCCTTACGTTCAGCGCTTGTTGGCTGCTGCGGGTGTGTCCGTTACCGTTTCGTTGACTGGCGATACGATTGTTGAGCCTGCTGCTCCTGAAAGCCAATCGGCTGCTGAAACCGCGCGACTCAATCGTTATGCTGCGGACATTCAAAAGCAGTTGCCTAAGACCAATACGCAGCAAATCAACAAACTTGAAAGCACTGCTCGTCAAGCAGAATTGACACAAACCCGTGATGAACTACGTCAGTTGGATCGCCAAGGATTTAGTGTTGATCGAGAACTAAGCCGTGTTGAGCAAGAGTTGAGCCGTGTGTCGCAGCCTGTGACTCCGCCTACTTTTGAGCCTGCTCCTGAGTTTGAGCCTGGCACTGTGCCTCCAACCGGCATGCCTGAATTTGAAGTTGAGCCTGAAGTAACGGTCCCACGTGTGCCTGAGTTTGAGCCAATGCCTGAGACAGAAGTTGAGACTCAGCCTGGTCGTGCTCCGCAGATTGATATTGACGTAACTCCTGGCACGCAGCCAGCACCTCGTCCTGGTCAACCTGGACGTCCTGCTCGCCCTGCTGAAGAGCCTGCACCTGCTCCGACACCTGCTCCTGGTACACGCCCTGGTGTTACACCTGCTCCTGCGCCTGAAGTGTCGCCTGAGACTGAGCCTGCTGTTAGCCCTGAGACTGATGCTGCTGCACCGCCTACTGGCGATGTTGGCACCCCATCACGCCCAAGTGGTGAGCGTCCAAGACCAATTAGCACGCAGCCAATTGACATTGATGAGTTGTTCACTGATGAGGAAATTCTTGACCTTATCCGCGAAAACTTTGGTGAAGACTACCTCGAAGAGACTCAAATTGAAGGTAAGGCTGAACCAGGTGCCGAAGGTGAATTTCCGGCAACCGTTGACGTTGAGTTGGCTGGCGCACCTAGAACTCGCGGAGGCATTCGCTCTTCAGTAAGCAGTCGTCAAGTTGGTCAGGGTATGGCAGCCATTGTTGGTGATAAAGACCCAACATTCGGTGGCGATCCTGGCGCACAGCAAGACGTTTGGAACGTGCGTTCATTGCGTTTGAGAAAGGCATTAGGACTATGAAAACTGTTGAAATGATGGTGGGTGGCGGAATGAACACCGTTCAAGAAATGGCTGAAATGATCCGCAAGATGGGTCGTGGTAAAGACCGGATTCTTGCTCACATTACGCCGGAAGAGGCTGCCATGCTCAAGCGCATGGGTGGCAGTGGAAAGATCAATCCGTTGACTGGTTTGCCTGAATTCCAGGATGAACTGGATTCTTGGTTTGAAGACTACTATCGCAACAATCCTCCTACCAGTGCTGAATCTCAGCCGAACATTGAGGACCTGGGTGCCAACATTGACCAGCCCAACGTCAACATCATTCAAGACAGTGGCTATACCGGTGGTGGCAACATGGGCGGCGAAATGCGTAGTTTCTTGCCCGCTGACTCTTTACAAGAAATGGCTGTTGCGGATCAAATGGCAAGCCAAGAGTTTCCCGTATCAACCCGTGAGGCACCTCCTGTTGACGAAACCTTTGCCCAGGGTGCAGAGCGCCGCCTAAAAGATATTCGCTCAACACTAGATAAATACCCTAATCTTTCTCGCCTTGGTGCTGGTGCTGCATCCGTGCTTGCTCAAGGCTTAATTGCTTCTCGCGCCAATCGTCAATACCGTCAAATGGCTGACGAAATGCGTCAACGTGCGCAACCTTTCCGCGCTGCACAAGGTGAAGCCATGAGCCGTGCAACTGGCACTGGCATGACTCCTGATCAAGCGCAAGAGTTAGAGAATCAATTGGCACGCGCCCGTCAAGGTTTGAGTGCCCGCAACATTACTACTGGTAGCGCTGCGGCTGGTATTCAGGCTGGACAACGCCAAAGAGCACAAAGCCTGGCACGTCGTGAGAGTTTCAATGAAGCGTTGCGCTTGGCTGGCATTGCAGATCGTTACGAAGCAAGTGCGCTTGAGGCTGAACTAGCCCGCGATCAGCAACTTTCTAAACTGTTTGCCGACATTATTGGTCGCGAACTTACTGCTGCAACTCGTACCGCAAATGTACCGCAGAGAGGATAAGGAGGATTTATGGAAGAAAATGGTACCAGCACTCTGCCGGATACTCTTGGCACTCTCCCCGATGCGCTTACTGGTTTGGGCAAGCAAAAAAGCATATCCGGAAGAGGCGAGTATGCAAGACAACAAGTGCCCGCCCTCTTCAAAGGAAGAGCCGAAGCCGAAAAGGAAGCCAAGATTGGTGAATTCCGCCGTGACCAAGGCATCATCAAAAAGGCAGCGGAAGCCGAGCGCACCCTCGCAGACGAGTCCCGTAAAGCGACGGAAGAACTCGAAACAGGCGTAAAAGGTTACGAAGAATTTAAGGTGCCTGAGTACAAGGCATCGGACTACGCAGCCAATACAGCCATTCGCATTGTGACTGCGCTTGCCCTAGGTGGCGTAGCCAAGTCTAGTGCTATGGGTCAATTGCAAGCCATTAAATCCATGCAAGAAGCAGAGGATCGTGGTTTGCAGACTGACTTTACGGCAGCCCGTATGCGTTTTGACGAGGCAGAAAAAGCACGCCTTGACAACAATAAACGCCTGAAAGATCGTTTTGATCGCCTAATGGTTTTGCTTTCTAAGGATCGCAATGCAGCATTGGCTGAAGCCAAGATTATTGAAGGCAACATGGGAGAAGGCATTATCGCTGCTCAGTTGCGTGCTGGTAACTATTCAAAAGCCTATGACCTGTTCAACAAGGCTATTGACGCGTCCGACAAGATTGCTATTGAGCAAATGAAGCAGGCTGCCAAGCCCAAAAAGATTGATCAATTGCCTTCCGACCTAGTTAAGTCGTTTGAGAACGTGGGTCAAACCAATGTGGCGCTCAATCGCGCTGCTCAAACTGCTAAACCTCAATTCTTTGGCGTGGCGCCTAGTGATGCAATTGCTGACTTAATCGTTTCCGGAGTTGAGAAAGACCTTCCGGTTGGCGACATTATGAAAGGCGTTGGAATCAATGCGCCTAAGGTTACACGTGAAACAATTGAATGGTGGAAAGATTACCAGTCCTTTGTTGCTCAAACCCGTAATAAATTGTTCGGTGCAACATTGACGCCACGTGAGGCTGCTGACTTCCGTAAATTCACAATTGGTCCTGCGACTGATCCTAAGATTGCTGCGGACTACTTTGATCGCCAGTTGCAAATTATTGCCCAGGCTGTCGAGCGTGAGCGTCGCAAAGGACGTGCACGTGGTGTGGATGATGCAGTCATAGGCTCATATCTTGATCTACCCCAGGATCAAGTTGTCCCTGGCGGTGATCGTAGGGCTAATCCTCCTGCCGCTGCTGGCGCAGGTGGGCGTCCGTCGTTTGCTAGTGAGGCTGAAGCCGACGCAGCGTTTGCTGCTGGCACCATTCAAGACGGCACACCAATCAGTGTTGGCGGCAGAAACGCTACTTATAGGGCACGATAATGGCGATTGAATACGAAGACACCCCGCAGCCCCGTCGTGGTCGTATTGAGTACGAGGGCGAACCTGCTGCTCCTAAGGGCGGTACTGTTACTGCCTCTAGCCCGCAAGCAAAAAGCCTGGCTGAAATGATTCCGGTCGGTGAGACTGATCGTGAGGCTGCACGCCTGGCTGCTCAAATTCCTCCTGAAAAGCGTGTTCAACCGGTAAGTCCGCTTGAATCTGCTCTCATGGCTATGTCTGCCATTCCCGTTTTGGGTGGTGGTGCTCGCCTAGCCCAGTTAGGTCTTCGTGGATCGCAGCGCCTTGCACCTTATGCTGCACGTGCTGCTGAACTATTCATTCCCAAAACCGGTACAGAACTGGCTAAACGTACAGCATTGACTGGTACTGGCGCGGCTGCTGCTCAAACTGCAAGCAATCTTTTGCCTGAAGACACCAATCCTTTGACTCGTTTTGGCGTTGAAACTGCGACTGGTATGGCAGTTGAGGGTGTTGGCGGAGCCGGTAGAAGCGCAATCAATGCCTTCCGTCCTATTCTTCCTGGCGGTCCACGTCGTGCTGGTGAGCGTGTTGTACGTCAATTCGAGCCGCAGCAAATACAAACCTTGCCGCAAGTCTCTGAGCGCTCTTCAAGCGTGATGCGTCGCATGCAAGAATCTTTGCGCGGTGCACCAAAAGAAGAGGCGATTGACGTTACTGATCTGTCTCGCATTCTTGGCACTGAGGCTGCACGTACTCGCGCAGGCGGTGGTGCATTGGCTGAAAGACTGGCTGCTGGTACTGAGCGTCGCCTGGCTGACATTAGCCGTCCGCGCACTTCGGCTGAGATTGGTCAAGAAGCCCGCGACATTGTTGACTCACGTTTGACTGCTCTAAAGAAAACCCGTGAGACTGAGGTAGATACCAACAAGTCCGACGCATTCAATACTGCCCGCAATCAAGAGGTTGCAGGTCGGCGTGTCAATGAACTTGAATCATTTAAGGATGCCGAGCGTCGTTTGGCTGGCATGAAAATTGATCCCGAAACCAAGTTGCCATTGACTACTGGCGCTACCGGAGCACAGATTGATGAAGTGCGTCGTGAGTTAACTGGCGTGATCTTGGACCCAATGACAGGGGAAACCCGTAAAGTTGGCGTCTCATTCCAAAAACTTGAGGACTTGCGCCGCAAACTAGGTGATCGTTCTGCTGGCTTACCCGCTGAAGGCTTTGATGCAATCGGACAGCAGCAGGCTGGTGATCTTAAAGTCCTGGTTGAAAACGTGATGAAAGAGTTTACTGGCGGCACGTTCGACAAAACCACTGGCGTAACTACTGGTGGACTATTCGAGAAGTACCTGGCTGACTATCGTAAGGCGTCCGAGCCAATCAATGCTTTCCGTACTAGCCTGGGTCAAAAACTGACCGGTCGTTCAGAAGCAGACTTTGCTCGCTTTGTAGCCGATGAGCAAGCGCTGCCGAAAGCCATTTTCTCTAGCCCACGTAACGTTGATGACTTCATTGCCTTGACTGGCGGTGATCGTGCGTCCGTTGAAAAACTGGCGCGTAACTACGTAAGCCGTGAACTTAGCGGCGCAACACCCAAGCAAATCAATAACTTCCTGCAAACCAATAGCGCATGGCTATCTAAGTTTCCGCAGGTGCGTGATGACTTTGCTAAGTTTGCACAAAAGGCAACCCAAGAGGCTGACGTTCAAAAACGCCTGACAGCCCGCACCGAGCAACGTGCTGGACGCTTTGAGTTGGGTCGTGATCCTGCCGAGCAAGCCCGTAACTTTACTGCTCTGATCAAGACTGGCAGCGCCAATGACATTGCTGCGGCTGGTCGAGTCCTAGCACAAACGCCTGATGGCGCTGATCTGTTCAAGCGTGGCGTGCGCGACATTCTTGGAACCGAGAATCCTGGCAGCCTAGAGCGTGTCTATCGTGATCGCATTCGCCCTGCCATGAATGCTTCCGGACTTTACAAGCCTGACGAATTGAACTTTGTGGATCAGTCCATTAAGGATATTGTGCAGGTGCAAAATGCCGTAAGCCAGGCAATGAGCCGTGCTTCTCAGATTCCTGGCGCCGAGACTAGCGCATCCCAATTGACCCGTTTGATCAATGAAGAAGTAAGCCAAATGAAGAAGGGTGGCGTCATGGCTACCGTCATTGCTGGCGCGTTGCTCAAGGGTGCAGATACCATTGGCTTGCCTACCCCAAGCCTTGGATACATTGCCGGTGGTGCAGGTGTGGGCGCGGCACTAGCCAAAGACTCATATTTGCAGTACAACAATAGAATCCGTGAGGCAGTGAACGATATTGTGACTGACCCTGTGAAACTGAAAGAAGTCCTGTCTGTGCCTCCTGCGCAGCGTGAGGGCGTCATTGGCAGATTGATCAGGCAGGCTACGGGCGTTGCTATCGGAGTATCAACACCGGAAGCGGAGGAGTAACATGCCATTGAAAAAAGGGACAAGTCAAAAGACCATTAGCAAGAACATTGGCGAAATGGTCCGCAAGTTTAAGGACACCGGCAAGATCGGTTCATCCCGTCCTGCCAACGTTCGCGCTGCGGTAAAGCAGGCTGCTGCGGCTGCATACACTTCAGCCCGCAAAACTAGAAAGGCAAAAAGATGAGCGCTGCATACCAGGACTACGATAATGGCAATGACTACCGTAAAAGCCAACCAGGTGATACGGAAGAAATGAAAAAGATGCGTGAACTGAAGCAAGCACGTGAGTCGGCAAAAGGCACGTCTATGCTGCTCGGTGATCGCAGAATGAAGCGCGAAAAGCGTGACAATCGAAAGATGGAAAGATGAGTAAAAAAAGCAAAGGAATCAATCCTGAACTTGAAGAGGCAATCAACAAGTTGCTAACACAGGTGATGGAAGATAACTCTGCGTCGTTAACTGATAAAACCAAGGTACTTGATAGGGCATTAAAACTTGAACAGATCAAACAAAAAATCAGCGACGACGAATGGGGTAAAGGATTTTTCACAGACGAAGGAGAAGAGTAATGATGGACGGGGCTGCGTTGAAAATAGTACGGGTGGCAATGGAGGTTCTCTCTATGCGGTTATTGACCATCCTGGCTATGGGTATGAGTTTCCTGCTCGCTTGTTGGGCGATGTGGGAACCTACTTGGGAGAGGATGGCGACGGCTGGATTTTTTGCCGTGTGCATTTATTTACCGTGCATTAGATGGGAAAGGACTAAAGATGAAAATGACGATCAAAAAAACTGAAATGACCGTAATGGCAATGGATCGCAGCGCGGGTAAACCTATCCGCACTCAATCTATCCAGGACACTTATGGGCTTGGTAAGCCTACCCGTACAAACCCTATGGGTGGTTTTATGGGCATGCACTGCTACTCAGGCTCGCCTGATCAAAAGCAGTCGCCTACTAGCAAGCCTGGTAACGCTGGCAAGAAGAGGATTGTCTAATGGCTAATAACATTGCATTTCAGCCGATGGGCAAGACCACTAAGGTCACGGCTACGACTGTTGCAAGTGTTACGCAGATCGCTGCGGACAGCCCAGTTAATCAGTACCGGATAACCAATACGGCTACTGACAAGACTGTGTTTGTCCGTATTGCGTCCACTTCTAGCAATGCTGCCGAACCTAATGCAAGTGCCGAATACGGAATGGTAGTAGCACCAACGCAAAGCGTAATCATTACAGGACCTAGCAGCGGACCCCAGGGGAATTCGTATTTCTCTGTCGTGTCTAACGCTAACTCTGCAACCGTTTACGTCACTCCTGGCGAGGGCTTCTAATGTTCGATCCGTTAAGCGTGCTGGCAGTTTTCGGTCCGCTTGCGGTAGATGCGGGCAAGGCGCTGATCAATAAGTTTTTAGCGCCTAATGAATTCAAGCCCGCAACGATAGAGCAATACGTCCAAATGCGGGACGTGGACCTTCGCATGTTCGAGGCTATGAACAATGCGGGTGGCACAAATCAGTCCTATCCCTGGGTAGAGGCAATCGTGCGCTTGATGCGTCCTACGGTTGCCATGATTGTCTTGCTGACCTGGGCTTACAGCAAACTGTCCGGGCAGCCGTCGGATGCCATTGATAACTTTGCTGCTGCTATTGGCTTTTACCTCTTTGGCGACCGTACTTTGTTTTACGCCAACAAGACTCTGAAAAGATGATGGACTGGTCTCGCTACCCTAACTTCAAGGCTGATGAGTTTAAGTGCAGCCATTGCGGTGACAGTGAGATCAAGGAAGAGTTGCTTGATAAGTTGCAGGCTTTGCGCTCAAAGTATGGCAAACCTATGAGAATTACCTCCGGCTATCGCTGCCCACGTCATCCGATTGAGGCAGCCAAGTCTGCTCCTGGTCCGCACTCTAGTGGACTGGCATGCGACGTAGGTGTAGAGGGCGCCGACGCCCATAAACTTTTGGGTCTTGCCTTGGATGCAGGATTCAAAGGTATCGGGGTGCAGCAAAAAGGCACTGGTCGATTCTTGCACCTGGACCTAGTTAATGGTCTTAATCGTCCTACAGTGTGGAGTTACTGATGGCAAAGAAAAAAGGTGTTTCACTTGCGATTGGGCGCGGCGAGAAGTTGTCTGCCAAGCAGGGTGCCGGGCTAACAGCCAAAGGTCGTGCCAAGTACAATCGTGAGACAGGTAGTAACTTAAAGGCTCCTGCGCCAAATCCTAAGACTAAACGGGATGCAGCCAGGAAAAGATCATTTTGTGCCCGTATGGGTGGAGTTGTCAGGAAAGCAAAAGGTCCTGCTACTCGCGCCAGGGCTTCCATGAGACGATGGGGGTGTCGATGAAACCAGGACTTTATGCCAATATCAATGCCAAGCGTGCTCGTATTCGTGCGGGCAGCGGTGAGAAAATGAGAAAGCCAGGCAGCAAGGGTGCGCCTACTGCGCAGGCTTTCAAACGTTCTGCTCGTACTGCCAAACGGTAGTACAGGCGGTTGCCAGGTGGGGATTCTCCTTCACATTCTTTGCTATCCCCACGTTACGCCCCGGCTTCGTGCCGGGGTCTTTTTATTCTTTTTGTCGTTCTAAGCACTCTTTTTCTTCTTTGATCCATTCTTTTAATAGCAAAGCAAGATGGTTTTCTGCTTCCGCATAGGTCTGAAAATACTCTGAGTAACCTTCATTCTCTTGATTTACATAGCCATGATGCACTACACAATAACCCTTGAATTCACCGTATGACCATGACTTTTGAATGTAAAAATGACAGTCACGATCTTTATGATGATCTTGGCAAACGTACCAAAGGTACTCTCTGATCAATTGCTCAATCATTTCAGTATCGGTCGTTAACCAGGTCAACAATCTTGCTCGCTGCAAGCAGGGCTTGTTGAGTCGTAGGGCTAAGAATCTCAGCCACACGTAAGCCAGCAGCGTCCACGATATACATGTCTCCACGCTCTACTTCGACTGCCCAGGGCGTGTTCAACATATCCGCAGTCCACTCGCGCTCACGATCAGACTCATAGGCTTGTTGCGAATCGTCATGCTCGTCCATTGTTAGCCTCCACAAATTTAGTGTCACCTAGCCGCGTGCTTGCTGTCCAAGTTTTGTTACATACAGTGCAATTTACGGTTGCGGTTGTGATGTTTGCGTCCGGGTTTAGATTGTTTCCATGCTTGTCGTAAACAGGCGCAAAGTACATGCAAGTTGTCATGGATGGACCCCAGTGAAACCTGCACTCTAATTGGCAATCAGGATTGGGATTCATTTTGTGGCTTCTCTTCAGGAGGCAGCATGCCTTCAAATACATAACTGCCCATGTGACCTAACTGGCACCAGGGCGCTGCGTAAATCTTTCCGCCATGCCTACGCCACTCGTTGCAAAAGAAGTAGTCTTCCGACAAAAAGCGTCCAGTATCCGGGCAGATCGGGTCCATAAAGAATGCGTAAATCTGCTCGCCTGCTTGAAAGGCGTTCATGTCGTTGCGGTATTGCG
>JACCDP010460492.1_pt1 | contig 28718 bp, 25 predicted proteins | sample 7445841 | NCBI WGS metagenome assembly JACCDP01 (sample SAMN15323441, study PRJNA562643) | freshwater metagenome | isolation source: river surface water | place: USA:Blue River Watershed | collected 2017-08-17 | reverse complement strand
TCTAACTTCTTCAACATTTACTGGTTTGTCAAACTTAACAGTATAGCTACGGCCACCTGCAAATTCAACACCTTCGTCAAAACCATTAAAGAAACTCGCAACACCTAATACAAAAATCACAGCAGATAAACCGTACGCAAATTTGCGGTATTCAATAAACTTGAATTGTGCTTTTTGGAAGATAGATTTTGAAACACCTGTAAAGTATTCAAGGTGTCTATTTTTATTGGTGTACCAGTCTGTAATTAATCTTGAAACAAGGATACCACAGAATAATGATAATAAAATACCAATAATCTGAGTGGTTGCAAAACCAAGTACTGGACCAAGTCCAAAGTATGCTAATATGATAGCTGTTAATAAAGTAGTGATGTGACCATCAAGTACCGGTGCCAAAGATCTTCTGTAACCATCTGTAACAGCAAGTGGATAGCTCTTACCTTTTGTAAGTTCTTCTTTGATACGCTCAAATATAAGTACGTTGGTATCTACGGCCATACCAATGGTAAGTACTAAACCGGCAATACCTGGTGCAGTTAATGTAAATCCAAGTGCACTTAAAATACCCACTGTAAATAACAAGTTTAAGATAAGTGCAACGTTTGCAACCCATCCTGCTGTATTAAAGTATAATAGCATTAGGGCAAAAATTACCAAGAACGCAATAAAGAATGAAAGTCCACCACCCATAATAGATTCTTTACCAAGGGTAGGGCCTACTTGTTGTTCTTGAACAATTTTAGCTGGCGCTGGTAATTTACCGCTCTCTAATATTTCAGATAAATCTTGTGCTTCTTTTAAAGAATAGCTACCACTAATTTGAGAGTTACCTGTAGTGATTGGCTCATTAACATTTGGTGCAGAGTACACGAAATTATCAAGTACAATGGCAATTGGTTTACCAGCATTTTTAGTGGTCATTTTAGCCCACAAGTTGGTACCCACTTTATCCATGTTCATTTTAATAGCAATTTTACCACGCTCATCATAATCTTGAGAAGCGCTAGAAATATGATCGCCTTCTAATTCGGCCTGACCATTGTCTAGGGTTTTGATCGCGTATAAAGTAAGGATATCTTTTAATTTAGCATCGGTACTTGCTTCTGCTTTACCATACATGAATTGTAGGTTGGCAGGGAATTTGTTTTTTACAAAATCAAGTCTTAAATAACTATTTAAAGTACCGGTGTCTTTAGATTGAATGTAACCAATAACTGCAGGGAATACTGTTTTACCAGCACCATCGTTATAGGGTTGTGAAAACTGTACTAAGCGTGCAATTGGGTTAGCATTTGCGCTATCTTTTAATTTAACAGTTGCTTTTTTAGCAGCTGTGTCTTTAACAGCAGCTGTATCGTTCGCAGCTGGCGTGCCTTCTAGCATGTCTTGCACTGCTTTGTCAGCAGCTACAATGCCATTTTGTAAGTCGGTACTTTCAAAAGTATATACTTCAAAAAACTGAAGGTTGGCTGTAGATTGTAAATAAGAACGTACACGCTCTTTATCATTTACACCTGCTAATTCTATATTAATAATACCTTTTGCTGGATCAGGATTGATACTTGGAGAAGCAACACCAAAACGGTCAATTCTCGTACGCAAAATACGGTAGGTATTATTAAACGCGGCAGTTGCTTGTGCGGTCAAATATTCGTTCACTGCATTGTCTGATGCATCAAATTTTACTTTACCATTACTGCGAGCAGCAAAGAACGGTGCTAGTTTACCAGCAGGGTTTACCTTTTTATATTCCTCTTCAAATAAAGTAATAAGGTTAGCTCCACTATTGGCTTTGCGCGCAACAGCATTTTCTAATGCTTTATTGAAGTTAGCATCTTTGGTGTAGTTCGCTAATGATTTAATTAAACCATCTAAACCAACTTCCATGGTAACACTCATACCACCTTGTAAGTCAAGACCTAACATTAACTCACTTTCTTTTGCACTACGGTAAGTTACTAGGCCAAAAGCTAATTTGGTATCTTTGGTACTATCTAATAAACGAAGTACTCTTTCCTTTTTAACTTCTGCTAAACTATCTGCATAAATAGCTTGCTTTTCTTTATCACCTGGATATTGCTGTTCTGGCGTTGGAAATCTTTTCATCCAAGCCTGTGCTTTTTCATCCATTGCTTTTTCGTGGCTACGAACAAACCAAGTAAATGATAGCTGGTATAAACAAATCAAAATCAGCGCTATCGCAAAAAATCGAACTAAACCTTTCAGTTGCATATGGGTAAGGGTTTACATATTTTTTTAGAGCGGCAAAGATAGGGGAATGCCTATAATATAGGCCTAAACACCGCTTTTTTCATCTAAGTTATTAAAAATCAATTATTTATCTAACATCTGTTAGGCTAACCTCAAAATAAAGTGGGCTATTTGGTGGGATTGACCCTGAACCATTGCAACCATATGCTAATGATGATGGAATTACAAGTTTAATTCGGCCCCCTTTTTTAATAAGTGGAATGCCAATTTTCCAGCCTTCAATAACGCCATTTAATAAAAAGCTCACAGGATTGGCACTTGCGTCGAATTGAGTGCCATTTAATAATTTACCAGTATAAACCGTTGAAACAGTGTTGGTTAGTGTAGGCTGAGTACCTAAACCTGGAGACATCACTTCGTATAAAATACCACTAGCATGCTCGGTATAAGTGATATTATTAGCCGTACAATAGGCAACCATGGCCGCTTTTTCCGAAGCAACAGTGGCTGGTACACAATCAGTATTTGTTTTTCCGCAAGCGGCAAATAAAAGTGGGGCTACTAAAAAAGCCAACAATACATTTCTTTTCATAAGTACAGTTTATAGAGTTGTTGCAAATTTAATGAGATAAAGGCCACGTGCCTTAAAAATCTTGGGGAGGGTCTATGAATTGGGTTTTTCACGCTTTTGTTTGGCCATCAGCTCTTTAAATTGCTGCTCTCTGTTTTCCCAACTAAAGCTGCGGTAGAGATAGGCCATAAAAAAAGAAACGATTAAAATACCCGCAAAAAATACGAACCCGTTTAATTTACTATTGGCCTGCATATTGGCCCTAGTATACCAGCCAGAATATAAAACAACTAGAACTACAAGACCAAATAGGAGTCCTGCCGACAAGCCAATTAAAAATGGTCGCTTGCTTGTTTTTTCGGCAATTCTGTTTTTTGCCCAATAGTCTACAAAGTCTTTTTCGAGTTTGGTAAGCATGTTACAAAAGTAATTGATTGAATCAAGTTCTCCATCATACATTTGCAAATATATCAACCCAGGTTTTGTGAAAGAATTAGCAGCAGTCAACAAATATTTATGGAAGTACAAAGAGCGGTTTTTGCTGGGTACTTTTTTTGTAGTGCTCTCTAATTTTTTTGCCGTTATTGCACCACAAATTACAGGCTATGTGGTAAGTCAAGTGCAGCAGCATTTACCGGGCGCCACAAAATTGCCGCATGTTCAAACGCATAGTTACCTTGTTAATATTTTAATTAGTTGGTTGGATACACAGCAAATGAGTTTTGCTAAACTCGTGGCTATTTGTAGCGTTACTATTTTGCTTTTAGCGATTTTAAGAGGTGTGATGTTGTTTTTTATGCGCCAAACCATTATTGTAATGAGTAGGCATATCGAGTATGATCAAAAAAATGAAGTATACGCAAAGTACCAAGCACTCGACGCAGGTTTTTATAAAACGCATAACACCGGTGATTTAATGAGTCGCATTACAGAAGATGTAAGCCGTGTGCGTATGTATACGGGGCCTGCCATCATGTATTTAATTAATTTGGTAACCCTTATAGGCCTAGCGCTTTATTATATGCTTAAAAAGGATGTAACCCTTACACTGTATGTGTTAGCACCACTACCCATACTTGCTATTACCATTTATTTTGTTAACAGTATTATCAATAAAAAGAGTGAAAAAATTCAGGGCTTACTTTCTAATTTAACAACCAATGCGCAAGAAACCTATGCTGGTATCAGGGTTATTAAATCTTTTGTACAAGAAAAAGCGATGCTTTCTTTTTTTGAAAAAAATAGCGAAGACTATAAAAAAAATGCCATCGATTTAGCCAAGGTAGAATCCATATATTTTCCATCGATGGCGTTACTCATAGGACTTAGTACCATCGTTACAATTTTTTTAGGTGGCTTGCAAGCTTTGCAAGATCCTAGCAGTGTAGGTGTGATTGTTGAGTTTGTAATTTATATTAATATGCTCACCTTTCCAGTAAGTGCTATTGGTTGGACGGCTAGTATGATTCAGCGCGCAGCTGCTTCTCAAAAAAGGCTTAACGAATTTTTAGATATTAAAGAGGCGGTGTCTTCAGGCTTGAATGCTGCCACACCAACTGCGCGTCAAGCTGTGGTTTTTGACAATGTAAATTTTGTATACAATCATACGGGCATTAAAGCGATATCTAATTTTTCACTAACAATTGGTGCAGGAGAAAAAGTGTTGGTACTTGGTAAAACGGGTTCAGGTAAATCTACACTTGCTCAGTTATTACTTCGTTTTTATGATCCTACATCGGGGCAAATTACTATCGGTGGGTTACCGCTACAGCAGTTTAATGTACAGGCCCTTCGTAACCACATTAGTTATGTGCAACAAGATGTATTTTTATTTAGTGATACGGTTGCAGATAATATTTCATTTGGAAGCAAAGAGCCGGTTGGTTTAGAAGCTGTAAAAAAAGCGGCAGCATTAGCCGCCGTTGACCATGAAATTGAAGGGTTTGATAAAGGATATGATACGCTTATTGGAGAAAGAGGGGTTACGTTAAGTGGTGGTCAAAAACAACGTATTTCTATTGCGCGTGCACTACTAAAAACCCCAGAATTACTCATTTTAGATGATTGTTTGAGTGCTGTGGATGCTAAAACAGAACATAAAATTTTAAACAATTTAGCAGGCTTTTTAGACCAAAAAACAGCTATTGTTATAACACACCGCATATTCTCGGTACTCCAGTTTGACAAAATAGTGGTGTTAGAAGAGGGGCGTATTCTAGAAATGGGCACCCACGAATCTCTATTGCAGGCCCAGGGCTATTACGCCGAATTATACCGTTTGCAGCGTACCGAAAACGATGATTAAGCCTGTTTATTGGACGTTTTTCACATGTTATTCATAGTTTTTTCTAAAATTTTGCTTGTTCCCAAACAATCTTATATTTGTTAGAGATCATTTATCTAAAAATTTAAAACTTACAATTGTGGCGTACGAGAACAACGAAAGGAAAATGGAAAGTGTTTACAGCAAAAGAATTAAAGCTGGAAAAAGAAGAACTTATTTCTTTGATGTAAGAGAAACAAGGGGTAGTGATTATTATTTGACAATTACAGAAAGTAGAAAGCGTGCCGATGATTCTGGCTACGACCGTCATAAAATATTTTTATACAAAGAAGACTTCAACAAATTTGTTAAAGCATTAGGTGAAGCTGTTGATTATGTAAAAACAGATTTAATGCCTGATTTTGATTTTGATGCTTTTAACCATGAGTACGAAGATGGCGAAGGACAAGAGGGAGGATACACACATGCTGCACCTCAAACTTCTGTAGCATCTGAAACACCTCAAGCAGCGCCTGCAGTTGAAGAAGCACCTGTTGCTCCAGCACCAACGCCAGCTCCTAAGCCGGATGTAAGTGCAGGCGATAACTTAAGTACCGAAGAGGTAGATAAGTGGTAATTATTTGCAGTGATTTTTTTACAAAGTTTTTATCATCCAAATGTCACAACCATTGTGACCTGAATTTCCCATTGGGCCTGTTAAGTACGTAAAGCCAAATTTTTCGTACACAATAACCGCCTTTTTTAATTCGGGCATGGTTTCTAGGTACACCTGTGTGTAACCCATGGCTTTTGCTTTTGCTAAACAAGTGTCAATTAATTTTTTGCCAAGTCCTGTTCCGCGTGCAGTTGGTGTTAAATACATTTTTACAAGTTCACAAGTTGTATCACCAAGTCCTTCGGTAGGAAAAATGCCAGCGCCACCCAAGACAGTATCACCTTCTAGCGCTACAAAATAAAAGCTTTGCGGCTCACTTGTAAAAAGTTCATATAAATGATCCGTACTATCGTCAAAGTAAACGGTACCAGGCTTATTGGCGCCAAACTCTTCAAGTGCTGCTCTAATAATAGTAGCAAGAGCTTTGTTGTGTGCTGGGGAAATGGGCGTTATACTAATGTCCATTTCTAAAAGCCTTGTATGCATTAATAAGACCGTTGGTAGAAGCGTCGTGTGAACTAATGGTATCGTTATTTTCTAATTCAGGTAATACTTTATTCGCAAGTTGTTTACCAAGTTCTACGCCCCACTGATCAAAACTAAAAATGTTCCAAATAACACCTTGTACAAATATTTTATGTTCGTACAGTGCAATTAAAGCGCCCAAATTAAATGGATTGATTTCTTTTAATAAAAAAGAGTTGGTGGGTTTATTGCCTTCAAAAACTTTATAAGGGGCTAAGCGTTTTGCGTCTTTTTCATCCATTGACGTTTTCATAAACTCCACCATCACTTCATTTTCAGATTTACCATTGAGTAAAGCTTCTGTTTGTGCAAAAAAGTTAGATAGTAATTTTACGTGATGGTCGCCAATGGCATTATGCGAAATGGCAGGGGCTATAAAATCCGAAGGGATTAATAATGTTCCTTGGTGAATGAGTTGGTAAAAAGCGTGCTGCCCGTTGGTGCCCGGTTCACCCCAAATAACAGGACCCGTTGCATAATTAACCGGGTTGCCGCTTCTATCAATACTTTTACCATTGCTTTCCATATTACCTTGTTGGAAATAAGCAGCAAAGCGGTGCATGTACTGGTCGTATGGTAAAATGGCTTCGCTTTGTGCACCAAAAAAATTGGTGTACCAAACACCAATAAGTGCCATGAGTACCGATATGTTTTTATCAAATGGGGTAGTTGCCACATGATTGTCTGTTGCTTCTGCGCCTTTTAATAATTGTTCGAAATTTTTGTAGCCAATGGTGAGTGCGATGGATAATCCAATGGCACTCCATAAAGAATAGCGGCCACCTACCCAATCCCAAAATTCAAACATATTTTTTGGATCAATACCAAATGCGGTCACTGCTTTTTCATTGGTACTGAGTGCCGCAAAATGAAGGGCAATATGTTTTTGATCGGTAGCATGTTGTAAAAACCAATCACGTGCCGTTTGGGCATTGGTCATGGTTTCTTGGGTGGTAAATGTTTTAGAAGCAATTAAAAACAAGGTTTCGTCGGGCGTTACTTTTTTTAATGTTTCTGCTATATGTGTACCATCTACATTGGATACAAAGTAAGTTTGAATACCGTCAACCCAGTATGGCTTTAAGGCTTCTGTAACCATCACAGGGCCTAAATCACTACCGCCAATACCAATGTTTACAATGTATTTGATTTTTTTACCGGTGTATCCAGTGTGTGATCCGTTATGAATAGCCGCGCAAAAAGCCTCCATTTGTGCACGCACTTTTTGAATGCCCGGCTTAATATCAGCGCCATCCACCAAAATTGGGCTAGGGTCAAAGCTTCTGAGTGCGGTATGTAAAACAGCTCTGTTTTCGGTTTCGTTAATGGGGGCACCTGCAAACTGCTCGGCAATGGCCTGCTTGACATTACAGTCTTCGGCAAGTTGTAATAGCAGCTTGAGGGTTTTTTCGTTGATGATATTTTTAGAATAATCAAATAGGATGTCAACTAGGGTAATGGAGAACTTTTTAAATCTATCCGGATCAGAAGCAAATAAATCACGCATATGTCTGCGGTTCATTTCTTCTTCGTAATGCTTTTGTAATACAAACCAAGCTTGCGTGTTGGTTGGGTTAATTCTCGGTAACATATCGCTTCAATTCTATAATTTATGTAATACAGCTATTGTTTCTTCTACCATAGCTGGGGTAATATCTAAATGGAGTACAAATCTAATTTGGTGTTCCGACACCGTAAAGGCAAATATGTTAAATGGTTGCAAAGCCTTAATAAGTTCGGTGGCTGTGTAACGGCCCTTCACCTCAAAAATGATAATATTAGTTTCTACAGGTAGGATTTCTCCCACATAATCAAGTTCAGATAGGGCAGCTGCTAATTGCTTGGCATGGGTATGATCCTCGGCTAATCGCTCAATATTATGTTCTAAGGCATAAATTCCGGCGGCTGCTATAAAGCCTGCTTGGCGCATACCACCACCAAAAACCTTTCTAAAACGCTTGGCCTTTTTAATAAAAGCATGGTTGCCTAATAGCAAACTTCCAATAGGAGCCCCTAGTCCTTTACTAAGGCAAATACTGATACTGTCAAATGTCTCACCGTATGCTTTTGGCGTGTCTTTGGTTTCAACTAGGGCATTAAAAAGTCTTGCACCATCTAGGTGTAATTTTAAATTTTTAGTTGAGCAAACCTCTTTAATTGGTTTAATATCAGCTAGTTGATAAATACTACCTCCAGCACGGTTTACGGTATTTTCAAGTGAGACAAGGGTAGATGGTGGCTTATGAATGTCGTCTGGATTAATGGCAGCGGCCACTTCGTTAGCAGTAATTCGGCCTCTGTCGCCTTTTAATAAACGCACCGAAGCGCCCGAATTAAAGGCGATTCCGCCACCTTCATACTGGTATATATGGGATAGCTCATCACAAATAATCTCGTCTCCGGCGTTTGTATGACATTTTATGGCTAGTTGATTGGTCATGGTACCACTCGGACAAAAGAGGGCAGCTTCCATGCCAAATAGGTTAGCGGCTAATTTTTCGAGTGTATTTACGGAAGGATCTTCACCAAAAACATCGTCACCCACAGGGGCGCCAGACATGGCTGCCAACATTTTTGGGCTAGGTTTTGTTACCGTATCGGACCTAAAGTCTATCATGGCAGCGAAGATAAGATTCCAAATCGTAATAAAAACCACATTTTATGCGGTTTTTGTAGGGCAATTTTGTATCTTCGCCCACTTTATAAGCTATTCAAAGAACTAATTGTAAGACAGCATGAGGCAGCTCAAAATCGCTACACAGATTACCAACCGTGACTCACAAGCAGTTGAAAAATACCTTCAGGAAATTTCTAAAATTTCAATGATTACGCCAGAAGAGGAAACGACTTTGGCGCAACGCATTAAAATGGGGGATCAACGTGCACTTGATAAATTGGTGCAAGCCAATTTACGTTTCGTGGTTTCGGTAGCTAAACAATACCAACACCAAGGTTTGTCTTTATCTGATTTAATCAATGAAGGAAACTTAGGTCTTATAAAAGCAGCGCAACGTTTTGATGAAACAAAAGGTTTCAAATTCATTTCTTATGCTGTGTGGTGGATTCGTCAATCTATTTTGCAAGCGTTAGCAGAGCAAGGTCGTTTGGTGCGATTACCTCAAAACAAAATTGGTACCTATAACAAGGCCAATAAAGCATACATGGCTTTTGAACAAGAGCATGAGCGTGAGCCATCTACCGAGGAGTTAGCAGAAATTTTAGAAATGTCTGAAACTGAAATCAACAATATTTTCCAATCTAACACACGTCACACTTCACTTGATGCACCAGTGCACGAAGCAGAAGATGTAGCCATGGGTGATTTATTGGAAGGATCTGATGATACCGACGAAGACGTTATGAAAGATTCTTTACGTGAAGAAATCAGACGCGTTTTAAAATCGTTAAGCCCGCGCGAAGCAGAAATTGTAAATGCGTATTTTGGACTAGATGGCGAAAATGGTGTAACCATTGAGCAAATTGGTATGAAATATGATTTAACCAAAGAACGTATCAGACAAATTAAAGAGCGTGCGATTAAACGTTTGCAAAAAGCACGTTATAGCAATGCCTTAAAAGCTTATTTGGGCTAATTAAAAATAATAAATGAAAAGCCCCTGCAAGTAATTATTGTTGGGGCTTTTTTGTAAAATAGAATTCTATGTCTCAAGAAATTTCAGAAAAAGTACACGTACTCATTATTGGTTCTGGCCCAGCTGGTTACACAGCTGCTATTTATGCTGCACGTGCCAATATGAAACCCGTTTTATACCAAGGGATTCAACCGGGCGGTCAATTAACTATTACCACCGAAGTAGAAAATTATCCAGGATATCCAGACGGTATTCAAGGACCTGAAATGATGGTGCATTTTGAGGCGCAAGCCAAAAGAATGGGTGCCGACATTAGATATGGAATGGCTTCTAAAGTTGATTTTAGCAAACGTCCTTTTTTAGTAGAAATTGATGAAGAAAAGTGGATTGCCGCTGATACGGTGATTATATCTACTGGCGCTTCTGCTAAATGGTTAGGTCTCGAAAGTGAACAGCGCTTAAATGGTTTTGGTGTAAGTGCTTGTGCTGTGTGTGATGGATTTTTCTTTAAAGGAAAAGAAGTGGCGATTGTAGGTGCTGGTGATACTGCTGCAGAAGAAGCGGTGTATTTATCTAAACTTTGTACAACGGTTCACATGTTTGTTAGAAAAGAGCAAATGCGTGCAAGTAAAGTGATGCAAGACCGTGTTCTCAATACGCCAAATATTAAAGTATACTGGAACACCGATACCGACGAAATTTTAGGCGCACAAAAAGTAGAAGCAGTGCGCATTAAGAATAATAAAACCGGGGACACGCAAGAAATTCCTATCTCCGGATTCTTTGTTGCCATTGGTCACGAGCCTAACAGCAAAATATTTAAAGACTACATTAACATGGATGAAACCGGATATATCACAACCATTCCGGGTACAACCAAAACAAATGTACCTGGTATTTTTGCTGCTGGTGATGTGCAAGATAAAAACTACCGTCAAGCAGTTACTGCTGCAGGTAGTGGTTGCATGGCCGCACTAGACGCAGAACGTTATTTAACTTCAGAAGGATTGGCTTAATTTTTTTATATGACCCAAACCATACATCTAGTTGATATTTTACTGCATGGATATCATGGGTTATTTGAAGAGGAAAAATTAGTAGGCAATACTTTTAAGATTAATGTAACGGTTGTTTACACGCCAGCGCATTTCCCTATCACAAATTTGTCTGACACCATCGATTACGGTGCTGTATTTCAAATTTTGAAAAGTCATATGCAAGTAGCTACGCCATTGTTAGAAACACTTGCTGCTAATTTTTGTACATCTGTTTTTGAAAAGTTTGCTACTGCGCAGGAAATTTCTATTCGTATTCAAAAAATGGTGCCACCTATTTCCGGCATGGTAGGTTCTGTAGCTGTAGGTTTAACCATGAATAAAAAAGATATAATGTCATGAAAAAATTAATCTTTTTTTTGGCTTTGTGTTTTGGTATAAGTGTTAATGGCGCAACGGCGCAGGATATTCCTACTTTATTAAAAGAGGGGCTACAACTAGAGCGTCAGCAAAAAGAAATTGAGGCACTTGAAAAATACAAATTAATATTAAGTCAGGAGCCGTCTAACATAACAGCACTTGTAAGAGCAGCAGAACTCTCTACCATGCTTGCTGGGTTTAACGAAAAGGATCCAAAATCAAAACAATTGTTTTTATCATCGGCAGGTGCTTATGCAGTCCGTGCTTATAGTGCGAATCCTAAAAATGCAGAAGCTGCTTATGTGATGTCATTAACACAAGCAAAACTTGCGGACATTCAACCTGATAATAAAAAATTAATTGAATGTGTGCGCAATTCAAAAATCTATGCCGACGAAGCACTTGCGATTAATCCGGCACATGCAAAAGCAAATTTTACACTAGGGAAGTGGCATATGGAAATGGCCAATTTAAATATGGTAAAAAAGGCCGCTGTAAAATTAATGTATGGTGGTTTACCTGAAGGCAGTATCGATAGTGCTGTTGTTTATTTAGAAAAAGCCCGCGCCCAGGATCCTTATTTTGTGAACACCTACTTAGAACTTGCAAAAATTTACGATCAGTTGCATCAGCCTACCAAGGTTATTGAAGTGCTTAGCAAAATGGTTAAACTACCTACCCGCAAAACAGAAGATATTTCACTTAAAGCAGCAGGGGCTAAAATGTTAGCAGCTGCTCAATAAATCATAGAACATGGAATTACAAGAACAATTTGAAGCAGCATTTGCCAAAACAAAAACCTTAACGGAAAAGCCAGATAACGAAACACTTCTTTCTTTATATTCATTGTACAAGCAAGGAACTATTGGTGATGCCACAGAAGCCAATAAACCAGAAAATGCTTTTGATTTTGTAGCTATGTTTAAATACAATGCTTGGGAAAAATTAGCAGGCATGTCTAAGCAGGATGCGATGCAAGCATACATAGATCTAGTGGACAAACTAGTACTTGGCTAGTTTTTTCCACCTGCCACTTTTCATGTAAATAAAGGAAGGGATAAATAGGGTTACCCAATATATAACTTCGCTCAACCAACCCCATTCGATGGGTAATTTGAGGTGCTCTAATACAATGTACACATAGCTGCAGTATAATATAATGGCAGCAAACTCACTGTATAAATTTACCCTTGTATTACCTGTACCGGTTACCGAATTAAGCCACACCACCGACACGGACATCAGAACAAGCGCCATCGAAACAATGCGTAATACCGGGATACCTGCTTCAATAAATGCAGGCCCTTGTCCGTATATCGAAAGAACTTGGCTTGGAAAAATATTTAGCACAATACAAACAAAAACAGCCATACCTGCACTCCACATCATAATGCGGTTAATAACTACAGGTACCTGATCATTTAGGTTTTGTCCCATTAGATTACTTACCATACTATTTGCTGTAGCGCCAAAGGCCCAGGTAAAGCAACCAAAAAATCCAAAAATATTGCGCATCGTATTTGATACGGCAAGGTCTCTTGCACCGTGGTGTTCAATTAAAATATAAAAGAACTCCCAGCTAATAATGCTAATGGCATATTGTAAAACGATAGGACTTGAAATGGTTAGTATCAATTTGATATTATTCCAATCAAATGCCCAGTATTTAAATAGCTGAAACTGTTTACTAATTCCTTTAACATGAATGAGTACAAATAAAACAGCGAGGCCCGCAAATTCAGAAATAATAGAGGCGTAAGCAGCACCATTAAAACCTAGGTTTGGTAAACCAAATTTTCCATAAATAAATCCGTAATCAAAAAAGATATTGGTAACCGCTTCGGTGGCAGTGCCTATGATAAGATACTTGGTTTGATTGGTGCCCACAAGTAAGGCATTCCGCATTTGATATACAAAAAGGAGGGGAAGGCCTATAATTCTGATATTTAAAAAGCTAACTGCTTTTTCTACAAGTAGTGGATCGTGGAGTGCAAATTTAAACAAGACGGGTACCACTAACCATGTCAATAAAATGCCTATCAATGAAAAAGCAATCGCAATTCGGATACCTTGTGAAAACAGGTTACCAATTTCTGAAATATTATTTTCGCCAGCTCTGCGTGAAATCAGCGATTGCAAACCATTGTTTAGGCCATGTCCTATAACGGCAAAGATGAGGTAAAATACACCTGTGATGCCAGCTAGTCCTAAGGCTTCTTGACCCAATCCACCCAAAAAGATGTTATTGGTTATAAAGTTAATTTGTGGCACCAAAATGGAGGCGCTAATAGGTAAAGCAATGGATAATATTTGCTTATGAGAGCTGTTAACCTGTAAATTAGACGTGTTTGTGCTGCTAGACATAGATGGTTTACAAATCTAGTATATAATAGGCTGTTCAAATCACCTTCTTTTTTTATATTATTGCACATAAATAAGCAGTTAACGCATGGCTATTCAAAAAACATATTCTTTTTATGGGGAAGCGTCGGTTCCCTTAACATCAACTGCCGAATTATTACAATTTGATATTTCAAATGATCATATCGCCTGTTCGCTTATTAATATGGGTAACCAGGCTATTCAGGCTTTTGAATTTTTTGAATGGGAGACAGGGGCGAGTGCGGTTCAAAATAATTGGGAACAACTATTTGCTGAAGCTGCAGCAATATCTGAATTATTGCAAAAGCCGGTGAGTGCGGTGCAAGTATTTATAAATAGTGCATCTGCTGTTATTGTTCCACTCGAAAAATTTAATACCGAGGCAGCCACCGATTATTTGCAATTGTTATTTGGGCCAGCGGTGGAAGTTACCCTAAAGCACGAAAAAATAAAAAATACACCGTCGCTTATTAATTGTTACCGAATACCAACATCACTATTAGATGTTTTAAATTCAAGGTATCCGCTGCATCAATTAGCACATGCGTATACACCAAATATTACTGGACTTTATGCCGAAGCCGTTTCAGATAAACCCATGCTCAAACTCCAGTTTTATAAAAATCATTTTATAGCCAGTTTCTTTGTGTCTAGTACACTTCAATTTGTTCAAAGTTTTTCATTTACGCGTACCGAAGATATCTGTTACCATCTTTTACATATTAACACGGCCTATCAAATTGATGCAGCTACTATTAAGGTAAATATGATGGGCTTTATTGATGCTAGTTCTGCAGCAGCTATTTGTATTGAGCAAATTTATCCGCAGGTAGAATATAAAAAGCCTCGACAAGAAAAAGTATTGCCTGCTATGTTTGAGGCACCTGTTACACATTATTTTACTGCATTTTTGAAGCCATTAGCATGAGGATAATATCAGGAAAATATGGTGGTCGCCGCATTAGTCCACCCGCCAATATGCCGCATACGAGGCCAACCACAGATATCGCAAAAGAAGGACTATTTAATATTTTGCAAAGTAGAATGTCATTTGATGAAATTGATATTCTTGATTTGTTTGGGGGCACTGGATGCATTAGTTATGAGCTCGCCTCCAGGGGGGCAAGTAAACTAACGATTATAGAAAAAGACCCGATCATGCAGGGGTTTATTCAAAAAAATATTGGTATGTTAAAAATAGAAGGTGCACAAGTTTTAAAACTTGATGTGTTTGCCTATTTAAATAGTTGTACCAGCACGTACGATTTTATTTTTGCTGGCCCACCATATGCCCTTGGAACGATCGATGAACTGCCTAAGATCATTGTGGCTAAAAAATTAATTAACCCCGGTGGTTTTTTTGTGTTAGAGCATACACCGCGCAACGATTATAAGAATTTTGAAGGCTACTCTTTTCAGCGCAATTATGGAACTACAATTTTTTCATTTTTTGTTGCCACATAGTATCCTATGAACAAGCAAGCATTAAGAGAATCATATAAAAACAAACGCCAAGAACTACCCCCTAAAATGCGTTTGCAATATGATGATTTAATGCTCATACAGTTTCAGAAATTTGATTTTTCGGGGGTGCGGTCGTTACTCACTTATTGGCCCATGTCCAATCAAGCTGAGCCTAATACACACTTATTTTCTGGTTACCTCCGTCATATGCTTCCAGGCCTTTCGATAGCGTATCCTGTGATGGATCCAGATTTACATTCGTTTACTGCGCATCAAATTGACGAAAATACTGTTTATAAGCCAGGTAAGTTTGGGGTTCTAGAGCCCGATGCCCCTAATCCGGTAGATCCTTTTACGATTGATTTGGTACTCGTGCCCCTTTTAGTTGCCGATGTTAAAGGGTTTAGAGTCGGGTATGGTAAGGGGTATTATGACCGGTTTTTAGCTTCTTGTAATGAAGGGGTAATTACCATGGGATTTTCCTATTTTGAGCCTATTGAGCAAATAGCAGATACAGACCAATTTGACGTACCTTTGCACTACCTCATTACGCCGAGTCGCATCTATGAATTTTAATACTATTTTTCTTACATCCTTTCGTGTTTTACTATTGCCGTTTGCTGTATTGTACGGGGCATTTATTAAAATTCGAAATTGGCTTTTTGATAAGCAGCATTTAAGTTCGGCCAGGTTTAATTTTCCGCTCATTTGTGTTGGTAATTTGGCAGTAGGAGGCACGGGTAAATCACCTATGGTTGAATATTTAATAGCGCTTTTACATACACGTTATAAAGTGGCCACGGTTAGTAGGGGTTATAAAAGAAAAACAAAAGGCTATATTTTAGCAGGCGCCAATACAACGGCACTTGAAATTGGAGATGAGCCCATGCTCTTTCATCAAAAATTTCCGAGCGTTGCTGTGGCTGTTGGCGAAGAAAGATTAGATGCCATCCCGCAATTATTACATGACATCAAAGATTTACAAGCCATTATTTTAGACGATGCTTTTCAGCACCGATCCGTACAAGCAGGTTTTAATATTTTACTCACCGAATTTGGTAATACCTATAACCATGATTTTTTCTTGCCTACCGGCGATTTAAGAGATGAAAGGGGCTCAGCAAAAAGGGCACAGGTTATTATTGTTACTAAATGCCCCCCCGATTTATCAGAAGAAAAGCGTCAAAAAATAATCAGAGCATTACGTCCAAAATCGTATCAAAAAGTATTTTTTACTTGTATCGAATATGAAACACCCTATCATATTTTAGATGCTACAAGTAAACGCTCTATTACAAATCAGGATGAAGTTTTACTCATGTGTGGTATTGCCAATCCAAAGCCCCTTAAAAATTATTTACACGAGCAAACTAGAACGTATTATCAACAAGATTATGCAGATCATCATATTTTTTCGATAGATGATTTACGTGATGTAGAAGCTCAGTTTAACAATATAGCTGCTACCCATAAAATGATTATCACCACAGAAAAAGACGCCGTACGACTTACGAAATTCCAAGAAGAGTTAAAGTCATTGCCTTTTTATGTACTCCCCATCAAACACTCTTTTTTATTTGACGAAGGCCCTCAATTTGACGGGTTGATACTTTCATTTATCAATGGGTTTAACGCCAATATGCAACATGAGTAAAGCAAAAAAGTCAAAACAAAAGAAAACAGCAAAACCTATTGTAGTTGCTACTTTAAAAGGTAAAATTGATATCACACGCTCTGGTATGGGCTATGTTATTGTAGATAACAATGCTATTGATATTATGGTGCGCCCATCTGATATGGGTAACGCACTACACGGCGATATTGTGCGCGTTAAAATTACCCGTGAAAATGGCAGAACCGGCAAAAAAGAAGGTAAGGTAGTAGAAGTTGTCGAGCGCCGTCAAACCGAATTTATAGGACATATCCAGCTCTCCGATAAGTTTGCATTTTTTGTGCCAGATACCGATAAACCCATGCCCGATATTTTTATTCCGCTTCAGTTTTTAAATGGCGCTAAAAATAAAGATAGGGTTTCTGCAAAGCTTGTAAAATGGGACAAAGACGATAAAAAACCTGTAGGAGAAGTAACCGCTATCATGTCTCCAGAAGACGAAAATGATGCAGCCATGAAGGAGCTCTTGGCGCAAGCAGGCTTCCCATTATTTTTCCCGCAAGACGTGTTAGAAGCAGCTGCAGAACTGCCTGTTGTTTTAGATGAAGCTGAAATTGCAAAACGTAGAGATTGCCGTGATATCAAAACATTTACCATTGACCCTGTCGATGCAAAAGATTTTGATGACGCCCTTTCCATCAGAAAATTACCAAGCGGTCTTTACGAAATAGGGGTGCACATTGCCGACGTCAGTTATTACGTGTTACCAGATACCGATTTAGACGCCGAAGCTTACAAAAGGGCAACGTCTGTGTATTTGCCTGACCGTGTAAACCCCATGTTACCAGAAAAAATTTCTAACGAACTTTGTTCGTTACGTCCCAACGAAGATAAATTTACTTTTTCTGCCATTTTTCAAATGAATGATGAAGCTGAGGTAAAACAGTATTGGCTGGGCCGAACCGTTATTCATTCAGATAAGCGTTATGCTTACGAAGATGTACAAACCATTATTGATACAAAGGAGGGTGAAAATGTTGAAGATATTTTACTGCTTCACAACCTTGCACAAAAATTTAGACAAGCCAGGTTTAAAAAAGGGGCCATTAATTTTTCTTCACAAGAAGTACGTTTTACCCTGGATGAAAACGCCAAACCAATTGGTATAACTGTCAAAGAAAGTAAACCGGCACACCAATTAATTGAAGAGTTTATGCTACTTGCGAATAAAACAGTAGCCGAAAATATTTCTAAAATTCAAATCAATAAACAACCGCTTCCTTTTCCATACCGTATTCACGATCAGCCAGATCTAGAAAAACTAGCACCGTTTGTGCAGTACGCAAAAAAATATGGACATGGTTTTGATGCCAGTTCACCAGAAAAAATTTCTGCAAGTTTTAACCAGTTGTTAGAAGATGCAAAAGGTAAACCGGAGCAACACGTGCTAGAGCAACTTGGAATTAGGACCATGGCTAAAGCCGTTTATTCGACTCAAAATATTGGTCACTACGGATTGGCATTTGATTTTTATTGTCACTTCACATCACCCATTCGAAGATATCCCGATGTACTTGTACACCGTGTGCTTCAAACCGTGCTAGACAATAAGCCAGTGGTAGATAAAAAAATGGAAGAAAAATGTAAGCACAGTTCCGACCGGGAACGTGCTGCCATGGAGTGTGAAAGGGCTTCCAATAAATACAAGCAAGTAGAATACATGCGTGATTATGTTGGTGATACTTTTGAAGGTGTGGTAAGTGGTGTTTCAAGCTTTGGTTTTTGGGTAGAAACAGTAGCCCATAAATGTGAGGGTCTAGTATCGATTGTTGGCCTCTCTGAATTTGACGATTTTAGGCATATAGAGTCTGATTATAGTCTTGTAGGTAAAAGGAGTGGACGCACCTTTAAAATGGGCGATAAAGTGTTTATAAAGGTCATTGCGGCCAATTTAGATAAGCGTCAGCTAGATTATGAATGGGTTCAGGTTCCATAGGCCATTTTTACGCCTTTATTTACCTACATTTTGTGTGTAAAATTGTGGATAAAACACCCTCTTTTTGAGGTTAATTTTAGTCTATTTCCGTGTTAAAAAAAGTATCTTCGTAAGCCGCCAAAATGGCGTGTCAAAATGTTGATATAGATACGTTTATAGATTAGAAATTATGGAAGAAAATTTGATCCCAGAACAAACCTCCGATAACGACCGTATTATACAGGTTAATATCGAAGAGCAAATGAAAACAGCGTACATCGATTACTCGATGTCTGTGATTGTTGGACGTGCGTTACCCGATGCACGTGATGGTTTTAAACCTGTTCACCGCAGGGTTTTATTTGCCATGAATGAACTTGGCAATAATTTCAACAAGCCTTATAAAAAATCTGCGCGTATAGTTGGTGAAGTAATGGGTAAGTTTCACCCACACGGTGATGCATCCATTTACGATACCCTTGTTCGTATGGCGCAAGATTGGACCATGCGTTATACGCTTGTAGATGGTCAGGGTAACTTTGGTAACCAAGATGGTGATCCACCAGCTGCTATGCGTTATACAGAGGCGCGCCTTCAAAAAATTGCTGAAGCAATGATTGACGATATCGAAAAAGATACCGTTGATTTTCAACTCAACTTTGATGATTCATTAAAAGAACCTACAGTTTTACCAACACGTATTCCGCAACTATTGGTAAACGGTTCTTCAGGTATTGCCGTAGGTATGGCTACCAATATGATGCCGCACAACTTAAGCGAAGTCATTGATGGTTGTGTTGCATATGTTGACAACCGAGATATCACTGTAGAAGAATTAATTACACATGTTAAAGCACCAGATTTCCCTACCGGTGGTGTGATTTTTGGTATGGAAGGTGTTAGACAAGGTTTGCTTACTGGTAGAGGTAGGGTTGTGCTCCGTGGTAAATGCCAGGTAGACACCAAGCAAAGTGGTCGTGAGCAAATCGTTATTACAGAGGTTCCTTATCAAGTAAACCGCGATAACTTAACAGACCGTATTGGTCAACTCGTTAACGATAAAACCATTGAAGGAATTTCTAACGTTAACAATGAAAGTAACAAACGTGAAGGAACGCGTATTGTGCTTGATTTAAAACGTGATGCAGTTGCACAGGTTGTTATTAATCAACTTTACAAATTTACCGAACTACAAACGAGTTATGGTATCAACAACGTTGCTTTAACTAAAGGCAAACCTAAAATCATGAACCTCCGCGATTTAATTGTAGAGTTCATTGAGTTTAGAATGGATGTGGTTATTCGCCGTGCTAAATTTGAACTTAAAAAAGCAGAAGAGCGTGCGCATATTTTAGAAGGCTATTTAAAAGCGCTTGATCATCTAGATGAAGTGATTGCACTTATTAGAGCGAGCCGCACACCTGATGAAGCAAAAGATACTTTAATTGCGCGTAGTAAAGAAGAACGCTGGATGCTCAAACAAGAAATGTTTGATGAAGTAACCAGGGAATTATACAAACAAGAAAACGGTTTATCTGAAGCACAAGCTAAAGCAATATTAGAACTTCGTTTACAACGTTTAACAGGTATGGAGCGTGATAAAATCATTGAAGAATTCAATGGTTTAATTAATACCATCAAAGATCTTAAAGCATTACTTGGTTCCGAAGATTTACGTTATGCGCTTATCAGAACTGAATTACTAGAAGTAAAAGAAAAATTTGGTGACGCACGTAAAAGTGAAATACAATACCTCGCAGATGAAATGCGCATCGAAGATTTAATTGAAGATGAAGACGTGGTGATCACCATTTCGCATTTAGGTTATATCAAGCGTACGTCTGCTACCGAGTACCGTCAACAAAGACGTGGCGGTAGAGGCGCTGTAGGTTCTAAAACCAGAGAGGAAGATTATGTAGAGCATTTATTTGTGGCTTCTACACATGACACCATGATGTTCTTTACTGAAAAAGGTAGGTGTTTCTGGCTTCGTGTATATGAAATTCCAGAAGGTGAAAAACAATCTAAAGGCCGTGCAATTCAAAACCTCATTCAAATTCCGCCAGACGATAAAGTAAAAGCAATTATCGAGGTTAAAAAATTAGCAGATAAAGACTTCGTACAAAATCATTACATCATACTTTGTACTAAAAAAGGTATCATCAAAAAAACTTCACTAGAAGATTTCAGTAGACCAAGGGCTAATGGCGTAAATGCTATTACAATCAATGAAGGTGATGAATTACTTGAAGCGCGCATGACAGATGGTGCTTCAGAAATTATGTTGGCTTTAAAATCTGGTCGTGCCATTCGTTTCGAAGAAGTTAAAGTTCGTGCTACTGGACGTGGCGCTATTGGTGTAACGGGCATCGAAGTAGACGATGAAAAAGACGAAGTAGTAGGTATGATTTGTGTAAACAAAGAAGATGCAACTCGTACTATATTAGTAGTAAGTGAAAAAGGTTATGGTAAGCGTACACCAATTGACGAGTACCGTATTACAAATAGGGGCGGAAAGGGTGTAAAAACAATTAACGTTACCGATAAAACGGGTAGTCTAGTTGGTATCTTATATGTAACCGAAAAAGAAGATTTAATTATCACTTGTAGATCCGGTGTTACCATCCGTACAGGTATTCAAGATATTAGAGAGGCGGGAAGAGCAACGCAAGGTGTTAAACTCATCAGAATAGATGAAGGTGATGAAATTGCAGCTATTTCTCAAATTGAAGAGTCTGAAGAAGAGGTTGAAGTAGCATTAGAAGGAGTTGAAGGTGCAGAAATAATTACACCGGATGCTGATACACAAGCTAGTGCTTCTGATGATGCCGCTACAGATGTACAAGGTGAATCTGATAATACAATTACTAATTAATTTATAATTTAATAAAACTCCAGTCATGAAGAAGATTTTATTAGTGCTTATCCTTGCAATTGCTGCCAATTGCGTAAGTGCACAAGACTTCAAAAAGGTAAAAATTGCTGTTGGTATTTTAAAATGGGAAGATGCAAAAACCGAAGTAGATAAACTTGCCAACGATCCTAAAGCAAAAGACAAAGCAGAATTTTATTACTACCAGGCAAAAATCTATGCGTCGCTTTTTAAAGATGCCACTTTACGTGCAAAATATCCCAATGCAAGTGAAGTAGCTGCTGCTGCCATAGAAAAATATGCATCGATGGATGCAGGCTTTGCTAAAATAAAAGAGTTGGGTGGGGTAGAACCTTACTTTGATATGTATGCTACTTATTTTCAATCTGGAGTAAACGTTTTTAATGATAAAAATTGGGTAGCTGCTGCTGAAAATTTTGTTAAAGCCATCAAATACATTGATGTTATTATTCAAAATAAATGGGCTGCTTCTCCAACATTAACAATGGACACAACAGCTCTTTTATATGCTGGTTATGCATTTCAGAATGCCAATCAAATGGATGATGCTGCTAAATATTATGGACGTCTTGCAGATAGTAAAGTAAACGAAGCCATCTATTTAGATTTATATCGTTTTCTGGTACAGCACTATACTAAAACAAATAATGAACCATCATTTTTCAAGTACTTAGCTTTGGGTAAAGAAGTTTTCCCTAAAGAAGTTTGGGAAGATTATGAAATTGACTTTATTGATACCAACTATGATTTAGCTAAAAAAACTTCTTTGTATGACACAGAAGATGCTGCTGGAAAATTAACCGATAAAAAATATTTACAGTTTGGTGATTTGTTTGTAAATGTTAAAAATAAAGAGAAAGATTTAGACAGTGCAACACAAGTTAAATACACCCTTAAAGCTGCCGATGCATTTAAAAAAGCATTTCAATTAAACAACGCAAATGCTGCTGCTATTTTTAACGTTGGGGTAATTTATTACAATATTTTTGGTGAGTACGACGATCAAGTGAGTACAAACAAAAGAGCACTTCAATCTTTAAGTACGGCCAACGAAGAGGAGTTTGCTGCAAAAAAAGCGGCTGCAAAAACACCACAAGCTAAAGCTATTGTTAATAAAGCAGCAGCTGATAAGTTAGCTGCTGCGCAGGCTTCATTAAAACAGCTCAATGCAAGTATTGATGTTGAAATTCAAAAGAATATTGATATCTCAATTGACGCACTCGAAAAAGCTTACATAGCATTAAAAGACAAAACAGATCGTTCAAAAAGAGACAATAACTTATTAAATAATTGTGTTCGTTACCTTGCTAATTTATATGAGGTGAAAAGAAATAAATTTAGAGGTAAGGATCCACAAAAATATGATTTGTACGAGGCTAAATACAAAGAGTTTGATGCCTTGCAAAATTCATTTGGCAACTAGTTTACTATTTAGTTAAACGGTAAAAATTTATCGGCTTGTATGGATTGAATGATAGGGGGCTTTGGGTTTAATTTTTCCCCATTCAATACTTTTTCATAGAGGCCCATATAAGACGCTGACATTTGAATATGTGTAAAGTTATCCATCACATATTCGTGACAATGTTTTCTATTAAAATCATTAACACTTGCAACAGCATCAGCTAACCCTGATGCTGTTGTTGTTAAATATCCAACCTCCGGTATAATAATTTCTGGTAAAGAGCCATAGGGGGTTCCAAATACAGGACAGCCAAAATATAAACTTTCAATAAGTGCTAGTCCAAAGGGTTCATGCCAGCGCACAGGAAATATAAGACCCTTGCTATATTTAATGATTTCATTTTTTTCAGATCCGCCTTGCATACCATCAAATCTAACATGGGTATCAAATGTTAGTCGAATGCCCTGATTCAAGTTAAAGCGAACGCCTCCAATAACCCTTAATTTTTGATGCGCTATTTTGGCTATTTGAATAGCGCCCTTAACGTTTTTAACGCGCCAGGCTGCGTCACCTAAAAAGTGAAAATAGTTTTTTACAGCATCTTTTTTTAATACAGGCGTGCCATAATCCATTGGGTCAATGCCATTGTGTACATAACAATCAGACCCAAATCTGGCGGCATGATTTTTTGAAACAAATACTGTGTTTTCATCTAATTCCAGCGCATGGTTAAGGTTGCCATGCATGGTTTTGATATAAGGGATAGCTGGGATTTCGTTCACATGGTGGTTTAAATGCACCACATCAATGCCTTCAGGAATTAGACTATTAAATGGAACCGATTCATTGTAGGTATACACATTTGCAAAATCGCAACTTGATCCAGGCGCTACCAAATACGAAACCTCATGGCCAGCTTGAACCAGTGCTTTGCCAAGCCACCAAATGACTCTTTCGGTTCCGCCGTATTTTTTAACCGGGATAGAAGTATTGTTAACAATCAAAATATGCATGCGCAATATTAAGGCTTTTAATTTGGCAGCTGTAAACTAGAAGCTTTGTTTGTTCAAAGTATCTATTTAACATAATATTAATTATAGGATATAATATTAGATCTAAATTGGTCAATTTCATAGTATCAATGGCTAATTCCTGTGGATGGATATTGATTATATTTGAATCTCATTATACCCTAACACAATTAACCCTCATGTTACAACGACGCAAATTTTTAGAACTCAGTTCACTAGGATTATCGGCACTTACATTTTCTGGTTTCACACCAAAATCAAATAAATCTGCTGGTAACAAACCAATTGTAATTTCTACTTGGGCCGAAGGAATTAATGCCAACAAAGCCGCTTGGGCGGTATTAAAAAATGGCGGTCGTGCTCTAGACGCCGTTGAACAAGGTGTTATGGTTACCGAAAACAGCCAAAACTGTTGTGTTGGACTCGGTGCCAATCCGGATAGAGACGGTTATGTTACCCTCGATGCCTCTATCATGGACGAATTTGCCAATTGCGGTTCGGTAGCATTTTTAGAGCGCATCAAGCATCCCATATCTGTGGCCAGACGTGTTATGGAAAAAACGCCCCATGTTATGCTTGTTGGATCTGGTGCTCAGCAATTTGCTGTGGCCGAAGGATTTCCATTAGAATCCGATAAATTATCTCCAGACGCAGAACGTTCTTATAAAAAATGGCTTGAAAAAAGTGAATATAAACCTATCATCAACATCGAAAACTCGGGTAACAATTTAAAATCACAATCTACATTTGCCCCTAAAAAATTAGATGATGGTAACTGGAATCATGATACCATTGGTATGGTAGCTTTAGATGCCCATGGAAATTTAAGTGGCAGTTGTACGACATCTGGCCAGGGTTTTAAAATGCGTGGACGCCTTGGAGATTCTCCAATTATTGGTGCGGGTTTATTTGTAGACAATGAAGTTGGCGCTGCAACCGCAACGGGTCAGGGCGAAGATGTGATACGTATTTGTGGCTCACATTTGGTGGTAGAACTCATGCGTATGGGTAATAGCCCAGAAGAAGCTTGTAAGAAAGCGGTTGAGCGTATTATAAAAATTAAAGGTGAAAAAGCGCGTGATATCCAGGTAGGATTTATTGCTATTAATAAGCGTGGTGAATATGGTGGATACTGCATTCAAAAAGGTTTCAACTTTGCTGTTTGTACCGCAGACGATTCCAATATTTTAGTGGACGGGAAATATATTCTTTAATCATTTGGATACAAATTTTAATTCCATGCTTGAAGTAGCAGTTTTTAATATAGAATCAGCCATACAAGCCGAGGCCGCTGGTGCCAATCGTTTAGAGCTTTGTGAAAATCCAAACGAGGGTGGTACTACCCCATCTTATGGAACTTTATGTGTTGTTTCTAAAACAATTTCAATTCCTGTTTTTCCAATTATTAGACCACGTGGTGGAGATTTTTTATACACAGATGCAGAGTTTGAAGTGATGAAAAATGATATAATTGTTTGTAAAGATTTAGGTTTTGCAGGTGTAGTAATTGGGTTGTTATTACCTGATGGAAATATTGATAAAAAGCGTACAAAAGAATTGGTAGAGCTTGCTGCGCCAATGGCTGTAACATTTCACCGCGCGTTTGATAGATGTAAGGATCCTATTAAAGGGCTACATGATATTATTGAAACGGGTTGTAAAAGAATTCTAACCAGTGGTCAAGTGCCAAGTGCACCAGATGCATTGGATCTATTACAAACACTTGTAAGGGAAGCTGGCGAAAAAATTATTATTATGCCAGGAAGTGGCGTTAGAGGGAATAATATAGCAACTATTAAAGTGGCGACAAATGCAAAAGAATTTCATTCTTCGGCAAGAAAAGTAGTACCTACTAATATGAAATTTGCAAAAGAATCGATGCAAGAAAATTTACAAAACATGCTTGTGGATACTGCAGATATTCAAACAATGCTTGCTGCTATTGCATAAGAAAACGCTTGTAAATTAATACAGCATTCTAACCTTGATGGTATCTTTTACTTCTTTTAAAAGTTCCAATGCACGTTTAGATAATTTAGTATCTACGTCTAAAACAACGTATCCAATTTCTTCGTTGGTTTTTAAATATTGACCCACAATGTTAATGTTGTTTTTAGAAAGTGCCGTATTTATTGCACTTAATACACCCGGCACATTGTTGTGCATGTGTAATATTCTGTGCGCACCTTCTACAGGTGGTAAAGCAATGGATGGAACAGAATGTGAACCATTGGTGATACCACGCTCTAGGTATTGAAATAATTTAATGCTTACATCTTCACCAATATTTTGTTGTGCTTCTTCAGTGGATCCACCAATGTGTGGCGTTAAAATAACGTTTGGTAATCCTTGTAATGGTGTGGAAAATGCATCTCCATTTTTTTCTGGCTCTACGGGAAAAACATCGATACCTGCACCACCAATATGTCCGTCTTTAATAGCTTCTGCTAAGGCTTTTAAGTCAACCACTTCTCCCCTTGCATAATTTAGTAACAAAGCCCCTTTTTTAAAATATTTGAGGTTTGTTTTATTGATTAAGTTTTTTGTTTGTGGTGTTTCTGGAACGTGTAAAGAAACAATATCTGAAGCACCCAATAATTCTTTTAGATTTTTTGCAGAAACTGCATTACCTAATGGAAGTTTTGTTTCGGTGTCATAAAACATCACTTTAATACCAATCGCTTCTGCTAGCACACTTACTTGTGAACCAATATTTCCATATCCAATAATACCTAATGTTTTTCCACGTAGTTCAAAACTACCTTTGGCTTCTTTCATCCATGTCCCATTGTGTGCTGCCATATTTTTATCTGAAATACGGCGTATTAACATCAATGAAATTCCTATTACTAATTCTGCAACACTTCTTGTATTACTATAAGGCGCGTTAAAAACAACAACCCCTTTTTTGGAAGCCGCTTTAATGTCAACTTGGTTTACGCCAATACAAAAACATCCAATCGCTTGTAATTTTTTTGCTGCTGCTAAAACCTTTGGCGTGATTTGTGTTTTGGAACGAATACCTATTAAATGAACGTCTTTAATTTCTTTAATGAGTTCATCTTCACTTAGAGCGCCAGCTATTTTTTTAACATTGGCATATCCATTTTGCTTAAATTGTTGGACCGCTTTTTCACTAATATTTTCAAGAAATAAAATATTAATTTTCTCTTTCGGGAAACTGGTTAATGCTTGCTTGCTCATGTATGCAAATTTAAGCAATTGTGTGTAGAAAGTTTGGTTTGCCTAACAGTTATTCACGTTTGCCGCCTGAATGCTTTAATGTAATATTTTAGCAATAATAGAAAACTAACATATGGTTGCTAAATATTTATACGCTTTTTGTTTCTTTTTTGTGCTTATAGCATGTGGCGGTAAGCCTAAACTTAATACCCATCAAAATACCGCTTTGATGGTTATGGATTCAACAACAAAGGGAAAACTTACTGCTCAGATTAAAGAATCCTATCAAAATATCCTTGGGAAACATGATTTTAATGGTTCTATCCTTATTGCAAAAAATGGTCAAATTTTATATGAAGACTACCAAGGCTATATTGATTTTAAATCAAAATCACCCATAACCCCAAAATCTTCATTTCATATTGCTTCTACTTCAAAAACCTTTACTGCCATGGCCATTTTAAAGCTTTGGGAAGAAGGTAAAATTGAATTGGACAAACCGGTGGCTAGCTATTTACCTGGATTCCCATACGCAGGTATTACAGTTCGCATGCTTCTAAATCATCGAAGTGGTATTAACAACTATGCCTATTTTATGGTAGATAAACAAGTAGAATCTTACAAGGTTAAAGGTAAAAAAGGCAAATGGGTAACAAAAACGCGCACGATACAACTTCCTGTTGTTGTAAAGTCAGGTTTAATTAACAACAAGGATATGTTTGATTTTATGGTTAAATACAAGCCAGCCTTACTATTTAAGCCAAATAGTACCTTCAATTACTCAAATACTAATTTTTCACTTTTGGCATTGATTATTGAAAAAATTGTTGGAAAAGACTACCCTTCTTTTATTAAGGAATCCATCTTTTCCGCTTTAGGAATGAAAAATACTTTTGTTTTTTCTCAAAAAGATGTCAATCACTACCAGCCATCCTATTATGCAAATAATAACCCATATAACATTGAAAAATTTGACTGTATATATGGCGATAAAAATATATATAGTACTGTTCGTGACCTTCTTATATGGGATCAAGCCCTTTATAGTGAAGCTTATATCAAACAAAAAACCCTACAATTGGCCTTTGAGCCAAATAGTAACGACAAACCTTCCATTCACAATTATGGACTAGGTTGGCGTATGATTAGTCAGGCAGACCAAAAAATCATATACCATAATGGCTGGTGGCATGGCAATAATTCGGTGTTTACCCGATTTATTAAGGATTCGGCCACTATTATTGTATTAGGAAATAGATTTAATCGTAACATATACAAAGCCAAGAACATAGCAGCCTCTTTTTTGGTAGGTTTTGATTCTACCTCGATAGCTGAATAATCCATTAAAGAGCCAAAAACTTATACAAACAGGGGTCGAATTCGGTGATTTTAAGCCAATTACCCTTATTTTTGCAGACTTTTAAAATCTAATTTTTTACTAGATCCAATCGATTATGAACAACATGTTGTTTTATGCCGTTCCGGCGATGGGACTTATAGGTCTCCTTTACACACTCGT
>JACCDP011292410.1_pt1 | contig 28732 bp, 15 predicted proteins | sample 7445841 | NCBI WGS metagenome assembly JACCDP01 (sample SAMN15323441, study PRJNA562643) | freshwater metagenome | isolation source: river surface water | place: USA:Blue River Watershed | collected 2017-08-17 | reverse complement strand
TGGGTCGCGACCCGGAAAAGTACGGCCTCGAGGTCGTGGCCGAGTGGCCCTGGTCCTCTCTCCTCGAGTTCCGCGTCCGCGGGTTCGACCACGCGCAAGCCGCCTAATCCCCATCTCCACCCCCATGACTACACCTAACCTCACCTGGAACTACCGCCCGCAGATCGCGCCGAAGGCCCTGCGCAGCAAGATCCGGGACTTCGTCCGCAGCATGTTCAAGGACATGGCCGGTACCACGATCGATGGCTCCCAGGCCATCGTGACGTTCCTCGCCGACCAGACCTCGATCTACTTCAACCTCGTGTCCGACCGTCATGTCACGGTCAACGTGGCGTCGAGCCGCGTCAAGGAGGCCGGCCGACTCTGCGGCGCCTTGGTCGGTCAGAAGCTGATGGAGACCATCCACGAGCGCGAATCGCAGGTCCGTAAGGTCGAGAAGACCTTCGAGCCGGCGATCGACGTGCTGCGGCGCTTCATGTGCCAGCCTGACTTTCAGGAGCACATCGTCGTTCTCGACGAAGCCCTGGCCGGCGCCGAGGGCTCGCCCTTCGAGAACGACGGTCCCTTGGCCCGTTACCTCGCCAACCTGGTCACCTACGCCAAACTCCGCCGGGATCCGGCCAACGCCCGCAAGACCCCCGATCACCTCGCTCAGCAGGCCGGGCTGACCCACTACGGGGACAACATCGGCCTCACCGCCAAACAGAAGTTCGCGGAGGACTACACCGCCCGCTACCAAGGACGGGAGCGCATCTTCGCCCCCCACGTCACCATCGGCAAGGGCCTCAACCCCCGCACCTGCCTCTCCATCTACTTCGACTGGGACCCCATGGCCCAGAAGCTCATCCTCGCCCGTTTTGGCCGCCACGGCCGCGGCGCGTGAGGATAACATCATTATTTCTAATGTTATTGAAAACAACCTCTCTCCAATAAAAATACACCCATGACCATGAATCCGTTCTCTGCAGAAAGCCCCAAGAACTACGAACAAAAGTGCACCGTCGCGTTGGTGGTCGACACCTCTGGGTCGATGGCTGAGCACAGCCGCCTGACCAATATGGTGGCCGGCTTGGCCGCCTTTATCAAGGAAGTGCAGGAAGATGAGAACCTGAAGAACAAGCTCGAGATTGGGATAGTGGCCTTCAGCCATGAATGCCGACGCGTTGTTGAGCCGTCGCTGGCGGCTGACATCAAGTTGCCGGAACTTAAGGCAGAAGGCGGCACTTTTTCGGTCCAGGCTATCCAGGCCGGAATACAGATGGTGGCCGACCGCAAGGCTTGGTATCGGGCGAACGGGCTCAGTTACTACCGTCCTTGGGTGATCCACATCACGGACGGGGAGCCCGACGCTCGCGAGTTCAATGGAGACTTCGAAGCCAAGTGGGACGAACTGGCGCAACAGATCCGCCAAGCGGAGCAGCAAAAGACCTTCTGCTTCCTCTCGCTCGGCGTCGATGAGTTCAAGCCGGCATACCTTGAGCGCATCAAGCAGGCCCAGATTCCGGTCTATAAGATGTCGGGACTCAAGTTCACCGACTTCTTCAAATGGTTGTCCGCTACGATTGCGGAAGTCGCCAAGGGCGCGGATGTCGGGAAAGCCGTGCAAACCAATACCGGTAGTTGGGATAGCGGCCAAAGCCCTTCCTGAAGCCGAATTACATGCCCGATCACCTTTGGTCCGCGTTGCTGGTCTCAATCGGCTTTGCTTCCGGATACTTCGTCATGAGTCGCAAAAAAGACCGCAAGTTCGCACGATTACAAAGGCGGGAGCGTAGACAAGAGCAGTCTGCCCGACTCCGGGAAGATTCGGGCTCTCCGGGGAACGTTGCGGTTCCTGATGTGGCGACCGGCGCTGTCCAGGTCTCCATGGTGCCGGCAGAGGGCGAGAAATTGGTTCGCCGAGAACTGGAAGCCGTAAAGACGGAAAAGGAGAGAATTCAGTCCGAACTTAAGTCCTTGGGGTGGCAATTGAAGAGGGTTCAGTCGGAGCGAGATGCGCTCGCGAGAAAAGTCGAAGCGCTTGATGGGCAACTGCAGCCTCTCAGGGCGCAGGTACAGCAGACCGAAATCGAGCAGAGGGCCCAGGCAAAAGCAAAAGTCTCTGCTCCGGCGGATGCTCCGGATTTTCCGCCACCGCAAATCAAGGCTATTGCCGGGAGCACAGGAGGCATCTGGCGGCATGCCTGTGGCTCTGTGCACGGCAGCGAAAAGACCAGCGAGCAGTGCCAGGACCGATCACGCCTCGTCGCGACGAAAGGCCGCAAGTTCGTCATCTTGGCGGTCGCCGATGGGGCCGGTTCCTTGAAGAACTCCGCAGCAGGGGCGGAAGAGGCGGTTGTCGCGGCGTCGCGATCCGCGCTTGGCGCGCTCGAGGAGATTGAAGCAAAGGGTGAGACTTTGACGCAGGAAGTCTTCCTGACGCTGGCGAGGAGAGTTTTCCGGGATTCATTGGAGGCGGTTAATCTCCGCGCCGAAAGCGAAAAGCAGAAACCCCACTCCTATGGATCGACTTTGCTCGTGCTTATCGCAGGCCCTGATTTCACGGCTTGCGCCCATGTGGGCGACGGCAGGGCAGGGTGCTGCCTCCATAACGGACAGTGGATTCCGTTGCTTACGCCGATGAAGGGGGGCGAGGCCAACATGACTAAATTCCTGACGCACCTGCGCGATGACCCGGAACTGGTTCAGGCGAATTTCATACCATTGCCGAGTCTCGCGGTCTTCGGCATCAGCGATGGCTGCGAAAATGCCAGTTGGTTCACCAAGACCAAGTCGCAGTATCGGAGTAACGGACCATTGGTCGACCCGAACATGCCATCCGCAGATTTCTGGTCTTCAATCGCCAGGACCGTAGCTGAGTTGCCGGAGTTGCTTAGGGCGCGGGGGATGTCTGAAAGTGAAATTCAGGGCGAGACCAACAAGCTTTTCGAGCAGTTTCTACTGGGTGGTAATGCAACGCTAAAGTCTGAGCGTGACGACAAGACGATAGCATTAGCCGTCAATCTTCCATGAAGGAGGGTATGTACATATCCGCCGACTTCGGGAAGACCTACATCTCTTCCTTCAAGCTCGGGACGGAGGGAGCCGAAGGTGCGGTACTGCAAGTAACTGCTTTCCCGGATAACCAGGGTGGGGTAGTGGCAGCCGATTACTGCGCCAAACTCTACGGAAAAAAGGCAATCGAGGGCGTTAAGCGTGCCGAACGCCTGCGCAAGATCTGGGCAATGCGTGAAAACCGACTTAAAGACGGCCCGAAGTTCGAATTTGGCTGGCCCTTATCGGAGCTGAAGCAGGGCGGGAACTTCGTCGGTTTCTTGATGAAGCGAGCCAAGTCGGGGAGTTGCTCGCTGGGGGAATTCGTTGTTCCTAATGCGAAGAAACTTCAGGGTGCCCATTTCGACTTCGAAACCCCTCGAGGCAGGGCCAATCGTCTCGCGATTATGTGCAATATCGCCGCTGGGGTCCGACGTCTCCATTCGGCTGGACACGTCTTTGTCGATTTCAAGCCCTCAAATATATTGGCCCATCCCAAGGGCGGCGAAATCATGTTCGTCGATTTGGATTCGTTGCAGCTTAGCGAAAAATTAGGAAAGTTCCCGGCTCCATTAGGCACCCCCGAATATATGCCGCCGGAGGCCTATGTAGACCCGGCGGATAAGCCTAGGAGCCCGAGTTGGGATCGATTCTCGATGGCGGTTATTTTTTATCAGATGATCACCGGTATTCACCCTTACTGCGGTACAGCCAAGGACTTTGTAACCGGTGTTGATGCCCTTGAGGATAAAATTAAGGCAAAGATGTACGTAGGTGGAGCTGCGGCATCCAAGTACGAAGTTATACCGCCACCGCATCATCGGCTATCTACCTACTATCCTGAATTAAGGACTTTGTTCAGTCAGGCCTTTGAAGGTAGCCCTACCCATAGGCCATCAGCCGAGACCTGGGGGAAGACGCTCTTCGAGCTGATGAACAAGGCTAAATCCACTACCTCCTGACGGGGTGCGGGGAATCAGTAGTACTGCCGGATGTAGCCGTAGGCCCGGTCGAACAGTTCCTGGTCGGTGTGTAGCTTGTACTTGAGCAGCTGTGCGCGGAGGGCCTGCTTGACCTGGCGCTCGCCGGCCGCGGTGGCCTGCCAGCCGTCGAACCGCACGGTCTTTACGATCTTGTCGATGTCCTCGACGATCCGTTCGACGATGATGTGCGTGCTCTTGTTCTTGGCCTCGTTGAAGAGCTCGGTCAGAGCCGACTTGGCCTTATCGAGTTCCTCCTTGGGGTCGGTGCGCTTCTCTGCCTCGACGGTCTCTTTGGCGATCTCGAGGATACCCTTGAGGAACTCCAAGCTGGTGATGAGGCCTTCCTCGTGCTTCTGGCGAATGCGTTCGAGGCGTTCGCCCAGTTCCTGGAACTTAGGGTCGTGGCCATGCTTACGTAGGCGTGCGATCAGCTTCAGCTCTATCTCCTTAGCCTTCTTGCCGTCGGCCGACTTAAGGACGCTGTCGAGAAGCTCCGCGTCGAGTACGAGCTCGCCGGTATCGTCCTTGATGCCGTCCACCCCAGTGTGCTGGTTGATGAGTTCGACCGTCTTGGCTCCCAGTCGGTGCCAAAGCAGCTTGCCGGTATTATTGACCGGGCGGACGGACTCGTAGACCTGGCTGAGCCAGCGGTAATCCTTCTCGTAGGCCTTGAGGCAGGGGTCGGGTGACAGAGCCTCCCAGATGCGCCCTAGGAGCGAGAACTCGGCCGCGAAGCGGTCCCGGGTCTCGTTGTTAGGCAGACACTGCTGGGCGGCAGCCAAGCCTTCGTAGCCTCCCTTGCTGCGGTCGATGTTCTGGAAGAAGGCCAGGCACTTCTGGATCTGCTCGGGCAGGGCCTTGCGCAGCTCGTCGATATTGCTGATGACTTGCTGGACGGACTTCTCGTCGAAGTTCAGGGCCCGGGCTACGTCGTCGAAGATGCCGATGTAGTCGACGATCAGTCCGTGGGTCTTGGTCTGGCCGTAGGTACGATTCACCCGGCAGATGGCCTGCAGGAGGTTATGGTCCTTCATCGGCTTATCCAGGTACTGCGCCTGGGCGATGGGGGCGTCGAAGCCGGTCAGCAGCTTGCTGGTGACGATCAGGATCTTCAGCGAGTCGTTCGGGTCTCGGTAGCGGTCGAGGAGCTTCTCCTCTGCGTCTTTGTCCCGGACGTGGATCTTCCACTCGGGCGGATCCTGCTGGGCCGAGCTCATGACGATCGCGGAGGCGTCAGGACCCAGCAGCTTGTCCATCTCGGCCTTGTAGAGCAGGCAGCACTCGCGATCGAAGACGACGACCTGGGCCTTGAAGCCATTAGGCTCAACCTTCTCCCGGAAGTGCTGAACCATATGCTCGACGATGGCCTTCACGCGTTGGGGGTTCTTCACCAGGGCTGCCATCTTGGCCGCCTTCTTGCCTAAGGCGTCCTTCTCTTCCTCATCCAAGCCTTCGGTCAGCTGCGCGAAGGCCTCGTCTAGCGCGGCCTTGTCGATCTTGAGCTTGATGTTGGGGGCCTCGAAGTGGAGTCGCAGGGTAGCGCCGTCCCGGATGCTGTCCTGGAAAGAGTACCTGCTCATGTAGCCCTTCTCGTCTTCCTCGGCTCCGAAGGCCCAGAAGGTATTACGGTCCGCCCTGTTGATCGGAGTGCCGGTTAGGCCGAAGAGGAACGCGTTAGGCAGGGCCTCGCGCATCTTACGGCCGAGGTCGCCCTCTTGGGTGCGGTGGGCTTCGTCGACCATCACGATGATGTTCTTGCGGTCGTTCAGGACGCCGGATGCCTCTCCGAACTTATGGATGGTGGTGATGATCACCTTCCGGGCATCGGTAGTCAGCAGCCGCTTGAGCTCGGCGCGCTCTGGCACGGCGACCATGTTGGGTACGTCGGCGGCGTTGAAGGTGGCGGTGATCTGGGTGTCGAGGTCGATACGGTCGACGACGATCATGACCGTAGGGTTGCCGAGCTTAGGGTGTAGGCGGAGCTTCTGTGCTGCGAAGACCATCAGGAGCGACTTGCCCGAGCCTTGGAAGTGCCAGATGAGTCCTTTCTTGGGGTAGCCGGCAAGGACGCGTGCCAGCATCTTGTTCACGGTCTCGTACTGCTGGTAGCGGCAGATAACCTTGATACGTCGGTGCTTCTTGTCCGTGGCGAAGAGGGTGAAACTGCGGAGGATGTCCAGGACCACCTCCGGCTGCATGAGGCTCAGGACTGAGGCGCGGACCTGGTCCAGGGTGCCTTCCTCCTTGTTGTCCTCGTCGCGCCAGGGGCCCCACATGTCGATCGGCATGCGGATGCTCCCATAGCGCAGGGCACGTCCGTCGGTCGCGAAGGAGAAGATGTTCGGCACGAACATCGCCGGGATCTGCTGCTCGTAGGTGTCGTGGATCTGGCTAGCGCCGTCGAACCAAGTGATCGAGCTGCGGGTCGGAGTCTTAGCCTCGCCGATGACGACCGGGATGCCGTTGATGACGTACACGACGTCGAAGCGGCGGGTGTTGGCGCCGACCGTGTAGGACCACTGGTTCGTGACGACCAGGTGGTTCTTGGCCATCTCTTCAAAGTCGATCAACCGAATGGACACATGCTCGCCGGCAGGGCCGAAGGGCATAGTCTTCTCGCCGCGTAGCCACTGGGTGAAGTTCTCGTTGGCGCGGACCAGCCCATCACCGCCGACGGCTAGCAGGATGGCGCGGAGGCTGTAAATGACCTCGTCGGCCCGGCTAGGTTCTGCCGCGATTTCGGGGTTAAGGCGTATCAGGGCGTCCCGCACCCAGGACTCGACGAGGGCGTCGCCCGGCTGGCGGGGGACCTGGAGGGGGTCTACGAACTTCCAACGCCCTTGGAGGGCCGCTCCGCCGATTTCACGAACAGCGGACGCCTTGCCAGAGGCGGCATCCAGGATCATCTGCTCGACGGTGTTAGCTTCGGTGAAGGTCATTGGACAAACACATTTAGGGCATTCACCAAGACCGCTCGAAGTTTAGACCTACATTCTTCGCTCACTGATTTAACCAGTCTAGGCTTAGAGAGTGCATTAAGCCATGCCTGTTGCTGTTCCTTGGACGGAACGGGAATCATAAGTTTCTCCAGGGAAGCTCTGGTTATTTGCGGCTGTGCTGACCCTGTGATCACCTTGTTCATTCCAACACATTTAAGTACCTCATAAAGATACTCACTTAGAACTTTTTGGGAAAGACCCTCAATACACATAGAATTTCCAGTTACATATGACGGGCCTTTAATTAGATTAACATTACCACATGTCGCGCCTCGACACGTTATTGCGATAACGTCCTCTTCATGGTTGGGCGCATCAGTAAATCCGATATAACCATTGGCCCCAAATACAGGCACCCCGGATGCTTTTAACTCCCTTTGGGAGAGCGTGTGCCATTGTTTAGGTGTGCAAATATCGGTTAATGAAACCCTTTCCTTTAGCGGATTGTCGTTTAGGAAGTTTCTCTGGTGTGAAGAAATTAGCTTTGTGGCACGCACGGATAAATCAAAGTAGCATTTAATACTACAATCTATCGCCCAAAGAATCTCAGCGATGCGGCGCTGCTGATCGAGCGGCGGGAGGTCGAATTCAAATTTCGCGATATCTGGATAGTTGATATAGGGATTAGTTGATCCCTTTGACTCCTGAACTGAATGCTTGGTAAAGCGCTCTGAGAGTATAATCCAGGGAAGAAATTCCTGCAACATCTGACCTTCGATACTTTCTAGCACGAAGGTTGTGTTGGCTGTTACGCCGTCCCACTCTGCCACAGCCACTTTCTTCAAGTATGTCCGCCGTGAGCCGTAAAGTACCTGGCCCTTCCGGAATTTACGAATAAACGCTGGCCCAAGGTAGCCATCGCCAACCGTACCCCATTTCTTGATGTGGACGTTTTCACTCTCCATGTGCTCTCCCGCTACATAGCGCTCGACGATATCAACTTCAGGGTCTACCTGCTCCTTCATCTGCCTCACCACATCGCCGAATCGCACCCGCCTCCACTTGGTGCGATCAAACGCCGCCATAAGAGTTCTGGCAATCTCAAGCGGCTCGGATTTAGTGACCTTTGAGCCCGCCAGATCGGCTATCGCCTGGCGAAGGGATTCGCGGGACTTATCCCAGCTGAGCAACGTATTTGCCAGACCATCGTGTGTGCTATTGGCAGCAGTCGTTGAAGGGCCTATAGCTTGTACATATAGGTCAATCTTTAGGCTGTAGTTCCGGTCGCGAACTTCACTCAAAGAAGCGACAGCAGCAAACCGTTCCTCGCTTTTGAACGCCCCGTATGCGGCCATAATCTTCTCAATGTGCTCAGCAGTTAAGAAACTCTGTGTGCGCTCCCGAGTAACTTCGCTCTGAGCATTGATGAAGAGTATCTTTCCACGCCGCTCTTTGGGCTTATTTGCCCGGCAGATGAGCACACAGGACTCCATGCTGGAATTGTAAAACAGATTGGGCCCCAAACCGATAACTGCCTCGATGAGGTCGGCATCGACCATTTTCTTTCTGATATCATCTTCTTCCTGGCGGAATAGAACGCCATGCGGCCAAAGGACGGCACATCGACCGGTCTTGGGTTTAAGGCTCTTGTTAATGTGCTGCTGGAAGGCGTAGTCGGCACGCCCTTGGGGCGGTATGCCGAAGAGATTGCGCCCCCATGGGTCCGACCGGAAGGCCTCTCGGTCCCACTGCTTGATGGAGTACGGCGGATTGGCTAGGACGACGTCGAACTGCATCAACTTGTCTCCTTCGACTAGCTTAGGTTCGGCTAACGTATCTCCACGCTCGATCCGGAAGTCCTCGATGCCGTGTAAGAAGCAGTTCATCCGGGCGATGGATGAGGTCATGAGGTTGCGCTCTTGGCCGAAGAGACGGACATTGCGCCACTCCTTCCCCTGTTTTCGTAGATGGGCTACGCAGGACATGAGCATGCCACCAGAGCCGCAAGTGGGGTCGTAAACTGACTCGCCTGGCTGAACATCTAGCATCTCAGTCATGAGGTGGACGACGGTACGGTTGGTGTAAAACTCGGCGGCTGTATGCCCAGAGTCGTCCGCGAACTTCTTGATGAGGAACTCGTATCCCTGGCCCAGTTCGTCCTCCGGCAGGTTGGCGATGGTTAGCTCGAGCGACGAGAAGTGCTCGATGAGCTCGCGCATCGTCTCGTCGGAGAGGCGGTCTTTGTTGGTCCATTGGGCGTCCCCGAAGATGCCGAAGAGCTTGTCCTTGTTGGCCGACTCGATGGCCCGCATGGCACGCTGGATGGCCTGCCCGACGTTGCGGGTCTCCTTGCGGATCTCCTTCCAGTGGGCCTCGGCGGGCACCTGGAAGCGATGGTTCTCGGCGAAGGCCGCGAACTCGGCGTCGCCGTCCGACGCCCGGAGAGCCTGGGTCGTCTCCTCGTCATGGACGTCGCAGAGCCGCTTCAGGAAGAGCAGCGGGAAGATGAACTGCTTGTAGTCCCCGGCGTCGATGGAGCCGCGGAGGTGCTCGGCGGCCCCCCAGAGGTAGGATTCAAGTTGGGATTGGGAGATGCGGCTCACTGGAGAAATCCTTCCTTCTTGAGTAGGGCGATCAGGCGATCCTCCGCGGCGAAGGCCTCCTCGGCTGCCTTGCGGAGGTCGGCCATGGCCTCATCGACGGTTGGAACCTTCTCGTCGGAGACCGCCTCGATGAAGCGCGAGATGTTGAGGTTACCGTCGTTGGCGTTGAGCTCTTCGAGTGTGACGACCTTTGCCACGCCGGGGACAGACTTGAAGTCGCGATACCAAGCCTCGATCTGGGCCACGTGCTCGGGGAGCATCTCGTTCTGGGCTCGTCCGACCTTGATCTGCTTGGAGGCGTCGATGAAGAGCACCTTGCCCTTTCGGTCCTTAGGCTTGCGCTGACGGAAGATCAGCACGCAGGCGGAGAGGGTCGCCCCGTAGAACAGGTTGGACCCTAGGCCTATGACTGCGTCCAGGATGTCCATCCCCATGAGCTTCTTGCGGATCTCACCCTCCTTGCCGGCGCGGAAGAGCACCCCGTGGGGCAGTACGACTGCCATGCGGCCGGTTTTTGGGTCCATGGACTTCACCATGTGCTGGACCCAGGCGTAGTCGGCATTGGTCTCAAGCGGCATGCCGGCGAAGTTCCGGCCGTAGGGATCAGATGCCCACTGCTCGTGGCCCCACTTGTCCAAGGAGAAGGGAGGGTTGGCGATGACGCAGTCAAAGGTGGCCAAGGCGTCCCCGGTATGGAACGCGGGGCTGCGGAGGGTGTCGCCCCGGTGGATTTTGAAGTCGTTCACCCCGTGCAGGAGGAGGTTCATGCGGGCGATGGCGGAGGTGGTAAGGTTCTTCTCCTGGCCGTGGATCTTACCCCAGAGGGTGCGGGCGTCGCCCTTTGATTCCTTCACGTGGTGAACGGCCTCGAGTAGCATGCCGCCGGTGCCGCAGGAAGGATCGTAGATGGTCTCGCGTTCCTTGGGGTCTAGGATGTTGACCATTAGCCTGACCACGGCGCGAGGGGTGTAGAACTCGCCGGCCTTCTTGTTGGCGGCATCGGCGAACTTCTTGATCAGGTATTCGTAGGCTTGGCCCAGGATATCGGCCTTGGTTACCTGGTTGCCCAGGTTAATGGCCGAGAAGTGCTCGATCAGGTCGCGCATCAGGGAGTCGGGCAGGCGCTCCTTGTTGGTCCACTGGGTGTCCCCGAAGATGCCGTAAAGGGTGTCGGGGTTCTCCTTCTCGATGCCCCGGAGGGCGGACTGCAGGGCCTGGCCGACGTTGGTAGCCGTCTTGCGGACATCTGACCAGTGGGATCCCCTGGGGAGCTGGAAGCTGAAGTTCTCTGCGAAGTCGGCTGCCGATTCATCACCGTCGAACTTCTTTACCGCCGCCGCGCGCTCCTCGTCATGGACGTCGGAGATCCGTTTGAAGAAGAGTAGAGGGAATACGTAGCTCTTGAAGTCGGCCGCGTCGACCGGGCCTCGGAGGATGTTAGCCGCCTCCCAGAGGTGACTCTCGAGCTGGGAAAGGGTCACGGGTCCATCGTACTTTAGTGTAAGCGACTCCTGCCGGGTAACGGCTGCCTTCGGGGGCGACTTGGGGTCTTTCTTCGGTCTCGGCATGGGGGCAGGAAGGTGGATACCCCCTATGGATAACTCTCAGGAAGCCTTAGGCAATCTCCCGTAAGCAATCGGACGCCGAAACTGGGAGTAGGTGGTGGATGGGAACACCACTAGTTCTAGCCAAGTTAGGGTTAATGTGCTTGGGGTGCTTCTACAAGGAGACTAAACAATGTCTACCCCACGCTCATGTCGACCCAACCTGATAAGCAAGCCGAGGATAACGGAGCCGCCAAGGAAAACATCCTAGAAAACATCCCCAGAAGTTATCGCCAGGCTTGGGCAAGGATGACCCCCGCGCAGCGCGCTGAGGCGTGCGAAGCCATCTTTACCGATCGAGATTACGACAAGAAATTAGACCAAAAGGCGGTGTTGGGGGAGGTGTCCAAGCATAGAGGCTGGAGCAACGGCATACAATTTAAGCAGATAGCGCGTAATCTGAGTCCGGCCGACAAGGGTCAGGCATGCTTTGAGGTGTCTTCAACCAGGCAGATGAGCGACAAGTTCTACGCGTCCGCCATCTGCGAGTGGATGCTTGTGAGGCACCTGCCTTCGATTGGTGGTTATCTCGACAAAGCAGGAATTGAAAATCAACAAGGTTCGCTCAACGACACGAAAGAATCCATCGATGAGCATCGCTTGGTGAAACTGCTCCTTGCCCATCGGGAGGCCCCGGCGGAATTTTCGTCAGCATATCTGGCTTACATCATGGTGGAATGTCGGTCTAAGGAGAATAAGTTATGGTTGAACGCCGAGAAAGCGCTGGCGACTTGCCTTGGAAAGCAGGCCAAAGGACAGGCCGCATTGGATCGGCCGGCCCCCATTGTCGAATCGCCCGTTTCGGAGCCTCTGGCTTTCCCCAAGAGCACGCTATCGATGTACGAACGTTCGCTGCTGCGAGCATTGGTCGACGGCGCGATAAGCAGGACTTCAAATCTAAAGGCCGAGGAAGCCGAGCAGATGGTGCGTCAGCTGATCGACGCCGCGCCCGGCAAGGTGAGCCATTGCTTCCTCCTGGGGTTCGCGCAGGCGCTCCATGGCCGGCCCATTTCGATGCTGGACGGCGGGTCGACGGCCGGTCGCGTCAGATGGCATATCGCGGGTTATTTGCTGGGTCGCGCCCGTGACGGGAAGCATAAGGAGACCTACGAATCACTAATGGCGAACGAAGCGCTCCTAGACAGGTTGCTCGAGGAGGAGAGGACCAGTCACCCCGAGCTGATCGAATGCGGGGCGGTCCTCGCGCAGATTTTCGCCGCGGCTGAAGATCATGCCCGTCTGGCCAAGTTGTGCAGGATGCTGCGCGTCACGCAGCTGGCGCGGGCCACATTCATCATCGCCGGGGCGGCGCTCGAGCTCGCATCCAAATTGACATCGGACGATAAGCAAGATGCGGCGTTGGAACTTATCGACGCGGCGACTACGGCCGTCGAGAGCATCGAAGGGGCGAGCGCCGATGATTTCGTGAAGGTTTTCTACCTCGAGATGGCGAATTACCAGCGGGCATCTGCCTTGCTCGGCATGAAGAAGTTCAAGGACGCGCAGGCAATTTACTCCAAGATCATAAATGATCCTGAATCAGACCACCGTATGGGCGCTCGGGTCTGGATGTCCCTTTCGAAGGCGGGCGTCTCGCGCATAGAGGAAATCTTCCCTCAGGGGCCAAAAGAGAAGTTCGCTGAGGCCATGCGCAAACTCGAGGTTGTCTCGAAGGAAGTCGCCTCCGTCGGAGTTTCACGGCATAGGCTTGCGCAGATATGCAACGGCCTATGGTTGCAGCATTCGGGGAAGCACGCCGAAGCGATCAAGGCATTCGACCTCGCACTCGCAGGGATGCCAGCCGACTCATCCTACCGGCGCAGGAAGATCCAGCAATGGACAAGCCTTTGCCGCGCCGTTTCCCTGGTGCATGACCTGAACGACGAGCATCGTCACGACATCAAGGTGGCTTTGCTCGAGGCGAAAGAGGCCGGAATCAAGCCTGCCAGCTGGTATCTGCTGGAAATCGCCTCGCCGCTTGGAGTATTCGCCGACCATGAGTTGGTGGACTTATTGGGGCAAATGCTGCCTGCCGGAGATCTGCCGACCTTCAACAGGACCCAATGGGCGACTGGCGTGGTCAAGTCGGACCCTCGGTTGCAGGTTACCTATCTCGTTTGGCTCGAATCGTCCAACGAACCGCAGCAGTTGAAATGGGACCAAGCCGCGCTGTTGCTGGAGGCCGGGTGGCGAACTGGAGGTCAGGCGCCCGAGGATGCGCTGGATTTCCTGTCATTTCTGGCGTTTCAGGAGGAGCGACTCGCGGGTAGGTTGATAGAACTACTTACCAGGCTTGGACCTTCAGACGGGATGTTGAGCCAGCTCGAACTGACGACGCTCCGGGCGCGATTACATGCTTCGCGAGGGGAAATGCAGCAGGCGGTCGGGCTACTGACGCCGCTGTTCTTCAGCGTCGCCAACGCACAAGATCATTATCTTCAGCAGATGGCCCTGGCGATCTATGAGGACGTGAAAGAGATGAGGGGCGACCTTGCGCCCCTTGAATCACTTAAGCAAAAACTGCTCGCTCAACTTGAACCAGACGAGGCTCTTGATCCCGATCTGGTGAAGGAAGCCGGCGAAATCACGGTCATCTACGTCGGAGGCAACGAGACCCAGAAGCGATATGAGGATGACGTTCGCAAGACCTTCGCCTCGAAGTACCCTAACGTGAGCATCGAGTATTTCTGCCCGGGCTGGTCTTCCAACTGGAACAAGGTCGTCGATGTCATCAGACCGAAGCTGGCGAAGGCCGACGGTATGCTTCTCAGCTATTACGTCCGTACGATGTTCGGACGCACCATCCGCAAGGCCTGTCCCGATAACTGCCCGTGGTGGGGTGCGGACGGCCATGGCAAGGCTTCGATCATCCGCGGACTTGAAAAAGCCATCCAGCACGCGGCCCTGCGGAAGTCGGGCAGGGCTTGAGCGGGGAACAGCCGGATTTTCCAAACACGCATGCCCCTGATACATTAGGCGCATACTAAGGTTTTGCGCCTCACGACGAAGAGCTTTAGATTTTGCTTAGGTTGCTAGCCAGCGGCTTGGCCGCAGGGCAAGGGAGGTGGAGTATGGAAAGCGTGCCGGAAAGCCCGGTGCTAGTTTCCGCGTTTGTGCGACCTGCCAGCGCCGTGAACTTCAATGGTTTATTGCCTTTGGTTCGTAGGGCGCCGAATGGGTCGGAGCCTACAGGAGCAGGGAGGCTCTCCTTGCCGCTGTCAGGAAGGCGTGGGTAGAGGATCGCGACCGGTATGGGGGCCTTGAGCGCAGGTTTGTGAACGGCAGTGATGGTCGCGCTATATGCCAGGGCTTGGTATGCGTCGGAAGGTGCGACGTCCTCTCCCGTTTGCGGTCCGGCTTCGGTCTGCTCTTCCGGATATGCGACACTCTTCCACTTGGTATCAGCAAGGTAGACGATTTCGCCCGACTTTTTGCTCCTGATGACGACGTCAGGCTTCAGCTCCTTGAACTCGCCTTGAGCCAGATACCAGTCGCCAGGGTTCTTCTCATGCCCATGGGCGACGAAGTCCGTTCCAAAGAACGACCGGTTCAGTTCAGCGACAGCGAACTGTTCGTAGATATGCCACATCCTGAACATGAGCGCGAATCCCTCCACGTTCTTTACGCCCATCCTGAGGTCGAAGGATTTACGGCGTAGGAAAAACTTCGCCAAACCGCATGCCGCTTTCAGGTGCAGCTCGTTTCGCTGCAAAGTCATGTTCTTGATGGCGTCAGCGCTTGGCGGCCGATCGGCGACTTCATCAAAATAACTTAAAGCGAGACGGAGGGATTTCCGGGCATGCGGTCCCTTGGAGAGGGACATGGCCGCCTTGAGCCCGGCCTTGAGCAGTCGGTTCACCGGGTTATCGGCGTCGAAGGAATGGAAGGCGCAGGCGATCAGAGGCGAAGCCTTCGAGGCGAGTGCGACCTGGCGATGCATGTCGATACGACCTCGCAGCGTAGGCAAATCGTCCTGAGCATCGAGGTATCTGCGAGGGAGCCCCCGCTGCGCGGACTTCATGACTTTCTTGCCGAACGCATGGGCTATGACCTCAAGCACGCTGCTGCTGACGTCGACGTCTGCGGACGATTCCGTAGGCACATCCAAGTTGAAGCAGACGTTGAGCATCTTGCAAAGATCGACCTCCACGGCCGTCGTGTTCTGCGCGTCGGGTTCGATCTTCGGACGGACTTCGATCTGTATGCCTTCTAGGGCTACTATCCCCACCCAGCAACCTGTCCGCACCGTGGGAACGTCGCCCTTCTGCGACCTCATGAACCACTCGAGCGCATTACCTGCGCCCAATTTCTTCCGGAAGGCGGACGAAGTGAGGAATCCAGCCTGTTCCTCGGTCACCCACCAATCTTCATGATCTCCCTCGAGCGCCCGTCCGATCCCGATGTGCTCGTACTCCAACTTGATGATGGGCGCTTCCGTTGGGGTCATTCCGCGGATTTGCCCTTCGTTGCGATAGAGACCCACTCGTTGTCCTTGATATACTTGAGGGTTCCTGGATAACCCGTGCAGAACGTAGCGACCAACTTGGCAAGCTTCTCGTCCTCTCCAAAGAACCATTCTTCCAGAAGAGGCAGAATCTTGTTCAGGAAGACGACCTCGAGCTCATCATGATCTAGTTCGTGCGCTTTGCCATCCTTGCCCTTCTTGGCCATGTCCCAGAACCACGCGTGGCCTATCTGCTGTTCGTTCGTGAGCCCGTAATCGCGCAGGCGTTTGTTGAGCTCCCTGAGCATCTTCCCGCAACCAGGACTGTTGGAGTCGAGCGCCTTCGTGTCCGGATCCATCCGACGGAACGCGAATCGGCGACGGAGGGCCGTATCAAGGACGGCGATCGATCGGTCTGCCGTGTTCATCGTGCCTACGATGCTGAGGTTGGGCGGAAGGCAGAAGATTTCGCCGGAGTAGGGCAGGGTGACCGGCGTCGCATTCTTCTCTCCAATCCGCTTGTCGGCCTCGATCAGCGTGATGAGCTCGCCGAAGATCTTGCTGATGTTTCCGCGGTTGATCTCATCGATGACCAACACGAACGGTTGTTCGGGATGAAGCATGGCTCGTTTGGCGATTCTTTTGAGTACGCCATCCTCAAGACGGTAAGAAAGCTGCCCCTTCTCATCCATCGAGGGCCGATAGCCTTCGATGAAGTCCGAGTAGTCGTAGTTCTGGTGGAATGTGACGAAGTCCACATTCCCGCGCAACTTGAGTTCTGTCGCCGCGGCTGCGTAATCGTGCTTTATCTTATCCTTGCCCATGCAAAGTCGGACCACCTCTTCGCTGGTGCTGTAAGTTTTTCCTGTTCCCGGGGGCCCGTACAGGATGCGCATCGTGGGTTGGATGCGGGTATTATCTTCGTCTACCTCCGGCGAGGGCCTGCCTGTCCAGGCGGGATCGAACACACCAGAACATAACGAAGGGAAAGATAGCGGGTACCAGCTGACCTTCGGCAGGAAGCCGGGGATTTTGAGACCAGCGTTGCGCAGGGTAGGAATGATGACGAAGGGCCTCCAATCCCATTTCTCAAGATCGCTCAGCATCGCGGTGATCGGTTTTGTCGCGAATCCAGCCCCGGGCATCGCCAGGTCGGAGTTGGGAATCCAGGAAACCTTTCTGCGATGGTTCCAGCCGCCATCCGCCGAGTTGGAATACTCATACCCGCCCTCGACGACACCGACACCTTCAATCGTCTTGGCCGCATCATTCCATGCATAGATGATGTCGCCAACCTGGATGGTTTTGCAGAAGAAGTAAGCGGCCCCCTCCTTCTTTCGCGCATCAAACTTACCCAGGTCGAACTCCATCTCGGCGTAAGACTTCTCCGGGAAGTAGTCCAAGACTATGTCACCTGCGATGACCCTGTCCCTGAAGAGATTTTCCCCTCCTTGGCTCAGGGCATACAGCCAATGATAGGTGTGGGGCTTTGCGGCGAGTTGCGCGTACTGCATGCTTGGCCTGGATGCGGATCCGTGCCCGGGCTCCTTTGCTTCAGATTCGGCTCGAGAATGGCCTTTCGGCGACTCTGATTTGCCCCAAGATTCAACCGTATCGTAGATATAGTGCCCCACCCTTAGGGCGCTCGGTTGGTTGGATACCTCCTTGAGGGCAAGCGCATGCAATTGAGAGGAACTCATCGACCCTACGTCGACACCCTTGTCCTGTAGGAAATCCCTAAGACTATCTTCCTTAACGCAGCCAACCACACCCGGGCTGGCTGATTTCTGGTAGAGGAAGGCGATCTTCCATTTGAGCATCGTTGACAAAGGAATGTGATCGATCCTGGCGTAATCACCCTCTTGTGAGGCCGTGGCTACCTCGACAATAGAGGCATGGATCTTGGCATAGGCCTCTTCCGCCGTTTTGCCGAGATCCGTCCGCCAGGCATACTGGCCATCATGGGAGGCATGGGCCAGCTTCGGTGCGTTGCGGAAGGCATAAATCGCAAACTTTAGGGCATTTCCGCCGCCGATTCCGACGGGCGTCAGCTGTTCGAGAGCATAACAGAACGACCCTTTGAACGCATCGTCGGTGTCATTGTTGACTCGTGTATAGTCGGCCAGCGACATGGTCTTGAGTCGGGACAGGGGCCAATCCTTAAGGAACTTCTCAAGCTGAGCCTTGTCGGCCGCTTCGTGGCAGATGGGTAGGGGCATGCGCTGGAGGAAAGTCGGTGGTCTTGAACGGGCAACCGCATTCAGATAAGATTGTTATAAGCTTTCCTGGCTTGAAGGAGGTTTCGGGGGCCGTCTTTGGTGGACTCCCTAGGAGGTTGACCCAACGGCTGAATCCCATGGAAATGGAGCTCGGATGAGCACCCCCTATCATGCCAAGCTCTGGGCGATGGAACTCGAGCGGCGGGCCGAGATCGGCTCGTCGGAGACGTTCGCCCGGGCGCTGAGCGATGCGAAGGTCGACCTGAACCCGCACCAGGTGGCCGCCGCGATGTTCGCCGTCCGCTCGCCACTCGCCGCCGGAGCCATCCTGGCCGATGAGGTGGGCTTGGGTAAGACAATCGAGGCCAGCCTGCTCTTGGCCCAAAAGTGGGCCGAGCGGAAGCGCCGGTTGCTGATCATCGTTCCGGCCAACCTACGAAAGCAGTGGAGCATGGAGCTGATGGAGAAGTTCCACCTGCCTTCCATCATCCTGGAGAACAAGGATATACGGTTGCAGGCGCAGCAGGGCAACTTCAACCCGTTCCGGCAGGAAGCGGTCGTCATCGTCTCCTATAACTTCGCGGCGAAGAACGCCCACTACATCAATCCCAAGACTGGCGGGCCTGGTTTCTGGGACATGGTCGTCATCGATGAAGCCCACCGCCTGCGCAACGTCTACAAGCCAAACAACAAGCAGGCCAAGGCGATTAAGCAGGCGGTCGAACCTTTCTTCAAAGTACTGCTGACCGCAACCCCGCTGCAGAACTCGTTGCTGGAGCTCTACGGCTTAGTCAGCATCATCGACGAATATCAGTTTGGCTCCCTCGAGGGATTCAAGGCGCGCTATGCCCAAGGGCCGCTCGAACCCGAGGTCGCCGGGGAACTTCGCGAGCGCCTTCTTAAGATCTGCAAGCGTTCGCTTCGTCGCGACGTCAAACAGTTCGTGAAGTTCACGGATCGCCGGGCCATCGTCCAGCACTTCGAGCCCAATCCGGATGAAGTCCGGCTCTATCGGATGGTCGACGAATACCTGCTCCGGCCGCGTCTCTATGCCCTGCCGGACAAGCAGCGGGCGCTCATGACGATGGTACTTCGGAAACTGCTGGCTTCGTCGAGCTTCGCCATCGCTCACACGCTAGAGGGTCTCTGCCTGTCGTTGGAAGAAATGATCAAGCACGGCGAAGGCGAGATGGACGTCACGACGACGGTCGCCGAGGACGTCGACGATCTGCCCGACCTCATCGATGAATGGGAGGAAGACGAAGAGGGTGACAGCGTGCCGAAAGAGAAGCTGAAGCTAAGCGCCGCGGAAGTGGCCGAAGCTAAGCAGGAGCTCGCCAAGGTGAAGGAGTACGCCCAGCTGGCCGCCTCCGTCAGCCGGAACTCGAAGGGCAAGGTCCTGCTGGATGCCCTGAACGCTGGGTTCACCGCCGCCGCAAAAGCCCAGGAAGGGCAGGCCACCATCCATAAGAAGGCCATCATCTTCACGGAGTCGAAGCGCACCCAGTCCTATATCCTGACCGAGCTGGAGCAGTCGGAGTACAAGGGTCGGGTGGTCCTGTTCAACGGCTCGAACTCGGATGACCAGTCCAAGGCGATCTATGCGCAGTGGCTGGCCAAGAATCCCGGCCAGGCTTCCGGTTCGAAGAGCGCGGATATGCGCGCGGCCCTGGTGGACTACTTCCGGAACAGTGCGGACATCATGATCGCGACCGAAGCCGCGGCCGAGGGTATCAACCTACAGTTCTGCAACTTGGTCATCAACTATGACTTGCCTTGGAATCCGCAGCGCATCGAGCAGCGGATCGGCCGTTGCCATCGTTACGGCCAGAAGTGCGACGTGGTGGTGGTAAATTTCGTGAACAAGTCGAACGCGGCGGACCAGCGTGTTTATGAACTGCTGCAGGCGAAGTTCATGGTCTTCGATTCTGTTTTCGGCGCCACCGATGAAGTCCTTGGCCAGGTCGACGACAGCGGCGTCGCCTTCGAACGACGCGTGATGCAGATTATCCAGTCCTGCCGGACGCCCGAGGCGATCGAGGAGGCCTTCGCGAAGCTCGAAGCCGACAACGGCCAGCAGATCGCCAAGGCGAAGCAACAGGCCAAGGTCGACCTCATGCGCAACTTCGACCAATCGGTCATCGACAAGGTACGCATCGATGCCGAGCGCTCACTGGACGTGGTTGCCCGCAAGCTCTGGTCGCTGACCCGTTTCGTGCTCAAGGACGTCGCCGACTTCGACGACGAGCACCACCGTTTCAACCTTCGGCAGAAAGTCGTGTCATTGGACGAGGCTCCGCTGGGCGCCTATGAACTGAGCAAGGACACCAATGCAATGGTCCATGTCTATCGCGTCGGGCACCCGCTCGCCCTGGAAGTCATCCAGCGAGGCTTGTCCGTTCAGGTGCCTACGGCTTCACTGGCCTTTGACCTCTCCGGCCATGGCGTGATGGTCGCCAGCCTCTCGCCATACCGAGGTCGTGGCGGCTGGCTCCGTCTCAGTAAGTTGTCCTATGACTACCAAGGGAGCGCCGGGGAAGACCACCTTTTGGTGTCGGCGTGCCTAGACGACGGCGCGGCTTTGCCGGAAGCATCAGCCCGGGCTCTCTTCGACCTGAAGGCGTCCGTCGCCGGGGCGGCGGGCGTGCTGCCTGCTGGCGCCCTCGACGGGCTTAACATGGCCGAGGAAGTGGCGTCGACCAAGCTGCGCAAGGGCCTCGACGAGCGAAACCAGAAGTTCATGCGTGAAGAGATCGCCAAGGTGGAAGCTTGGACGGCGGACCAAAAGGCCAAGTTCTCTATCCATTACGTCGAGTTGGAGAAGAAATTCATCGAGCTCGGTCGCCAGATCGCGCGATGCACGAATTTCAAGGAGGAGTTGGCGCTGGAGGAGGAGAAGGCCAAGATTCGTGCCAGGATGACCAAGGAAGAGGACGCGAACCGGCAGCAGGTGTTGCTGTTGGAAGAAAAGTCCGCCGATATCTTGAAGGCCAGCAAGCGTCGTCTCAGCCCGAACGAGACCCTTGCGCCGGTGTTCCTGGTCCGCTGGGAACTGCGTTAGTCGTCGTCCCCTTCCAGGAACTGCCCCAGCCCTTCGTTGTCCCCATCCCAGTTCAGGAACTGGACGAAGGCAAACGCGAGCCGCCCGGGTTTTTTTAATTCGTTACTCTCGATATGCTTTCCGATCACGAACAGTAGCTTGCGCGATTCGGCATCGATGGCCGGGGAACAGGTGACTTCGTCAAAGCGCAGCTTCTCAATTGCTTCCTCAATGGCCAGCCTGTCCGCCAACTTCAAAGGCGAAGTGCGTTTGTGGTTAACCGCCCGGCGCAAAAGAAACTTCCAGCTTTGCATTGTTTGTGCGCTGCCGAACGCTTGTTGGATCCCCGAAAAGAAAATCCTGAAGCCCAGGGAGTTGAGTTTGTTAAACACCAACTCTCCAGGCGACGCAAAAGCACGTTGGTAGCGGCGATACTTCAGCATGAAGAACACCGACTCGAGGGCATTGTAGGTGATCTGAGGCCGTCCGCCGTCGACGGCATATTGCAACATATCTTTGGATTTCTGGAGGAGCTTTTCGGCCAAACCAACGTCGATACATTTCAATGCAAACTCATTATATTTGATCAGATTCCTTAAGGCTTTCAGCCAATTATTGGGTGCGGACGAATCGGAAACCTTCCTTACGAAGGCTACGTAGAAATCAGTAAACTGCGGGTCTTTCTGGAGGCATAGTCCCGCGATATGCAGACTCATCTCCTCGACCGCGTTGTAGGGCGATTTGATGTCCTCGATTGCGTCGTTTACGAAGCCCTGGGGACAGCCCAGGTACCACCACCCCGCGGTTTTCTTGATCCAGTTGATGGCTTTGCGTTCATGCGGATTGCGCCTCATCCATTCATGCATGGCCCGCCCGATGCTGAGGAGCAGGGATACTCCTTCCCCTGGCATGACGTCAGGCACATGGGTGTCCCTTCCCATCGGCGTATACAAAGTGAATTCATCAACCGGAACTGCTTTTCTGAAGCCCGCGTTATAGTTTGCGCAGGTCAGTGCCTTGTTTAGCCGCTTTGCGGCATTCTTGCAGGCGAAGACGATGGGGTTTCCTGAAGCATTTTCCTCAAGGCGCCTCAATAGGTGCGTCAAGTCGCCCACAGCGTAGTTCCAAAGTTCCGGTGCAGGCTTAAGCGTCACCGCTTTCTCGATATAACCTTTGGGGGGTGGCTTGGGTGGTCCGCTGGGTCGCATGCTTTGCCAGTCCAGCACGCTGTCGAATAGCCCGGGCTCGCGTGAGCTGACCCTGACAACCGCAAATCCCTGACCGGGCCTCGCCCTGACGCTGACGGTGAGCGACACATCATCTTTATTAATCTTACCGGGTGCCGTGGAGATTTCCCGGTAGGTACAGTCGTCGCCGGGCAACCCCGATGGACGTTTCATTGTCATCAAGACAAGGTCGCTGCCGGCCTTTAGCTTCAGTCCGGTGATCGGTTCAGGATTGATGTACTCCTTGCCGGCATCGACCAACTTTCCGGGCAAGACTTCCTTCCAATCGTTGATCAAGTTGTCCGATTCATCCAGCCGCACATAATGGAGCTCAAGCGACTCCATCTGTTCCAGCCAGGTCGGCCAATCGTTCGCCGTGCCGGCGGCCGCCCAGGCCGCCCCCGCCGCGACCATTTCTTCGTCGACTTCAATGCGGTCGAGTTCGAGCCGGGCTTGGATAAGGTCGCCCAAGCGGACGCCATCAAAACGGGCTTTGGCGAGTGCGCCAATGACGATCAGGCCGAGGTTCCTCTTGTAGGGACTCTCGCAGGCGATCGACTCCGTGGCCTGGGTGATTTCTTCCAGGGACTTGTTGAGGGAGCTCTCTCCGATGAGGGGGGCCTGCCAAGGGTAGTCCGCTTCTTGCAGCCTGAGAAATGTCTCGGTGCTGGCCGACGAAATCTTGGCCTTTCCAGCCAAGGCTTCGGCGGCCCATCCTTCGGCTAGGGTCAGTGATAGTGGGGTCCGTAGCGCTTTTCGCAGGATGCCCCATCCGGCTGGAGCCAGTTTGTTGAGCCGTCGGCGGGCGTCGCTGACCGGCACGTTCCAGTCGTCGCCTTTCGGCCCTTCGCGAACATCCACGGGTACTTGTGCGACGGACCACGCGCCTAAACTCGTATCCACCACGGTAATGTGACCTTTGGGGAGGTTTGATTCGCTGGCCCGGCAATACCCGATCACCGCCGCGATGGAGCGGGGCACCAGTACCAGTTTGGAACTGCGGACTGCGGAGAGGATGGCCTGCTGACCTCCCACCCCCAGTGAGTCGGGAACGACGAGCGCGATTTGTTGATTGGGCTTAGCGAAGTCATCGACTTGCTGGGCGATCAGCTTGGCCGCCCCGATGGACACCTCGCTTGATCCGTCCGGCCGCCATGCGACGGTCTGTTCGGGTAGTTTGCCCCACTCTTTTTCTCCGGCGCAAAGCATCTCAAAGAGGGCGCAAAGCGGGACTCGCCCAGATCCGTTGGCGGGGTTGCCAAGGGGCGGGACCTGGGCCTCAGGCGGCCAGGCCAAAGCCCTCCCCCGACGATGAGTATCGGCCTTTTCCCCGGTGAGCGGTTTTTCGCCCCTTTGCAGGGGGAGCAGGGCGGTAGGTAATCCGGCTTGGATGCATTTGGGTGGCGCGATCGGTTTCCCCGGCACGATCAGGGCTGACCAAGGCTTGGCTCCAAGGAAATCTAACCCTAGTCCGGCTTCACTCATCGGAAAAGGGTCTCCGCCGAAAGTTTGAGGGCCCCATGGAGTTCCTCGACTACTTGGGCGAACTCGGCTCCTTCAAGGATGCCAGCGTTCATCGGTAGTCTTACCCCGTGAATATTCACCCCGGAAGACCGGTCGCTGGAGGTTGTGGCGGTTTTGGCCAGGGCGTGCGCTGTCACCAGCAAGCCACCGATATGCTTCACCGGGATGGTTGGTTGGCCTGCATATTTCGACAGGGCTTGGCCAGCCCTCGGCAACGCGGCCTGCCAGCCGGCGGTACCATCGGTCCAGAGCGTCGCCCAGATCGGGAGGACGGCCGCTTTATCAGGCCACCAGAGTGCCAAGTCGCACCCGGTTACACCAATCGTCCCTAAGGGGCTCTGGTCGTCTTCGAGTAATGTCTTGAGCGAGACAGGGCTGGCCGACTCCAGGTCGTGGCTATCGACAAGGTAGGCCTGCCCCCAAGGAGTCCGGAAAGGTCCTGCCGAGGACTGCGCTCCAAGCCATCTTCCTCGGTCGGCTTCTTTACGATAGAACGGGGTACTCAAGGTGGCGCCTGGCCACAGTCGGAGAAGGCAGCAATTGATCAACTGGCCGACGGTCTCGCACCAGAGGGGCCGGCGCCAGGTCCAGGCGTCGTCCTTGATCTTTTGGTAACGGAGCAGCTCCCGGTAAGCCCTGTAGGCCAACTTATAGCGGGGCTCCATGGTCAGGGGATAGTTGGCTGTTGCCGGGTGCGACAAACCCGCATGGCGGATGTCCCGGAGGTTATCGGAAGCGAGCAAGGATTGATTCTCCTTGGCCAATTGGGAAACGGCGCGTGCCCGCGTACCGGCGAGGGCGGTTTTTGTCTGCCTTCGTCGCCAGGACTCCGCCCGCTTTTGGAGCGCGGCCATGGTCCAGGTCGCGACCTTATTCTCGAGCGTCTCGTAGGAGGGGCGTCGCTGCACGGCCAAGAGGAGCTGCCTCGGGCCGGCTTTCTGGGCAGGGGAGTTTCCGGGCAGCTTGGCGTAGTAACGGATGCAGGCCGGATCCAGTTCTTGGACGCGCCCGACGGGGGTGGGTTCGCGAACGCGGACAAGGATGCGCCTAGGCGCCTCGCCGATGGCGTGCAGGGCACGGAGCAGATGCCGGTCCTGGGCCATCTTGATGATCAGTTCCATCCGCGGTTCCGAAGTCTTCGGGTCGATCCAGACGCTTTGCGCCATGGACCAAGTCCGTCGGATCATCGAGCGGAGGTCGGAGTCATCTTCCGCGGCCTCGGTGTGGCCTAGTTCCTGGAACGAATGGACCATCCAATTGATCAAGGCATCAAGATGGAGAGCATCGGGGAGGGGGTGTTCGGTATCGTCCGGGGGGCGATGCAAAACACCACTCTGTAATAGGCTCCGGGGTTCCCCTGCTTCGATCGCCCAGCGGAGCTCCAGGTTGTGGCGTTCCTCGCGCGTGGCATTACTGCAAGGGATATGCCAGGCTTGGAAATCCTTACCTAACCAGCGAAAGGGAAGGCCCGCCTTGGGCGCTAAGCCTGCCCCGTCGAGCCAGCGCGGCGGCTTGGAGTCAAGCGGGGTGAGGGAGCGAGGGGAACCGGCTCCGTCCACGGAGAGGTTTCCGGCGGGCAGGAATCCGCCAGGCAGCAAAAACCCCCAGGGGTCGGCAGTGAAGATCGCGCCAACTGGGTTCATCCCTTGGAACGATCGAGGCCGCGCCAGAGGAAGGTTCCCGAGTGATGTTCGGCCGCCGCCTCAAAGGCCTTCATCAGGGCGGCGTCTTCCGCCTGCTTGATGACTTTCTTGATGGCTTCCAAGGCTTCCTGGTTTCCTTCCAGTTCTAGGCCCCGCAACTTGGGCATGATCCGCTGTTCGATCTGGTCGGCCATCGCCAGTTGGACGCGGTTCCCCTCGCGCGGGTAGTTGCCCGCGTAGGCGAGAATCGCCTGATGGACGCGATGCGCGAACGGCTTGCCGAGTTGCTCCATCGCGTCGTTGAGTTCGCCGATCCATGCGTTGATCTTCTTCTCGTCCGCGGTGCCCAGGTCGGGTTCGCACCAATGCCGCCAGGTGTCGTAGGCGAGCCCGTTTTTCTCGGGTGCCAACGGCGTCTGGGTCGCGGCGGAGGCCATCTTGGCCGGGCGGCCGAAGCGGAGCACGCAGGCGCGGTCAAGGACCTTGTCCGAAAGGCTCTGTGTCGACTCATCCTCGTTCATCGTCCCCGTGAAGAGCAGATTGCGTCCCGGGTAGAGACGGATGTTGTGCTCGCCTTCGCGGAGGCTGCCGGTGTCGAGGGCGATCTCCACCGGGTCGCGGCTGCGAGGGTCGTCTTCCGCATTCAGGATGGAACGCCGGGTCTCGAGTTTGCTGAGGAATTCAGAGAAGTAGTATTCGACGCGGGCGAGATTCATCTCGTCGAGGAGTACGAGCAACATCCGGTCATCGCGTTGATGGGCCCAGTCGGTGGGTAGTTTCCAGGCGTGCCGGTTGTAGCGTTCGAACTGCACCATCGCACGCGCGAGCTCCGTCGCCTTGTAGCGGCCTTCCAAGTGATTGAAGAAGCCAAAGAGGTCCTGCGGGCTGTCCCAGCGGGGTTGGACGGCCAGCGAAACCATATGGATACCCATGGCCTCGGAATAGCGCTTGGGTAGGAGGGATTTGCCGGTGCCGGAAATGCCCGCCAGCACGACCAAGGGGGACATGTCGGCGGTCTTGAGCGCGGCATGGAAGGCGTGCAACACGCGCTTAGGGTACTGCAGGCCGTGCGACTCCAGATAGGTGGCGGTGGCTTGGAGGGCAGCCTGTTCCGCGTCCTTGGCCTTGGTCTTGAGGATGGCGCGAGTGGGCAGCGCCGGGAAGGGGAGCGGCTCCCAGAGGTCACGGTAGCGATCTTCGCCGGAAGCCTGGGGGTGGACGCGTTTAAGGTCGGCTTCGATCTTCTCCAGCAGCTTGATGATCGATGCCTTCCACAGGGCGAGGTCTTCGATCTCTTTCTGCAGGCGGAGAATCTTTTTCTCCAGGTCAAGCTTAGTGCCTTCGGTTTCGGCGAGGGCACGCTTGGCATCGTCGAGAGACTTGAGCGTCGCCTCGAGTGAGGATTTGGCCTTTTCGGCGATCTTCTCCGTGGCCTCGTGGATGGCCTTCAGGCGATCAACGTCGATGGTGCGGAGGTTGATTTCGTTGAGCACGCTGTTGAGGTGTAGCGTGCGGTCAGCGATGTCTTGCTGGAGCTTTGCGAAGCGGGAGTTAAGGTCATCCACGCTGGCGGTAAGTTCGGCCTTCTGGGTGGCGAGGCTGACGACTTTGGCCTGCTCCGCAGCCGCGTCCTTGCCGGCCCGGGCGAGTTCGGCCATGATGGCTTCGAGTTTAGCGGTCTGAGTGATGACTTCAGCGCGCAGACCTTCCTGTGCCTTGCGGTCGGCCTCGATGCGCACCAATTCCGCCTTTTGATCGTTCATCCACTTGCGGGTTTCCTCGGCCTGGGTGAGGATGATCTGGGCCCGCCCGATGGTTTCGTTGGCTTCGCGAAGCTGGCTGCGTCGGAGGGCGAGCTCGGTCTCGAGCGCCTCGAACTCGCAAGCCGCCGGAAGCCGGCGTTCCTTACGCTTGAAGTTGAAGTATTGCGTCGTGGCGAGGGCGGAGAGGGCCGTGGCGGTTCCCCACATCCCGGCTTGGACGAAGAAAGAGTCGTTCATGTTATTTCTTGATAAGGGCGGCGCGGAGGGCGGCCACTTCGGCCTCGAGCTCCGCTTTCTGGGTTTGGAGAATTCGCAATTGGCCTTGGGCCGACCCCAGGTTCTTGGAGACGCGATCCAGTTCTTTGAGGGAAGCATCCTTCTGGCCGGCTAGTTGGGCGATTTCCGCGTTCAGCGTCGTGCGGTCGCCCAGCAGCTTCATGAGTTCGGCCCGCGCCTCCTCGAGCAGCCGAAGATCGAACTTCTTCTTCTCGAGGCTCGCGACCTCGGCGGCAGCGGCCTCCTTCGCCTTGGCCTGCAGCTTGAGTTCGTCGCGCAGGGCGGCAAGCTCAGGGCTCTTGAGGGCGAGTTCGGCCTTCACCGCTTCCAGCTGGGCTCGCGCCTTGCCTAGTTCATCGATGCTGTTCTGCGTCTTCTGGAGATCTGCCAACGCTTTGGTCAGCTTGGCTTGGGTGAGCGTCAGCTCCTCCGCGGCGGCCGAGGCCTTGGCGATGCGCTGGTCGGCGGCCTTTTCGGCCTCCCCAAATTTGGCGCGGCTCTCGATGAGACCAGCGATGGCTTTCCGGTTATCGGCGAGCCGGGCGTTAAGCGAGGCTTCTTCCGCCCGAAGCCCTTCGAGGCTGAGATTCGCGGCCTCTGCCTTCGCCAGGATTGCCTTGGCTTCGGTCAGTTTCGCCTGCGTGGACGTAACTTCTTTCCGGACGGCGTCGAGCTCCTCCTTCAGGGCTTTGAGGGAGGCGATCTCGGCGCGCAAGCTGGCCGCCTCCTGCAGGAGCACGGATTTGTCGACGAGTTCCTTCTTCTTCGAGTCGTAGTCCTTGAGCTCGACGGTCATGTAGAGGATGACCGCCAAGTTGGCGAGGAGGATGAGCGGGAAGGGGATGGCGACGAGCTTGTCCCAGAGGCTCGACTTGGCAGGTTCGGGGGTGGCCATGGCTTGGGCGACAGACTCCCCTGTTCCCCGATAAATGCGACCCTTTTATGGTTATAGGTTCTACTAACTAAGCACATGAACCTTTCGCCGGTTCGCCGGTGGTGGCGGGCGGCTTAAGCCACCCCCGGGGCCGTGTTCGTATTATAGTTATGGTCGGCCGGGCCTTGTCGCTTGAGTGCCGGTGGTCCGCTGGTCAGGCTGTTTGCATGAAGTTTGAGCTATGGGTGCTGACGGCGGCGATGGGGTGCGCGGTGATCGCTGGTTTTTACGGACAGCCACAACCTTCTTACTGGTACGCGCCCCATGTTGGGATGACGCCCGAGCAGATCATCGCGGATATCCAACGCCGCCCCATCGATGCTCGCACAGATGTCGGTCGTGCCGATTGGACAAATCTGATTTCGGATTATGCAACCGCCATGGGTGAGGCGCTGGTGCTCGAGCAGGTCAACGCCCATCCCGCTCGAGCTGGATTGGTTCGGCGCCTCATGGACCGGCTCGACGGGTTTTGCTATGACTTTCTCGATGCCGAACACGGCC
>JACCDP010931910.1_pt1 | contig 28736 bp, 24 predicted proteins | sample 7445841 | NCBI WGS metagenome assembly JACCDP01 (sample SAMN15323441, study PRJNA562643) | freshwater metagenome | isolation source: river surface water | place: USA:Blue River Watershed | collected 2017-08-17 | reverse complement strand
GGCTCTTCGGCCGAGACGCCGAGGACGCGGGCCGCATCCTTGTACGCCTGGACGGCGTCAACGCCTTCGCGCTGCACGAGGCTGTTGAGGCGGCGAATGGCGAGGGGCTGGTTGTTCGTCACCACGTCGCGATAGACGGGAGGCAGGTCCGCGAGGTGGAGCTGCGCTGGTGCTGCGGCGGGGCCAAACTCCCAGTTGATCTTCCACTCGTCCTTGCGCGCCGTACCCACGGCACCCGCGCGGGAGCCTGTGCCCTTGCTCGGTGTCACCAGACTGGTAGCCCGAAGGCCCTCGGACTCCAGCGCCTTGTAGACCTCCCCCGGCTCGCTGAGCAGCGCGGTGGTCACGAGGCGGGCCTTGTTCGGGTCTCCGGTGCGGTTGAACGTCTGAAGGTTGTCCATCGCCCAGAGCGTGATCGCGCTGGAGCCGCCCTTAAGCTTGCCGTCAGACGCGACACGAGAGAGTTCCACGACGCCGGCGGCGTCGCCGAATGGCGCGCTCGGTGTATTGAGCAGACCCACGACGCGAAGCGCCGGTCCCTCACCCGCCGCGCCTGCGGCGGAAACCCCGACAGCCGTCAAGAACCCCGACGCGCGCGGCTCCGGGAGCTTGCTGTGAACCTTGCGGACGAAGTCAAACGCCGCATCCTTGTCGACCGGAGTGATGCGGTCCTGGAGTTGCCGTGCTGTGTAGCGCACATCGGCGAGGTTCTCTTCCGCCGCTCCTCCTGCCGCGCGGAGCGCGCCCGTCACGTCCTCGAAGTCACCGACCTCGCCGGAGATTTCGACGATGCGCTCGGCGAGGTTCTCGAGGATCTCTGGCGTGAGCTGCTCGGGCTTGGTGCCCTTCGGGAACCCGCCGAGCTCAAGCGCCTCTGCCGGGGTCAGGCCGATCTGCTGGTGAATCGGCGTGTAGTTGATGAGGTCGTACTCGGTGACGCCGCCATCGACATCGAGCGCGTCAAGCAGCTCAGCGCGTCGCGCGGGCGGCGCCGCGAGGATCTCCTCTGGATCGAGCCCGACGATTCGATTCGTGGCCTGGCGAGTCTCGAGGCTGCGCGCAAAGTCCTCGTCTTCGAAGACCGACTCAACACGGCGCGCCACGGCGCGCAGCGCGTCGCTGGGGCGCTCGGGGACGAGCACCTTGCTGAAGTAGTCGTACCAACCTTCCTCGGGCCTCACGAGCTGGAACACCGGCTCGACAGCCGCCGTCTCTTCGACGACGCGCGCCGCAGTCGGCGCCTCGGGCTTGATCGTCTTGCGGAGCTCGGTGATCTCGTTCCACACGCGACGGCGCTCGGCCTTCGCGATGTTCACGAGCCCCGGCACCGTGTCGTTGATGACGAAGCCTGGGTAGTAGCGCTCGGCATCTGCGAATGACCTCACACGCGCGTCGCGCGCCACCGTCGCCAGATCCTCAGCGGTCGGGGCCTGCTGGGTCTCGGGGTAGAGGTAGTCGTCGAACGTGCTCTTGTTCTGCACGTTGAGGTCGTCGAGCATGCGCTCGAGCTTGACCATCATCTGGTCGGGCGCGACCGCCAGCATGGTGCCGTCGACCGTCGAAGAACCGACGCGCGCGTGCGACTGAAGCATGCGCTCCGGCCCGCTGACGCGGCCCATGTGAATCGGCTTGCCGTGGGCGCGCACCTCGTCGAACAGCGCGTTCCACTTCACGCGAGCCTCGCCCTGTAGGTCGCCGACCTTCCACGCGTCGCTGCCGCCGATGAAGAGGACGTCGAAGTCGTCCCACGGAATCTGGTCGACCATGTCCTCGAGACCGTTCTGCGCCACGAACGCTACGGGCAGCCCGCGCGCCCGGATCTTCGGTCCCCAGAACTTGAACATCTCGAGCGTGCCGGCAGCGTCGCCGCGGGGCGCGCCATCGACCCAGTCGAGCTTGTCGGGGGCGACGACGAAGAGCAGCTTGTCCTTCGTCTCAGTGGGCAGCGCGTCGAGCTGACCGAGCAGCTTCGTGAACTTCTCAGGGCTGAAGCCCTTCCCCTGCATGGCGAACACGCCGTTGTCGACGGCAAAGAAGGGGTAGGCGTCCACGTTCTTGAGGATGCCGGAGGAGTGAGGCGTCACGAGCACGCCGAGGTCGCTCCGCTCCGCGGCCTTGGCGCGCACCGCAGCGCTGTCCTTGCCGGACAGGTACGCCGTCCACGGCACCTCGTAGTTGTTGCCCTGGTTCGGCATGACACCGTAGCCCTTGGGCACAGGCGTCGTCACGAGCGACTTGACCGGCTCCGTGACCTCGGCCTCCTCGATGGAGCCCGCCACCTTGAGCGTCGGCTCGAGAATCTCCTCTGTCGCCTCGACTCCTGCCGCCTCGGAGAGACGGCGCTCGGCTTCCGCCGCATCTTCGGGGCGCCCCGCGAGACGCGCGAGCTCAGCGCGCCGACGACGGAACGGGATCTCTGCGGTTACGTCAGAGACCGTCGGTTCAAACACCGTGGGCTCCTCCGCAGCGGCGCGCTCTTGCGCCGTGAGCGCCCGGCGCCGCAGCTCTTGCTCGGCACGGACCAGCTCGGCCCGCGTGCGCCGGAACGGGATCTCCTGGGTCGCCTCACCGACACGCTGCGTCACCTCACGGGTGACCTCGCCGGTGGGCTCACCACCGGCGCGGCGTGTGGCCTCGATGTCCGACTCGAAGAGCGGCGGGAACGCGGTGGCGGCGCGCTCGCCGCGGCGGATGGGCGCAGCCTCGGTGATCTCGCCGAGGTTCTCGAAGAGCGGAAGGCGGATCTCCTCGGACGGAATGGTCTCCGTGACGTCGAGGTCGAGGGTCTCCGGGATCTGGCGCCGCACCGGCATGCGGGCGCGCCCAGCCGTGACCGACACTCCACGGGTCGGAAGCTGCGCACGACCAGGAGTACCGCCGATGACCGGCGCACCACCAGCCACTGGAGCGCCACCAGCCGCAGGAGCGCCGCCAACCGGCGCAGGACCCGGCGCGCCACCGACAGGCGCCGGTGCAGGACCACCACCGGCGGCCATCGCCTTGTAGCGCTGGATGTCCTTCTTCGTCGCTGCGCGGATCTCGGGGAAGAGCTCCTCGTAGATGTAGAAGGGGTCGCGGCCCTCCTTCTTCGCTCGTGAGATGATCATCTTGTCGATGAGCACAGCCTCGGCGTAGACGTCACCGAACGGCGCGTCCGGGATCAGGTTCCGCACGCGCGTCAGGAACAGCACGCCGCCCGGCGTGAGCCGGATGGGCTCGCCCTTCGGCCCCTTCAGCGCGACGTCGTCGAAGAGGTCCAGCGGCTGGACACGGATCTTGGCCTGGTCGGCGACTTCCTTGTGCAGGAGCGTGGCCGCGATGCCGCGGGACTCGTTGTTGCGCGCGATGGCCGTGAGCGCTCGGTCGAAGGCCGAGATGTCCGCCGCGTTGAGGTCCGCGATGTTGAGGCCCACCATCGACTTGGCACGGCTCTCGAGGCTCTTGCCGACACCGACGTAGATCTCCTTGCGGAGCGCCTTGAGCTTGGGCGAGCTGAACGTCGGGTGCGCGTTGAGTGCCGCACGCACGTCGTTCTTCCACTGGCCCATGTTGCCCGCGAGCGCGGACGGGTGGCTGGCGTCCACGAGAGTGACGAGGTCGTCCATCTCGGTCGGCGTGATCACCTTCGCGTCGAGGTAGGGCTGGAGCTTGGAGCGGACCAGTCCCTTGGAGTAGCGCGAGAAGTGATCGTTGATCGTGCGCGGAGCCGTGGCGACGTAGTTGGCCTTCGCCGACGCCACGCGAGCCTCGAGCGCGTCCGTGTTGAACAGCTCGTCGAACGAGGCGTAGGGCTCGTTCTTGGAGGGCAGCTCAGCCGCCGTCACCTTCTTGCGCATCGACGGATGAAGATGCACGCGCTCGGCGGCGAGAGCCTTCGCCGCGTCGTCATCGAGCGACGCGAGCAGGGCCGAGATGTTCTCGTTGAAGATCTCCTCGTCCACCGGGTCGACGAGCTGGAACCGCTTGGCCGCCGCAGCGTCGTAGCGGTCCAGCATGTCGGCGACTTCAGGCGTGTAGTCGCGGAGCGCGATCTCGGCCTTCTTGGCGCGGTCGATGTCCTTGGCCTTGCGAGCCTGGGCCACATCCTCGAGCAGCTCCATGACGCGGGGCGCGATCTTGCGGACGTCGTAGATGCGCTTGACCGCCTTGCCTGCCTTCGCCGCCATGCCGGGGCCGACGAGCAGGTCGGGCATCGCGACAGCGCCGATGAAGCCCGCCGCCATCGCCGGGTAGCGGATGTAGGGGGCCTCGTCCTGCGTGTGCTCCAGCGCGAGCTCGAAGAAGTTGGCGCCGGTCTGGATGCCCTCGGCCGCAGTGCGACCCTCGAGCTTGCCGACGATGGCTTCCTGCGGAATGTCGATGGCGCGGAACAGCACGCCGAGCGGGCTCTCCTGCCGGTAGATCGCCTGCCCCTTGTTGTTGAGGCCGACCAGCTCGATGTTCGGGCCGATGGACGCGAAGAACCCCGGAGCCTCGACGCCCTCGGTCACCTCGACGTCCTGCATCGTGATGGCGGGCGTCCACATGCCGATGGTCTTGTACGCCAACACCTCGTTGATCGCGCGACGACGCAGCTTCTGCCGCTTGTCGAAGGAGTCGGGGTCGCTCGCGCTGACCCCCGCACGCTGCATGAGGTCCTTGGTGCGCTCCTCGATGTACTTCTGGGTGTTGCCCGTCGCGAGCTTGCGGCCGTAGAGGTCGTAGAAGCCGCTCGCCGTGGGGTCCTTCTGGAGCGCCGCGATGAGGGTCTCGCTGACGAGGTGTCCGTATTCGCCGGGCTTCGACACCTCGGGGAGCGCCTCGCGCGTACCCATCGCGACGTAGCCGCCGAAGATGTCGTTGTCGGCGCCCGACTTCTTCAGCCGGATGCCCTCGGACGCCTCGCCGCGCTGCGCCTTCTCGAAGTCGTCGACCGTCTTGGCGAACGACGTCTCGCGCTCCGCCACAGGCAGGAAGCCGAGAACGCCGCGCTCGCGGTTGGCCCGCGCCACCTCGTCGAAGGTGCGGCCCTTGAGCTTCGCCGTGTTGATGCTCTCGAGGTCGACACCCTGCGCCCGAGCGATGGCGTCGAGCTGCGCCTCGGTCATCTGAAGAGACTCAGCGGCGCGACGCTTCGCCGGGCCGAGAACCGAGGTGCCGACGGCGTCGTAGTACTTCTTCCAGTCCACCTCACGCAGCATGTCGGGCGGGAGAACCACGGGCGGCGGAGCGGCGGCGTCGAGAGCGGACGCGGCAGCCTCAGCGGCGGCGCGCTGCGGGGTCTTCAGACTTTCTTTCGCGATCTTCTGGACTTCCGCGCTCGGAGCGGTTACCGAAGGAGTGCGGGAGACCGCAGTCTTCTTGGGTCGGGTAGCCTTGGCCGGGGTGGGCGCCTCGATCTCGAACGCCGAAGGCGGGGGCGTCAGGTACGACGGAACGCCGGCACGGGCCGCGGGCGCGGTCTCCACCTCGGGGACCGTCGGAGCAGGCTCGGCCTGGGCCGCTGCGCTGCGCTTCGCCGCCATCTGTGCCTTGAGCTCTTCGTAGGTGCGCGCCATCGTCACTCCGTTCTGGCGCTCATAACACAGACGCACGAACGCCGCCCACATCGTAGCATGTTGCCACGGTGGATGCGGCGTGCGCGGCGATGTTTAGCGTTCGAGTTCGCTCAGCTCTTCCGGCCTCCAGCCATACTCCGCCAGGCTCGCGCGCAGGTCAGCGACCCGCTGGAGCTTGGCCCGTGCGTCCGCCGCCAGCGGCCCCAAGTCGGCGCGGCTGGCGTAGGGATCCTGCTTCTGGCGCTCGACCGCCGCGAGGGCGCGGTCGTAGTCGCGCGCCGCCTCGGTGTAGCGATCTGCGATGTTCTTCGCGGCGCGCGCACCCACCACCGGGGTCTCCAGCTCTTCGCGTGTCGGCGAGATGACGTTCTGGGCGTACATCTTGGTGGGACCCTTGGCCCCACCCTTGCCGACACCCTGGACCGGAAAGTCGGCGCTGTAGTACTCCGCTCCGGGCCGGGGGAACGGAGAGAACCGCATCTCAGAGCCCGGTGCCGAGTAGTAGTGCTTCTCCTTCTTGCCGACCTGGTGGCTCTTCCGCAGCTCCCCGACGCGCTCCAGCCGCGCGATGAACGGGTCGAGGTCCGCCAACTCCTGCTCGCGGCGAAGCGACGCTCCCTTCTCCGTGCCGTAGGCGCGTTCGGCCATCATCCGCAGGCGTTCTTCACGGCCCGCGGATCCCCAGACCGACGCACGCGCCTCGGCGCGCTCGGCGCTCGGTGGCGTGCGGCGAGCCTGCGCAGGAGCTGCGGGTCGGGCCGCCGGAGCTGCGGCAGGCGCGGGAGCGGGAGCGGGGGCGAGAGCGGCGGCGCGCGCTACTCTCGGTGCGGTGGTTGCCGCCTTGGCGGCCACGGCGCCTGCGGTGACTACGTCGTCGAACCTGGGCATCAGCGCGCTCCGTTGGTCGGTGTGGTGGGCATGGTCGCGGCGGTGGCGCCGGGCTTGCGCCCGAACGCGGCGGCCATCGTCCCCAAGAACTTGCCGAGCTTCTCCTTGCGGGCGGTGCGGCGATCCTCGGCTTCCTGCTTGGACTCGGCGCTAGCGACGAGCTCGGTCTCCGTCGGTTCGGCGAACGGGTCCGCCGGCTTCGGTCCACGCTCATAGAGCAGCTCGGACTCTACGCGCCGCGGCGCCTCGCGGCGCAAGGTGTCGAGCTGAGTAGACATCTCGCGCAGGAGCCCCTCTGCCGCCGCCGGAGCCGCCTTGCGCTCCTCGATTTCGGTCCTGCGTGCGTCCAGCGCCTTCTGAAGCTGCGCTCGGCGAGACGGGGTGGGCGCCGCAGGGGCAGGGCCGCGTGCGGCAAACTCGACGCCGCCTGCCGGCTTGCGCCCAGGTCCTTCTCCGCTACCCTGCACGTTCTGCACGCGGAGCGTGGCGCCACCTTCACCCTTGGTGCCAGCGGCCGCGCGGCCCATGTAGAACACAGCCGGGGGCGGCTCCTCGCCGGGCTTCGGCAGCTCGCCGCCGGTCACCGGTGCCGGCGCCCCCTCGAGCGTGATCTTCGTACTCGGGAAGAGGTCGTCTTCCTTCCCGATGGGCGCAGCCTCGGGTAGGTCCTCGCGGCCCTTCGAGACGAGCGCCGGGGGCGCCTCGCCCTCGGGCTTCTCGCGACGACGGACAAGCCCGGCCACCGCCTCACCGACGCGCTGGCCCAGCGTGGGTCGACGGACGCCGTAGTCGATGCGGGTGACCTGACCCTCTGCCGTGATCTCGGGGGTGGGACGACCGATGGGCTTGGCCGTCGCCATCGAGGTCTCCAGTCGGCGTCCCGCCTCCGCGTCGACCGGCTCCACATCTTCGTTGAACAGCGCCTGGAACTTGTCCGTGTCCGCGCGCACCGGGGTGGTGTCCAGCACGGCACCCGCGGCGGGCGAGATCATCTGCGCGCCTTCCGGGGTGACCTTGTAGACCGCGCCGTTGCCGGTGCGGACGTACTCGGCTTCCTCGGCAGGCACCGCCGGCTTGGGGGCAAGCGCGGGCGGAACGGCTGCGCCTCCCACTTCCGTGAACCCCGCACCACCGAAGAGATCGTCGGGCGGCGCCGCGGCGGGAGCGGCCACGGGTGCCGCCATAGGCCGAGGCGTCATCTCACCGGAGCGGTCCAGCGCCTCCTGCCGCGCCTGGCTCCCACCCGCGGCGACGCGGAGCGCCGACGGCGCCTCGCTCGACACCGGGGCCTCGGGGCGCTCACCTGGACGCGCGGCCAGAACCTGCGCGCGGGTAAGCTGGCCTTCGGTGCCCGCGGCGGCGATCTCGCGCGCCGCACGCCGCGCCAAACGCTCGCTGCCGCGAACCGGCTCTGCATCGGCGACGATCACCTCGTACTTCGCGTCCTTTCCGAACGTGTACTGCCCGTCGTTGATGCTGAACGCTCCCTCGCCCATCTCGCCGATGGTCTTGGCGTTCCGCTTGTCGCGGTAGCCCTCGAACGTCTGCGCGCCGACGTTGGGGAGCTGCTCCGCGGTCACGACCTTGTACGGCGAGGACTTCTCGATGGCGGCGATGTCTTCCTGCGCGGCGAACCCGATGTCCTTCGGGTCCGGCGGCGTCCGCAGATCTTCCTCGGTCATGTACCGTGGCTTGTCATCAGCGCCATAGACGACCGCGTCCTTGAAGTCGAGCCCCGCGGGGACGTTCTGTACGGGCTCGAACTGACCGTTCACCAGCGCGAAGACCTGGCCCGACGAGTCCTTGACGTACCGAACGCCTTCCTTGGTCGCCGCCTTGTAGCCCTGCGGCACGAGTCCCGCCTTGCGGCTTTCTCGAATGTACAACTGGCTGGAGATGAGCGACCCCGTCTGCGGGTCGACCGCGTAGCGGCCCCCGCCGAGGTCGTTGGCGTCGAGCAGGCGCTGGCGCTCCGCAGGGTTCGTGATGGTCACGCGCACGCGTTCGTCGGTGCGGCGACGCTCAAACAGCCCACCCTGCCGACCCGTGCGGGCCTGCTCGGCGAAACGGAGCAGGGCGCGCTCGTCCTGGGGGCCGGGAACGTAGCTGACGTTGCCGTCCGCATCGATCTGCGACTGGCCCAGCTCGTAGCCGTTGTCCGCCGCCCAGCGCTGAAACTCAGGGTTGGCCATGACGCGGCCCATGCGAGTGCGCAGCCCCTCGCCACCGGCGCCGAACGCCCGGTTGTAGAGGCGCGTCTCGCGCTCCTGCATCATCTGAAGCCGGCTGTCCTGCGCCGCCAGCTCCTCTTCCTGAGACTTCAGCGTCTCGGGGTCCTGCCCGACGAGGTACTGGAACGCGACGGTAGCCTTGCGAGCCGCGGCCAGCGCCTGAGCGCGGGTTTCCTCGGTGATCGGGATGTTGCCCGCCGCGATGCCCTGCGCCAGGTCTTCCGCGTTCTTGATGTCGGTGTTGGCGGAGCGCACCGCGGCGTCCGCCGACTGCGCGTCGCGGATGAACTTCGCCGTCTTGGCCTGCAACTCATCACTACCGCCGGCGTCCTTCACAGCCTTAGCGGCGGCTGCCGGGTCAACCTTGGATAGGTCCGACTGGTTGAGAACCATCTTGGCCCACTGCGTGGCGAGGCCCGCAGTGTCTGGGTTGCCGGCGTCATAGCGCAGGCCGCGGTCGTCAAGCGTCTTGAAGAGCGCCTCCGCAGAGTCGGAGGCACCCGTGGCCTCGTTCTCCTCGAACGCCGACTGCGCCGGACTGAACGCCTGATCGTAGAACTGAGAGCGCTGCGTCGCGAGCCGCGTCTTGTTCGTCGTCAGGTTGTTCATCCGCTCGACGTAGACCTGAGCGGACACGCGCGCGTTCTTGCCCGCCGTTTCCTCCAGCTTGGACTGGTAGTCGCGGCTGGACTTGATGTAGTCGAGACGCGCGCGGACGTCCGCGATGCGAGACTTCAGCGCGTCCGCGTTGATGTCTCGACGGTAGCGCGTCACATCCTCGGAGAAGTCTTCCCAGACCTTCGCGAGCTCGATGTTCGTCGTCGGCTTGGTGTCGTCTTCGATGCCGTAGGCGTCGAGGATGGCCTGGTAGAGGGGGTTGACGTACTGAGGGGCAGCCATCACTTGCCTCCGGCCTTCGTGAGTTTGGCGAGCGCGTCGTCGTAGGACTTCTGCGCCTCGGCCTGAGCCACAGAGTCTCCACCCTTCTTCGCTTGGTTCAGCTTCTCGAGGGCATCCGCTACCGCGCTGGTCAGCATCTGCATCTTGATCGGCTGGTAGGCTCCGACGCCTTCCTGCACCGCCGAGGCCGCGGCACCGCCGAGGATCGCGCCACTCTTCATGGCTTCCTTTCGGCGGCTCTCCAGACGTCCCATGATGTCGGCGAACTTCGCCTGCGCCTGCTGTTGCGACAGATCCTCGATCCGGGCGCCCTGCTGTGCGAGGTTCTCGCCCTGAGCGCTCGCGAGCTTGGCGAGGGCGTTGGTCTGCGCGCCGCTGCGGCCGAAGCCGGCCCCCGCGGCCTGCCGCCCTATGGCCGACATCATACCCGCCGTCTGCGCCTGGAGGGCGCGCTGGGTCCCAGCCAGCATGGAGCGCTTCTGCGCCTCGGAGTAGCCGAGCTTGCCCTGCCGCAGCGCCTCGGTGTCCTTCTTGAGCTGCTCCTTGGCAGCGCGAGCCGACGGGCTCAGCGCCTCACCGATGTACTGACCGGCGATCCCAAGAGCCGGCGCGAGAGCCTGACCGCCGAGGCCGACCGCGGTGGCTCCAAGTGCTGCGAGAGGGACCATCTTTCACCTCGTCGCCGAGTATATCGCGTTGCGCATCACGGCGCGACGGGCTACTTGAACATGACGAAGCGGACGCTGCGGTTGCCGTAGGTGACCCTGGTGTAGACTCGACACGTCGTTTGAGGGCTGTTCGGGCCGAACAGACCGACCGGCGTGTAGAACGTGGGGCCTTCATCTGTCTCGGACAGAGGGTTCGTCGCGCGCGGAGCAAACAGCCGAATCGTCAGCTCGTGGTAGCCCGCGGCCACGTTCTGCTGGAGCTTCGTGATGTCGAACCAGTTGGCTCCGACGTTCTCATAGTTGAACTCGGACTCCGACGCGGCGTTCTCGAAGTACGAAGTGCAAGGCAGAAACCGCCGGAACGCCGGGTACTCGACGCCGTCGATGTAGAGCTTCATCGCGAGCTCGACCAGACGTGAGTCCTGGGTGTCGCCGTCGTAGGTGATCGCGGGGCGGAAACACGCCGCGAAGAACGACCACTGCCACAGAACAGCGGACGCCGCGAACGGTATGTAGACGCGCTGGCACAGGCCGCCGACGGGAACGTAGGCTTGTCCCGTGTCGCTCTTGAACCCGAAGGCGTTGCTGTAGATGTCCATCGGCATCGTCATGGTCTCGGCCTTCGCCATGACCGCCTCTTCCGACATGACATGCTCGTCGCGCACGACGAACGCCGGGTCGAGGTTGGCGATCTCGAGGTTCCCGTTCGGCTCAGACATGATGCCCTGGCCCGCGGTCGTCGAGAAGACGTTGGCGTTGTGGCCCGCGATGTTGAGCTGACCCGCCGGGTAGGTGGTCGCCGGAGTGATGGTCGCCATCAGGCCCTCATGGTGAGCGCGACGATGCTGCCTCGCCGCACGGTGAACACGGTCGGCACATAGCCTCCGCCGACGACGTCGGGCTGGTTTGTGCCGGCAGCCGAGATGCTGTTCGGGATGAGGCACGCCCCGAAGACGCCGATCTCGATGCTGCCTGTAGCCTTCATCGGTGCCGTGATGGCGATCTCGCCCATGAGCTGCGCCTCGGCAAACTCGAGCGCGTCGGTCTGGTCGAGGTTGTCGTTGATCCAGTTGACGAACGAGTTGACCATGCCCGTCGACTGTCTGACAGACGTCCAGGTCGCGGCTCCGGTGAGCCGCCACATGAGGCGGAAGATCGCGAACCCGCCGATGTAGTTGGCTTGGTCTCCGATGGGCACTCCCCCGCGGACGTACCGGTAGCTGATCTTGCCGCCGTAGATGTCCTTCACAGACACGTTCGCCAGCACGAGGATGCGTCCATCTTGTGTGGTGGTCACGCCCGGCACGGTGACCGATGACACGCCGTCGCTGATGAGCGTCCACCCGATGCTGGGGGCGCCGCCGTATCGCGTGGCGGTGACGGTGTCGCTGTAGAAGCCGGGGTAGATGTTGTTGAACAGCTCGCCCGGCTCAGGCGACGAGAGTACGACCTCGGTCGTGTAGGATCCGAGCAGCGGCGACGGAAGGTGGTAGTGCATCAGCGCGCCGCGGGAGAGGTTGCCCTCTTGGATCGCATTGCTCCGCGTGACGATGCGCTGGACGCGGTCGGTGTAGATCTCCGTCGTCGTGATGAGCTCTTCCTCATCCCACGCCGGCGCGGACACCTCGGAGCCGCCGACGCTGTCGGTCGGGAAGCTCTTCAGGTCTACGACGAAGACCTGGCGGCTGAAGATGTAGACCTGATTCGTCCCGCTGTACTCGGGGATCGAGTCGCGCAGTACGAGTGGCGCCCGACGAACAACGAGCTCCACGGTGTGTGGCCCCGCCTGCACGGGGAACGCCGCACCGATGCGCACCGGCCCCGTCGCCGGGCCGAGCGCGCAGATCTGGTCGCCGCGAGCGTCTTGCGGGCCGGGCAGGATCGTCGCCGTGGCGGGCGTCGTGTCGCGCTGCTTCAGCGGCTTCATCGGGATCGACGACTGGTACGTCATGTCGTCGATGCCGGTGATGGTCTCCGGGAGGATGTTGCCGTCCACGCGAATGGCAAACTGCAAGTTGACCGGGTTCGCGTCGGCGTCGTTCGTGTGCTGGCGGTTGCCGCCGGGTACGAACAGGTCTGGGTTGAACCCGTACCAGAGGTACTGCGCGAAGGCGTTGATCCACAGCACACTGTTGCCCGTGCTGATCGTGGCCGTCGCCGGGTTGCCGGACGTCTCCAAGATGGGCTGCCACTCGAAGTTGTTCTGCACTTCAAAGGCGTCCGTCGGAGTCGTCCCGTCGGGGAACCCGTTGTAGAGATCGGGCGCCACCGGCGTGTGGGTGTCGCCGAACGGTACAGCGACCGCGTAGCGCGCCAGCGCGTAGAACGTGTCGGCCTGCACGGGCACCGTGGCGGCGATGTTCTGGTTGAAGTTGTGCGCGTTAAGCCGCCCGCTGAGGCGCTCGGCCGCAGGCGAGATGTCGAGCGTGAGCTCGATGGGGTCGAGCACGTCCTGCGCCCGAAGGACGCGCCGCGGGAAGATGTAGCTCATACGTCGGCTCGCAGCGGCACACGGCCGCGGTTGTTGCCGCCCGACGCCGCGCTGACGTCGTAGGCGACAGATGCCAGGTTGAGGCGCGTCGGGTAGGCCGCCTCGATCTCGAAGGCCCACGAGTAGGCGTTCTCGAGGCCGACTGGCACCATGCGCCAGAAGAGACGAGGCTCGTGCACGCGCGCCTGTCCGATGATCGCCGAGCCGGCCGCGTCGCGCACCACGTCGCTGTCGTCATCAACGCCGATGGCGAGGACGTCCGTCATCTCGATGACCGGCTTCCACGAGTTGTTGCGGAAGAAGCGGATCGTGAACTTGTCGTTCCACGAGTCGAGCATGCCGAGGTAGAGCGTGCGGACGTGCAGGAAGGTGCTGCCCGTGTCGTCGCCGAAAAACCAGCCCGAGCGGTAGTACGCGGTGCGCGCCGGCACCTCGTAGTTGGCCGTCTCCCGGTCCTTGACGAAGACGTTCCACGCCGGGTTCAACGCACCGATGGTCTTGCCCACGAACAGGACGAGCTGTCGGTAGTCCTCGGTGATCGTGATGTCGTCGATGGACAGGCTCTCGAAGTCGTGGCGGCGCCAGTTCTGCCCGTCGTAGCAGAACGTGATGCGATTCTCCGGCGTGCCCGCGATGGGCACGGCGCAGTGGTACTCACGGCTCACCGGGTCGACGACGGACACGGCCTTCCTGAACTTCGACGTGTTCATGTCGTAGTTGAGGACCTTGTGGATGTCGTCGCTGATCAGCTTGATGCTCCCACGCGCGTCGCAGGAGTAGAAGCCGTCACGGCCGAGGAAGATGAGGAAGCCGTTGTAGAGCGCGGCGATGCTACGGGGCGCCGTGCAGCCGATGCCCTGGATCAGCGTCGTCCCCGTCGCGAGGCTGCCGGTCTGCGGATCCGGCGTGATGTCGTAGACCGCACCCTCGGTGAACGCGAGCAGGCGTCCCATGTGCGAGGCCACCGCAGTCACGTCGGCCCCGTGGACGTCGGGGTAGGTGTAGTTGTCGGCGAGGAACGTGCCCGCGAACCCCGGCTCCGAAATACGGACGATGCCCGGATCGGACGGCGTGTTCGCGATGACGAGGCGCCCCTCGTGAACGCACATCGTGCGGAACGTCGGCACGGAGACCGTCATCTCCATCTCGTCGCCGAGATCGCTGTCCGCCCGGCGGTCGCCGAAGACCGACGGCTCGCGGCCTGGGAGACGCACAAGCCGCCGCGGCTTCGTGGACGCGCGGCGCGTGTCCGGGGTGCGGAAGATGTGGGTCGCCACCGTGTGCTCCGGCCCGGTGGACGTGAGCCGAAGGAAGAACTGACGCGTCAGGTCGTCGATGGTCGCGCCGGTCTGATCCTCGGCGTCGCCAGGGATCGTGGGGTTCGCCTGCACCGTGCGTACCCAGACAGGGCTCGACGCGGGAGACGGAGCACTCAGGTTGCCGTAGATGTCCTCGAACTGCGCGTAGTAGTACCAAGCGCCATCGAGCAGCGCCCCCTGCGTGCCGTTCAGCGAGTCACCTGGCGTGCCGATGTCGCCGCGCCACGAGTAGCCGCCGGCGTTCGGGTAGAAGTACTTCTTGTCCGAGAACTGAACCGGCCCGTAGATCGAGGGCGGGGACGGTGCGATGTTGAACCCCAGAGGGGTCGCGTTGCCGTGCGCGTCGATGATGAGCGGCTGGTCGATGCCGTTCGTCCAGACGACCTTGTCGCTCACCACGACGAACTGGTCCGGGAACGCCCCACCTCGAGTGTCCGAGGTAAGGCCGGTGTAGAGCTCCTCCCAACCACGCTGCCAGCCGGCGTGACGGAAGAGCTTGGTCCCGCTGCGAACCAGCAGCAGGTCCATCTGCCCGCCCAGCAGCGTCGTGTGGAAGATGCCGTGCATCTCCCCGAACACGAGCGCCGGGTCAGGCGTGGTCGGCCGGTCTGGCTCGTAGATGGTCGGCCCGACAGTCGTCGCCAGCGTGCGCTTGATCGTGAACTCGAAGTTGACGATCTTCTGGGTGAGCGCCTTCGCCGTGTAGTTGAGCGAGCTCTCACCCGCCGGAATGACGAAGTTGGCGCTGCGCTGGTTGTCGGGACCGGCCATGTACTACACCTGGGGCGGTGCGCTCACCTTCGGCAGCGGGATGCCGCGCTTCTTGGTGATCGCGTTGGTGATCTCGGACGCGTCGGCGACGATGAACTCGTCCTTGGTCTCCGGCTCCTTGACGACCGCGGCAGCGGCGCGCTCGGCGTCGAGCTTCGCCTTGTCCGCGGGCGAGCACCAGTTTCCGTTCACGTCGTCGAAGAGCCAGCCCTTCGGGCGCCAGTCGTGGACGTTGCGGAACTCGGCGTCGCCGGTGACGAACTCGGTGCCGTTCTTCGTCGCCATGACCGCCTGCCAGAGCTGCCCGTTGGGCTTGGTCTGGACGCAGAGGATCATGGCCTCCTCGTCGTTGCCGTTGAGGTTGCGCCGAACGAAGACGTCGCCGAGATCGGGACGCGAGAACTTGGTGGTCTGGGGCATGAGGGACTCCTCGGGTTGCCTGTACGGTATAACCCGAAGGTCAGCTCGTGTTCAAGTATCTACCGAAGCGGAAACGAGTCGCGTAGCCGGTGAGCGGCATGGGGTCGACCGCGCCTCCGGGGTTGGCGTACCGCTTGCGGAAGTGCCGGCACAGCTCGTTGTAGCGAGAGAGGTGGACCTGCGCGCCGGTCTGGTCAGCGCCGTCGAGCAGGCACATATAGTACAGCGAGAGCTCGATGTACGGCATCACAGCGTCGCGCTGGATGGGTACGGTGTCCTGGTCGTTCTTCAGCGCCGTCGGCAGGCGCTGGACCCGGAAGTCGAGCTCGTAGCGGTTGTCCTGGTGCGGGAACACGCTGTAGGAGTAGTAGCCGGTGCTGTGCTTGAGCTGGCGCTCGTAGTCGGGGACCCGACCGCCGTCCCAAGTGTAGACGCCCGACGTCGGCTCAACCTCGGCAAGGAGGTAGAACTTGCCGTTCGTCTCGACCCGGTTGAACCCTGTACCGTAGGTGTTCGCCGTCGCGACCGCGTCACGCGCGACGTAGATGCGCAGGCGCATGCCGCTGCGGCTGTACCGAAGCGTGCCCGTCTCGCCGAAGTCCATCATGGCGTCGATATTCGCGCCGGTGACCTTGATGGCGAGGCCCGCGGTGGCGCCCGTCTGCGTGTAGGTCGCGCTCACCGGGGACGGAGCGCTCTCCCACTGCGGGTCGAGGATGCCCTTCGACGAGACGCTCGTGCCGGGAGACGCCTGCCACTCCGGGTCCTTGCGGCCCCAGACGTAGGTGTAGCAGAAGCGGAAGGTGCCCTCCCACTCCGGGCCAGACCACGGGCTGAGCCCCTGCTCGCCCGGCGTGATGGTCGGCGCCGTCGTGGGAGCGGGGAGCTGGAAGTGACGGCCGCGCCAGAAGCGGTACGGGCGGCCCTTGTCCTCGCCGAGGAAGTCCACCATGTCCTGGCGGAACGCTCCGGCGGTGTCGATGGCCCAGACCTGCTGGCGGGTCTCGTCGTAGATGCGAGCCGGCTCGAGCACGCGCGTCACGTCGTCGGTGACGTAGAACTCGGGCTGATGCATGCGGAACGGCATGATCAGATCCGTGCCGGTCTGCCACGGGCGGTCGATGCTGACGTAGTAGCGGTCGGGAGCGCCTCCGCCCGGCTTCAGAATCCAGAACTCCCGGCTCTGGCGACGATGCCGCTGGCCCTTGGAGTCCTTGAGCTCGAAGTGCATGATGCCGTCCCACGTTCCGTCTGTCGTGGGAAGCCACGGGCTCGACACTGTGAGCGGAGCGCCGGTGGAGTCGACGAACTCGAGGACACGAGTGTCGCTCGTCGTGGAGAGGTACGCGCCGATGCTGGCGTCCGTACCGATGGCGTCGGGGAGCAGGACGACGTGTTCGTCGTCGGGGATAACAGCTTCGGGCACGTCCCCCGAGATCCGGTCGAGGGCGGTGTTCATCGCCTCTCGGATCCGGTTGTCGAGGGTCGTGCCCGTGCTGTCCCAAGCGCGGAAGTTGAAGAGGCGGGCGCGGAGCGCTCCGAGAGAAGTGTCCATGCCCGCCTCCTAACTGTTCCGGCCTAGTCTACCACATCAGAGCTCAGAGAGCGCTGACGTAGCAGGAGACGAACCCGCCGGCGTTGTTGGCGAACGCGTACCCGAACGAGGCCGTGGTGGCGGAGCTGGTCGTGGTGACCGACTTCGCCGTGACGCCGACGACGAGGAAGTTGTCCGCCGTGGCCGCGGCCGACTTGGCCGACACCACGCCGCGCTTGATGATCCAGCAGTACGGAGCCGTCGCCGCGGTCACGGTGCCCGCCGCCACGCCCGCGAAGGTCGCGGCGTTCTGCGCGCCGGTGCCCACGGACGGGGAGACGTTGCCGTTGGTCGAGGTGAGCTTGCGCTGGAGCACGTCACCGGCCACCAGATCGCCGTCGGTCTTGACGAAGATCCAGACCTGATCGCCGACGCCCGTCTGGGAGCCGAGCACGAGGCGCTCGGTGCCGAGGGGGTAGACGGCGGTGGAGTAGGTGGCGGTGACGTCATCACCGAAGACCTGGTTGTTTGCGAAGGACATGAGAAACCTCCTAGTGGATGATGGGGTGAGAGCCTACGGCGGTCAGATGGAGCCGCCGGCGACGCAGCCCTGGGCCGGGGTCTTCGTGCAGATGAGGTTGCCCTGCATCGAGAAGATGGCCGTGACGACGTCCTGATCGCCCACGCGCTCGGTGAACGGCGTGATGCTCGGGGCCTCCATGAGGGGCATCTCGAGGAAGTCCGTGTTGAGGATGTAGGTGACGCCCGTGTTCGGGGTGTACCCACCAGCCGCGGTGAAGTCGGCGAGGTCGAGGTCGATGGAGCTGTACACCTTCGCCACGCCGAGGTCGAGGCCGAGGGTGTTGCTCTTCTCGGTCTTGTCCTCGACGAGCGTCACGCGCACGAGGGACAGGCGGCTGTCCTCGAAGTTCGTGTAGGTGCTGTCGTCCATGATGACGAGGTCGGGACCCTTGCCCATGCCGCCCGCGTAGTGGGCGCACTGGCGGTAGGTCTTGCGGAGGGTGGGGAGACCGTCCGTGGCCCAGCTCGTGATCTGGTTGAACTGGTTGAAGTGGTAGTAGCTGGAGCTCTTCGCCACGTTCTGCACGCTCTCGGTCTGGAGCGACGGGAGCGTGAAGTCGAGGAGGCCGTTGGTCACGCCGGTGCCGGAGCCCGAGGCGAACTGGCCGTTCAGGCTCAGGAAGCCCGCGAGGTCCGCCGTCTGGAAGACGAGGCCGCGCGACGCGCCGGTGAGCAGGAACTTGTTGAGGTCGGCCTTCGCACCCTCGAGGGTGGTCTGGGGGTACTCCTCGATGAGGCGGATCACAGCGAGCTTGCCGCTGTTGAAGAGGAGCTCCTTCTTCGGGATGTTGATCGCCGCGACGATGCGGTGCGGCTCAACCTGGAAGCGCTTGGTCTGCTGACGGCGCGTCATGTTGAGGAGCTCGTCGCCGACGAACACACCCACGCCGCGGGCGGGGGCGCCACCGGCGAAGGAGCGCTCGATCAGGCTGCCGCCCTCGGAGGGCATGCGGGCCTTGCTCATGAGCGCGTCGAGCAGCTCGTTCGAGCGGATGAAGGAGTTGATGAGCGGCCCGCGGAGGTCCGCGAACGTGGTGTTGAGGATTTCGGTAGAGATCGCCATCGTGGACTCCGTGGGCCGGGGGCAGACGCGCTAGCGGCTCCGACCGGCCAGGTCGAAGGAACGTTGAAGTTCGGGGGCTGCGCCTGCCCGCTCGTCTTGCCCCGGACCCTTACGGGCTACCCGAAACCATCTGAGGGGTGCACGAGGAGAATACCGCTGTGGGTATTATCGCGCAAGGGGTTGCGTAAGATTTTTTCTACGTTAGGGGAGCGGGGTGCGAGGGTCCGCGTAGTTATGAAGACCGAGTAGGTCGGCGCAAGAAGTGTCTACCGTGGAGCCGTCAGTAGACAGTTCTTGCTAGCGCTTCGCTCCCTCGTGGAGCCCGTGGCGGGCGAACTGCTCGCCCTTCTTTTCGGCCTCGCGCTTCTCGCGCGTAGCCGCGGCGAGCTTCGCCATGCCGCCTGGGGTGGAGCGCAGCTTCTCGATGGCCTTCTTCGGCGCGTAGACCTCGCCGGTCGCCTTCGGTCCCTGGACGCTGGGCTTGCCCGAGGGCGTGCGCCACTCCTGCTTCGTCCAGCGCTTCAGGCTCTTCTGCTTCGAAGTCGGGCCGCTCTTGTACTTGCCGCCCTTGGCCTTGTACTCCTGCGCCACCATCTGCGCCTTCCGCGCAGACCACTGGCCGGGCTTGCCGCCCTTGCCGCCCGCGAGGATGCGCGCCTTGATGCGGTTGCGCAGCTCGGGGTTGGAGTAGACCTTCTTGAGGGCTTCACGACGGTCCATCACTTCCCCCGCTGGTCGGCCGCCTCCATCTGGCGGACGACCTTGTTGGACCAGGACTTCCCGGCTTCACCGCCCCACAGCAGGCCGGCGACGTAGCCCTTGTCTTCCTTGGGGCTCTTGCCGGCGTCGAGCTGGTAGTTGCTGGCGTGGCGGTCGAAGTACGCCTTCATCCGCTTCACGGTGGACGGGTCCATCGTGGAGCGGTTCTTCAGGTTCGCGGCGCGCTGGACGCCGGAGCCGATGCCCTGCGCCGACGCCTGCTTCGCGTCGAGGCCCGCCTTCTGGGACTTCGACTGCTCGCGACGCAGCATGAGGCCACGCACCGCAGCGGACGAGACCGACTGCGGCGGCTTGAAGTTGATGTGGCCGTACTTCCCGTCTGCCATGTCAGCCTCCAGACCGCTTGATGCGCTCCGCCACCATCCGCTTCAACATCTCGCGCTTCACCGACTCGGGAGCGGCCTTCGCCGGGCCCTTGTTGGGGAGCGTGGTGTTCTGCACGTCGGTGCCGATCACTTCTTCATCTTCCCCAGCGTGCGCGCGAGCACAAGCTGCTTGAGCATGGTGCGCTTCGCCTCGGAGAGCTTCTTGTCCCCCTCGGCCTCACCCCGGAGCTGCGAGATCTTGGACGAGATCTTCTCCTTGGGGATGGTCTCGCCTTCCTTGACGCCCATCTTCTCGCGAAGGGCGCCGGGGTTCTTGATCGCCCCCTGGATCCACTTCTCAGCCATGTCGACCTCCGCGCCATACCGTGTTAGCATGGGATATGGGGAGTCTATCGTGAGCGCTCCGTCAAGTCTACCGGGAGGTGCGAAGATCGCGCAGATCCCCGGCCTTCACCTAGGCAAAGTGCACGCGATGTTCAGCACGCCGTGGGCGTTCGTCTCGATGTGCCAGATCGTCCGAGAGGACGAGTCCATCGGCTACCTCGAGCCCACGAACATCCAGATGAAGTTCTTGCAGGCGTGCGCGGACCATCGCTGGGTGCTGACCGACAAGTTTCGTCAGGCGAAGATCACGACGCCGGCCGTCATGCTGCTGCTGCGGGACTGCATGTACCTCGAGGGCGTGAAGGGCGTGCTGATCGCCGAGCGACAGGACACCGCCGAGGACATCTTCGAGCGCATCCTCTTCGCCTACAAGCATCTGCCCGACGACGTGCGCGTGCCGGTCGAGGCGGGCCGCAAGCCAGGCACGACCCAGATCCACTTCGTCCACGGTGGCGGCATCAAGGTGCTGACGGCCGGTGGTCGATCCCCGGCGGTCGGTCGATCCATCGACCGTCTGCTGCTCACCGAGTTCGGTGAGGCGCAGTGGCAGCGGAAGGCCGCGGCGAACATCTTCCCCGCCGTCAACAAGCGTATCAACGCGCGCGTCATCCTCGAGTCGACGCCTGGCACCGCGGGCAGCCACCACGAGACGATGTGGCACAACGCGCTCGAGGGCAAGGGTCGCTTCCACCCCGTGTTCCTCGAGTGGTGGCTCGACCCGAGCTGCCGCTCCGACCCGCACGGCCTGAAGCCGACGGACGTCGAGCTCGAGTACATGGCCCGCCACCCCGGCATGGACCTGCACAACCTGGCGTTCCGCCGGCTGTCGCTCCAGACGGAGATGGGTAACGACGAGCGTCTGTTCACGTCGAAGTACCCATCGGACCCCTACGACGGCTGGTTGGGCAGCGGCTCCCCCGTCATGCCCATCGACGTGCTGAAGGCGTGCCTGCTCAACGCGGTCGTGCCGCCCGAGCCTGTGCCCAAGGGCGCGAGCCTGCTCGAGCGCCCGGTACGCGGCCGGGCCTACCTCGTCTGCGGCGACCCCGCGGGCTTCGGTGCCGTCGGCGACAACAGCGCCGTGACGGTGTGGGACGCGGTTGAGCGTCGCGAGGTGGCGGTGTGGGAAGGCCGCGAGGATCCGGGTCGCTTCGCCGAGCGCTTGCTGAACCTCCAGCGCTTCTTCAACAACGCGCTCCTCGCGGTCGAGAGCAACGCCGCGGCGTGCATCGCGATGCTCAAGGACAAGGGCGCCAGGAACCTGCTGTGGACCGACCGCAACCATCCAGGCTGGTACGCCACCGAGAAGCGCGTGCAAGAAGGCGAGGCCCGCCTCGTCCGCATGCTCCGCGACAACGAGCTCGAGATCAAGAGCAAGCCGCTGCTCCACCAGCTCATCAACTACGACGGCGACCGGACCAAGCGCAGCGGCAACAGCGACGGCACGACGCACCACTTCGACCTCGCGCGCACCGCGGTCATGGCCGCAGACATCCTGAGCCGCCGACGGTTCACGAGCGACGAGGAACCCGCGCAGACACGCGACTACGCGCCGCAGGGCGATGGACCCCGCGTTACCATTGCGGACCTTGACCGTTTCAAGCAACATGAGCGCGCATCGTCGCGCAGCATCTTCAAGCCCATCGCACGGGAGTGGTCATGAACCTCGCCAACCTGATCGACCGCCACAAGCGCTACTACGAGCGCTCCGAGAAGAAGAACTTCGACAAGGCGCGTCGGTACTACCGCGGCGACTTCTACACGTCCCGCAACGACATCAACCTGGCCGACGGCGCGATCCCCTCGTTCCTCTGCTCGAAGAACATGATCTACGCCATCGCCGACACGGCGGTGAGCGCGCTGCTCGGGCCGAACCCGAAGGTCGCGGCGAACCCCCGCAACCGTGAGAGCCAGGAGGCGCTGCCCCTGGTGAACGGGCTGATGGAGTACGTCTTCGACGTGAACCAGATGCGGCGTCGCGCGGCGACCGCGCTGATCGACGCGGTGCTCTGCAAGCGTGGTGTGTTCAAGGTCGGCTGGGACAAGGGCGCCGACAGGCCGGTCGTCCGGGTGCTCGAGCCGGGCGCCATCTTCTTCGACCAGACGGTGCGCGATGTCGACGACATCCGCTACTGGCTCGAGGCCGCGGTCATCCCGTGGACCGAGTTTCAGCGCCGAGTGAAGGCCGGGCTGTACCGCAGCCCGAAGATCGCGGACGTGACGCCCGACCGCTACCCGAAGTGGATCACCGACACCTACAAGGCGAACGACGCGGCGCAGCTCCGCGACGCGTTCGAGTGGGTCACGGTGTGGGAGTACTACGACCGCGAGACCAACAAGGCCATCCACTACGTCCGCCAGGCCGACGCCATCGTGTTCGAGCAGGAGCTCGAGTACATCCCGTACTCGATGTTCACGCTGAACCAGAGCGCGGTGGACTGCCTCGGTCTCTCCGAGGTCCAGCTCGTCCTGAACCAGCAGGAGACCATCAACGACCTGCTCACGCACATGAAGCAGATCGTCTACCTGATGATCCCGCGCATCCTGTTCAACAGCGAGCTCATCACCGAGGAAGACCTCAACAAGGCGGTCGAGGCGGCGACGGGCAGCTTCGTGCCCATCAGCCCGACGAACGCCGAGGGGCTGCGCACGCTCAGCACGCTGTTCTACGAGATGCCCATCCCGCAGGTCCCGGTCGGCGTCGAGAACTTCATCGCTCGTCAGGAAGGCGACGCGGCGTTCATCTCGGCTCTCGCCGAGGCGGCCCGCGGTCAGGTGGCCGGCGCCCGCACCGCGACGGAGATGGCGATCATCGACGCGCAGATGCGGACCCGCCTCGCGACGCGCGAGGGCCACATCAACAGCGCCCTCGAGGACGTCGCCGAGAAGTGCTTCTTCCTCAGCAAGAAGTACATGCAGGAAGAGAAGCTCGTGAAGGTCAGCGGGCACGAGGGGTGGAGCGAAGTCGGTCTCGCCGACATCCGCGAAGTCGACGTGAACTTCCAGATGGTGTCCTACAACCCCATCCGCCAGAACCCGTCGGTCATGTCCGAGACGCTGCTCAAGCTGTTCCCGGTCCTCATGCAGGATCCGAACATCAACAAGCGCATGCTCATCGAGGAGCTGGTCAACAGCGTCGGCCTGTCCGCGAACCTGCTCATCCCCAAGGAAGAGATCGAGGCCCAGGAAGAGCAGGCTGCGCTGATGATGCAGGCCCAGATGGAAGCCGCCCAGGGTGGCGCTCCGGGCGGGGTCCCCGCGGGTGTGCCCCCCGAGCTCGCCGCCATGCTTCAGGGCGCGCAGATCCCGCCCGAGCTGCCCGCCAACCAGACCACCGAGGCCGCGACGCAGGCTCCTGCGTCTGCCGGCATGGCCGCTCAAGGCCCCGCTCCCGTGCCCGTCGCCTAGTCAGGAGAGACCACCATGCCGCTTCAGGATCTACGGTGCCCCGTCTGTGAGGTCACCACCGAGAACGTCTACTACCGCATGTCGGAGGGCTTCCCCGCCTGCACCGACTGCGGTGCGGCCCGCCGCGTCGACTGGAGCCACGGCCTCGCGCCCGCGGTCCACGGCCACGGCCCCGGCAGCTTCGTGCCCATCGACATGGGCGTCCTCGGCAAGGCGGAGACGAAGGAAGACTTCGACCGCATGAAGGGCGTCATCGAGAAGCGCTTCCCCGGCCACCGCATCGAGCTCGAGAGCGAGAGCAAGACCCAGAAGCAGACGCGGCTAGACACGATGCGCCATGCGCGCCACGAGCGCCACAGCAAGCTCGGCATCGCCGGCAAGGTGACCGAAGAGCTGCGCACCGAGGCCAGCGCGAAGAAGGCGGAAGCGCACCGTGTGGCCGAGAGCAAGAACCTGCCGCCACCGAAGCCGCAGAAGGCCGGAGCTCCCACATGAAGCCCGTCGACGTTCGAGCCGCGCAGCACGCGGCCCGCAAGCACAGCCGCGCCATCCGTCACGTCGGCGATCTGCCTGGCTACGACGTCGTCGTCCTCGAGAACCGCGCGACCGGCGAGCGGCGCAAGGTGCCGAAGAAGTACATGCTCATGGCGGGCGGCGACTACGGCGTCGCCTTCGAGATGGTTCCCCCTGGTCCCGGCTTCGAGGACCAGCACGACGCTTCCAAGGACGAGTAGCGGGCCGGCGCTGTTCTTCCTCTACCCTACCGGTTTCGTTCAACCACGTTAGGAGGTCCTATGGCCGAGAACATGAAGCCGCCCGAGGGCGGAATCATCCCCCGTCGTGACATCAAGCCGCTCGCCGACGAGATTCAGGGCATCCTGGACGAGGCCGGCATGAGCGAGGCGGGTCCGCTGGCGGGCGGCGTGAGCCCCGGCACGCAGGGCGAGAGCGGCGCGATGCCCGGCACCGGTGGCATGGCGGCCGAGCCCGCGATGGGCGGCGGCGCGGCGACGGTCGCCGAGATGCTCGACGTCTCTCTGGAGAAGGCCCAGCAGCTCCTCGACGCGGCGATGGCGATGCCCCAGCTCGCCAACAAGAGCCCCGAGGAGATCGGCCAGATGCTCGCCACCGACATGAACCTGCGGATGCAGGTCGAGAAGAACATCGGTGCGGGCGAGGATCAGATGGCTCGGAAGATGATGTCCGAGGAGGGGATGTCGGCCCCCAAGGCGGGTCCTCCGCCGATGGAGCCCACCCCGATGAAGAAGTAGTACCCCAAGGAGGTCAACGTGGCAGACGAGATCGAGACCGTACAGGCAGAGACGCAGGAGACCGAGGTCCAGCCTTCGTCCGAGCCAGTCGAGGAGAGCGCACCCAGCGTCTTCGACTGGAACGGCGAGCTCGACTCCCTCACGAAGGCCGACTGGTACAACAGGCTGGACGAGCCCACGCGCAACACCCTGACGCGTGGGTTCGAGACCAAGTACCGCAACTTCGAGCGCGGCTACACCAAGTCCTTCCAGGAGACCGCGTCGAAGCGCAAGGAGATCGAGCGCCGCGAAGCGAAGCTCCGTGAGGACGAGCAGCGTGTCCAGCGCTGGCTCACCGGCGACGCCGACCCGATGGCCGAGAAGCAGGCGGAGATCGACCGCCTGAAGGCTGCGCACGACGCGGCGCTCCAGACGCTGCGCGACGAGTACGAACAGTCCGTCCGCAAGGCGGCTGAGGAGTGGACCGGCAAGTACGGCTCCGCGGAGCGTGAGCGCGACGAGCTCCGTCAGCGCCTCGAGGCGTTCGAGTACGAGGCGAAGCAGGCTGAGGAGCGTCAGGTCGAAGAGGCGGTCACCGAGGTCGAGGACTGGCTGAAGAGCGAGGCCGACGACGTCTACAGCAACGACGAGGCGTTCTACGACTTCTGCGTGCTGGTGACCGGCGGCAAGGATCCCGAGACGGCGGTGCGGATGGTGCGCGCGGTCTACGCGCCGCCCGAGCCGCCGAAGCCCGATCCCGTCCCCGAGGCGATGGACCTGATGAACATGGGTCCGAGCCGCAGCGCCTCGACGACGCAGACCGAGAACCGCTCCTACAAGGAGATCATGGACTCGATGCGCCGGATGGCCCAGGCTGACGAGGCGAAGTTCTACAAATAACGGATTCCGCTCGACGAATAGCCTAGAGTGGATACACCCACCATGCGCGGGTAGTGCGTTAGAGAGTCATCAGGTGGGTCGCTAACGCCGACGTGCATGCAAGCTGGTTCTTCCTGTTCGTGTGGTGGCCGCCGGGAGGGGTGACTCTCCCGGCGGTTTCCATGTACATGAAGACGCCCCGCAGCGTCGCTTCTACGGGGCGCCGACCGCTCTCGCGGTCTCGCGGGTTGCTCAGACCCGCTAGTGTTTGCCGACCTTCACGGCGACCTTGACGACCGGCTTCGGGGTCAGCTTGGACGGGTCGAAGACCTTGAAGCCCTTCTCGAGCTTCTCGCCACGCGCCTCGGCGTCTTCCATGGCGGCCTTCTTCTTCATCGCGTCGAGGTGGCTGTAGTAGCCGCTGCGGTACATCATTGGAACTCCGGGTAGCGCTGGCGAACGGCGTCTTGCTTCGCCTTGACCTGGCGGTAGTGGTCGGCGAGCGCGACGTCGGTTGGAGAAGGCTCGCCCTTCATGTAGTCGATGAAGCCCTGCTTCTTGTACTCGGGCGACGGCACCGACGCCTTGGCCTCGAGGAGCTCCATCTCCATCGCCTTGCGGCGGCGCTCGACGGCGCGGCGCTTCAGCTCCGGCCGAAGGTGCTGCGCGTAGGCGACGTAGTTGACGGACTCCTGGGGCAGCTCGGCGACGGCGTTGCCGCCCCAGTCACGCAGGTTGCCCTCGCCGTAGTTGTAGGCGACCGAGAGCATGTCGGGCGAGAACTTGTTGCGCTTCTGGATGTCGGCCATGAGGCGCGCCGCAGCGTCCGCCTCGCGCTCGAACGGGTCGCTGATCTTCGGGTTGATGAACGTCTCGCGGATGTCCGGCATGAGCTGGAAGGGGCCAGACGCCCCCGCCGAGGACGTGCCTGGGCTCTCCGGGTTGGCCGCGCCGCGCGTCTCGATGACGTACTTGGCGAAGAGCTCTTCGGGGTCAACACCGTAGCGCTCCGCCACGGACTTGATGAGGCCGTAGCGACTCTCTGCGCGGTCGAGGTTGGACGCGAGCGCCGCGAGGCTCTTCTCACGCAGCTTCGGCAGCGGCAGGTTCCTCAGCCGGTCCTCCGCCAGTGCGTTGAGCTTCTCGACCTTCGGGTCCATCAGTACTTCATCTCCGTCTTCTTCAGGAAGGCGGGGACGGGCTTCTTCGCCTTGGGCGCCGGCTTGGCCTCGGCCTCGGGCATCGGCTCCTCGCCGGTCGGCTCGTCCTCGGACTCCATCTCGCCGGTCATGGCGAGCTGGTCGAGCTTCATCGCGGCGGCCTTCAGGTCGGCGATGATGGACTTGAGGTCCATCGACGGGGACCCCTTCGCCTTGTCGGCCGTGGGGATGTCGTACTCGCCCTTCTCGTCCTCATCCTCACCCTCGGCCTCGGGCGCCTCGGCGACCTGGAAGACCATCGGCCCCATCGCCATCGGCGCGGACTCCTGCATCGGGTCGAAGTAGCCACCCGGCCCAGCGGCCTTCTTCTTGGCGAGAACGAGGATGCTGCCGTGCATGGGGACTCCGTTTGGAGTATGCTACCACTGCCATGAGGTTCGGGCAATACCGCTCGGATCGGCGGACACAAGGAGGTAGGTCATGGCTGCATACGGGTACATCGTTCGGAAGTTCATTCGCAACGGGGAAGTCATCCCCGACCACTTCAACGGCCATCAGGCCCAGGCCGCGACGGCCAACGCAACCGTCGCGTTCAAGTCCTACGACGCCTCCGGTGTCGTGTGCGCCGAGATCACGCTGCCGACCGTCGCGGGGACGTCCGCGAACACGTTCACGTTCTCTCTGCCCTACAAGATCCGCGTGCTCCCCGGCACGCAGCTCGTCCCGGCCGGCACGGGCACCACGGCGGGCAACGTGACCTACGCCGTCGGCAAGATCAGCGCCGCCGCGGTGGCGACGTCGATCCAGACCTTTGCGGTCTCGACCTCGACGCTCAACACGCCGAAGCTCGTGGCGACCCACGTCCACACCGCGGACGACATCAACCCGTTCGCGGCGGACCCCGAGAGCCTTCGCTTCACCGTGACGAAGGCCAACGGCGCCGACGACGCCACGACGCAGGTCTTCCTGTACTTCGTGCGCGCCGACTAGTCGCTGACAGGCCGGGGCCCCGGAGCGCCGAAAGGTTCTCCGGGGCTTTCTGCGTCTAGCCTAGCCCACGTTCACCTAGCTGTTGGCCCACTTCGTGGGGACGACGTGGCCCGGACCCCACGGAGTGGCCTGTTCGGCCATGCGCCGGCCGCTCTTGTCGGTCCCAGGGAAGGGCTTGAGGTCCTGGAGGCGCTTCTCGGGGCTCCAGTAGAAGTAGATCACCTGGTCGTCGACCCGTCCCCAGTACCGATTCCACCCGTTCTGGGTGTAGTAGTCGTGGAGAACCGCCTCGGGGACCGGAATCGACTCGCTCGGACCCACTTTCGTCCATCCTTCGGGCGTGTCGAGCACCTCGGCGTCGTCAGGAGGCGCCAGAATCGGCGAATCGTCGCGATTTTCGGTCGATTCGGCGCGGTTTTCGGCCTTTTGCGCTCCGTTTTTGGCACCGTGAGCGCGTTCCAGCGCGTCGAGACCCCGGATCAGCGCCATCCGACCCACCGTTTCCGCCGAAACTTCGACGCCCAGCTCCTTGACATGCGGGAGCGCCTTGATAGTGGGTATAAGCGCGGTGATCCGCGCTTGAATATCTGCCTCGAGCTGGAGAATCAGCGTATTCCGCGCCGTCGGCCCGCTCATGGTGGTGGTCCAGGGCTTGACCTCGGCGGCTGCGCGGCTCATCGCGGCGTCGTGGCCGCGTCGGCCGAGCTGATCGAGGCCGCCGCGCATGGCCGAGTCGACCATCTGGGCGACTTCGTGGCGCTTCGCGCCCTTGGCGATGTCTTCTTCGGGCGTGGACGCCTCTGCTACGGGCGTGGCCGCCTCGCGCTGCGGCTCAGCGGCCCAGTCGATGAGCTGTTGCAGGCCGGTGGCGCCGACGCCTGGGATGGTTTCGCCGGGCTCACCGGTGATGGGGCCTACGGCGAGCCAGTCGCGGATGTCTTCATCCGTCTTGAAGCCGGCCTTGAGCAGGGCGTTGCGGAGACGTAGCGGTAGGGGCAGGTCTTGGATGTTCATGGCGTCCTCGACGGCATGGTAACACCGCAGCGGCAAGCGGGCCAGCGTGCATCGTGATACCGAAGCGGTATGGTGTTTGGGGATTTGGTACGCGTCGGGGAAAGGCGTTCCCCATTGGGGTCCCCAATGGGGCGGCAGCGG
>JACCDP011066796.1_pt1 | contig 28737 bp, 36 predicted proteins | sample 7445841 | NCBI WGS metagenome assembly JACCDP01 (sample SAMN15323441, study PRJNA562643) | freshwater metagenome | isolation source: river surface water | place: USA:Blue River Watershed | collected 2017-08-17 | reverse complement strand
GAAGAGGAACGGTGGGCACTAAATCGACTCACAGAGTGGTTTACCGACATAATCTATATGCGCTTGAAGTGTGATGACTACAGAGCTTGGATTACAGGTAAGACTAACTTTAGATTCGAGGTAGCTACCACAGTTCCTTACAAGGGCAACCGAAAGGATGCTCCTAAGCCTAAGCATTATGATGCTCTCAGAAACCACCTCATGAAGCTTGGAGCTACGATGTCAGAGGGTGAAGAGGCTGATGATGCTGTAGGCATAGCTTCCACTGAAGGTAACTACTGGATAGTTCACGTAGATAAGGATCTTGACCAGTTACCGGGATGGCACTACAATCCTGTAAAGGATGAAGAATACTATGTTACTGAGTTTGAAGGCTTGTACAGTTTCTACAAACAGATACTGACAGGTGACAGGGTTGATAACATAGAGGGAATCAGAGGTATTGGCCCTGTAAAGGCTGATAAGATCTTGAAAGACTGTACAACTGAAAGGGAACTATATGATGCTTGTATCAAAGCTTATGACGGCAATACTGACAGGGTCTTGGAGAATGGTCGGTTATTGTGGCTAAGAAGGGAACCAAACCAGATGTGGCAACCACCTTTGAACTCGCAGGATCTAAGTGGTACGTCAACTACGTAGTGCACATGGAGGACTTTGGTAAGTGTGATCCTGAGAAGCAAATTATCAGTATTCGCATGGACATGAACAAGCAGACTACTGAGCAAACCTTCTACCATGAGTTAGTTCATGCCATTATGTTCACGATGGGTAAGCTAAACCACGATGAAGAGTTTGTAGATACCTTTGGAGCATTCCTCCATCAGTATCACGTTACGAAGGAGTCACATGAAATCTAAGAGAAAGAAACCTCTATCTGTACGTCAAGTAGCTTTGAAGCATGGATTCAGGTCAGGTTTAGAAGACAAGATAGCGGATAACTTAACCAGTCTAGGCATTCCATTTGAGTATGAGAAATTAGTCATAGATTATATTCAACCTGCTAAGGCTAGAAAGTACACCCCTGACTTTGTACTTCTGAACAACGGTATTATCATTGAGAGTAAAGGTAGGTTTATCACAGCTGATAGACAAAAGCACCTAATGATTCAAGAGCAGTATCCTGAGTTAGATATTAGGTTTGTCTTTAGTAACTCTAAAGCTAAGCTTTCAAAGCTAAGTCAGACAACATATGGTATGTGGTGCGACAAGCATGGGTTCAAATATGCTGATAAAGATATCCCTACAACTTGGTTAACTGAGAAAGGAACTAAATATGTTAAATAATCTTATTGAAGCTTTGCAGAAGTCACCTGAGATTCGTAATGCTTGGGAGGACTTCACAGATGCTATCACAGTGGAAACTATGAAGCAGACTTACTTGAATACTCTCAATGGAGGATTCAGTAGCCATCCTGAGGACATTGCAAGTAACAAAGAAGTCAATGCAGCCCTTGCTGTTTGTCTAAAATACTTCATGTACATCGGTGATGCTGAAGAGTTCTTGAAGGAGGCTGAGAGTGAACGTAAATCTGATTAAAGAGCATGAGAACGGTGATGCTACATATCAGTTTGACTTAACTGCTAGTGAAGCTCAAGCACTCCTTACCTTCGGTATTCTAGAAGCCATCAAAGCTGGACTACGTGAAGGTGAACGATTAACAGTGGAAGGGGATGACATCGATGAAAATCTTAGTGATACCTGACTGTCAAGTTAAAGAAGGTGTACCTCTAGAGCACTTGACATGGGCTGGTAAAGCCATTGTCGATTACAAACCTGATGTAGTTGTTAACCTAGGTGACTTTGCAGATATGCCAAGCCTTAGTAGCCACGACATCAAGGGAAGTAAGTACTTTGAAGGTCTACGCTACAAGAAAGACATTGAAGCTGCTAAGGAGGCCATGAAGTTGTTACTGGCTCCATTAAGGGAAGCTCAGAAGGCTCAGAAAGATTCCAAACACAAGGTATATAAGCCTCGTATGGTATTGACTCTAGGCAACCATGAGAACCGTATCGATAGAGCTGTTAATAACAACCCAACTTTAGATGGCTTAATTTCAACTAAGGACTTAGACTATGAAAAAGACTGGGAAGTACATGGTTTTCTACATCCTGTGTTTATTAACGGTGTTGGTTTCAATCATTACTGGCCTGTGGGTGCGATGGGTAGACCCGCTGGAGCTGCTAGTGCTATCATTAATAAGCTTCATATGTCTTGTGTTGCTGGACATCAGCAGGGCAAACAAATTGCCTATGGTAAGCGTGCTGATGGCAAACCTATTTGTGCTATCATTGTTGGCTCTTACTATCTACACGATGAGTCGTATATGGATCAACTTAGTAACCGTCATTGGCGTGGTTTACTGATGATGAATGAAGTTAATGATGGACACTTTGACGAGCTTTTTCTTAGCATTGAATACTTAGGAGAAAAATATGGTGGAATCAAACGAGAGATTTCTAAGGGAACTAAAAAATAAGTTTGACTATGATCCTATCTCTGGTAGACTGCTTCTTAAAGGAACTTGTGTAGATAAATCAACTACAACTTCTAGAGGATATAGAAAAATTCAATTTCAAAGTCGTGGGTGGCTTTTACATCGTTTAGTATTCTTTTATCATAATGGTTATTTTCCAGTTGTTGTTGATCATATAGATGGTGATGTAAACAATAATAAGATAGAGAATTTAAACGGGTGTACTCAAAAAGAAAATATTGAGAAAGCCAGAAAATTTAAAACAAACAAGACAGGTTTTAAAGGTGTAAGCTACCATAAAGTAGCTAATAAATACGAAGGATACTTTTGGAAAGATTATCAAAAGATATACTGTGGTTTATGGAATACACCTGAAGAAGCCTATGAAGCTAGACAACGGAGGAAATATGGTAGTTGATGATAAGTGTAAGTCTTGCTTTTATAGTGAACTAGATGCTAGGATTCATCCTTGTAATCACTGTCATGACTATGATAAGTGGGTTAACCGTAATATGTACATTCAAGAATCTTCTAAGCCACTAAGTGAAGCTATCAAGGAATGGGTAGATGTTAGGGAGGAGGACGATATAGTTAACAAACCTAAGCATTACACTGAACATCCATCAGGTATTGAATGTATCCAAGTTACAGAACACATGGGATTTAACTTAGGTAATGCAATCAAATATATCTGGCGTTGTGACTTGAAGAAAGATGCCATTGAAGACCTTAAGAAGGCTAAGTGGTATATTGACAGAGAGATCAGCAAGCGTGAAAAACATAACATTTGAAGAACTGAAAGAGGCTCTCAAACGTTTAGATGAGGTCACACTCTTGGAACTGCTAGGAATCCAGAGTGATGATCTTGTCGAAAGATTTGATGATGTGATTGAGAAGAAACAAGAATACTTAACAAAGGAAATAGACTAAATGACAACTATGACACCATACCAAGAATACATTGGCAAGAGCCGCTACTCTCGCTACTTGGATGATAAAGGCCGTCGAGAGCACTGGCCTGAGACTGTGGCACGATACTTTGACTTCATGACTAAGCAGCTTAAGACTAATCATGACTACACACTGACACAAGAGCTTCGTGATGAGTTACAGACAGCTGTGACTAACTTAGAAGTTGTGCCTTCAATGCGTAGCATCATGACAGCTGGTGATGCTTTGGAGCGTCAGAACATTGCAGGTTACAACTGTTCATACCTGCCCATTGATGATCCTAAAGCCTTTGATGAAGCTATGTACATCTTGTTGTGTGGTACAGGTGTAGGCTTTAGTGTGGAGCAAAAGTATGTTAACAAGTTACCTGAGATCCCAACTGAGTTGTTTAATAGTGGTACTATCATTAACGTTAAGGACTCCAAAGAGGGATGGGCTAAAGCGTTACGACAAGTCATCGCCTTGCTATACGCTGGAGAAGTGCCTAAGTGGGATGTTTCGAGTGTACGTCCGGCAGGTACAAGGCTCAAGACTTTTGGTGGAAGAGCATCAGGGCCGGAGCCGCTTGTTGACTTGTTCAAGTATGTGGTTGCAAAGTTTCGTGGAGCTGTTGGACGGAAGCTCACCTCGCTTGAAGCACATGACATTCTATGTAAAGTGGGAGAAGTCGTGGTTGTTGGTGGTGTACGACGATCAGCTATGATCTCTCTGTCAGACCTGAGTGATGATCGTATGGCTCACGCTAAAGCTGGTAACTGGTGGGACGGTAATGGTCAACGTGCCTTGGCTAACAACAGTGCCATCTACGAAGTCAAGCCTGATGTGGGTAAGTTCATGCGTGAGTGGTCAAGCATCTATGAATCACACTCAGGAGAGCGAGGTATCTTTAATCGTTATGCAAGTGAACTTCAAGCAGCTAAGAATGGACGTAGGGAATTGGGTAAAGAGTGGGGCACAAACCCTTGCAGTGAGATTATCCTTAGACCTTATCAATTTTGTAATCTGTCTTCTGTTATTGTTCGGAGCAGCGATAGTGTGGATACTCTACGGAATAAAGTGCGCTTGGCTACTATTCTGGGGACTTTTCAATCGACGATGACTCACTTCCCGTACCTGCGTAAGGTGTGGCAGACTAACACTGAAGAGGAACGTTTGTTGGGTGTGTCTATGACTGGTATCTTGGATAATCCTTTGTTGAATAATCCTGATAATCCTGAACTACCAACTATCTTGGAAGGCTTGAAGAATGTTGCTATTGATACTAACGCTGAGTTTGCTGACGCTATCGGTATTAACCGTAGTGCTGCCATCACTGCCATTAAGCCAGAAGGTACTGTTTCACAGCTTACAGGCACTGCTAGTGGCATCCATCCTCAGCACAGTCAGTACTTTATTCGTCGTGTACGCTCTGATAACAAAGACCCTCTCACAGACTTCCTGAAGTCTCAAGGATTCCCAGCTGAGCCTTGTGTTATGAAGCCTGAGAGTACTACAGTGTTTAGCTTCCCAATGCGAGTTGAGAAAGGTGCTGTACTGCGTGAGGACTTGAATGCTATTAAGCACTTGCGTCTGTGGTTATTGTTCCAGCGTCACTACTGTGAGCATAAGCCTTCAGTAACAATCTCAGTGAATGAGACTGAATGGCCTGAAGTTGGAGCTTGGGTGTGGAATAATTTTGATGAGATTACAGGTGTGAGCTTCTTGCCTATGGATGGAGGAACATATCGACAAGCTCCTTATGAGTCCATCAATGAGTTTGAGTATCACGACATGGTATCTAAGATGCCTTTAGGTATTGACTGGGATAAGTTCATTGAACGTACAGACAATGTTGAAGGTGTACAGACGTTGTCGTGTGCTGCTGGTGGATGTGAAATTTAAAGGAGAATATAATGAATGAACAAAGACAAAATAAACGTACAACAGTAACAATGGATTATATGCTTTCAAAGGTAAATAAGACTGTTTATACTGTTTTACCTGAAACTACAACTACTATTTGTCAACTATTTATGGAAAATGGATATGTTGTTCTCGGCACTAGTGCATGTGTCGATAAAACAAAATATAACCAAGCATTAGGAGAGAAATATTCTTTTGAGGATGCTATAAATAAACTGTGGCCTTTAGAAGGTTATCTTTTATCTGAAGAATTATTTAAAGGTAAAAACATCTAAGATGATCACAGTTTACACAAAGGATAACTGTCCAGCTTGTGTATCTTTGAAGGCTACTCTCACACAAGAGGGTAAGCCTTTTAAAGAGATTAACATAGGTAAAGACATCACAAGGGAAGACTTTATGAGTCAATTTCCAACAGTACGAACAGTACCATATACGGTCGTTGAAGGAGAAGCTAAATGACTCTAGAGTTTGAAACTAAAGCTGGTCTAGTGTTTGGCTTAGAAGCTGATCAACTGTACATCATGGATGAAGATGAGAAGATGCACGATGAGCCAGTATCTGTTATCTATCTGCACATTGGATTCGTTACAGTAGCATTTATCATGGACTAACTAAAAAGCCCCAAAGGATCACTCCTAAGGGGCTTTATTATTGTTACTCTAAATCTGATAGAAACAAGGCTTTCTCAGCTTTCCTACGTTTAACTAAGCCGGGTAGTTCTCTTCCACCTCCCTTAGTCCACTGCATGAAAGCTTCAGCAGCTTCCTCCCATTCACCTCTATTGACTTTCATCCGAATAGTAGACCGCTGAAAATTGCCCAATCCAGCGTTGAAGGAAAAGCTGACACACGCATCGAAAGCCCCTTGACGACCAGATAGAGTAGGAGCAAGTCGTAGAACACCACGTTCAAAAAGACTGACATCATCTGAGAATAGTTTCTCGATTTCCTCTTTAGACCATACACGGTTATCCTCCTGCTTTAACGGGTACTCCTTACGAATCATCGTAGATTGTCCCTCTTTAGATACCATTGGTAATCTAATCTGATCCTGATAGAGGACGTGACCATAACCAATAGTCCAGATATGAGCAGGACACAGGTAAGGCTTATTCCTGCATCCTTCATACTGGTGCATTAAATCAGCGCCAGCCTTGCTCAGTTTCATTTCTTAGCCCAGCTACGTGATCCGAACCAGAAGCCTATGATACCACCTAACATAGCCATTTCATCAGAGCTAAAGATGATGTCTGACAAGGCTATCAAGTCACTCATGTTCAACACTAAGTGAGGATTAGAGTAGACATAGTAGGCAATCCAAGCATTGATAGCACACAGCTCCAAGACAAAGATATAAGTTACTACAGGTCGTACAGTACCTACAAAGTTAACTACCCACTTACTAGCTTTGTCCATGATCTTCTTATCATGATCATAGGCTGCTACAGTCATTTCAGCATCAGTCTGCATTGCAATCTGATCTGTACGAATCTCTTCCATACGCTCTTGAGCTGCAAAGCCTTGAGCCATCATTTGAAGCTGCATCTGCACTTGAATCTGCGCCAATGCTAACTCATGCTTCTGATCATCTTTGTTCTGAAAGAACTCCAATAGTTTAGGTAGACCAGATACTAATAGACCACCTAGTGTCGAGAATAGTGATAACAATTTAAAGTCCTATCTTAGATAATAATAAATCAACAATCTTGTTAGAAAGATCATCAGGAAGAAACTTAAGGAATCCTAAGAACCACCAAGCTACAAGCATATAAACGAATATCCTTAGCAGTAAATCAAACTGCTTCTGATACTCGTTCATCTACCACACCTTTTAGTTGCTTGACAGAAGTCCATGAGTTCATTGATACCGATACCCACTAGGAGAAGTACAAAGGCAATACCTCCAATGAGGGCTACCATTTCCATCTCCTCTTGTTCTTTCTGCTTCTGTTTCTTCTCTTCAGCCTTTAGAGCTGCCATCTCCTTGGCATCATCTCTGTCCATCTCAGCTTGTCTAGCCTTGATCTTATTCCAGACATCAATCTTACCAGTCTGCATGAAGAGCATTTTAAGCTCCTCTTCGAAGGCTCTAGCTTGTTCGAGAGCCATCTCAATCTGAAGAGCAGCTCCCATGTTGGAGCCTTTCTTCTCACGTTTAGCTTGGAGCATAGCCTTGGTAGCTTGGCTCTTAGCATCAAACATCTTACCGATCATAGGAGCAAGACCACCGAGATCGTTGGCTACCTTGCTTGCCTTCTTGACCATCCCTATCGCTTTTTGTAGCCCATCAAGAGCTGCTATGGGGTCGATCATTTATAGTCCTTTATTTACCTAGTTCTTGGGATACTGCCGGAACAGTGAAGGATTGAATAAAAGCTGCTTTAGTTGGTTCGTCCATGTACTTCATCATTGAGCTTGTAAGCTCTCCAATGCGTCCTTTAGGTACACCAACAGTCATGAACTGAGCAAAAGCTGCAGGATCTAACATCATTTCAGCAAGCTTAGAATTAAACTCTTTCTGATTACCTTGTTGAAGGTATCTAATCAAGCTTTTAGCAATGGTTACAGTACGGAGCATCAAATCAGGTGTTTCAGCTGCTACGTTAGGTAGTCCGGGTTCAAGCTTGGATACCTTAGAAGCCAACTCATCAGCCTTAGACTTACGCATCAGATCAGCTAGGACACTGTTAACAGTACCCACTTCTTTATCAGTCAATACCTGTGAAAGTTTCTCATATCGAGGAATACCTGTAGACTTCTTAATAGTGTTAGCAGCATTCTCCACAGCTGTAGCGAACACTCCTGCACGTTCCTTGTCTAGGCCAGTTTGTAGTCTGTTAGCAAGGAAGTCACCAATCTCCATACGATTGAGTTTGTTACTGTATGCTGAATATGAATCAAGATACTTAGTCCACAATCCATCTGAAGACTTATTCAATGCTGCATCAATAAAGTTCTTAACATTACCAGCAGCCTTAGCAGCTTGCTCAGGAATACCTCCTGAAGCATATCTCTCAGACTGACCTAAGTATGTTGCAATGTCTTGATTGAGTGTCTTACGAACATTCTCATACAAGTCACGGCTATTAATGATTCCATTATCATCAGCCTTAGACAAGATCTTCTCTTTAACACCTTGTAAGACCATCTTACTTTGATCTGAGATTGTTCCTTTGATAGCTGAATCAATAGAAGCTGTAATGTCTGATGCACGTAATGGAAAGAAACCATTTTGCTCTAAGCTGCCAAGTTGAAACTCTTTAAGCTGGGCTTCCTTGCGTAGGTTACTTGCAAGTCCCTTATAAGCACCTGATCGTTGTGCTGCTTCAGCTGCAATGTCACCAGCTGTCAACCAACCGGGCTTACCAGCTTGTGCAGTTGCTTGCTGAGTAGCTGCAGCCATTCCTGTCATACCCGCAGTTTGCTCCGCAGCTGCTACACTGTTAAACTTATCTGCAATTTCCTTCTCAAGCTTAGTGAAGACAGGGCCAGCTACATTAGCCTGATCCAGAGCAGACTCACGCACACCACCTGTTACAGTGTTACGCTCTGCTGTGATAGCAGCTCTTTCAGCCTCAGTACCTGCAATACCTTGTAAGGCACGTACACGGGCAGCTTGTTGTTCAGAGGTACGCTCAGCAAACTTACCTGCAACACCTTTTTGCTTAGCTAGTTTAGCCTGAGCAGCTACCAACTCAGCAGCTGAAGGAACATTAGCTAGAGCTTCAGCAACTGTAGGACGAGAACCTGTCACCAGCTCCTTAGCATCTTGCAAGGCTTTAATAACAACATCTTTCTCAGGGCCAGCAAGTTCATTAACATATTTAGACATCGCCTCTTGACGGCCTGAAGGTGTAAGATTCTTAACAAGACCTACAACCTTACCAAGAGCATTTACAGTACCTTCAGCTACAGGGCCAAGCACTGTTCCAACACCTACTTGCAGTGCCTTTGTAGATGCAAAGTCTTCAGGTTGTGATACAGGCTGCATAGCTCCCATAACACCGCCTGTCACAGCAGCTCTAGCCACTGGATTAGCAATAGGAATTGGAAGCAAGTTAGCAGGATTAATAATGTTACCGGCTAAACGACCAAGGTCAAAGCCAGTCTCACCTGCAGCTTTACGTTGAGCTTCATACTGTTGCTCACGCTGAGGAACTACACGCTCTGAGAAAGCCTTAGCCTCTTTAGGAAAGAAACCTACAGCTTCCATACCTTTAGCCACTAACTGAGCAGAGCCATATAAAGGATCTGTAAGTCCTTGCATGAATCCACTAGGTGCTTCAGCAGCAGGTTTAGGAGGTGCTTTGTAACGAGCAGCTAGTCGAGCTGTTTCATCTGCACTTGTGTCTACCTTAGGTGACTTGCCTAGGAAGCCTTCAATCTTAGCAATGGCTTCCTCATTAGACAAACCTGAAGGCAGGTCATAATGCTTACCTTCATATTGATATACTGGCATAGTCTTCCTTATTTATTTCAAGACAATAGGATCGTCTTTAGTTCCTGTACCTTTAGCCCTTACATTAGCTATGCTTGGTTTTTGACGCTCTTCAGCAATAAAGCTTAGATTGTCTTTATCGGCTACACGTTGTGTATCTAGAATCTCTTTAAAACCTTGTAAAGATGCTTTTACAGCTTCTGTGTCGTTACGAGCCAATGCTGACAATACTTGCTCACCTGCACGTTTAGCGTCACCCTCAGTCTGTGTACCTTTAGCTTTCAGCAACAAAGCATTAACTGCATTCTTAGCCCATTGTTCAAAAGCTACTTTATTTGTTGCAGCTTCTTTAGCCTTACCAGAACCAATCAACACAGTCTCTTTAAGATTGTTCAACATACCGAAGTTAAGTTTACCGTCCTCAATCTTTGTAAGGAAATCATCAATCTTGTTAATGTTGTAATCATAATCAGCTACACGAGTCTTAGCTTCAGTGATCATCTTAATATCACCTGTGCTTAGAGGTTTAATCTCAGTGCCTTTAGCTTGTTTAGCAGCATTAGCCATAGAAGCTAAGAATGACTTAAGCTCTCTATCTTTTTGTGCCTCACGCTCTTTAGATGCAATAGCTTCACGTTTAGTTTCAGCAGCTAATTCAGCCTGATACTTAGCTTGAGCTTTTCTTTCCATTGTCTGAAAGACTGTCTTAGGATCGCCATACTTACGTAGAACCTTAGCCATATCCTCTTCAGTAGCATCCTCAGGAAGCTTATCAAACTCAGCTGCAAGTTTACTTTCACGATCAGCTTGAGTTTTCTCTTGCTCCGCCAAAGCAGCCATACGATCAGTTTGTGTCTTCTGTAGAGTTACTTTAGCTTGTTGCTCTTCCATAGCCTGAGCCTGTTGCATAGCTCTCATACCGGCTTCAGGATCTACTGATTGAAGAGCTTGTGCATATTGCTTCAAGCCTTCAGGTGTATTAGTGTCAAACTGAGAAGCCATCTGACGAAGCATAGTAGCTCGACGAATAGCCGGATCTTGTACATCAACACCCATAGCACCAGCTAAGCCACGACCTAAGTTGCTAGTGTTCTTAAAGATGTTGTAGGATGTTTGTTGCTGAGGAGACATATTAGCAAACTGCAAAGCCTTCTGTTCTACCAGTTGACGTTGCATTTCCTCAGGAGTACCCATGCCTCCGAATAAACCTTGAATTCCTTGTGTAGCCATTGTGTTTCCTCTTAGTATCCAAAGTAACCGCTAACTGCAGCTGGCTGATAAGGTGTAGATGAACCTTTAGTTAGACCACTAATCAACTGACTGACAGGATCTGTTAAACCACCCACTACAGCATTGTTACGTTGCATCTGCAAAGCTGCTGCCTGTTGTGCTGCTTGATTCTGAATGTTAGCTGCATTTGTAGAACCTGCTGTGATAGCTGATCCCAGAGCTGAACCTTGAGTCAAAGCATTCTGACCTAAGTTTTCAAGTGTTGTAGCACCTTGTACATAGGCGTTGTAAGGAGCCAGAGCCTGTGTCTGCAAGCCAAAGCCTTGACCTGCCAAGTTCAAACCACCAGTCATCAAGCCTTGACCGAACTGTACTTGCTGATTACCGAATGTCTGAGCATTAGCAGCCAACTGAGCATCTTGCTGAGCACGGGCATTCATAGCAGCTGCAATAGTTGGGTTAGTCGCCTGAAGTCCGGGAGCACCTTGAGTATATCCTTCTGAAGTTGCACCTGTAGCCAAGCCCATACGACCTTGCTGTTGTTGTTGGTTATACAACTGAGCCATCTGCTGTTCACGACCCGGAGCAAGTAACTGCTGCTGTTGTGTCATGTACTGCTGAGCAGCTGCTTGAGGAGTCTGAGCTACGTACTGAGCACCTAAGTTAAACAAACCAGCAGCTTGAGCATTTACATTAGGCTGATATGCTTGGATCTGCTGAGCCTGACCTAAGCTAGTACCTGCTAAGCCCATCAAGCCTTCACGAGCTGCAGCTACGTCAGGAGCTACCTGATAACCTGCACCGATCAACTGACCTGATGCAGGATCATACTGAAAGCCTGACTTACCAAACCGTGTAGTAACTCCTACAGGTCGGAACTGTGCAGCTTGAGCAGCTTGGTTAGCTGCGTTAGTGGTAGCATTAGCAGCTTGGTTAGAAGCATATACGCTACCTGCAGTGCCCAACAGAGGGCCAATTAAGTCTGTCCAATCAGCCATTAGTATGTACCTCCGTCCACTGTTGCTGTAAAAGTGCCAGAGACAGTAAGATTCACTGCAGTGGCTGTTCCTGTTAATGCTGCATTATTAGCATCAGGTTTAGAGTTAACTGCTGATTGAATGTTATCAAACTCAGTGTTAACTTCTGTGCCTTTAATGATCTTTGAAGGATTACCTGTTGATAGGCTATCCTTAATTGCAAAGTTAGTTGCCTTGGTGTAATTACTCATCTTGTCTTCCCTGTCTTAACGTAGACATCAAGTTTCTGAATGGATATTGATTTATCAAATACTGTGGTTTCAAAACCTAATTGAATAACCTTACCTGATCCACCAATGTTAATGATCTTATTATCGAAGGCTGATCCACCATATTCTGCAATGTTGTACTCAGCTATGTTGTATTCAGCTACTGCAGCATTAGACAAACTAAACTGTCTGAGGTTTAAAATGTCACTGTAATCGAAGCCAAACTTAAGAGTAACTGGATAACCTTGACCTCCGATAATCGTTACACCTACTTTCTTCATAATCTTAATTACTGTAGGTGACTGGAAGTCAAAGTAATTAGTGTAGTACTTCATCAGGTAGTTATTAGCATTGTCTTTATAACCACCATACTTAGCTATGTATCCACCCTTACCCATCAATAATTCTTTACTGCGGGTGTACTTGAAAGCATAAGGTACTAAGCCATCCCATGTTGTAACCCTGTTAGCACCATTAGGTAGAGGTGCTCTCATGTCAAAGCAGTACACAATCTGACGAGCTGGTAGAGACAACAGATAGAAGGCTTCCTTATCTGAGTACACAGCCCTGATCTCATCAGCATCTTCTAAGCTAACTTCTAACACTAAGTCATCACGTACATTGGCACTGATGTCTCGCATTGGAGCTGACTTCTCTTGAATGGTACGCATAAGAGAACGTACACCTGAGTCAGACAAAAAGATTACATCACCACCTGTAGCTACTACTGAGTCCCTAGCTACACAGCCAATACCTGTAATGGCATCTGATAGTGTTAAGTTGTTAGGATCTGTAGCATTGGAGTAGATCAAGATCTGTCTACGTCCAAACACAATCAAGAAGTTATTGTGTGCAGCTAAAGAGATAATCTCATCTGCACCATTAGGCCAGACTTGAGATACATCTAAAGTACCTGAAGTACCTGTACTCAAGACATGACCTGCAAGTAAGTCTGAGAACTGAATAGTACTCTTAACTGATGTGTTATTAGCACTCCATGTACGACCATAGGCACTGATTACACAGTTGTTACTCTGTACAGTTCCTAAGTAGCCAGTCTTCTCAGTGATACGCTTGTACGTAGTTGAACTGGTCGCAGGATCGAACACTAGAGGATCATGCCCAGACTGATACAGGAATATACAGCCATTCAACGGAGCCATCTGCCAGTTATCGTCTGTAATGGTAGGAGCTGTGCCGCCACCTCCGTAGGTCAACTGTGATAGTGTTGTACCTGAAAGCTTGAATAGCTTATTGTTACCTGCTGCAATAATGTATGAGTTACCTGAGTTATCAATCAACTCACCGATAGCTTTGACGTTAGCAACATCTAAATCATTATTAGATGAGTGTGCTGTAGTCCATCCCTTACGAGCACCAATACGTCCAAACTTATCAATCACACAATTATTAGCTACAGTAGCATAGCCAGCCTCTAGAGAGACTGAGCTATCCTGAGTGTTCAACCCCATGAATCCCGGAGCTGACACTGTAGTAGTTAATATCTTAGCTACCATTAGATACCCACCCAAGTAGTTTCTTCATCGTAGCGGTTACGCTCAATAGCTACAGCATCTGCCAAAGCTAAACGATATTGTTGATAAATCTCACTGAAGGTTGAACCTCCATCTTCACCTCGCTCACCAACAGCTTTAGCGTAGGCTAACATCTGTACCAAGTGATGAGGTACTAACAAAGCATCAGCATTTGCAGACAAGTCAGCTTGAGGGATAACTAACTCAAAACGTAGTGAATAGACACCATCAGGCTGAGGCCAGACATCCACCTGAGTGTCATCACCGGAGATACCGTTGTAGTTGTAGTACACCGGAGCTGCATTCTGAGTTGTACCTAAGTAATACTGCCTGTTCATCCAGTTAGTAGGTACTTGTTTCATAGGTACATCTTCAGTGTCATTCAGCACATCAACAGTACGGAATCTCTGACCTGAACCTGTCAATGTATAGTTACGAGTACCTGCCACTGTAGACAACACAATAGTCTGTGTGAGGACATTCCATTCATGGGCATCCTCAATCTCTCGCTTAGCATCATTAACAAAAACACCTATCAGGGAACTATAAGGAGTATCACCTACCGACGATACTTCAGTCTCCCTTAGACGTACTAATACGTTGTTAACCAACTGTAGATATGTCGTAGCCATTAGTTATTCCTTATATCTCTTGTATACTATGGTATCACACTTTAAAGTAAATGTCAATAGTTTTATTACTTTTTCTTAGGTTTCTTAGCTGTCTTAGCTGCAGCTTTAAAGTCAGCCTCTGTAGGAGCACCTTTAGAGCCTACCTTGTTCATCTTCTCACCTGAGCCAGCTTTTATACGCTCCTGTTTAGCATGGATATTGGCATATAAGCCATTCTTCATCTTGTTCTTAGCTGTACGTTGACCACGTGTAGGCATATTCATAATTACTTAACTCCATGAAATCTGTTGTCGATAGCTAACCAAATAGCTCCGAAGAAAGCACCTATAACAATGATAGGCTTTACAGCTTTAGCGATCCACTCAAGGACTTGGAAAGCCCCTTGAGCTGCATTAAAGGCTTGAACAACCTCTTGTGTATTCTTCTCTATGTTATCTACCTTAGCCTCTACAGCCATTAGTCGATCATAGATGTGTTCATGTGTTACTTCGCTCATGGTTGCTCAGGCCAAGTGATAGTCCAAGGGAAGCCCTCCTGCGCTGTAATGTCACGCAAGGCTTGACGATATGTAGCCCATACTGTCTTGTCAACAGGTGCATCTGCTACTTGTGTCCAGTCACACTCAGCTAACTTAGCATCACGAGTAGCACGAACAGACTTAGCTTGTTCAGCATCCTTCTGATCCTTGTAAGTAGCTTCTTGTTCAGCAGCGGTAGTAGTTATACCATCTACAACTTGGTCTAGAAAGACAGGGCCTAAGATGTACTTTGTGTACCACTTGCCATCAATCTGTTCTACACCACTACGCTGTGAGTATTGGTAAACAGTGCCACCTGTAGCTTGTGGGCCTTCAAATACTACGTCAGCACCAAGTTCATTGAGTAGTTCCTCTGACAGTTGTTGTGGCATTGATGTGTTTTGGAATAATGCACGAAACTCTCCCTCGTACATTACTGCGCCTGATTCACGAATACGAATTTGCATTTTAATTTCCCAATGTAATGTTCAAGCAATTGCTAAAAAGATGTATGTTGCACCACTAATATTTAATTGTGAAGCATCGTTTTGATTAACTGTAAATCCACTACTGTATGTTGAAATGGAATCATAAGATGCACCTCCCTCTCCAACAGTTTGGTCTAGTCTTAGATAAGGGTCATTTCCTGCCCCCATGCCCCTAGCAGTATCAAAGACATGCCATGAACTTGAGTCATCTATTCTCTTAATAAGAACAAATCTTGCACCACTAGTAAAGCCACAGTTAATAGATATACTTGAACCATTACCAGTGTATGAACCTACTTTGGAAACACCTGCACAAGTGGCAAATAGGTATGCGACATAAGTGTAACCATTAGCGTTAGGTGGATAAGGTGCTGAAGATGCGCTTTGTAAAAAGTATGAACTAGAAAATGAAGAGCCATCTGTAGAAAACGCATCTACATTTGATGATTTAGCATTATTTGAGTTAAGTACAATTCCTTGTCTAGTATTACCTAAGCCAGTGTGATAAACCCACCATTGCCAAGCAGCATTACGAGGTTTAACAATAACCATTTCAGGAGCTACACCAAGATTGTGTGTAACTTGTCTGTTGTCTGCTCCATTTCCTGTATAACAAACCACATCAAAGAAGTTAGGTGCTCGTTTAAAATTATGCCAAGCATAAGTTATTCCTAGTAATGAACTATATGCAAAAACAGTTCCACTACTAATAAAAATTCCATTTTGATTTCTGGAAAAATCTGCTACTTGTTGCGTTGGGCTTGTAGTAACGCCTGATTCTGTTGATGCTGCAGATGTAGCCAATACATTTGAATTACCCCGCAATCTATCAAAAGCAGAATGATTCCAACCGCTGTTGTAGTCTCTTAGGTGTGCAAGAACCATATCAGGTGGAAAACCTGCATTAACTACATAATCCCCTGAATTAGATGCGGCAACAGGACTAAACACTTTAGTCGCATCCGTAGGCACTTTCATCGGGCCTCTACGAATGGCTATGTAGATGTAGGTTTTAGATATTTCGCCTTTAGCAATAAACCCTGTCGCAGTTGGCTTTGTTTTACTTGTGTCTTCCTCTGCGTTTGACAAGTTTGCATAAAGCAATTTTGTGGCGTTATCTGTAACAGAAAGACCACGCATATTGTCAAACAGTTCCCAGTTTGTAATTTCGTTTGATGCTTTTCTAAGAAGCCATTGTGGTTCGTATCCCAAGTCAACAGTTGCATTGCCACTACCATCGCAAGTAAACGACCCACACGAAATCACATTGTCTGTACCAGTCAGACCAAAGCCTCCTGCGTTGTGGGCGAATAGGTAGGCGACATAAGTTGCGCCATTACCATTTACTTGATTTCCTGCGCTACTTCCACCAACAGTAAAAACTGAACTAGTAGGGGCAACGTAAGAAGTATCGTTTCCAAAATAATATTCTATAAAATTAGTAGTTTGTGCATCTGTTAAATTTAAACGTAAAGTTCCTGTAGGGGCTATAGAACGATGATATACATTCCAATTTACGCCTGATGCACTTGTAGATTTTAAAATTATGCAACCCGGCACAGAACCTAAGTTGTGGGCAATTTCACGACCAGCAACACCATTCCCCGTATAAGTCACAACATCAAAGAACTTTGGTTGCTTGCGGAATGTCCATGAGACATGGTTAGCATTGTTTTGATTGCAAAAGCTATCAGGGCCAAGAGTAAATCCTGAAGATGTGAAAGCCGTTACATCTAATCCAGTTGCGGTATATTGAGCATCAGTAGCATTTGAATAAAGTTGATTGCTTGGCCCACGAGCAGTATCAACAAGGGTATGGTAATAACCCGCTTGCTGACGATTTTTAATCCAAACTAAACCACCTTTACCTGAAACATCAATTCCATTGTTGATGCTTAGTGTTGAGTTATTGCCCTTATAAAGATATGTGCTAAACACATCCTCGATGTAGTTGGCTTCTGAACTAACCTGAGAGTTTTGTGAACTAAACATTAGTTATTCCTTACAGGTAGTTCTGTCCAGCATTACTTCCCCACCAATAAGTTCCATCTCCAACAAAGACAAACTTATCACCTTTAGAGGCAGTAGATGTAATCGTAGGAGCTGTGCTTGCAGGCCACTTAACTGAACTAGGCCATGTAACTGTGCGTGAACCTGTACCATCTTGCTTCAAAAGCATTGTGAAACCCTTACCTGCTGTAGCAGTTGGGAATGTAAAGGTACAGTTACCAGTCAATGTGAGAATCTGTACTGAACCATTAGCCAAGTCAACTGTATAAGCAGTAGAAGTGTTAGCAGTTACAGTTTCTTCTGTGTAGCCGTTAGTGAATGTACCAGCTTCAATGGTTTTGTTAGTGAGAGTCTCAGTACCTGTCAATGTTGCAAAGGAACCTGCTGTTAAAGTAGCTTGAGTCCACGCACTACCAGACCACACCCACAAAGTAGATGATGTAGAGTTCCAGTACAGAGCACCTGTCAACAGCGAGTTACCGTCATTGTCAACTGATGGAGCTGATGTTTTAGAGCCTAAGTAGCGATCATCGAAGCTATCATAGGATGCTGCAGCTGCTGAGGCACTTGCTGAGGCATTAGATGCACTTGTAGAAGCTGCTGAGGCTGAGTTAGCTGCGTTGGTTGCAGATGTAGCTGCTGCTGAGGCTGATGTAGCTGCAGATGTAGCACTACCAAGGATACTGTCAACGTAAGCCTTACGAGTCAAGTCATCGTCAGTTGTAGGTGTAGCTGTAGATGTAACCTTGTTAGATCCCATGACAATATTACCTGTCATAGTTCCACCTGCCAAGGCTAACTTAGCATCACCAACAGTATCTACATAGCCCTTAGTAGCTGCGTCTGTGCTAGATGAAGGTGTGCCTAAGCCAGTCACCTTGTTAGTACCCATGGCAATGTTGCCAGACATAGTGCCACCAGCCAAGGGAAGCTTAGCTGCAATACTATTAGTTACAGTCGTGGAGAATGAAGCATCATCATTCAAGGCTGCTGCAAGCTCATTCAAGGTGTCCAACGCTGCTGGAGCACCATCGACAACAGCTGCAACGGCTGAGTCAACATAAGCCTTGTTAGCTGCATCACCTGAGTTAGTAGGGTTTGGAAGGTTAGTAATGGTAGCTGAGGAAGCTGCATCCATGTCCAATGTACCGTTAATGGTTACATTGTTAAAGGTTGAACTACCTGTAGAAGCTGTAACATTACCTGTCAAGTTACCTGTGACATTACCTGTGACGTTACCTGTTACATTACCAGTTACGTTACCAGTCACAGCACCTGTAATAGCACCTACAAAGCCTGTAGTAGCTGTAACTGTAGTACCTGTAACTGCAGCAGCTGTAGTAGCACCAATAGGTGTGTTGTTAATAGTACCACCAGTGATAGCAACACCAGCTGATGTGCCTCCTGTAATGGCAGCTGCTGAAGCCTCTTGATTACCTAGAGAGCCTACCAACTTAACAACTGTACCTGAGTTGTCTTTGGTGTACAGCTTCTTATCTGTTACGTTAACAGCTAACTCACCCTTAGTTAGATCCCCTGACGCAGGTGTAGCAGATGATGTACTGCTATTCTTTGTAATGATCGTTGTCATTTAAGCTCCATATTGAGAAGTGTACCAGTCACGTAATGGTGTTGCAACATCACGAGGAACTGCTGGAAGAAGTTGGTTATAGTTCTGCTGTACTCTAGTGAAGTAATCATCTGTGTACATTGGAGGTAACTGTGTAGGCATACCACCCATAGTTGTAGTACCTCCACCGCCTCCTGACAAGGCTGCAGCACCTCCTAAACCACCAAACAAACCTAAACCACCTTTAAGTAAAGCTAACATCTGAGCATCAGTTAAACCTAGCTCATTCTTCTTGTTTGGATCTGTAGTTGGTGTTGTAGTTGGAGCCGTAACAGTTGGTAAAGCAGCTGTAATGGTATTGATAGCTTCAGGTGTAACTGCGGGTCTATCGGCTGTGATTGTTACTCGTGGATCTGGTATTACTGAGGGTGTAAGTATAGCAGCTGCAATAGTATTAATATTTTCAGGTGTTACGACTGGTTTAGGAGCTGTAATAGTTACTCGTGGATCAACTGTAGCAGGTGTTGTGACTGGCGTAGTAATTGTTGGTATAACAGCTGCAAGTGCTGCTGTTGCATCCTTTACTGTAATTGTATTATTACCTGTAATTACTTGTTCAGCAACCGTAGCAGCTTGAGTTGGTGTTATAGTAGGAATTGCAGCTGTAATAGTATTTACAAGTTCCTGCTTAGTTGCTGGTCTGTCAGCTGTAACTGTTACTCTTGGATCACTTGTAGCAGGCACTGTAGACAACCCTGCAAGAGTATTTAGCATATCTGTAGCTGTAGTATCTCCAGACATCATACCTTTGTTGCCTGTAACTTGTACGTTAGCTAAGTTAGCTGGTGTAGTTACATTAGTTGCAAGTTGACTGTTAATCAAGTTAAGTACAGCTTGGTCAACCTGCTGAGGTGTAGATGTACCTGTAACTTTAACTGTACCACCGTCAGTAACTGGTGTCGATACTGCAGCAGGTGGTGTTGTTATTAAGCTACTCAACAAACCACCAGCATTGGTGATAGCTGGAGCTGCAGTGCCTGTAATGTTTACAGACTCCAAAGCTGCTGACGTTGCTGGAACTCCTGTAGCTGCTGTTGTTGTTGCAGCTGTTGAAGCAGTGGGAGGAGTAATAGACGCTACAGCTCTTTCAACAGTAATATCATTATACCCACCAGCTGTTAAAGTATCTTTGATCTGAGCTGGAGACAAGCCTTGGTCTGCTAACTGTTTAGCATCTGCTGCAGCAAACTGACGTTCTGTAATGCCGGGATCTGCTGTAGTACCTGTAGTTAGATAGTTGTTAAGAGCGTTACCACCATAAACTAAACCACCACTAAGCAGTCCAACTTTTAAGGCATCACTAACATCCGCACCACCAGCTAAAGCAGCACCACCTTTAAAAACACCTGTGCCAACTGCTTGTGCTGTAGAGCCTGTCAGACCTAAAGCGTTACCTAAAGCACCACCACCGCCCAAGCCTAAGAAAGCAGCTTGAACAACAGGGTCATTAAAAGCATCGGCTAGACCACCAAAGAATGATGGCCCTTTGTCGTATGTTCCAACATTCGTAAGTTCTCCAGTTGGTGAGTAAAGTTCAGTTCTGCTTCCTTGTTCGCTACTAACTTTAGATGTTGAAATACTTTGAAGACCGCCTACTATTGTTTCTTCACCTTGCTGGTTATATTCATAATTAGGGCTTACATAAGTGTCACCTAATTTTGTAGAGCCTTGGAATGGGGCTAAAGCTGCTGCTTGAGTAACAATTTCACCAACTGAAACACCTGTTGCAGCAGCAATTTGATTTGGGTTTAAATTACCCGCTTTAATTAAAGCATCAACACTTTGTGTAGCCAATGTCTGAGCAACCACAGGACTAGCAGCAGCCTGAGTAATCACAGGAGGAGTTGTAGCTACAGTATTTGTCTTCTGAACTTGTGCAATAGCTTGAGGATTACTAGATGGAACTTCATTTTTAAACTGAGATAGAGCATCAATAACCGATTGATTATAGATAGCTGTGCCTTCAGCATTGGTATGCAAAGCGTCTACTAACAATGCTTTATTCTGCAGAATCTCACCCTGTGTGCCAACTAGAGCAACATTGGAGTTAGCCTTAGCAATCTCATTAAATAAAGGATCTACTTTAGGATCAAAGTTATTATTTACTACATCATTAATAGATGTGGCATAAGGAGATCCAGTCAAGACAACATTAACACCTTGATCACCCAGTGTTTTAACAATTTGATTGATATTGTCTTTAATTGTGCCTTTATCAACACCTTGCAAGAAGTCTACACCGCCAGTTTGCAAGAACACTGTAGCATTAGGATCAAATTGACCGCCACCAGCTAAGAATGTATTGAGTTGCTTAAGAGTATCAGCTGTAGTAGCACCGCCAACAGCTGTATTGGTAGTTTCTTGTCCTGTAACAGCTTTAAGTTGCTCTGGAAGTGTTGTATTAAGGCTATTCCAGCTTGCACCTGCCAAGATATTACCACCTAGCATACCGCCTGAAGTGCCTCCAGTGGCTGCAGCTACGTCTTGAGGTGAAATACCATACTGAGCCATTGCAGCTTGAGTTGTAGCAGCATCTGGATTTGTAGCTAGAAAGTCTGTAATGTTCTTATAAACATCAGCTTCGGTCATGCCGTTGTTTAAAGCCCACTGCATTGCTGCCGATAAAGCCATAATTATTCGCCTTTTCTATATAGCTCAAACGTATTAATACTGTTCATTGTTGAGCCAGATTCTGACTCTAATCGTACCTGATCACCCTCTTCAAGCACTACAAAAGCACCACCATCAAACTTAATAAACTGTGTAGGGCTTAGCACGTATTGGTCTAAGACATGAATCTCAGTAGTTGTACTAGCGTCATACCAGATAGCATCAATAGCTTTATTGTTGCCTGTGGTGTTAACAACATAACACAAGTTCCACTTAGCATAGTAACCAGTTGGAACTGTGTAGACCGTAGTCTTAGTTGCCGCTGTTAGAATCGTCCCCACTGATACTGGTTTCATCTGCTGTTACCTTAGATTTTTTGGTTGATTTTACAGGAGCTTCTACAACTTCTTGTACTTCAGTGTAGCCTCCATGTTTACGCATTTCAGCGATCTCATGCTCTTGGAAGAACTCGATTGTGTTACCTGATTGATTGCACTTAAATTTTGCCATAATATTAACCTTTCTGATGTACTACCCTTAGCACATTAAAAAGGCTCCCTCCTTTTGAGAGGGAACCTAGTTAGCTATTAAGCTGGAACGACGAGGGCAACGCCACCGTAGTTACGCAACTCAGCGCAGCCGTACAATGTATCAGCTGTGAACAATGTACCGAGGTACTCTTGTTTGTACTGAGTCTGTGAACGGACACCAACTTGCTCCACCAACACCATAGAGTCTTTGTGAGCCATTACGCACACACGACCAATGTTAGTACCGGAACCGTTAGCAGCGCTGTTAGCGTAGCCAGCGTTAGAGGTAACATAGACTGGAACACCATAGATGTCACCAATCATACCGTTACGGATGCTGTTAGCTGTACCAGCTTCACCAACGCTGTTGAAGGTTGTGAACTCAGACAAACCCAAGATGGTGTTACGCACTGAAGGAGGAATCAAGAAGAAACGATTGTCCATAGGAACATCGCTATCGTCAAGACGCTGAATAGTGCGACGAATACCAGCAGCTGTCAAAGCTGATGCGTTACCAGCATTGGTGTTAGCTGTGTAGTCGAAAGCTGTAGAGCCATCACCACCGATGAAACCACCAGCGTAGCGGAAGTTACCTGCACCAGCTGTGGAAACGTTGAACTGCTGAGCCAAGTTAATCAAGTCAGTATCAACTTGCTTACCCAAAGCGTAACCAGCATCATCAGTGTAGAACTGACGAAGGCTAGACAAAGCTTGAGCTTCAACAATATCCTCGATCAAACGTGAATATTCGTAGTGCTTGTTGATAGACACAGTTACTTCGGACTCAGTAGCTGCAATCAGTGTAACTTGTGTAGAAGCTGCCTTAGCAGAAGCTGTGCCACGTGCAGGGACTGGAATGTGAACTACGTCACCTTTCTTGCCCTTGAAGCTCATCTTCTTAACTAGGTTAGCTGCAACCAAGCTCTTCTTGTAAGCCGCAACAATTTCATCACTCCATACTTCTGGAATAAACGTTGCTGCGGTCGTACTCGTTACGTGATCTGTTCCTAATGCCATTTTATAAATCTCCTGTTGATATTAATTAAATTACTTCACTCGACCTTCTTGATATGCTGCCATAATTTCTGGTTGTAAGGCCTCATATCGGTCGGGATCTGTCATACGTAGCCGGATAAGGTCGGCACGACGATATACTTTCTTAGAAGACTCTCCAGTTCCACCAACATCAACACCAGCTGCTTTCAGATTCTGTTTGCGAACAGCGTTACCTGCTTCAGTAGTTTGTTGTGTCTTAGATGTACGGATCTGTTTGAATGTAGTAATCAGTTCATCAGCTGCATTAAAATCATAGTTAGCATCAGCCATTGCATAGATATTAAGCCTCATGGGAGAAGCTTTAACCCACTCAATAAACTCACCATCACTTACAATATTAGCAAAGTCAGGATGCTTCTTGTTGAGCATTGCTTGTGTCTGAATCTGCTTAAGTTGCATTGAAGCTTGTTTAGCTGCCAATACGTCCGGATGATTCGCTACAGCACGATTAACGTGACTCTGCGGATCTTCAAAGAAGTCGATCTCTTGTGGTGGATTCTCCACCTTCTGTGGTTGTGCTTGTTGGTTCTTTTGAGCTAAGCTTTGTTTTAAGAGTTCATCCGCTAAACGTCTAACTTCACCAACTTCCTGTGCTTGCCTACCGATTAGCTTTTCAGCCTCTTGGTGCATACGAACAATATCTTCGAGATTCTTCCCTTTATACTTTTCAGGGATCTCTTGTGGAGCTTGCTCTGCCTCAGGTTGTTGCTTGGGTTGTTCGCTTGTTTGTTGGGACTGTTTAAAGTCCTCAGCGTCTAACTCACTAACACTACCTAGTTCCTCATTGTGATCAATTAAAGCCATACCTAACCTTTCCCTGTCCACGAATGGATTACAGGATAAACTTGTAAAATAGAATTGGGTTGCCTGAGGGTTACTCAGATCCTCTCTTTTGTTCCTGCTTGAGCCTGTCAGCCCTCACAGCAGCCCATTTAGCTGTAGCACCGGGAAAGTCCCCTGATAAAGGGTCTAGTCCGATACTTGGAGCTGAAACGAGCCTGATAGCGTCCTTACTACATACCTTACACTTAGCAGTGGTATGATCACTATCAACTAGCGATTCAGTTATGTGATCGTTAGGACATTTAAAGTCATACAGTCTTTTCATCCCTGTAATTCCTCAAATACCTTCTCACACACAGCCTTACGCCCTAAAACTAATTCAAGAATATCTAACTGTCCCTTACGGAAATATAAAGATTGTGTGTCCGTGACAGTTGATAAGTCGTTTAAACTAGCCTTAATCTCTTCGAAGTCCTCTATGAGGAACTCCCAACCCTTAGTACTCATCGTATTAAAGGTTTCTTCGTAATACTTTTGTAAATCAGGGGCCATAAGGCTTATCCCTCCATTAAATATTTAAACAATAGTGTTATTGTAGCATAAAAACAACACTTTGTCAAGCTTTTTGTTAACTATTTTGTTATTTACGTGATTTAGTCATCATCTGAAGGCTTGCAATACGCTCATTTGAGGCAATATCAGCAGCTTTCAGGTTAACTTGCTTCTCTTTAAGCATCATGTCAGCTAGTTTTAGACGCTTCTCAAAGTCATCACCATTATCTAGGTTAGTTGCAGCTGCCTGAACCACCTTAACACGATGCTCTTCAGGGATCATCTGAGCTTCAATCATGGTCTTTTGAGCCTCAGCTGACTGCTTTTGAGCCTTAGACTGCAGATCTGCCACCTGAGCCTGTGCAAGTTGCATCTGAGCCATCTGTTGCTCTTGTTGAGCCTTAGCAGCATCGGGGTTAGGCTGAGACATCTGATCCAAAGCTTGCATCAACTCACCACGGTTAGACAACGAACTATTCTGCAAGATACCTTTTAGGATCAAGGGCAGTACAGGCGTGTTAGGGCCAAGTGTCTGCAGCAAGCCAATCATCTGTTGCTGTTCAAACTCACGTGCCAAGATACCCAAAGTAGCTGTTGGAATGAACTTCATGTCAACTGATGGATAACGTTCACTGTCAAACTGCATATAACGGAAGGCAGCCTTGTTAATGAACGGGATCATGAAGTCTTCTTGGAAGTTACTCAAGGTACGTTTGTACTTCTTGATGATACCCGCCATAGCCATAGACATACCACCTGCACCTGCATCACGAGGTACGTTAGAGGGCATACCTGCGCTGTCAACTGTACCTGTAGCTTGCAGGAGCATACGCTCAAAGTTCTGCGCTGCTGCAGCTGCATTGCCATCAGTCTGACCGAACTTGAAGGGGTACAAGATCTCAGAAGGTGAGCCATTGGTTAGGATAGCCTTACCGGGCTTAATCTCGAACTTAGCACCACGTGGCAGACGTGTAGCATCCATTGCAATCATAGGTGCTGTGGTCAATGCCAGTGAGTCCATGTGAGCACGAAGCTGACCATCAATAGCCTTCTGCATATTGTAGGCCTTCTCAGCTGTACCACGACCCCAAAAGCGACCGGGAACTGTATCGTCTTGGTATGCAACGACTGGACGATCCTTCATCATGTAAGGATTAGCTTCAGCCTTCAAGAGGATTGAATCATTGGCAATAACGACAATGGCTTCAACCAAGTTACAGTGCTCATCAGCTACCGTACCTTCAGCGAACAACTCTTCGTACTCTTCCTCTTCACCTTCAGTCAGGTACTCTTTAGGTACTAAACCGTAATAAGTGATGAGCTTAACCTTATCATCTTGATAGGTCTTCAAGTCTTGAGTTACTTCTAAGTCCTCATCTTCTGAGGCTGTGGTAATGTCTACCTTTTTGTAAATGCCTCTCTCAATACCTTCCACAACCTTGTGAATGGAAACGTACTTCTCGATAGCAACGCCCAAAGCATCGTCAACGGAATCAGCATTAGGATCAATAAGGAAGTTCTTAGGGTTAACTGGTTTGATCTTAACGGCAATACGATCCTTCTCTTGAACTCCGATGGCAGCTGCATTAGCAATACCGGGAATTGCCTGAGTTGCTGGAATGTACTCCTTCTCAGTCTTGACAATGATCTCACCAATACCTGTACCATAAATCTCAGCCATCAACTCAATCTGGTCAATAGCTTTCTTAATCTTGTCTCGTTTAAAGTCCTCATGCAATTGAACCTTAATTTGTTCAACATCTAGAGGATTACCATCTACATCTAAGACATCATCTGAGATATCAAAGAATTCACCTTGACCGAAGATAGCTTCCATGATCTCAGCATGGCGAGTCTCAATAGCTTGCTGAGTGGCTGGAGAGATGATACGTGAGCGTTCACTCTCACGAGTCTTATCCTCAGCAGCCCAGATACCTCGGAATACTCGTTCGTACTCCAACCACAAGTCCATGTAGTTAGCATCACGATGGTCACGCCAGCGAGTAATGTGCTGAGTTACCCACGAGGTGAGTTCTTTCTCAGCCTCTGTAGGTTCCTCAAAGGACGTACTCTTCTCGTCATCAAATTGGTCGTTAGTTAGAGCCACTATATATTCCTTGTAATTAATATCCGCTAATAACATCTAAGACTTCGTAGTCATCATCTTCGTAGTCTTGGTTGTAGTTAGCTATAGCCAGTTGATCGATGTAACTTAGAGCATCTACCAAGTCATCGTGTACACCTGCTGTAGGGAACATAACTAATTGATCTCTAAACTCACTCCAGTCCTCATCCTCATTGAAGGTAATCCTTCCATGCTCCATGCGACCTTGTAAGCTCCAGACAACCCTATCAGTTTTCTTCTTATTCCCGTGAGTTAAGTCCTGTATGTGAGCATAGATGTTATTCTTCCTCATCAAGTCATTTAAGTATGGAAGTACAGCATTCTTCAATGCTCCCCGCTCAATACCTATACTTGTAGGTTGAAAGTCTCTAATCACTTTCAAGATGTTAACTGCAGTCTCTCTGATGTCCCACCGACCATGCTGTATCTTGTGAACCCACCAGTTACCATTATCCTCTAACTTAACAACTGCAATAGCTGTCTCGTCTAGTCTCTTCTTAGATGCCCCTGCATTCTTACCTACCTCTTCAAAACCTGCTAAGTCAATGGCTACAATGTAGCTACCATAACTAGGCTCTTCAGCAGTCTTGAACCATTCCTCTTTAAAGACATCAGCACCTGCAGTATCAAAGCTAGACAAGTACTCCTGCTTGAATGCAAAAGAACTCAATGTACGCTTTGCAGCCTCAATCTCCTTAGGATCAATAGTCTCGTTATCCTGAGTTGTGAAGTGCCAGCTTTTCCATTCCTCATCTGTGTTATCCTGTCCTAGATTAAAGGTATCGTAGAACCAGTTACGTCCACTAGGAGTACTAATGAATAAAGCTCTACCCTTCTTATCTGACAGTGAAGCTCGAATGATCTTCTGCCATACATCTTCCTTGATAAAGGCACATTCGTCCATCACTACGTAGACTAACGACACACCTCGCAAAGAGTCTGGATTATCGGCTCCTCGTACTAAGATCTTCTTACCGTTGATCAGAGTAATCTCTAAGTTATTCACATGGCTAGACTTAATAACAGGTCTACCTAGCTCATGCAGTAAATCCCACATAATCGTTCTAGCTTGTCCTAAGGTAGGTGCTATGTACATCACAGCTGACCCATCTGGACAATTCAAAGCCTCAATCAACAGCGATACAGCTGATAGACGAGACTTACCACACCTTCGACCTGCAGCTACCACTTTAAAGCGTGTGGTATCTTTAAAGACACTCTGCTGCCACTTAAGCAGTTGGAAGTTAAGTTCAGACATCAATCACTTCCTGTTCTTCACTGCTTGTACTAATCGTAGGTGACGTTAAACCTGTAATGTTAATAGACACTGTTGGTGTATTGTTACCAGCCTTCTGAGCTTCAAATACACTGACAGGTACAATCCTATCGACAATTAACTTCCATGCTGCAGCTTGATTCTTATGTTCATCATTAAGAGCTGCATCATAAATAGCTTCTAGAACCTTAGCACTCTTAGGTGAGTTAAGCATCCTAAGCTTATACTCATTGATAATAGCTGCATCACCTTTAGGTCTACCGACACTACGATTCTCAGTGATAGCTTTAAGTTCCCTTTTAGAGGTACGTCCTACTTTATTACCTGTTGGCTTTGTCATGGTTCGTCTTTGTCCTATATAGGAGACTGCTAAGTGAAGTACTATATAGTACTAAGACATATAACATAAATGTTACATAGACATAAATATTATAAGTACTTATATTAGTTATTAATATTAATTTACTTAGTAAGTAATATATTATAAGTAACTGTTAATAGTGTATTTAACTTCTATGTTCCCTTTCCAAGGTGTACATCTCAGTCTGTCTAAGAAGTGGGGTCAGGCTTCTTAGTAAACACAATTATTTCCTATGGAGAATATTATACACTATGTTTGTCTATTTGTCAAGTCTTTTCTTATAATTTCTTATTTATTTTTACTTTTATGTGATCTTGGTCACACTTTAAAGTTCCCCGTTCTCAGGGTGTCTAGATTGTCCTCTAGAGTATTACTTTTATTATAT
>JACCDP010124535.1_pt1 | contig 28739 bp, 32 predicted proteins | sample 7445841 | NCBI WGS metagenome assembly JACCDP01 (sample SAMN15323441, study PRJNA562643) | freshwater metagenome | isolation source: river surface water | place: USA:Blue River Watershed | collected 2017-08-17 | reverse complement strand
ATGATCAAGTCGCTGGCGGCCGTGGGTGGGCGCATTGATGCGATTTTTTACTGCCCGCACACGCCCGACGAGGGTTGCGGCTGCCGCAAGCCCTGGCCTGGCCTGTTTGGCCAGATCGCCGAGCGTTACGGTGTATCGCTCGAAGGCGTGCCCTGCATCGGCGACAGCCTGCGCGACATGCAGGCGGCCGAAGCGTCTGGCTGCATCCCGCACCTGGTGTGCACAGGGCGGCACCCGGAATTGCTGGGGCAGCCACTGCCTGCAGGCTTTACGGCCTCGACCCGCGTGCACGCCGATCTGGCGGCTTGTGCAGACCATTTGTTGGGCGCCGCAGCCTTGAACACGCCACTGGCCTGAGCCACCCTGTTTTATGAATTTCATCCGTTCTCTGGTTCATCTGCTGTGGATGGCCATCACCGTCATCCCATGGGCCTTGTTTGTGGTGGCGATTTCCTATTTCGTCAGCAGCACCCGCCTGTACTGGATTTGTGTGGGCTGGCTGCGTCTGGCGGTGAACAGTGGCACCCGGATTTTGGGCATTGAAAACCGCATCCAAGGCATGGAGAACCTGCCTTTGGGCACCAAGGACCCGGCGGTCTTGCTGGTCAAACACCAGTCGACCTGGGAGACCTTTGTGATGCCCGCGATCATGCCCCACCCACTGGCCTATGTGTTCAAGAAAGAGCTGTTGAGCGTGCCGTTTTTCGGCTGGGCCATGGGCCGTCTGGACATGATCCACATCGACCGCAAACAGCGCTCGCGCGCTTTTGCCAAGGTGGTGCAACAAGGCCGCCGCCTCATGCAGGAAGGTGTCTGGGTCATCATGTTCCCAGAAGGTACACGCATTCCGCGCGGTCAAAAGGGCGAGTACAAAAGCGGTGGCGCCCGCCTGGCCATTGCCGCGGGCGTACCCGTCATCCCGATCGCCGTGACGTCTGCGCGCTGCTGGCCCACACGCGCTTTCATCAAAAAGCCGGGTGTGGTGGACATCTCGATCGGCCGCGCCATTCCGAGCGAAGGCCGCAGCGCTGAAGAGTTGATGCTGGAAGTCGAGACCTGGATCGAATCCGAAATGCACCGCCTCGACCCCGAGGCTTATCCGGCAGCTTCCGGGCACTGAACGGCACCGGGCGAACCATGCGCGCGCCTTTGCAGTTTGTGTTGGACTTTTTCACCGGGGGCGATCCGGTGGTGCCCACGCCATCGGAGCGCGCTGCGTCCGATCCTGCAGCGGGTCACGCGGCACCCGGCGCAGCACCAGTCGGCCTCGCGCCGCAGCCGACGGTCACTGGTTTTGGCCACCCCGCCGCCAACCGACATGCGCAGCTGCAGGGTGTGACCGTGTCTTTTCGTTTTGAGCGTTCACGCCGCAAAAGCATTGGCTTTCTGGTGGGGCCGGACGGTCTGGTGGTGCGGGCACCCAATTGGGTGCCTTTGCGTGAGGTGGACGCGGCCGTGCAGGAGAAAGCGGGCTGGATTCTGGCCAAGCTGCAGCAGTTCAGAGAACGGCAAACCGAACAATTTCAAAAAGCCATCGAGTGGCGGCATGGTGCTGAAGTCCCCTTTCTGGGGCGCACGGTGCAGCTGTGCGTGCTCGAACGTGGCTTGGGGCGCGTGCAGGGGCAGGACTTGCCGCCCGAGCAGGTGCTGCCCGTGACCGTCCCGCCCGGCGCCTCGGTGACGCAGGTGCGCGATGCCGCGCAGGTTTGGCTCAAAAAACAGGCCAAGGTCTTGTTTGAGCAACGCCTGCAGCACTTTGCACCGCTGCTGGGGGTGCGCTGGCAGAAGCTCAGTTTGTCGAGCGCCAGCACGCGCTGGGGCAGCGCCCGCACCGATGGGCACATTCGCCTGAACTGGCGGCTCATCCACTTGCCGATCAGTCAGATCGACTATGTGGTGGTGCACGAGTTGGCCCATCTGCGCGAAATGAACCACAGCCCCCGCTTTTGGGAGACGGTGGGCGAGGTCATGCCGGACTATGCCCAGCGCCGCAAAGCCCTGCGTCAAGTCCCCATGGGTTTGGCCGAAGACTGAGCCGTCCTGAATCGGTAAATGCCGTCGGCATCGTGCTGGCGGATCAGCTGCCCGGCCAGCCAGAGCAAATTCAGGTGGGCCACGGCTTCGCCGAGGGCAAACGTGGTCTGATGGACATCCAGTGCACGTTTGAAAATCAGGGGCAGCACATCGTGCGCACTGAGCGCCTGTTGACTGCAAGCTTGCAGCAGTTCTGCCAAGCGTTCGTCATGGTGGGCGTGCAATTGCGCAATGCGTGTGGCAGCGCCCGTGAAGGGCCGACCGTGCGAGGGCAGAACCAAGGTCTCATCGCTCAGCTGCGCCATTTTGTTGAGTGAATCCAGAAACAACTGCAGCGGGTTGCTGTCGGGCTCCATCGCGTACACGCTGATGTTGGTCGAAATCGAGGGCAGCAGCATGTCGCCGCTGATCAGCACTTGGTTTTGCGCGTCGTGCAGGGCCATGTGTTCGGGCGAATGGCCGTAGCCGCTGATGCACTGCCAGAGGCGATCGCCGATGCGCACCTGCGCTCCTGACATCAGGCGCACATAGGTTCCCGGAATCCGGGGCACCATGCTGGGGTAGTAACCGACCCGTGACTTGACCACGGCCAAGTCCTCGGCCTTGTTCCAGCCGTGGGCGGCGAAGAAATTCACCGTGGGCTCTCCGCCGAAGTTCGACAAGCCGGTGCAAGCGAGCATGGCCGACTGGTATTCGCTGGTGCTCATCCACAGCGGCGCCTGCCAGCGCTCGCACAACCAATGCGCCAGTCCCATGTGGTCCGGGTGCATGTGGGTGACCAACACGCGCAAGACGGGCAGGCCCTGCAGTGCTTGTTGCTCCACCTGCAGCCAGGCTTCTCGGGTCGCGGGGTTGTCGATGCCACAGTCCACCACCGTCCAGCCCTCACGCTGCACCTCGGGCTGGGCCGGGTCGGGCAGGCGGTCGCGCAACAGCCACAGGTTGATGTGGTTGAGCGCAAAGGGCAGCCCCATGCGCAGCCAGAAAACGCCGGGCGCGACTTCGATGGCGGCGCCTGAAGCCGGCAGTTGTTCGCCCAAGGGGTAGCGCAAAGAGGCTGGGCTGACGCTGGCATGCGGCGTGGTCGTCACGCGGTCAGTGGGCAAGTGGGACATGCGTCAGGTGGTTTCGGTTAGCATTCGGACCATTGACGTTAACGTTAACGTCAAACATGAATTGGCATTCTAGGGGGCGCCCCTTCACCGGGCTGTCCCCCTGGCGCAAGACGGTGAGGACCCCACGCCATGGCGAACACGTTCACGATCAGCGATTTGGCTCAGGAATTTGACCTGACCACCCGCGCCATCCGCTTTTACGAAGACATGGGCCTGCTCGAACCCGAGCGCTCTGGCCCGGGCGGGCGCAACCGGGTGTACTCGTCGCGCGACCGCACCCGGCTGAAACTCACCCTGCGTGCCAAGCGCCTGGGCCTGTCGTTGAACGAGGCCAAGGACCTGATCGACATGTACGACAGCCCGCGCGACACGGTGCCGCAGCTCAAAAAATTCCTCGTGGTGCTGGCCGAACACCGCCAGCAACTGGAGTCGCAACTGGCCGACCTGGAGGCCACATTGGACGAGGTCAAAACGCATGAAAAAGAGACCCGAAGCCTCTTGGCCAAGGCCAACAAGGCGGGCAGCGCCGCCTGAAAGCCTGACGACAGCGCGCTGGTTTCCAATTGACGTTAACGTAAACGTCAATTAAAGTCAGGGATTGTCCAAAACCATGGGATCCGATGTGAGCACAGTCCTTTCCGCCCAAGAACGTGTCGCCCTCAGCCTGGCCCGTCAAGGCATGATGAACCACCTGGGTGTGCGGCTGGTGTCGGCCACCGAAGGCCGGGTCGAGCTGGCCTTGCCCTACAGCGACAAGGTCACACAGCAGCAAGGCGGCTTCCATGGCGGTGCGATCGGCGCGCTGGCCGACATCGCTGGCGGTTATGCCGCCCTGACCGTGGCCCCCGAGGGCATGGAAGTCGTGACCATCGAATACAAGATCAATTTTTTGAACAGCCTGCAAGGCGGCGAAATCCACGCCATCGGGCAGGTGGTCAAGGCGGGCAAGCGCGTCATCGTGACTTCGGCCGAGGTGGTGCACACCGACGCCGATGGCCAGCGAACCCCATGCGCCGTGATGCAGCAAACCCTCACCACCGTCCGCCAAACCTATTGAACAGCGGGCAGCCGCATACCCCTCAAACTCTGGAGAGACCCCATGAACAATTTGCCCGGCCTGAATTTCCAACTCGGTGAAGACATCGATGCCCTGCGCGACGCGGTGCGCGACTTTGCCCAAGCCGAAATCGCACCCCGCGCTGCCGAGATCGATCGCAACGACCAGTTCCCCATGGACCTGTGGCGCAAGATGGGCGATCTGGGCGTGCTGGGCATCACCGTGGGTGAGGAATACGGCGGCGCGGGCATGGGCTACCTGGCCCACATGATCGCGATGGAAGAAATTTCCCGCGCCTCTGCCAGCGTGGGCCTGAGCTATGGCGCGCACTCCAACCTGTGCGTCAACCAGATCAAGCGCAACGGCAACGAAGCCCAGCGCGCCAAGTACCTGCCCAAGCTGATCAGCGGCGAACACGTCGGTGCCTTGGCCATGAGCGAACCCGGTGCGGGCTCGGACGTGATCAGCATGAAGCTCAAGGCCGAAGACAAGGGCGGCTACTACCTGCTCAACGGCTCCAAGATGTGGATCACCAACGGCCCCGACGCCGACACCCTGGTGGTCTATGCCAAGACCGAGCCCGAGCTGGGCGCGCGCGGTGTCACGGCCTTTCTGATCGAAAAGGGCATGAAGGGTTTTTCCATCGCGCAAAAACTCGACAAGCTGGGCATGCGCGGCAGCCACACGGGCGAGCTGGTGTTCAACAACGTCGAAGTGCCCGCCGAGAACATTTTGGGCGGTTTGAACAACGGCGCCAAGGTGCTCATGAGCGGCCTGGATTACGAACGCGCGGTGCTCACCGGCGGCCCGCTGGGCATCATGCAGGCCGTCATGGACAACGTGATCCCCTACATCCACGACCGCAAGCAGTTCGGCCAGAGCATCGGCGAGTTCCAGCTCATCCAGGGCAAGGTGGCCGACATGTACACCGTGCTGCAGGCCGCGCGCGCCTTCTGCTACACGGTGGGCAAGAACCTGGACATGCTCGGCGCCGAGCATGTGCGTCAGGTACGCAAGGACTGCGCCTCCGTCATCCTGTGGTGTGCCGAGAAGGCTACCTGGATGGCGGGCGAGGGCATCCAGGTGTTCGGCGGCAACGGCTACATCAACGAGTACCCGCTGGGGCGCCTGTGGCGCGACGCCAAGCTCTATGAGATCGGCGCGGGCACCAGCGAGATCCGTCGCATGCTGATCGGCCGCGAGTTGTTCGCAGAGACGATGTAAGCAGGGCGGGCGAACGCAGCGGCGAGAATCGGGCCATGACACGCGAACTCGAACATCTTTTTGCGCATAACCGGGTGTGGGCCGCCCAGATGGAGCGTGAGCGTCCTGGCTTCTTCACCGCCCTGAAGGCGCAGCAGGAGCCCCGCTACATGTGGATCGGGTGCAGCGACTCTCGCGTGCCCGCCAACCAGATCACGGGGCTGGAACCCGGCGAGGTCTTCGTGCACCGTAACGTCGCCAACGTGGTCGTGCCCACCGACCTCAACTGCCTGTCCACCATCCAGTACGCAGTCGACATGCTCAAGGTCGAACACCTGATGGTGGTGGGGCACTACGGCTGCGGCGGTGTGCAGGCTGCCCTGCACGGCACCCGTGTGGGGTTGGCCGACAACTGGCTGCGTCACATCAAGGATGTCGCCAACCGCCACCGTCCGCTGCTGGAGGCGACCGCCCCGGCCCACCGCCTCGATGTGCTGTGTGAACTCAATGTGATCGAGCAGGTGGTCAATGTGGCGCAGACCACGGTGGTCCAGGACGCCTGGGGCCGGGGCCAGCTGATCACGCTGCACGGCTGGATCTATGGCGTTTCCGACGGTCTGCTCAAGGACCTGCGCATGACGGCCGGCGGGCAGGGCGACCTTGAGCGCGTGTACCGTGACGCCGTGCAGGCTCTGGGCGCCAGCCGCCGCGCCTGACGTTTCACTGGCAGGACTGCGCGATGTTTCCCCAGCAGCTCGACTCCCCACTGGCCTACGACATCGCCAAGGCGATGATGGACGGTTTCAACCGCCACTACCGCCTGTTTCGCACCGAATCCGCACGCGCCAAGCACCGCTTCGAGACCGCCGACTGGCACGGCCAGCAGCGCGCACAGCGCGAACGCATCGAGTTCTATGACTTGCGGGTCAAGGAGGCGTCGGTCCGCCTGGAAAAGGAATTTCGCGCGCACGAGCAGCCCATGGAGGTCTGGCAGCAGGTGAAGCTGCATTACATCGGTCTGCTGATCGACCATCACCAGCCGGAGCTGGCCGAGACCTTCTTCAACTCGGTCACCACCAAGATCCTGCACCGCACCTACTTCCACAACGATTTCATCTTCGTGCGGCCGGCGGTCAGTACCGAGTACATCGAGAACGACGAACCTGCCGCCGCGCCCACCTACCGCGCCTACTACCCCGGGCGGGACACGCTGCACGAGACGATGGCGCGGATCATCGACAACTTCCAGCTGCAGCGCCCCTTCCAGGACCTGCCGCGGGACGCGCGCCGGGTGGTCGATGCCTTCGGCGGGCGCCTGGCGCAGATGACGCTGCGCGCGAACTTCCAGATCCAGGTGCTGTCGTCCCTGTTCTTTCGCAACAAGGGCGCGTATGTCGTCGGCAAGATCATCAACGGCTTCAACGAGGTGCCCTTCGCGCTGCCGATCCTGCATGGCGACGACGGCCAGCTGGTGATCGACGCCTGCCTCTTCGGCGAGGACGACCTGCTGATGCTGTTTTCCTTCGCGCGCGCCTATTTCATGGTCGACATGGAGGTGCCCTCGGCCTACGTGCAGTTCCTGCGCTCGCTCATGCCCCGCAAGCCGCGTGCCGAGATCTACAACGCGCTGGGGCTGGCCAAGCAGGGCAAGACGCTTTTCTACCGGGATTTCCTCTATCACCTGCGTCATTCGAGCGACAAGCTGCGCATCGCACCTGGTATCAAGGGCATGGTGATGCTGGTGTTCGACCTGCCGTCCTTTCCTTACGTCTTCAAGATCATCAAGGACTACTACCCGCCGCAGAAGGACACCACGCGCGAGCAGATCAAGGGCAAGTACCTGCTGGTCAAGCAGCATGACCGGGTGGGCCGCATGGCCGACACCCTGGAGTACAGCGAGGTGGCCTTTGCCCGCGACCGCTTCGAGGACGACCTGATCGAGGAGATCCGCAAGTTCGCGCCCAGCCAGTTGGAAATCTCCGACCGCGACGGCGACGGCCATGAGGAGGTGATCATCAAGCACCTCTACATCGAGCGGCGCATGATCCCCCTGAACATCTACCTGCAGGAGGCCTTCGAGGCGCACGCCACCGAGCAGGTCGAGCGGGCCGTGATCGAGTACGGCAACGCCATCAAGGACCTGGTGGCTGCCAACATCTTCCCGGGCGACATGCTGTGGAAGAACTTTGGTGTCACCCGCAACGGCAAGGTGGTGTTCTACGACTACGACGAGATCGAGTACATCACCGACTGCAATTTCCGCCGCGTCCCGCCTCCGCGCAACGAGGAGGACGAGATGTCTGGCGAGATCTGGTACACGGTCGGTCCGCGCGACGTCTTTCCCGAGACCTTCGGCCCCTTCCTTCTTGGAAATCCCGGCGTGCGCGATGTGTTCATGCGTCACCACCCGGACCTGCTCGACCCGGCCTTCTGGCAAAGCCACAAGGAGCGGATCCAGTCAGGCCATGTCTTCGATGTCTTCCCCTATGAGCCCGACAAGCGCTTCGTCGCCCGCGAGGAGGGTGCCCGTGCGTGAAGGCTGGGAGCTGGCCAGCTTCGTGGTGACGGCGCTGGGCTTGCCGTTCGCGATCGCCTTCTTTGCCTGGGAGCAGCGCAAGGAACGCGAGAACGAAGAAGAGGCCGGCTACCAGCTGCTGTCCGACGCCTACAACGATTTCCTCCAGGTGGTCCTGGCCCACCCCGACCTTCAGCTTCGCACCAGCAGCGCGCTGCCTGACCCGACGCCCGAACAGCGCGAGCGCATGATGGTGATCTTCGACATGCTGGTCTCCCTGTTCGAGCGGGCCTACCTCGTCGCCTACAAGCCCCGCATGGACGATACCCAGCGCCGGCGCTGGAACAGCTGGGACGACTACATGCGCGAGTGGTGCCACCGCGAAGACTTCCACAACGCCCTGCCCCTGCTGCTGCGGGGCGAGGACCCTGAATTTCAGCAGTACCTGCGCCGCGTCGCCCACGAGGAACGCGGCACCCCCCTTGCGACTTCCTCCCATTGAAAGGACACCGTCATGCCTGAATCCATCGTCATCGTCAGCGCCGCCCGCACCCCCATGGGCGCCTTCCAGGGCGACTTCGCCGCCCTGTCTGCCCACGATCTGGGCGGCGTGGCGATTCGTGCCGCCGTCGAGCGCGCCGGTATCTCGCCCGACGCGGTGGGCGAGGTGCTGTTTGGCAACTGTCTGATGGCGGGCCAGGGCCAGGCCCCCGCACGCCAGGCGGCCTTCAAGGGCGGCCTGCCCAAGTCGGCGGGCGCCGTCACCCTGTCCAAGATGTGTGGCTCGGGCATGCGTGCAGCCATGTTCGCCCATGACATGCTGCTGGCGGGCAGCCACGAGGTGCTGGTGGCCGGCGGCATGGAGAGCATGACGAACGCGCCCTACCTGCTCCTGAAGGGGCGTGGCGGTTACCGCATGGGCCACGAGCGCGTGTACGACCACATGATGCTGGACGGCCTGGAAGACGCCTACGAGGCCGGCCGCTCCATGGGCACCTTCGGCGAGGACTGCGCCGCCAAGTTCAAGTTCAGCCGCGAGGCCCAGGACCATTTCGCCACCACCAGCGTGCAGCGCGCCAAGGCCGCGACCGAGTCGGGCGCCTTCGCCAAGGAGATCGCGCCCGTCACCGTCAAGAGCCGTGCCGGTGAGGTGGTGGTGTCGGTCGACGAGGGGCCGGGCAAGGTCAAGCTGGACAAGATCGCGACCCTCAAGCCTGCCTTCAAGAAGGACGGCACCATCACCGCCGCGTCCTCCTCGTCGATCAACGACGGCGCCGCCGCCCTGGTCATGATGACCGAGTCCACCGCCAAGCGCCTGGGGTGCAAGCCCCTGGCCCGCGTGGTGTCCCACGGCACGCATGCCCAGGAGCCCGAGTGGTTCACGACCGCCCCCGTGGGCGCCACGCAGAAGGCACTGGCCAAGGCCGGCTGGAAGGTGGCCGATGTCGACCTGTGGGAGGTGAACGAGGCCTTTGCGGTGGTCCCCATGGCCTTGATGCACGAACTGAAGGTGTCGCACGAGATCGTGAACGTGAACGGCGGCGCCTGCGCCCTGGGCCATCCGATCGGTGCCTCGGGCGCACGCATCCTGGTCACCCTGATCCACGCCCTGCAGGCCCGCGGCAAGAAGCGCGGCCTGGCCACGCTGTGCATCGGCGGGGGCGAGGGCACGGCCATGGCCATCGAGCTGCTTTGAGCGCCGGCCCCGTTTCGTGAGGAAGCGCCCATGCTGCTGACCCCTGACCAGGAAATGATCCGCGACGCGGTGCGCGCGTTCGCGCAGGAGCAGCTGTGGCCGCATGCGCCGCGCTGGGACCGCGAGCATGTGTTCCCCCGCGAGGCGCACCGGGGCCTGGCGGCCCTGGGCGCCTACGGCATCTGCGTGCCCGAAGCCTATGGCGGGGCCCAGCTCGATTACGTCACCCTGGCCCTGGTGCTCGAAGAAATCGCCGCCGGCGACGGTGGCACCAGCACCGCGATCAGCGTGACCAACTGCCCGGTCAACGCCATCCTCCTGCGCTATGGCAACGAGGATCAAAAGCGCCGCTGGCTCACCCCCCTGGCGCGCGGCGAGATGCTGGGGGCGTTCTGCCTGACCGAGCCCCACGTGGGCAGCGACGCCTCGGCCTTGCGCACCACCGCGGTCAAGCAGGGTGACGACTACGTGATCCAGGGCGTCAAGCAGTTCATCACCTCCGGCCAGAACGGCCATGTGGCCATCGTCATCGCCGTGACCGACAAGGGCGCGGGCAAGAAGGGCATGAGCGCCTTCCTGGTGCCCACCGACACCCCGGGCTATGTCGTGGCCCGCCTGGAGGACAAGGTGGGCCAGCACTCCAGCGACACCGCGCAGATCAACTTCGACCACTGCCGCATCCCCGCCGAGAACCGCATCGGCGAGGAGGGCGAGGGCTACCGCATCGCCCTGTCGGCGCTGGAAGGCGGGCGCATCGGCATCGCGGCGCAGAGCGTGGGCATGGCCCGCAGCGCCTTCGAGTCGGCCCTGGCGTATGCCAAGGAGCGCCAGAGTTTCGGCACCGCCATCTTCAATCATCAGGCGGTGGGTTTCCGTCTGGCCGATTGCGCCACGCAGCTGGAGGCCGCGCGCCAGCTGGTGTGGCATGCGGCCAGCCTGCGCGATGCCGGACAGCCTTGCCTGAAGGAGGCGGCCATGGCCAAGCTCTTTGCCAGCGAGATCGCCGAGCAGGTATGCAGCGCCGCGATCCAGACCCTGGGTGGCTACGGCTACGTCAACGACTTCCCCGTGGAGCGGATCTGGCGCGACGTGCGGGTCTGCCAGATCTACGAAGGCACCTCGGACGTGCAGAAGATCATCATCCAGCGCGCGCTGTGACGGTACGCATGCCAGCCTCCCGTTTCGATGCCGTCCTGTTCGATTGCGACGGGGTGCTGGTCGACAGCGAGCCCATCACGATTGGCGTCCTGCGTGACATGCTGGAAGAGGCGGGCTGGCCCCTGAGCCTGCAAGCCTGCATGCGCCTGTTCGTTGGCAGGGCGGTGAAGGATGAACGCGCACGCATCGAGGCACAGACCGGCCAGCCGCTGACCGAAGCCTGGCTGGCGTCCTTCCGGGAGCGGCGCAACCAGCAGCTGCAGGCTCGCCTCACACCGATCCGCCATGCCCCCGATGCGGTGGCGGCGGTGCATGCCGCCCACGCGGGACGCATCGCCTGCGCGTCGGGCGCGGACCTGCCCAAGGTCAAGCTGCAGCTGGAGAAGACCGGCCTGATGCGATGGTTCGAGGGCCGCATCTTCAGCGGGCATGACCTGCCACGCAGCAAGCCCTTTCCCGATGTCTACCTCGCGGCAGCGGCGGCCCTGTCGGTGGACCCACGCCGCTGCGCGGTGGTGGAGGACACGGTGACGGGCGTGACGGCGGGGGTGGCCGCGGGAGCGACGGTGTTCGGCTACAGCCCGCCCGAGATGGGGCACGACGCCCCTGAGGCCCTGCGCGCGGCGGGGGCCGTCCATGTCTTGGCCGATATGGCGGACCTGCCGGGCCTGCTGGTGGACTGGCCGCGTGCGGCGGGGGCACGGCCAGCGCCATGAACGCGCCAGCCCGCTGGCGCGCGCGCTTCACGGCCTGGGCTTCGGGCTTGCGCCACGATGTCCTCACGCTCTGGATGGCGCTGCGCGACCCGCGCACCCCGCGCCGCGCCCGCGTCCTGGCCTGGGTGGCCGTGGCCTATGCCCTCAGCCCGATCGACCTGATCCCGGACTTCATCCCGGTTCTGGGATACCTGGACGACATGCTGTTGTTGCCGCTGTTGGTGTGGCTGGCGCTGCGGCAGATTCCTCCCCCGGTGCTCGCTGATTGCCGTGAACGCGCGCAGGCCTGGCTGGCGGGCCGGGGCCGCAAGCCGGTGGCCTGGTGGGGGGCGCTTCTGGTCGTCGTGATCTGGATGGCTGCCGGGTACTTGATCTGGCGCGCGGTGGCATCGCATTGACGCTGGCGGCGGCGCTGATCACCCACCGGGCCGGGCCCGCCATGCGGGAGAGACGTCCGGGATCGCGTCGTCTTCCTGCCGCCCGACCCCGAGGCCTGCGGCCTCAGTCGCGGTTTGCGTTTGATGCGGCTGCAGGTCCGGCAGCGGGCCCCGCGCGGGACGCGCCCTGACCGCCGTACCGCAGCTTCATCACCAGCACCGCCAGCGCGAGGGACAGGGTGATGGCATTGGCCAGCGTGATCGGCAAATTGCGCAGCGCGATGCCATAGGCCAGCCACAGCGCGACGCCCGTCGTGAACAGTGCATACATGCCCAGGGAGATGCCGCTGACATCGCGCGTGCGAAAGGTCTTCCAGGCCTGCGGTACGAAGGCCGCGGTGGTCAGCGTTGCAGCGATATAGCCAATGAGGTCTTGAATGTCCATGGATGGGCAAGATTGTCCCAGACGGCGGCACAATCAGGCCCACTTCCATTTTCCGTGCGGCCCGCGACATGAAATTCAAGATGGCGCCCAACTCGGTGTTTGCGATCCTCCTGCGCAAGCCCTGGTGGATCAGCTTTCTCGTGGCCAGCGTGTGGGCCCTGGTGGCCATGGCCTTGCTGCCCGACGGTCTGGGGGTCGTGGGGGCCCTGGGCGCGGTCCCCTTTGGGGTGATCAGCCTCGTGGCCCTGGTGCGCCAGTGGCACGCGCCGAGTGCGCGCGAGGTCGAGGCGGTGACGCAGGCGGTGGCGGGCATGGCGTGGGCCGACCTTTCCCGGGCGCTGACGCAGGCCTATGCCGGGCAGGGGTATGCGGTGCAGCCCATGGAGGGCGGTGCCGATCTGCGCCTGGAGCGCGAGGGGCGCACCTGCCTGGTCGCGGCCCGACGCTGGAAGGCGGCCCGCCACGGCGAGGAGTCGGTACAGGCGTTGGTGGACGCCCTGCGCCGCGCCGATGCGAGCCAGGGGTACTACCTGGCGCTGGGCGAGATCAGCGCGAATGCCCAGCGCCTGATGCGGCAGCACGGCGTGGTACCGGTGCAGGCCGCCGACCTGGCTCAGTTGCTGCGCGGCGTCGTCCCTTCGGGGCGCTGACCGTCCTGGCGTTACTGCGCGTCACGCGCGCCGCGATGCCCGCCCCCCTGGCCGGCATCGCCGGATTGCAGCAGCAGGGTCACCAGCACGGCGCAATCCGTGCGCGCACGCAGTCCATGCGGCTGGCGCGCCGGCAGCACCACCATCTGACCCGCATGCAGGCGCCGCAAGCCACCGGGCATCACCACTTCAACAATGCCTTCGAGGCAATGCAGCGTGCACTCGTCGTTGACGTGGTGCGTGGGACGGTCGTGGTGGGCCGGCAGGACCAGGTGCAGGACCTGAAGCCGCCCGGTCTTGAGCAGGCTGGTGCTGACGGCATGGCGCAAGCTGGCGCCCAGTGGCGCGACGTTCAGGACATCCAGGGGTTGGGCGTGGGGCAGGGCCATGGGGGTTCCTTTGTCCAGCCCCGGGGCAAGGCTCATGCCCGCAGCCGCCGACGGTAATCGGCGGGGGAGGTGCCGGTCCAGGCGCGGAAGGCGCGGCTGAAGCTCTTCTCGTTGAGGAACCCCACTGCGGCAGCCACCTGCTTGACAGGCCGGTCGCTGCGCTGGAGCAGCTCGCGCGCGCGGGCGCTGCGCACTTCGTCCTTGAGCTGCTGCAGGCTGGCGCCCTCTTCGTGCAACTGGCGGTGCAGGGTCCGTACCGACATGTTCAGGATGGCGGCGATGCCCTCGGCATCGCGCGCAGCCCCCGCCTGGGCGGCCAGCACCTGTCGCACCTGCTGCACCAGCAGCCGGTCCCGCCGGTACTGGCGTACCGTCAGGGGCAGCGCGCGTTGCAGCATCTGGCGCAGGGCCAGTTCGTCGCGGCGCAAAGGTAGTGCGAGGTAGCGGGCGTCAAAGCGCAGTTCGGCGCGCTCGGTGCCGAAGTGCAGCGGGCCGGGGAACATGTGGCCGTAGGCGGACGCATGCGGTGGCTGCGGGAAAGGGAAGCTGGCGCCGTGCAGCGGAATGCGCGAATCCACGAACCAGGACGACAGGCCCAGGATGTTGCGCAGCACGTGGACCAGGCTGAACTCGCGGCGGCCGGCCTCCAGTGCCTGGTGGTGTTCGCTCTCCTCCACCACGATGGCGGCGCTCGTGCCCTGCGTGACCAGGCGCAGGCGGATGTCGTCGGCGATCAGGCCGTGATGGCGGCACCAGCGCTGGATCGCCAGGCCCAGCTCGGGCGCGCTGATCGAGGCGCGCGCCAGCATGCCGTAGCTGCCCCAGGGCAGCCGCCGGCTGAAGGCGCCCAGGGCTTCGTCGTCCAGGGCCTGCATGGCGGCACCCGAGAGCCACTCCATCTGCAGGGCGGTGATGCGACCGCGCGCCTGCTGGAGCTGGGTTGGCGTGATCTGTGCCAGCTTCAGGGCCGCGTCGGGAGCGATGCCGCCACGCCGGAGCGCGCCCACGATGACTCGTGCAAACGCCATGGGGGTGGCCATGGTGGGCGACGAGACGGCAGCGGCGGCAGCGGCAGGGGGCACACGAAAGTGTGGCAAAAAATGGCAGGATTTGCAACCACTCTGGCGCGACTTCCCACCGGCCTTTGCCTAAGCTCGCGAGCAGCGAGGACACGAGGATTTCCCATGCCCACCATCGAGTCGCAACTCAATTCACGTTCCGCCGACTTCCAGGCCAATGCCGCTGCCATGCGTGCCCAGGTCGAGGACCTGCGCGCCCAGGTGGCACGGGCGGCCGCCGGTGGCGGCGAGGCGGCGCGTGCCAAGCACACCGCGCGGGGCAAGCTGCTGCCCCGCGAGCGGGTGCAGATGCTGCTGGACCCGGGGACGCCGTTCCTGGAGCTGGCGCCGCTGGCGGCGCATGGCATGTACAACGGCGACGCGCCCTGCGCCGGCCTGATCGCCGGCATCGGGCGTGTCAGCGGGGTCGACTGCATGATCGTCTGCAACGACGCCACGGTGAAGGGCGGCACCTACTACCCCATGACGGTGAAGAAACACCTGCGGGCCCAGGAGGTGGCGCAGCAGAACGGCCTGCCCTGCATCTACCTCGTGGATTCGGGCGGCGCCAACCTGCCGAACCAGGATGAAGTGTTCCCCGACCGCGACCACTTCGGCCGCATCTTCTACAACCAGGCCCAGATGTCGGCGCTGGGTATCCCCCAGGTGGCGGTGGTCATGGGGTCCTGCACCGCCGGTGGCGCCTACGTGCCCGCCATGAGCGACGAGACCATCATCGTCAAGAACCAGGGGACCATCTTCCTGGGCGGCCCGCCGTTGGTGAAGGCCGCCACCGGCGAGGTGGTGAGCGCCGAGGACCTGGGCGGCGGCGACGTGCACACCCGCCTGTCCGGCGTGGCCGACCACCTGGCCCAGAACGATTTGCACGCCCTCTCGCTGGCGCGCCAGATCGCGGGCACCTTCAACCGCCCGAAGTCGCCTGACACGGTGCTGCGCGCACCGTGCCCCCCGAAGTACGACCCCGCCGAGCTCTATGGCGTGGTGCCGGTCGACACCCGCAAGCCCTTCGATGTGCGCGAGATCATCGCCCGCGTCGTCGACGGCTCCGAGTTCCACGAGTTCAAGGCGCGCTTTGGCGCCACGCTGGTGTGCGGCTTCGCGCACATCGAGGGCATGCCGGTGGGGATCATCGCCAACAACGGCATCCTGTTCGGCGAGTCGGCCCAGAAGGGCGCGCACTTCATCGAACTGTGCTGCCAGCGCAAGGTGCCGCTCGTCTTCCTGCAGAACATCACCGGTTTCATGGTGGGCCGCAAGTACGAGAACGAGGGCATCGCGCGCCATGGCGCCAAGATGGTGACGGCCGTGGCCACCGCCAGCGTGCCCAAGTTCACGGTCATCATCGGGGGCAGCTACGGCGCGGGCAACTACGGCATGTGCGGCCGCGCCTACTCGCCGCGCCTCCTCTGGATGTGGCCCAACGCCCGCATCTCCGTCATGGGGGGCGAGCAGGCCGCCAGCGTCATGGCCACCGTGCGGCGCGACGGCATCGAGGCCAAGGGCGGCACCTGGAGCGCCGAGGAAGAGGCCGCCTTCAAGCAGCCGCTGCTGGACCAGTTCGCCCACCAGTCCCACCCCTACTACGCCAGTGCCCGCCTGTGGGACGACGGCGTGATCGATCCCGCCGACACCCGCCGCGTGCTGGCCCTGGGGCTGTCGGCTTCGCTCAACGCCTCGATTCCTGACGCCCGGTTTGGCGTGTTCCGCATGTAAGGCCTAGAATGTGTATGAAACATTTATTTGGTACACATCATGCGCACGAACATCGAGATCGACGACGCCTTGCTGGCCGACGCGATGAAGGCGGGGCCGTACAAGACCAAGAAGGACGCGGTCGAGGCGGGCTTGCGCCTGCTGGCGCGCCAGGCGGCCTACCGCGAGATCCTCAAGTGGAAGGGGCGGCTGCACTGGGAGGGGGACGAGTCCATCGACTGGACGGCGGCGCCGGCCGCCGGCCTGCGCGTGCAGGAAGGCGTGCAGAAGTCCCTGCCGGAGCGACGCCGTGCTCGTCGTTGATTCCCGCGTCTGGATCGACTTCCTCGCCGGCCGGCCGCAACCCGCCTGCCTCACCCTGGAGCGCCTGCTCGATCAGGGTGAGGTGCGGCTCGTGGTGCCGGATCTCGTCCTCTTCGAGGTGCTGCGGGGGTTTCGCCACGAGCATGAATGGCGACAGGCCCGCGCGCTCCTCACGGCGCTGGACGTGGAAGCGGCCAGCGCCCCCGAACTGGCGGTCGAGGCCGCCAGCCACTACCGCGCGTTGCGCGCGGCTGGCATCACGGTGCGCAGCGCGCTGGATGTCCTCATCGCCACGTTCTGCATCGACCGCGGCTACGCCTTGCTGCATCGTGACCGCGACTTCGATGCCTTCGAGCAATGGCGCGGCCTGCGCGCCTGGAATCCCTGAATCCGGACACGGGCCTGCAAATCCGGTCCATCGTCCCGGGAGGACCGTATGAAGCACCTGGACCTGCGGTTCAACGCGGGTGTTGCCACCGTCACGCTCGATCGTCCCGAGGTGCGCAACGCCTTCAATGACGAGGTGATCGCCGAGATGACGGCCGTCTTCACCGAATTGGGCGCTCGCCCCGAGGTACGCTGCATCGTCCTGGCCGCCAGCGGCACGGCCTTCTGCGCGGGCGCCGACCTGAACTGGATGAAGCGCATGGCCGGCTACTCGCGCGACGAGAACCTGGCCGACGCCACCGCCCTGGCGCGCATGCTGGAGGTGATCTACACCTGCCCGAAGCCGACGATCGCCAAGGTGCAGGGCGATGTGTACGCCGGCGGGCTGGGTCTGGTCGCCACCTGCGACATCGCCGTCGCGGCCGACACCGCGCACTTCTGCGTGAGCGAGGTACGTATCGGGCTGATCCCCGCCACGATCAGTCCCTACCTGGTGCGCGCCATGGGCGCGCGGGCCTCGCACCGCTGGTTCCTCACCGCTGAACGCTTCAATGCGGCGCAGGCCCTGCACTGTGGCCTGGTGCATGAGGCCGTGCCCGCGAGTGACCTGGACGCCTGCGTGGCAAACCTCGCGCGCGCCCTGGTGCAGGTCGGGCCCGAGGCGGCCCGGGCCTGCAAGACCCTGCTGCACGACGTCGCAGGCCGCGAGATGAACGCCAGCCTGCTGCAGGACACCGCCGAACGCATCGCGGATATCCGGGTCACGCCGGAAGGCCGCGAGGGCATCGGCGCCTTTCTGGACAAGCGCAAGCCGAACTGGCTGGCGGCAACGGGGAGCTGACCATGTTCAACAAGATCCTGATTGCCAACCGCGGTGAAATCGCCTGCCGTGTCGCGGCCACGGCGCGCCGGATGGCCATTCGCACCGTCGCCGTCTACTCCGATGCCGACGCGAACGCCAAGCATGTCGCGGCCTGCGACGAGGCCGTCCACATCGGCGGCAACGCGCCTGCCGAAAGCTACCTGCGCTGGGAGCGCATCCTCGAGGCCGCGCGCGCCACGGGCGCGCAGGCCATCCACCCGGGCTACGGTTTCCTCAGCGAGAACGAAGACTTCGCACAGGCCTGCGCCCAGGCGGGCCTGGTCTTCATCGGCCCTCCGCCTTCGGCGATCCAGGCCATGGGCCTGAAAGCCGAATCCAAGCAGCTGATGGAAAAGGCGGGCGTGCCCCTGGTGCCGGGTTATCACGGCAGCAACCAGGACGCGGCCTTCCTCAAGGCGCAGGCCGAGAAGATCGGCTACCCGGTCCTGATCAAGGCCAGCGCGGGCGGCGGCGGCAAGGGCATGCGCGCGGTGGACCAGGCCGCCGATTTCGACGCCGCCCTGGCCTCCTGCAAGCGCGAAGCGGCCAACAGCTTCGGCGACGACGCGGTCCTGATCGAGAAATACGTGCAGCGCCCGCGCCACATCGAGATCCAGGTGTTTGGTGACACGCGCGGCCAGTATGTCTGGCTGTTCGAGCGCGATTGCTCGGTGCAGCGCCGGCACCAGAAGGTGCTGGAGGAAGCGCCCGCGCCCGGCCTGTCGGCCTCCCTGCGGCGCCAAATGGGTGAGGCGGCCGTGGCCGCCGCCCGGGCCGTGAACTATGTGGGCGCGGGCACGGTGGAATTCATCGTCGAACAGAAGCCCTCGGGCGAGATGGCCTTCTTCTTCATGGAGATGAACACACGGCTGCAGGTGGAACACCCGGTGACCGAAGCCATCACCGGTCTGGACCTGGTGGAGTGGCAGCTCCGCGTGGCCAGCGGCGAGTCGCTCCCGCTCACCCAGGACCAGCTGCGCATCGACGGTCATGCGATCGAGGCGCGCATCTGTGCCGAAAACCCCGACAACCAGTTCCTGCCCGCCACCGGCACCTTGCAGGTCTATCGCAAGCCGGCCTGCAGCAGCTTCACGCGTTCGCCGGTGCGGGTGGACGATGGCGTGCGCGAGGGCGATGCGATCTCGCCGTTCTACGATTCCATGATCGCCAAGCTGATCGTGCATGGCGCAACCCGGGAGGAGGCCCTGGCTCGCCTGGACGAAGCGCTGGCGCAGACGCAGATCGTGGGGCTCGCGACCAACGTGCAGTTCCTGCGCCGGGTGGTGCGCAGCGACTCGTTCGCGCAGGCCCGCCTCGACACCGCCCTGATCCCGCGCGAGGCGGCCGTCCTGTTCCACCAGCAGGCCGTGCCGCTGGCGCTCGCGGTGGCGGCGGCCGTGGCGCGCACGCTGCTGGACGAACGCGCTCAGGCCGGACCTGACCCGTTCAGCCGCCGCGATGGCTGGCGTTCGCACGGCGAAGCGGTCCGCCGGTTCGAGTTCGAGTTCGGCGGGGAGCACGCCAGTGCCCAGTTGACCTACGGTCACGATGGCGCCCTGTCGCTCGCCGTGGGCGAAGCCGTGGGGCCGCTGGTGTTCGAGGCCGTCGGTGACGACGGTATCGACCTGCGCTTTGCCGGCCTGCGTGAACGGGTCACGGTCCACGCCCAGGGCGAGACCGACCATGTCTTCACCGCGCGGGGCGCGGCGGCCATCGTGTCCCTGGACCTGCTGGCCCATGCCGGCGAGGGGGAGACAGAGGGCGGGCGCCTGACGGCGCCCATGCCCGGCAAGGTCGTGTCCATCGCGGTCAAGGCGGGTGACCGTGTGGCCAAAGGCCAGGCGCTGGCCGTGATGGAGGCCATGAAGATGGAGCACACCATTGCCGCTCCGGCCGACGGCACGGTGGCCGAGGTGCTGTATGCGCCTGGCGACCAGGTGGCGGAAGGCGCCGAGCTCCTGCGGCTCCAGGCCGTGGCCTGAGCGCCACCCCGTCGCGAGAAAGACCGCAGCGAGGGCAGGCTGCACCATCTGGGGAACAATCGCGGGATGCGTATTGCCGTCTGCCTCAAGGACCAACGGGTCGAGCCCTGGCTCGAGGGCCTGGGGGCTGCCTTGCCCGATGCCGAGGTCCTTGCGTGGGCCCCGGGTGCACCGCCTGCCGACTACGCGGTCGTGTGGGCGCCCCCGCAGGCCTTCATCGACGAACAGCCCCGGCTGCAGGCCCTCTTCAACATCGGAGCCGGCGTGGACGCCCTGATGAAGTTGCGTCTGCCGCCCGCGTTGAAGGTGGTGCGCCTGGACGATGCAGGTATGGCGGTGCAGATGGCGGAATACGTGTGCCATGCCCTGATTCGCCATTTCCGCGAATTCGACGGCTACGAGGCCGACACCGCGCAGGGCCGCTGGTCGTTTCGCAAGCCGCGCGCGCGCAGCGACTTCCCGGTGGGCCTCCTGGGCCTGGGTGTGCTGGGCCGCCGGGTGGCGCAAGCCGTCGCGGGCTTCGAGTTTCCGGTGCACGGCTGGAGCCGCACGCCGCAGCGGCTCGAGGGCGTCACCTGCCACGCGGGCGACGCGCAGCTGCCCGCCTTCCTGGCGGCCACCCGCGTGCTGGTGTGCCTCTTGCCGCTCACCCCGGCCACCACCGGCATCCTGCGGCGTGAGACGCTCTCGCAGCTGCGACCTGGCGGCTACCTGATCAACGTCGCGCGTGGCGCGCACCTGGTGGACGAGGACCTGCTGGCCCTCCTGGAAAGCGGCCACCTGGCGGGCGCCACGCTGGACGTTTTTCAAACCGAGCCGCTGCCAGCGGACCATGCCTTCTGGCGGCATCCGAAAATCACCCTCACTCCCCATACCTCGGCCCGCACCTTGCGCGACGAGAGCATCGCGCAAATCGCCGGCAAGGTCCGGGCCCTGGCGCGCGGCGAACCGGTTGCCGGGGTGGTGGATCGTCATCGCGGATACTGAGAACCCTATGAAACTGCCATCACGCGTCGTGCTCGTCGACGTCGGCCCCCGTGACGGGCTGCAAAACGAGAAGCAACCCGTCCCCGCCGAGATCAAGATCGGCCTGGTGCATAGCCTGCAGGACGCGGGCCTGAAAGAGATCGAGGTCACCAGCTTCGTGAGCCCCAAGTGGGTACCGCAGATGGCGGACAACGCGCAGGTCATGGCCGGCATCGAGCGCCGTCCCGGGGTGCGCTATTCGGTCCTCACACCGAACCTGCGGGGCCTGGAGGGCGCACTGGAAAGCGGGGCCGACGAGGTCGTGGTGTTTGGCGCGGCCAGCGAGGCCTTCAGCCAGAAGAACATCAACTGCACCATCGCCGAGAGCATCGAGCGCTTCGCGCCCGTGGTCGAGGCGGCGCGCGCCAAGGGCCTGGTGGTGCGCGGCGCGATTTCCTGCGCGGTGGGCTGCCCCTACGAGGGCGAGGTCGCTCCCGAGCGGGTCGAGCTCGTGGCGCGCCTGATGAAGCAGATCGGCGTGCAGCACATGGGCGTGGCCGACACCATCGGGGTGGGCACGCCGCTGAAGGTGCAGCGCGCGCTCGAGGCGGCCCTGAAGCACTACCACGTCGACGACATCTCCGGCCACTTCCACGACACCTACGGCCAGGCCCTGGGTAACACGCTTGCCGCGCTGGAGATGGGCGTGTGGCGCTATGACACCTCGGTGGCGGGCCTGGGGGGCTGCCCGTACGCCAAGGGCGCCACGGGCAACGTGGCCACCGAAGACGTGGTGTACATGCTGCAGGGCATGGGGATCGAGACCGGCATCGACCTGGACAAGCTGGTGGATGCGGGCCACTACATCAGCCAGTTCCTGCAACGCAAGCCGAACTCGCGCGCGGCCACCGCGATCCTGAACAAGCGGGCCGGATGAACGCGAACCCTGCGATGTGCGGCGCCGAGCTCCATGCCCTGCCCGAAGGCGTGCAGCGCGTGGCGCGCGTCCTGCAGGCGCAGGGCCATCCCCACCTGCCCGTGATGCTCGATGGCGCCGCCCGTACCGCACAGGAAGCAGCCGACGCCCTGGGCATCGCGCTGGGCCAGATCGCCAAGAGCATCATCTTCCGGCGCAAGTCCGATGACGCACCGGTGCTGGTGATCACCTCGGGTGACCGCCGGGTCGACGAGAAGAAGGTCGATGCCCTGGTGGGCAAGACCGGCCGTGCCGATGCCGATTTCGTGAAGGCGCGCACCGGGTTTTCCATTGGAGGGGTGTCCCCTCTGGGCCATGTGCAGGCGCCGGTCACGCTGATCGACCGCGAGTTGTTCCGCTTCGACGAGATCTGGGCGGCTGCCGGTCACCCTCATGCCGTGTTCAGGCTGCGACCGCAGGACCTGGAGCGCCTGACCGGCGCGCCCGTGGCCGACGTGGTGCAGGCGCCGGCCTGATACGGCGGACACGCGCATGACCGATCACCGCGCTCCCTTGCTGCAGCAGGCCCGTGCCGTGCTGCAGTCGGCCCGGGAGGCGCCCGGGCCCGTTCGCTCGCCCTGTGTGTCGGTGTGCCGGATGGACGCGACCCGCGGTTTGTGTGAAGGCTGCCTGCGCACGATCGGCGAGATCGGGGGCTGGTCGGAGCTGGACACCTCCGAGCGACTGGCCGTCTGGGCGCGGATCGTGCAGCGCGCGCAGCCGGCGGCGGCTCCCCGCAGCGACGGAGGCACACCATGAAACGCGTCACCTGCTACCTGGACTTCATCTCGCCGTATGCGTACCTCGCGTTCGAGCACCTGCCGCAAGCCCTGCAGGGCTTGAGCTATGAGATGGACTACGTCCCGGTACTGTTCGCAGGCATGCTGCAGCATCACGGCCAGCTCGGTCCTGCCGAGATCGGGCCCAAGCGCGAATGGACCTACCGGCAGGTGCTGTGGCTTGCCCGCCAGCATGGCATCCCCATGGACCTGCCAGCGGCCCACCCGTTCAACCCGCTGGGGCTGCTGCGCCTGGCGCTGGCCTGCCCGCGTGAGGCGGCGCAGGCCGGCCCGCGCGCGGGCCGCGTGAATCGCCAGGTGTGCGAAACGGTGATGCGGCATGTGTGGCGTGGGGGTGCCGATGCCGCCGAGGCGGGTCGGCTGCAGTCGTTGGCACAGGCGCTGCAGCCCGCGCGTGATCCGGGCGGCGAGGCCGTCAAGTCGCAGCTCAAGGCGAACACCGCCGAGGCGATCGCGCGTGGCGTGTTCGGCGTGCCCACCTTCGCGGTGGATGACAAGCTGTTCTGGGGCTTCGACGCGCTGCCCCTGCTGCGGGCCTGGCTCGCGGGCGATTCCTGGTTCGACGGCGCTGACTGGGAGGCGCCGCGGCACCTGCCAGTGGGCGTTTCACGACCGGGCGCCAAGACCTGAGGCCGCCTCGGGCTGGCTGCGCCTCGCGGGCGCGCGGCCCGCCTGCCAACGTCGCTTCGTCAGCGCGGACCGAGCCACGCGTGGCGGCCCGCATAGCGTTGCACCGACCCCCACGAGCCGCATTCGCGTGCCACCTGCGGCCAGATCCGTTGCAGCAGGTCGCATTCCGCCATCACGTCCGCCGTCGCCTCATGGCGCGCCACGCAGGGGATGCGGAAATGCGTGAGCCAGTCGTCCAGCGCGCGCGCCTGCACCTGCGGGTAGGCGACGGTGCACAGGTGCGCGATGTCCAGCCACTCGCCTTCCAGCGGCCGACCCAGGTGTTCGCGCGCGCAGCGTTGCAGCAGGGTGCGGTCGAAGCTGGCATGGAAGGCCACCAGGCGCGCGCCCTGCGCCCACTGCGCGAAGGCGCGCAGGGCCTCTGCCGGATCCATGCCCTGGCGCTGCACGCCCACGCCGATGCCATGCACCAGGATGTTGGCCTTGTCCGAGACCCGTGTCGGCCGCAGCGTGAGCGCCAGGCTGTCGCCGGGTTGTAGGGCGATGCGCCGCGTGCTCCAGTCCACCCGCACGCCCATCGCCGCGATCGCGAGCAGCTGATCGCGGTGCACGTCCAGGCCGGTGGTCTCGACATCCAGCACCAGCCATCGTTCGCTGGCCGCCGCTGCCTGGATACCGCGTCGCGGCCACCAGCGTTCCAGCCAGGACCTCATCGCGCGTAATCCAGCTCGAGCCGCTGCTGCAGGCGCCGTGCCTCGCGCAGGCTGGTGGCGAGGATGCGGCGGTCGATGCCGCTCAAGGTTTCCAGCGTGAGGCGGTTCGGGTGTGCCGACCGCGCGACGTCGGGCTCCAGCTGCAGCCGCAGTCGCAGGCTTTGTACGTATTCAAAGGCGCCCACCCAGCTTTCGTACTCCGTCGGCTTCAGGCCCAGGGCCTCGCCGGTGCGCAGCAGCCGCTCGCGGGTGGACGTGGCCGCCACGCCGTGGGCCAGGCCCAGGATGCGCGCCGCGTCCACGAACAGGGCGGCCCCCTGCAGCTTGAGGTCCACCGTGCCGGCGTCGTCCAGTTCGACATGCCCGAACCAGTTCAGGGGCGAGCGATGGCCCAGCGCGTTGACCGCCAGCTGGTGCAGGAAGCGCGGTGTCTCGCGAATACGCTCGGCTACGCGCTGCGTCAGAGGCTCCGCCAGGCCGGTGTCGCCGGCGATGGCGCGCAAGTCGAAAAAGATGCTGGCGTGCAGCAGGTCTTCGGGGCTGCCGTGCCCGATCCAGTGCGAGAAGCGCTCGAGCCATTGCGACACGCGCAGGCAGCAGGCCGGCTGGCCCGCCATGATGCCGCCCTTGCACAGGGGATAGCCGCAGGCATCCAGCGCCTGGTTGACGCCGCCGGCCCAGGCGCGCAGGCGTTCGAGTTCAGCGTCGGAGGTGTCGTCCGGCAGCAGCAGGGCGTTGTCCTGGTCGGTGGAGATGGTCTGTTCGGCGCGGCCCTCCGAGCCCAGGGCCAGCCAGCACAGACGCTGCAGGTCCACGCCGTGGGCCTGCGCCTGCAGCACCAGCAGGCGCCGCGTGAGCAGGTCGTTCAGGTGACTGATCAACTCGGTGATCTGTCGGGACTGCACGCCCTGCACCAGCAGGTTGCGCGCGAGTTCGCGGATGTCCGCAGCCGCGGCCTTCAGGGCGTCCAGGTCCTGCGCGCGGTGGATGCGGGCGCTGACCTGCTGGAGGCTGGCCCGTTGCAGCGCGAAGAGGTCGCGTTCCGAGACGATCCCCATCACCCGCCCTTCGCGCGTCACCGGCACATGGCGGATCGCGTGCTCGCTCATGACCAGGGCCGCGTCCTGGGCGGTGTGCCGGTCGGTCAGGCTGCGCACCGGGGACTGCATCACCTGCCCGATGGGCGTGTCCAGGTTGAAGCCGGGGTCCAGCACCAGCCCCAGCAGGTCATGCCGGGTCAGGATGCCGCACAGACTGCCCCCTGCATCGATCACGAGCATGGAGCCGATGTGGCGTGCGTGCATGGTTTGCAGCGCCTCGCGCAGCGGGGTCTCGGGCAGGCAGTGCGCCGGTGCCTGTCCGGCCAGCTGCGCCAGCGGCGTCTCCATCGTCTGCTGCGACAACACCCGGCTGCTGTAGTCCTGACGCAGGGCCTCGCGCGACTTTTCAAGCAGGGCCAGCACGCGCCGGTTCAGGAAATCGGAGAAGACCGGGCTACGCGCCGCCAGATCCTCGACCGCCGCCGCTGGAACGGCCAGCACGAAGACGTCGTCGGCCGCCGCATAGGTGGAAAGCACCGCACGCCGGGCCAGCGCCGCCGCCACCGGCAACATCTCGCCCGCCTCGTAGGCGAACACGCGCGATTGGCCCAGCGGCCCCTGCTCGCTGCGCACCGTGCCCTGGCGTATGAGGAACAAAGTGTGCACCGGTCCCTGCTGGGGCGAGAGCAGCACCTCGCCCGGCTCGAGGTAGCGCTGCTCGGCCCGGATCAGGAACGCGTCCACGTCCGCCGCCGGCATGTCCATGAAGGGGGGCCACTGCTGCAGCAAGGTGCGGTAGTGCCCGAGCAGGGGGGCGGCAGGGGCCGACAGGGCGGCAGGCGGGCCTGAATTCATGTCTTGGTGTTAACCCTACATCAAACTTACGATGCGTCAGGGCGTAAGAAACGGGTAAGTTGCTATTTCGACAGTCGCGAGTCGTTACCTACGCAAAGCGAACATGCTCACGGCATTGGTTCTTGTCAAGCTCATCGCGGAAATCGCCCTGATGGCCCTTGTGGGCCGCTGGGTGCTGGGCTTGCTGGCCGGCCAGAAGCGGGACCAGAACTTGTTCTACCAGCTCCTGGACATGGCGGTGCGTCCCTTCGTCTGGTCCGCCCGCCGGCTCGCGCCGCGGGTCGTTCTGGACCGCCATGTCCCGTTGGTGGCGTTTTGTCTGTTGTCCCTGACCTGGGTGGTGGTCACGTTCTGGCGCATCCAGATCTGCATCGAGATCGGAGTTCACCTGTGCCGTTGACCACCCGCCTCCAGCTGATGGGATTCAAGTTCCTCGGCCGCGCGGCGCTGACCCTGGGCCAGCGTGAGGATGCGCTGCGGTACTTCGAGGCCATGAATGCCCTGGACGCGGACCATCCTTACGCCCTGGCCAGCCGTGCCCAGGTGGAGGACCAGTTGGGCCGCCCGGCCCGCGCGATCGCGCTGCAGCGGCAGCTCACCCAACGCACCCCCGGCCAGGCCAGCGCCTGGTTCAACCTGGGCTACATGCTCGAAAAGGCCGGCGACCTCGACGGCGCCCTCGAGGCTTTCCGCGAAGCGACGCGCTTGTCGCCCGCGCTCGACCGGGCCTGGTACGGCCTGGGCCTGGTGTTGATCCGGCTGCGCCGGTTCGACGAGGCCGTCGAAGCCCTGCGCAAGAACACTGAACTGCAACCCATGAGCCCGTACGGCTGGTACCAGCTGGCCCGGGTTCATGTCGATCGGCAGGAGCCCGATGAGGCTGCGAAGATCATTCGCCACCTCAGGGGGTTCGAGCCGAAGGTGGCTGCCCAGCTGGAACGTGAGACCGGACTGCGCGCTGCGCCGTCCGCCTGACGTACCGGGCCGCCAGCCGCGCCGGACTTGGACCGGGCGGATAGAGAGCCGTGACCGGAGGCAGTCTTGCGGGCAACCGCAAGGGGTCGCGATCCGCCCGTCCGGGCGATAGGTAAAGAGGCAGGAGACTATGGAAGTTTCAGAGAACCACCGCCAGTACTGGCAGAAGAACCTGAACATCACCGCCATATTGCTAGCAATCTGGTTCGTGGTGACCTTCGTCGTGAGCTATTTCGCGCGCGACCTGAGCTTCAACTTCTTTGGCTGGCCGTTCAGTTTCTGGATGGGCGCCCAAGGTTCGTTGATCGTGTATTGCCTGATCATCTGGTTCTATGCCCGCCACATGGGCAAGCTGGATGTCGAGCACGGCGTCGCCGAGGAGGAATAAGACATGGCTGGAATGTTTGGCGACGATGGTGGCGCAGTCACCGCAGAAAGCAACCGTGCTTTCAAGCAAAACCTGAACAAGGTCTACACCTGGTACATCGGCGGTTTCATCATCTTCGTGGTCGCGCTGGCGATCCTCGAGCAGATGGGCCTGCCGCGTGCGTGGATCGGCTACATCTTCCTGCTGGCCACCATTGGCCTGTACGCAGGCATCGGCTTCATGAGCCGCACCAGTGATGCCGCCGAGTACTACGTGGCCGGCCGCCGCGTACCCGCCGTCTACAACGGCATGGCCACCGGCGCGGACTGGATGTCCGCCGCCTCGTTCATCGGCATGGCGGGAACGCTCTACCTGACTGGCTACTCCGGCCTGGCCTTCATCATGGGCTGGACCGGGGGCTACTGCCTGGTGGCGCTGTTCCTGGCGCCCTACCTGCGCAAGTTTGGCCAGTTCACGATTCCCGACTTCCTGGGTGAGCGCTACGGCGGCAACCTGCCCCGTCTGCTGGGCATCATCGCCGCCATCCTGTGCTCCTTCGTGTACGTGGTGGCGCAGATCTATGGCGTGGGCCTGATCACCTCGCGCCTGACCGGCGTGGCCTTCGAGCTGGGCATCTTCCTGGGCCTGGGCGGCATCCTGGTGTGCTCCTTCCTGGGCGGCATGCGCGCGGTGACCTGGACCCAGGTGGCCCAGTACATCGTGCTGATCGTGGCCTACATGATCCCGGTGGTGTGGCTGTCCGTGAAGCAGACCGGCGTGCCGGTGCCGCAGGCGGTCTATGGCTACCAGCTGGAGAAGGTCACGGCGGCCGAGAAGCGCCTGACCGATGATCCCAAGGAAAAGGAAGTGCGCGACATCTTCGCGCAGCGTTCCGCTGCCCTGGCCGAGAAGCTCAAGGACCCGGCCGCTGCGCTGGCTGCCGACAAGGACGCCGCGACCAAGAAGGTCGAGGAACTGAAGGCCGCTTCCGCGCCCGCCGCCGACATCGCGGCTGCGGAGAAGGCCCTGGCCGCCCTGCCCAAGGACGCCGAAGCCGCCAAGAAGGCCTGGACCGCCGCCAAGGCGAGCGCGGACACCAAGTCCCGCCCGCTCAACGGCATGCCCAAGCACGCGCAGCAGTATGCGGGCGACCCGAATGGCGATGCCAAGGCCCAGGAGGCCTACGACACCTCGCGTCGTAACTTCCTGGCGCTGATCTTCTGCCTGATGGTGGGTACGGCAGCCCTGCCGCACATCCTGATGCGCTACTACACCACGCCTAGCGTGAAGGAAGCGCGTGAGTCGGTGACCTGGTCGCTGTTCTTCATCTTCCTGCTGTACTTCACTGCGCCTGCCCTGGCGGTGCTGGTCAAGTATGAGGTGTTCAACGTGCTGGTGGGAACGCCCTTCGACAAGCTCCCCGTCTGGATTGCGGCGTGGGCCAAGGTCGACCCGTCGCTCCTGAGCATCTCGGACATCAACAAGGACGGCATCTTCCAGCTCAACGAGATGAGCATCGGCGGCGACATCATTGTGCTGGCGACCCCCGAGATCGGTGGGCTGCCGTACGTGATCTCCGGCCTGGTCGCGGCGGGTGGTCTGGCTGCGGCGCTGTCCACCGCGGACGGCCTGCTGCTGACGATCGCCAATGCGCTGTCGCACGATCTCTACTACAAGATGATCGATCCGAACGCGCCCACGGCACGCCGCGTCATGCTCTCGAAGGTCCTGCTGCT
>JACCDP010963505.1_pt1 | contig 28743 bp, 21 predicted proteins | sample 7445841 | NCBI WGS metagenome assembly JACCDP01 (sample SAMN15323441, study PRJNA562643) | freshwater metagenome | isolation source: river surface water | place: USA:Blue River Watershed | collected 2017-08-17 | reverse complement strand
ATTTTTTGCCGTATACGAAGTTATATTTCTACTGCAAGAAAAAATCATAACAACATTTGGCAAGCTTTAGCCTCTGCCTTAAAAGGAAACCCTTTAATGTTTAATTTTTGTACTGAACAGTAACAAATCCTAAATAAATCCTAATTAGCGCAAATCATTTACTCAAAACTAATTTCCGTTTGCCCGCTTCCGGCCATAAAATCACGGGCTTCCATTTTGCTTATTTTTTCCATGGCGCGCCGGTGTAATTCCATAGGCGATAAACCGCTTTCTTCTTCCCCTTCTTCTTCTGCATTGCTTTTTGCATCGGGGCTTTCCTGCGGCTCCTGCAGGTTAATTTCTTTTACTTTGTAATTGGTTAGTTTTTTCCCTTTGGCCTTTATGCCCATCACCTGTACAAACTCATTTAGCACTATGTTTTCATCAGGTAATTGTTTGTCTTTTTCCTTGCCAAATTTTATATCAATTACCGGGTTTATTTGCGTGCTCGCCAATTCAATTCTTGAGCCTTCTACTTCCGGAATCAACAGTATTTTAGTGGAGGTTATTTCAGGTACAAAGCGTTTGGTAAAGTAGGATTTGCTTTCTGCATCATAGTAAATAATGGAAATGGTTTGCTGGGCATAGAATTTTTCAATCAGGATAATGTCCTCATCAAAATGGTTAATTAGTTCGGGGGTGTACAGTTTGTAATATCCGCCCGATGTAATGGTGAGTATTTTATCTTCCGGTGTAAATTTGCCTATGTAGGTGCCATGACTGGCTTTATTCAAGCGGTGTACCGAATCGTCAAACCAAATATCTTCTGCTGCCAGGGTTGAAACTCCTTTTTCCCTTAAGCTCACTTTCTTGATGGAATATTTGGTAATGATGTTGCCCATAGAGCTGCGGGCCTTTACCTGTAATTCGGAAAAGTCGACATCTATTTCAAATTTCCGGAGTCCGGCCACCTGCCTCAGGTGAACAACTACTTTTTCAGCCTCTCCTCCCGGGTTGGCAGTAAAGTAAAGCACTTCAGAGCCAGCGGTACCTTTGGTCAGGTCATATTCCTTATCGCGGGTAATACCGGTAACATTGAAACGCTTCATAAAACTTATTCCTTTAGGGCCATCTCTGTAGATCATGTTGTAGGTAGTGCGTTCATCGTTCTTTTTAAAGATGCTCACATGAATGATGTCTTTTCCCACAAAGACTTTATCGGCTACTTTAAACACCTTCATTTTTCCTTCGCGGGTAAAGGCAATAATATCGTCAATGTCTGAACATTCTGTTATAAACTCGTCTTTTTTAAGGCCGGTACCCACGAAGCCTTCAGCTTTGTTGATATAAAGTTTTTCGTTGGCTAAGATAACCTGGGTAGCTACAATGTTATCAAATTGTTTTAGTTCTGTTTTACGCTCTTTTCCGGCGCCATATTTCTTTTTTAGTTCTTTAAAATATTCAATGGCATAGTCGGTAAGGTTGGCTAAGTGATTTTTAACCTGTGCTATTTTTTCGTCCAGGTCGCGCATGTGGTCATCCGCTTTTATGCTATCAAAACGGGTAATGCGTATCATCGGAATCTGCGTTAAGCGTTGCAGGTCGTCGTCGGTAATTTCACGGATGAGTTTTCGTTTATGCGGAGCAAAACATTCGTACAAATATTTAAACAGCGACTCTTTGGAGTTGTGCTTTTTAAAGTCGATGTACATTTCTTCTTTAATAAAGATTTTTTCCAGCGAAGCGAAATGCCATTTTTCTTCAAGTTCAAATTTTTCAATTTCTAATTCCCTTTTCAGTTGTTCTACTGTTTGATGGGTAGAAATTTTAAGCATTTCACTTACTCCAACGAACCGGGGTCTGTCGTTTTCAATAACTCCGGCATTTGGGGAAATAGAAAGTTCACAGTTGGTAAATGCATAGAGGGCATCAATGGTTTTATCTGGAGAAATTCCGGGTTGCAGGTGTATAAGTATTTCAACGTTCTCCGATGTATTGTCTTCTACCTTTTTTACTTTTATTTTTCCTTTATCATTGGCCGCCAGTATGGAGTCTATAAGAGAACCGGTAGTGGTACCGAAGGGAATTTCGGTAATGGCTAATGTTTTGGCATTGACCTGTTGTATTCTGGCCCTTACTTTTATTTTTCCCCCGCGCAGGCCATCTTTGTATTCAGCACAATCGGCCAAACCACCGGTAGGGAAATCGGGATACAATTGTACTTTTTTACCTTTTAGTATGGCAATGCTTCCATCTATAATTTCATTAAAATTATGGGGCAGAATTTTACAGGCTAATCCAACCGCAATACCTTCTACACCCTGAGCCAGCAAGAGCGGAAATTTAACCGGAAACACCACCGGCTCTTTATTTCTTCCGTCGTAACTTAACTGCCAGTGAGTAGTTTTTGGGTTGTACACTACATCCAGCGCAAATTTAGTGAGGCGTGCCTCAATGTAACGCGGGGCAGCGGCATTATCACCCGTCAGTATATTTCCCCAGTTTCCCTGGCAGTCGATCAGCAGGTCTTTCTGGCCTATTTGCACCAGTGCATCTCCAATACTGGCATCACCGTGTGGGTGGTACTTCATGGTATTTCCAATGATGTTGGCCACTTTATTGTAACGGCCATCTTCCATTTCGTACATGCTGTGTAAGAGCCTTCGCTGAACGGGTTTAAGCCCATCTTCAAGAGCAGGCACGGCACGTTCTAAAATAACATAAGAAGCATAGTCGATAAACCAGTTCTTAAACATGCCGGATACCTGGGTAATTTTATCCAGTTCGTTATGATTTTCCTGTTCGTTGGTGTTGTTAGTGTCTTGCATGAGATATACTGTACAGTTAGGAATAACTTTGTTTTCGATTCATAAAACAGGAAGTTTAAATAGATCTTCCTGAATGATATATTTAATTACTTAGTTTTTCCAAATTGAATGTTAAAGTTAAATGGTTACTCATTTTGTAATTTCTAATTCCTATTGTACTTTCAATAATTCTTCTTCCAGGTCTTTTTCTACCCGCAGGTTTTCAATAATAAATTCCTGCCTGTCCATGGTGTTTTTACCCATATAGTAGTTCAGGAGTTCCTGTATAGACGATTTCTGATCAATTAATACCGGTTCCAGCCTGATGTCTTTGCCAATAAAGTGACGGAATTCATCGGGGGAAATTTCTCCCAAACCTTTAAACCGTGTTATTTCAGGTTTAGGTCCCAGTTTAGCTATCGCCGCTTTGCGTTCTTCATCGCTGTAACAATATTGGGTTTCTTTTTTGTTCCTTACCCTGAATAAAGGGGTTTGAAGGATGTATATGTGTCCGTTTTTTACTACGTCTGGAAAAAATTGCAGGAAGAAGGTGAGCAGTAAAAGCCGTATGTGCATACCGTCTACATCGGCATCGGTAGCAATGATGATGTTGTTGTACCGCAAGTTTTCCAGTCCATCTTCAATGTTTAGTGCAGCCTGCAGCAGGTTAAATTCTTCATTTTCATACACTACTTTTTTTCCCAGTCCGAAACAATTGAGTGGTTTTCCTTTCAGGCTGAATACGGCCTGGGTGTTGACATCGCGGGTTTTGGTGATGGAGCCGCTGGCCGAGTCTCCCTCACAGATAAAGATGGAAGTTTCGAGCCTGCGCACATCTTTATTGTCATCGAGGTGTATGCGGCAATCGCGTAGTTTTTTGTTATGCAGCGAGGCTTTTTTGGCCCGCTCGCGGGCTAATTTCTGTATACCCGCTAATTCTTTACGCTCGCGTTCGTTGGCAATGATTTTGGCATGAAGCGCCTGGGCAGTTTCCGGATTTTTATGTAGAAAATTGTCAAGTTGTTCTTTAATAAAATCCGCCACAAATCCTTTCATGCTTTGTCCGCCCGGGGCAATTTCATTGGAGCCTAATTTGGTTTTGGTTTGCGATTCAAAAACCGGCTCCTGAACTTTAACCGAAACGGCTGCTACAATAGACTTGCGTACATCCGCTGCCTCAAAATCTTTTTTAAAGAATTCACGTATGGTTTTGGCCACCGCTTCCCGAAAGGCAACCTGGTGGGTACCACCCTGTGTGGTGTACTGTCCGTTAACGTAGCTGTAATATTCTTCCGAGAAATGTTCATTGCTATGGGTCATGGCAAGTTCTATATCATGACCTTTGAGGTGGATGATGGGGTAAAGTGTTTCTCCGGAAATGTTTTTTTCCAATAAATCTTTTAGGCCATTGGCCGATTTGTATTCCTGACCATTGAAGTATAGACTTAAGCCGGTATTGAGGTAGGCATAATTCCACAACATTCGGTCTACATAATCATTTACAAAATGGTATTTTTTAAAGATGCTGTCGTCGGGTTTAAATTCAACATAAGTGCCGTTAGCCTCGTTGGTTTTTTCTAATTTGGATTCAATTTTAAGTTCCCCTTTGCTAAATTCTGCTGATTTAGCTTGCCCGTCGCGGTATGCAGTAACTTTAAAATGAAAGGATAATGCATTAACTGCTTTAGTACCTACGCCGTTTAATCCAACCGATTTTTTAAAGGCCTCAGAATCGTATTTACCACCGGTGTTTATTTTAGATACTACTTCTACTACTTTACCTAATGGAATACCACGACCATAATCGCGAACAGCAACCAGTCCTTCTTTTATCTGAACTTCAATTTTTTTTCCGGCACCCATCACAAACTCATCAATGGAGTTGTCCATTACTTCTTTGAGTAGTACATAAATACCATCATCAAAAGAAGAACCATCTCCTAACTTACCAATGTACATTCCGGGTCGTGTACGGATATGCTCTTTCCAGTCTAAGGATCGTATATTATCTTCGGTATATTTAGCAATTTCTGCCATAGATTGAAATTTTATTCAACAAAAAAAAGAGTTAAAAAAACAATTAGCCAATTTGTTAATTAGCCAATTAGCTAATTAAAAAGGTTTCTCGAAGCCACACGAGTAATTAGCTAATCCACAAATTGGCTAATTGGCTAATTCACTAATTGGCTAATCAATTAATCGCCATCAAACAAATTACCTAAACCACCCAGTATGCTTCCTTCTTCTTTACGGTTGCTGGTAGAGCCATAAGCTAATATTCTTCCGGCAAGCCGGCTAATGGGCAATGACTGTAACCATACCTTACCTGGCCCGCGCAAAACGGCATAAAACAATCCTTCACCACCGAAAATTACATTTTTTACTCCTTTTACAAGTTCAATGTCGTAATTTACCTGCTGTGTAAAAGCGACAATACAGCCGGTATCTACCCTCAATAATTCACCAGGCTGTAATTCCTTTTCAATCACATATCCTCCCGAATGAACAAAGGCCATTCCGTCTCCCTCTAATTTTTGCATAATAAATCCTTCACCTCCAAATAAACCTGTTCCTAATTTTCGTTGAAATTCTATACCCACACTTACTCCTTTGGCAGCACATAGAAAACTGTCTTTCTGGCAAATTATTTTACCGTTCAGGCTGGCTAAGTTTAAGGGGATAATTTTTCCGGAATAAGGTGCTGCAAAGGTTACGGTTCTTTTGCTTTGAGAGATGTTGGTGTAAAGGGTCATAAATAAATTTTCGCCGGTAAGTAATCTTTTACCTGCCGAAAATATTTTTCCCATAATGCTGGTATCCTGGTTGGCAGAGCCGTCTCCAAACAGCGTTTGCATTTGAATGCCGTCTGTCATCATCATGAAGCTTCCGGGTTCTGCAATAACACCCTCCTGCGGGTCTAATTCTACTTCCACACACTGCATTTCTTCGCCGTGTATTTTGTAATCTATTTCATGGTTATTCATGGTAAACTATATTTTATGCTAAACATTAAATCTAAAATGCATCACATCGCCATCATTCACAACATATTCTTTCCCTTCAATCCTCAACTTGCCCACTTCACGGCAGGCAGACTCGGAACCCAAGGACACAAAGTCGTTATAGGCAATAACTTCGGCTTTAATAAATCCTTTTTCAAAATCGGTATGTATTACTCCGGCGGCCTGCGGAGCGCTCATGCCTGTGGTAATGGTCCATGCCCTTACTTCTTTAACCCCCGCAGTAAAATAGGTTTGAAGTTTTAATAAGCGGTATGCAGCCCGAATGAGTTTGTTTACACCTGGTTCATCCAGGCCTAAATCTGCTAAAAACATTTTTCTTTCTTCATAGCTTTCCAATGCAGCAATTTCTGCTTCCATTTGTGCGGTGATGATGAGTACTTCAGCTTTCTCATTTTTCACGGCTTCTTTCACGGCATCCACGTGCTTATTGCCTGATTTTACAGAAGATTCATCCACATTACACACATACATTACAGGTTTAATGGTTAGTAAATGCAGGTCACTCACGTATTTCAGGTTTTCCTCTGCAACATCGCAGGAGCGGGCACTCTGTCCGGATTCTAAATGTTGTTTAAATTTTAACAGGGTATCATAAGTTTTAACAGCTTCCTTGTCTTGCCCGGTTTTGGCTTGTTTTTCAAATTTTTTCAGCTTGGCATCTATCGATTCCAGGTCTTTGAGTTGTAATTCATAATCAATGACTTCTTTATCACGTACCGGATTAACGCTACCATCTACATGCACTACATTTGGGTCGTCGAAACAACGTAAAACATGCAATATAGCATGGCATTCGCGTATATTGGCTAAGAATTTATTCCCAAGTCCTTCGCCTTTGCTGGCGCCTTTCACCAAACCGGCAATATCCACAATTTCAACCGTTGTAGGAACTACTTTTTCCGGCTTCACTAAGTATTCCAGCTTTTCCAAACGCGGATCAGGAACTGTAATAACTCCCAGATTGGGCTCTATCGTACAAAACGGAAAATTGGCAGCCTGTGCTTTGGCATTACTCAGGCAATTAAAAAGGGTTGACTTTCCTACGTTCGGCAATCCAACTATCCCACACTTTAACGACATATTCTAATATTTTATGATTATAAAACCTGCAAAATTAACGGAAACAAAGAAATAATCAGTTTAAAATAAAGCTAAATAAACCAATACTTTACCATTCAGGCTGTTAAGTTATTCAGGGCACATCCAACTATATATTTGCAAGACTCTCCCTGCTTTCAACACCTCAAAGGCTCAATGTACAAATATACCAAGTAAATAAGCGGGAGTTTGTGTGGATATAGCGGCCAATTAACAGAGTTTTCAACATCTTCTTCTCTTTATTAACAATACCAGCAGGGCAGTGAGGATAAGGATTATTTTTGCCGGAAATTTTAGTTTATGCCAGATATAGCCCAATTAAACAATATTTGTATTCAGGTAAGAAGAGACATTGTAAGAATGGTTCATGCGGTTAATTCGGGTCATCCTGGCGGCTCTTTAGGTTGTGCAGAGTTTTTTACGGCGCTTTACTTTTCCGTAATGAAGCATCAGCCCGCCAACTGGAACATGGATGGGGCAGGAGAGGATCTCTTCTTTTTGTCCAACGGACATATTTCTCCTGTATTTTACAGTGTTTTAGCGCGTTCGGGTTATTTTCCGGTGAAGGAACTGGCCTGTTTCCGCAAATTAAATTCCCGTTTACAGGGGCATCCTACCACTCATGAAGAACTTCCGGGTGTGCGCATTGCTTCCGGCTCCTTAGGACAGGGCATGTCTGTAGCCATTGGCGCGGCTCTCAGCAAAAAATTAAATAAAGATAATACCATTGTTTATTCTTTACACGGCGATGGGGAGTTACAGGAAGGGCAAATTTGGGAAGCGGCCATGTATGCTGCTGCCAAAAAAGTGGATAATTATATTGCCACCGTTGATGTTAACGGGCAACAAATAGATGGTTCTACAGATCAGGTGCTAAACCTGGGTAGTTTAAAGGCAAAGTTTGAAGCATTCGGATGGGTGGTTTTAGAAAATAATCAGGGAAATAATATTGAAAAAGTTATTGAAAGTTTACATACCGCTAAATCTCTTCTGGGGAAAGGACAACCCGTAATCATATTAATGAAAACCGAAATGGGGCATGGAGTAGACTTTATGATGGGCAGTCATAAATGGCACGGTGTTGCACCCAATGATGAACAATTAGCCAAGGCCCTGGCACAGAATGCCGCAACTTTAGGGGATTATTAATCAGAAAGAAACTTTTTTTTAGGATGACTTGGATGCTTCGTGGCCAGAGCTGTTAATGGTTTTGTGCATATAGGTCTAATAATTGCTATATATCGGATCTTTCTCTATTTCTACAATTGTATTGCGGTAATCATAACAATGATGGATAAAATATACAGTTTGATAAGATAAAAAAACAAAAATATTGTTTCACTTTAGGACAACTTTAGTATCTTTATATGAAAAATAAAAAAGTACGGACAATTATTTTTTACAAAACGTATTTTGAAGAGTTTTTTGTTAATCAAAGACAAAAAGTCAAGGATAAGATCATTTGGACATTTGATTTAATTGAAGAACTTCATCGTGTACCCGAGACTTATTTAAAACATATTGAAAATACAGATTATCTATATGTAATCAGAGTTCAGCAAGGGACTGATATTTTTAGGATATTTTGTTTTTTTGATAAAGGGCAGTTGGTTGTTTTAGCGAATGGCTTTCAGAAGAAATCTCAAAAAACACCAAAAATAGAAATTGAAAAAGCGATAAAAATTAAGGAGGAATATTTCAATGAAAAAAAGTAACATAAAAACTCTTGAACAATTTAAAGAGAAATATTATGGGAAAAGAGGAACAAAAAAACGCGATACACTGGAAGAGGGCTATGCAGAATTTAAAATAGGTATACTAATTCAGGAAGCCCGTAAAGAGAAGGGTTTGACACAGGAAGAATTGGCAGAAAAATGCGGTACTACCAAATCCTATATTTCAAAAATAGAAAACAACATAAAGGAAGTCAGAATTTCGACCTTGAAAAAAATAGTTGAGCTTGGATTTGGTGGAAGATTGCAGTTATCCATCCAATTATAAAGAATCCAGCGAAAACTACTCATTTTTAATATTGAGGCTTAATGCAAGAATAACACCTTGAAGACAAAACAACAACTCCATAACATACTGCTGCTTAGTTTTATCCTGATCAGTAGTATCAGTTTTTCGCAACATACTGAGAAAGCGGGTATACAGTTTGGTGCCGGAAAATTTGATTCCACCGCCATAACACGTTTGTTATTTATATTCGACGATTCCTACAGCATGTACGGCACCTGGAACAGCGGAACAAAAATTGATATTGCCAAAAAACTGATGGGAGAATTTTTAGACAGCATAAAAAACACGCCTAACTTAGAAATAGCCCTGCGTTGTTATGGTCATCAAACATCTTTCAGACCCAAAAGAAATTGTGAAGACAGTAAATTAGAAGTGCCCTTTGCCCCGGCTCATCAAAATGCCAAGCTCATCAAAGACCGCATCCACCGCTTAGAACCAACAGGTACTACACCTATTGCCTATTCTATTGGAGAATGCGCCAAGGATTTTAGTGAGAAGGCTAATGTGAAAAACCTGGTGGTGCTGATAACTGATGGAATTGAAGAGTGTGGGGGAGACCCCTGTGCGGTTTCTGCGGAATTGCAGAAAAAGAATATTTTTCTTCGCCCTTTTGTAATTGGGGTTGGCTTAGATATAAAATTTGCCGATGTTTTTGGATGCATGGGTAAATTCTATGACGTAAGCAATGAAGCAAATTTTAAAAATGTACTAAAGCTGGTATTGATTGAAGCCCTAACCCAAACAACTGTTCAGGTGAACTTAAACGATATTCATAAAAAGCCTACGGAAACCAATGTTACCATGACTTTTTACGATGAGCAGCAACATAAAATAAAATACAATTACCTGCATACCCTCAATCACCGTGGAAACCCGGATACCCTGGTGTTAGACCCGGCATATACCTATTCCATCAAGGTACACACCATTCCTCCGGTAGAAAAAAAGAATATTACCATACAAAAAGGCCGGCATAATATTATTCCCATTGATTGTCCGCAGGGTTTTTTAAATGTGCTGGTAGATGGCACTAACCTCTACAAAAACATTCCTTTTATAGTTAGAAAGGCTGGAGACCCCAATACCATTCATGTGCAGGAAGTAGGGCATCCCGAAAAATATTTAGTAGGTAAATATGATCTGGAAATATTAACCCTTCCGCGCATAACTGTTCGTGAGGCGGAAATAAAACAAAGCAGCACCAATACCATTAAAATTCCGGCGGCGGGTCAGGTTACATTTAGTAAGTCGGCCCCGGGCTATGGAAGCATATATCAGGAAAATGGGAAAAAACTTATTTGGGTAAGTAACCTGAATGAGGAGCAGGTAAATGAAATTGTGTACCTGCAACCTGGACAATACCGGGCAGAGTACAGGGTAAAAACAGAGCTGGAAGCCGAGAGAACGGTGGAAAGAAGGTTTACGGTAGAGGCTGGAAAAGCAGTAAGTGTAAAGTTTTTTTAGTCAAAACTATTTTTACTCCCAATAAATGTTATCCCTGATTTTTTTGACGGGGGTTTAATTTGTGCGGAAGATTTTGATAATAGAGGCCTACACTTTAGTTGGCTATGCTAGTACTGACCCAAAAAATTCTTGCTCATGATTTTTTGAATAAGTACAGTTTAACACTTTATTATTCTTTTGCATTACGGCTGCTTTTCTTTTTTATCATCGCCCTTGTTTTCGTAAAGCAATTTCTGCACAAGCCTTCTACCATAAGACTAAAAGACTTGAATTGAAATCCACTGGGTACTTTAAGAGTTGGTATGGCAACATCTGTTAAACAATATACGCTTTCACAATTTGCACAGCTAAAATGAACATGATTGTCTTGATGGTTGTGTTCAGGGCAATGAGTTGAGCACAATGCGTAACAAGCCTCACCGGAAGGAGTCATAACTTTATGTATTAGTCCTTTTTCTTCAAATGAGTTCAGGGTACGATAAATGGTTACCCGGTCAAAATCTTTTCCTAATTTTTTCTCAATATGATTGTGCGAGATGGCTTTTGTATTTTTAAGAAAAACGTTGAGAATTTCAGTTCTTGGTAATGTTTTCTTTAAGCCGTGATCATCTAATAAGCTTGCTATAGGGCCCATAAAACAAAAATTAATAATCAAAATTACCATTTTTATTTAAACGGAGAAATTTTAATAGTGTCCGGCTACACTCTCTGTACAAGAGCCCAACCCTTTAATCGTGAGACTTTTCTCGTAAGCGAAATTAGTTCCCGCCTGCCTTTGTAACAGTACTGTGGGCGGCGGGCAGGGAACAATCCCGACCACCGAAGGTGCATCGGAAGGTTTAATATTCCGTTCTCATAGGGCGGAATTTGTATACTGGGCTTGTCCTGGCCTCATACCTGTAATTTAGCAAATAAACCTACTTCCATTGTGAATGGTGGTGTCAATGGTTCAGAGTTTTTTTGGAGGAGTAAAATCGGGAGAAATTCTTAGAACAGTAATTGTTAATAATAAGCTGTAAGCAATCAATTAAGTATTCAAGCGAAGTTTTATGTGCAATTTATTGTCATATTAAATAGGCGATTATATTTTACTCTTAAGACTTTTCGTTTATGCGGGTTTGGCGGAACAATTCCAACCTCTGAAGGAGAGGTGTAAGGATGCAGGTTTACATTCCTGTGACATATGTTTATGCACGGCCAACATGGCCTATTCCATAATTTTTTTAGCTAAAAATATAAAAGGAAAAAAAATTATTGCAATAATGTTGCAATAAAGATAAAGAAGTATATATTTGCATCAATGTTGCAACAAAGGGGTAACCGAAAACCTTTAAAAGAGTAGGCAATAATCTTTAATCTTATACCTATGAAAAACGAAAAATCAGCATTGATTTCAGCAATACTAGCTGAGAAAGATGCAGCTGTATCTGTACATTGCAGCAACTGTGGTCATTGTAGAACAACATTCTAAAAACCTACCGGAGGCAGCAGAACATCTGCTGTCTCCGGTTTTTAATCAGAACCAATAAAATGGAAATGAATTGTTTAACTGAAACAACCCGGCTTGATACAAATCAACTGGAACGCATGTTATTATACCGGAATGAAAATGTGATTTCCAGGTTTACGGATTTGTTTGAAATAGACGAAGTGGAGGCAGAAGATATTTTAAGGGAAACTCAAAAGTTTTTATTTATCTGCCAACTAAAGGATGTGTTTATTCCAGATGATTTACTAATTATTGATGAAATGTGGCATAATCTGATATTATTTACTAAGGACTATCAGGAGTATTGTGATAGATATTTCGGAAGGTATTTCCATCATTTGCCAGCGCTTAAAATTGAAAAGGAGCAGCAAAGAAAAAAGAATGAAAGCAATCCTAAAGCAGCCAGAGCTGAGTACCTGAAAAAACTCGAATACATTATGAATGTGACCTTCGACCATCTGGGGGAAGAAACGGTAATAAAATGGTTTAGAGAATACCCGGTTAAATACAGTAGAGAAAACATTAAAGCACTTAGAAGGGCATGAGCATTTTTCCTAAACGAACCATTCCTGGTAAAGGGGTTACGATACACTGGAATTTTAATACGACACATCTTAACGGAGCACACATTTTTCCTTTTGTACGAATTGGGGTTAAAAGTCCGGACGGATCAATAATGATGTTATATGAGGGAAATGTATTGGCTCTTCCAGATGGTAGTGTTAAGGAAGAAACAAGTTCTGAGATGAAGGCTTATAAGTATCTAAATAAAAATACACCTCTTCTTGTGTTGGCCGATTATCTGAGCGGTCCGATGAAAAGAGAGGTTTTAGCAGACATACTTTTAAATATACAATCGGGAAGGCATTTTTATTTTTATTACCCAGTATCAGATTCAGCTATACCAGGTAAATATGAGCTAATCTCTGAGGTTCATAGTGAAGGGCACATAAAATATTCTAAAACTGCAGCGGATGATTTCTTTTTTGTAGAGAAGGTCGAAAAGGTTAGTGTTGTGGAGCAGGAACACATCAAGGTTGCAGAAGTGAAGAACTTTTCTGCTGAGAAAGTACCAGCCAAACTGGTTGAATGTTTTTATGTGGATAAGCAACTCCAAACCCGCTTGCAGGTTTTCGAAATACCTGCGCATGCTACAGTACCGGTGAAATTTACCTCCAACAGGGCTTTTCTTCTATACAATGAAGAAAGAGAAGTGATTTCACTTAATTCTGTGGCGCCGGTTTTTTATTTACGCAATCAACACCTGTTATCTCTGAATAAAAATGGAGAGGTATTGATTATGGATAAAAACCAAGAAGAGGCATTCAAGCTTACCGGAACAAGTGCAAAGGTATGGCTCTCTGCTGATGGTATTACCGAAAAGCCAGCAGATGTTGGTCCGGAATATTTAGAGTTGCTGCAAAATGGGATTATTAAAGAGTTTTTTTATTGATTCATATGAAATACCCATGTTCCGCCGAGCGCAAACACAAATGAGGGCAAATGTGTAGTACACATTTGAGCCAGATTGTGGGAAGACTGGTTATTCCATATGACAACTAAAAAAACAATAATCTACATATGAATAACCAAAAGCTGTTTGCTTGCAAACAACGATGAAATTTAGTCGAATTGAATGCATAGGCAGGCTAAGTAAAGGAATAATAACACTACAAAAAATTAACTATATATGACAATTGACCGAACAATAAATTACGCATGAAAGTCATATCAATGTTTTTATTTTTATCATACCTGAATTTTGCCTCGGCACAGATGCAAGATACTTTACAAGAGGTCGAGATCATTTCCAAATCATCTTCCAGGGAACTGGAAGAAAGTCCAAATTCAGTGAATGTTATAGAAACCAAACCATATTATCATCAGTCTGTATCACTTAACCAACTAATTAATAGGAGTTCAGGGCTACATGTGCGTCAGGAAGGAGGATTAGGAAGTCGGATTGATATTTCGGTTAATGGAATATCGGGAAAACAGGTAAAGTATTTTCTGGATGGTATACCCATGGATTACCTGGGTCAGGGTATTGGCATAGCTACATTGCCAGTTAATACCATTGAACGGGTTGAAATATATAAGGGATTGGTGCCGGCAGAATTTGGTGCGGATGCATTGGGAGGAGCCATAAATATTGTAAGCCGAAAGGATATATGGAATTATGCAGATGCAAGTTATTCAACAGGTTCTTTCAACACCCATCGTGCAACATTAGGCATTAAACTACAAGGTAAACAACATGCCTTTGTTTCCTTTAACGGGTTTTACAACTATTCTGATAATAATTATAAAATTGATGCCAGCATTCCTGATCAGTTCTTTAATCCACAATCAGTCCGAATCAACTTATTTCATAATCGTTTTAGAGGATTCACAAATAATTTAGAAGTTGGAATTAGAAATAGGAAAAATGTTGATTTTTTAAGTTTGTCTGTACTTCATTCACAAACGGACAAACAAATCCAGAATAATGTTATTATGACTCAACCCTATGGGGCAGCTAATTACTGTGAATCAGCCCTGAATACAGCGATAAAATATAAAAAGTACAACGTGTTCAAAAACACGGATGTTAATGTTTATGGAGGATTCAATATGATTAAAGGGCTTTTTACGGATACTACTCTGAATGTTTATACCTGGGATGGAAAAGTATTTGTAAGGAAAAGTTATGGTGGCGAAATTTCAAGCTCCCGTAATCTGCTCAATTTGAAAACATATAATGGAATAGCCCGTACTAACATTGTGTTCAGGCCAGCACCGGGTTCACTATTCAACCTTAATGTATTGTGTACTTATTTTACCAGAAGCGGGTACGATACCGTTGCAGAAAAATATTACAAATACGATTACTTTAAACATCCAACATCCATGTTTAAAACAGTTGGAGGTATTTCTTTCCAACAGCAGTTACTTAATAGTAGATTCACTAGCATTACAACAATAAAGTTTTTTGGCTACAAAGCTCAGGGATTTATTATTAATAATAATTTGAAATATATTCCTATTCCCCGGCAGCAACAAAGTATAGGCTACAGTGAGGCAATGAAATGGATGTGGACATCCGGATTAATTTCAAAAATAAGTTATGAGTACGCTATTCGTTTACCAGATGAACAAGAGTTATTCGGAGATTATATGCTTCTTAAAGCAAACCCAGGTTTGCTTCCGGAGCAGAGTCATAATATAAATGGAGCCATATTATACAGTGCTAAGAAACTTGGTTTTACACTGAGCGCTTTTTACAGAAACATTAATAATATTATTTATCTGCGTTCTTCCCAATTTTTTTCACAATTCCAGAACCTCTTGAGTGCTGAAATTAGAGGGGTAGAAGGTGAGATTAATTATAAGCCTATAACGCTGCTTAGCTTTACAGCAAATGCAACGTGGCAGAGCACACTAAATAAATCAAAATCGGAAAATTCTGGTGTAACAGACAACAAGTATTACAATTTGCAATTACCGAATATCCCGGTATTTTTTGCTAATGCCGGAATTCAATTAAATAAAGATAAGTTTTTGCTAACTCATGCCAATTTGCAACTATGGTGGAGCTGTGGTTATGTAAAATCATTTTACTTGTATTGGTCTATTGACGGAACAAAAGATAGTAAGGCAGAAATACCAGAGCAAATCTCGCAAAATGCAGGTATTTCTTATTCCATATTCAATGGGAATTATGCCTTTAGTCTTGATTTACAAAATATAACTAGTAATAAACTTTTTGATAACTATAGTGTTCAGCTTCCTGGTCGGGCAATATATTTTAAAATCAGAGCCTTTATAAATAGAAACCTAAAAATTAATAATTAATTAATAATAAAAAAATGAAAAGAAAAGCCTTATCAGTTAAATTGATTATGATAGTGTTTACATCAGCTGTTATTGCGTTTGCATCCTGCAAAAAGAAGGAGAAGACACCTGATGAATCGTCTACGCCGAATGCAGTAACTATTAACTATGCCATTGCAAATGTGGGTGGCGCATTCCCGAATCAAACAACTTACATACAGGGTTTGAAAGATCTTTCAGCAAGCAACCTGGATAACAGCAATGCAAGTGAATCATCCAGTTTTGCTTCTATGTGGAGTTACAACGGCGCTGTATACCTTACTGCCTTCGGCGCTCCTGCAACTGCGGTTAAATATACCTTTGATGAAAACGGTAAGGCAGTTGTATCCGGTAAGTTAATTGTTCCGGGAGCAAATACATTTTCGTCACTTGAATTTGTGAGTGCCACAGAAGCTTACGCATCTGTTGGCGGAGGTCTTGCCAGGGTGGTAAAATTTAATCCGACTACTTTTCAGGTAACCGGTGAAGTAAAACTGAATACCATTCAGAAACCGGCAGCAGCCTCGGTGTATTACTTAGGAATGAAGGCCAGAAATGGCAAGTTATTCATGGGTGTACGTTACTTCGATGCTAATTTTACAGACCTTGTTGATTCTGCTTTTGTTGCGGTAATTGATTTAGCTACTTCCAAAGTGGAGAAATTAATTGCTGACGGTCGCACTAGTGCCATCTTTGCAGCTGGTTCATCTATAAATAGTATCGTTCAGGATGATAATGGTGATCTTTATATACAAGGGATGGGGTCGGGAAATAAACCAAGTGGTATTTTACGGATCAAAAACGGTGAAACCAATTTTGACAACTCTTATTTCTTTGACCTGAAAGCCTCAACAGGAAAGGATTGTTCAGGCTTGTATCATTTTGGAAATGGTTTAACATTCACAACACAGATCCAGGATCCTTCAGATCCTTATGAAATGAATGGACCTAATTATAAGTACGTAAGAATAGACCTCGCTGCGAAAACCAGCTCTGGGATTATAGGAGGTGTACCAGCGATATTCGGATCAAGTACTTCCATCATGCGCAAGTTTGATAACACTTCTATCCTTTTTGTAGTATCCACGAATACTGAAAATGCGATCTATAATTACGATATTAACTCAGGAGTCTCTACAAAAAAGATTAAACTTAATAACGGAGTTTGTACTGGATTTAATCAATTGAACTAAACAAAAAAGTAAGCCCTGCATGGTGAATATGATTTTGCAGGGAATTATTATGATTATGCTGAAAGCTTCGCAATTATCAAAAATGTATAACAGGCATGCTGCCTTACAGAACCTTAATTTAACCGTAAATCCTGGCGAGATATATTGCCTGCTGGGAGCTAATGGAGCGGGAAAATCCACTACCATTAACCTTTTTCTTGGTTTTATACGTCCAAGCAGTGGAAAGGTCTATGTTAATGATATAGATGTAAATGAAAATCTCTCTGGAATAAAACAATATATTGCTTACATACCTGAAAACCTTATGTTATATCCTTACCTGAGTGGTCTTGAGAACCTTGAGTTTTTTTGTAAGCTAGCCAATAAAAGGTATTCAAAGGTAGAGTTGTTGGATTTACTCATCAGGTGTGGATTACAGGAAAATTATTTAAGAGAACGAGTAGCTGTTTATTCAAAAGGCATGCGCCAGAAAGTTGGAATAGCAATGGCTATAGCAAAAGAAGCTAAGGCATTGTTACTGGATGAACCTACTTCTGGTCTTGATCCTAAAGCGAGCAATGAATTTTCGGAATTGTTACTTAACATGAAAACAAAAGGTCTTGCAGTACTTATGGCAACACATGATTTATTCAGAGCTAAAGAAACGGGTACACACATTGGTATAATGAAACAAGGACAATTGGTGGAGTCATTTGCTTGTCAGGAACTTGGATTTAAAGATATGGAATCACTATATCTGAAGCACATGCATAATTAGAAAGGTAGCTAAAAAGAAAATGAAAACGTTGTTTTATAAAGAAATAGTTACCCTATTCAGGGACAAAAACCTGCTGATGCTTTCTTTTATTTTGATAACTTTTACAGGAATATCTGTACTGATAAATTTTATTAATTATAGGAGTGAAGTGAAGTTCAGAGAGGAGGCAAAAAAAGAGAAACGACAGCAATGGCTTCAACAAAACCCTAAGCATCCGCATATCGCGGCCCATTTTGGCACTTTCGCATTCAAACCTAAGACTTTATTATGTTTTGTGGACCCAGGTATTGATGCCTATGCCGGAACTTATGCTTACATGGAACCACACCGTCAAAATGATTTTATTTTCAGGCCTGCTGAGGGAAAAAACGCTTCTATTCGTTTAGGTGATTTTACAGTAACATTGGTTCTTCAGTTAGTCCTCCCTTTATTTATTATATATATCTGTTACTCCTCGTTTTCAACTGAAAGGGAACAAGGCACATTAAAATTACTTGTAAGTCACGGCCAACAGTTGGAAAAAATTATTTGGTCAAAGATCCTGGCCTGTTATTCTATCGTATTTGCGTTAACCGCCATAATATTTCTACTTGTTCTTTGTGTTGTTTTAAATAGTGAAATGTGCATTAACCTTCCTGAACAATTTACAAGAATACTTATTCTTATTATTACCTATAATCTTTATTATTTTATTTTTACTGCTCTTTCTGTTTGTATTTCTGCACTCAGTTCATTTTCGAAAAATGCGCTGCTTTTACTTATTTCTGTTTGGATGGGATGGTGTATTATTTTACCAAAAGCAGCCGCCAATGTTGCGGATAGTTTATATACTTTACCAGCTGATTATAACTTTAGGGTAAACATACAAAACGATATTCTGATGGGGATAGATGGTCATAATGCACACGACAAACGAAGTGAGGAACTAAAGCAGGGATTGCTGAAGAAGTTTAAGGTAAAGGATGTTGCTGATTTACCTTTCAATTTCGAGGGTTATGTTATGCAAAAAGGAGAAGAATACAGTAGCATGGTTTATGATAAACATTACAGTTTCATTCAGGATATACTTAAGAAGCAAAACCGCATCAGTGAATATATAGGAATTATAAATCCTTTTTTAGCAATGAGAAACCTTTCTATGGGAATTAGCGGAACAGATATGAATGCGCATTCGGTTTTTCAACAATCGGCGGAAGAATACCGACGTAACTTTGTGCAACAAATGAATGAGGATATGACGGAGCATAGTCGTTACGGCGACTGGGACTATAGGGCGGGAAAATCCTTGTATTACTCGGTAAAAGAATTTTCCTATAATGAACCTGGAATAGGAAGTGTAATGCATCTATATATTATTGATATTATAAGTCTAATCAGTTGGGTAGTTATAATGATATTGCTGGTTGCTATAACTGCCTTTAGGATAAAAGTAGTATGATTTGAGCATTTTAAAATTGGAAGCCAATGCATTCAGCATTCAGATAAAACAAGCAATAAACCAAGTGAACTTATTTCAAGAAAAGGATCTACATGTACAAGATTATATTTCATCATGAACTTCAGCAATTATTGCGAAATAAAATGCAATTGATTGTTTTAATCATCATCATTTTCTTTGGCTTGTATGCTTTGTATTATGGAAACCATGAAATAGGAAAACAAAAGAACAGGATAAACAATATAGAGGAAAATTATGCACAGGAGATGAAAGAATACCTCATTTGCTTTGATGCTGATACAAGTACTGCTCAGGGAAAGGAGGATTTACAGAAGGTAATCTATCCGTCTAAAACAAGATTTAACTTTTATTTTTATGCTTTTTTCAAGCCTTGTCCCTTAGCTGCTTTAGCTATTGGTCAACGTGACCTTTCACCTTATTACACAAAATTAAATGCACAGAGTCTCTACCTGCAATTATTCAAATCTGAAATAACAAACCCACAAAAGTTATTGGCAGGAAATATCGACCTTGCTTTTGTGTTTATTTACCTTTTTCCATTACTTATTATTGCTTTTAGTTACAATTTACTCTCTGGAGAAAAAGAAAAGGGAACCTTCTCTTTGTTGAAGGTACATGCCTTTTCTATCCGAAGAATAATAATTTTAAAAGTAGTTTTTTATTATATTTTAGTTTTGGTTCTTGCTATCTTGTTTTCTTTTACAGGATTTTTTATTAGCGGGCTTACTTCTGTTTCACTTATGTTCAGCTGGATTTTAGCTATTGCCCTCTATCTTTTGGTATGGAGTAGCCTTTGTCTTTGTATTTCAGCATTTAATCAATCATCCTCCATGAATGCCATGTTGTTGTTGAGTAGCTGGTTGTTGATGTTAATCGTTATTCCTTCTGTCATAAATACTTTTGGTGAAATGGCTTCTCCGGTAAACCAGTCAACATTAACTAATGTGTTACGGCGAAAAAATATGGAATCTACCGACTCAGCAATGAATAATGTCCTGAATAGGTTTTACAAAGAATTTCCTGGTTATGCAATAGATACTACCCACAACGAATATTTTTATTACAAAGGTTATTCCGCCTTTTTGGCATTGGAAGACAAACACGATAGAGTAATGGTAGAAACATATTACCAAAGCATAGAACAACGTGACCAATTACAGCGAACGTTTAACTGGATTAATCCGGGAGCAACTATTTACCAAATAACTGTTGCACTGGCACACACCGATTTCACTGATATTATGAATTACAGGAGAGCCGTAGGTACTTTTCATAAAGCTATTTGGGATTTTTCAAATAAACCTTTGTTTAAAAATCAGCTCATGAAGAAGGAAAATTTTTTTTCTATGCCCGTTTTTCAACTGCAGTATGAAAATTCTGTATTCGTTTTACTGTTAGGTTTTTTGCAATTACTGCTGGTTTCTTTGGTGTTTTTTATTCCTGGGTTTTATAAATTAAAACTGCTTTAAGATGGCTAAAGATGAAATACTCAGTCATTCGGGAGATGAAGTTAAGAAAAGGACAAAATCGTCTAAATGTACGGTTAACTTTTATACGGATAACTTGTGGCGTATTATGCTAATTACAGCATTGCCCGGTATAGCTGGAATGTTAATTATTTCTGTCAATTCATTTTTTGATGCGGTATTTATTAGTCATTTTTTGGGTAGTGATGCATTAATGGGGATCTCCTTAACTATTCCAGCTTCAACAATTATAACAGCAGTAACTGGGATGATATCTGCTGGTTCAGCTTCGGTGCTAAGTCGTACTATTGGTTCAGGAGTTATTGAAAAACAACTTAAAATACCAGGAACAGTTTTTTGGATGAGTCTATCGTTATCTGTGGTATTAACTCCCTTTTTTTATTTTAGTTCCCCCTATTTCATTCAGTTGATGGGAGCAGATGGGAAGGCCCTCGAGTATGGTGTTGCTTTTTTTCAGTTCACTGTGCTTGGTCTTTTCTTTACAGTTTTTGGTTTGTCGTTAAATTCTCTGATAAGAGCTGAAGGTAAAATAAAGACGGCAATGTTGTTTTCTTTTTTATCTGTTATCTGTAATGTTTTGTTTAATTTTCTGTTTGTAGCTTATGCGGGTTGGGGTGTTAAAGGATCTGCCATTGCCACAATTATTTCCATGATTGTTTATTGCTTTGCAAATTTTTGGTATTTTTTTTTAAGAAAAAGGAATCATAAAGCCGGATTAATTAACTGGCCTGATTTTAAATTAATGCGCGAAATTGTTGATGTTGGCCTCGCTTCGTTACTGATGCAAATTAATAATTTTATCAGACAGGTGTTTATGTTTAAAACAGTAGCTTATTATGGTAATCCGGATCAGTTGACTTTTTTTTCTGCAGTTTTCAGAATATTTTCTTTGACTGCTATACCAGTGTTTGGAATATTACAGGCATTACAACCAGTAATAGGAATCAACTATGGAGCTGGGAATATAAAGAGAGTTAGAGAGGCAATGAAAATATATAGAATGTCGGGTGTATTTGTTTTGTTGATAATAACGCTTCCTATGCTTATTTTTCCACAAATGTTTCTGGAACTGGTATTACCTGAACAGGAATTTTCTGTTACAGACATTCTTTGCTTCAGATTAATGGTGCTCATCCTTCCTTGTATTCCTCTTTCCAGCTCAAGTATTATATTTTTTCAGGCAACTGGTATCAGTAAATGGGCTACACGCTTATCACTAGGGCGCGAGTTTCTTCTATTTATTCCATTGGTTATTGCTCTACCATTTTATTTTGGAGTACCTGGTGTCTATGCAGGAATAATATCAGAAAACATAATTTATGCCGGGATTACTTTTTTTACTGCTCAATGTCAACTTTCTAAATTGGAAACCAATTGTATTTCGGTTTAATGGGTCATTGATGTATATGAATGTAAATACCGGTTAGCAGGGAGCATAAATAATTTTTTTGCAGGAAAACGGATAAAGAACAGGTTGTGCAAATGTATAGTGAATACATTGGTATTTGACAGTTTGGTGGATTCTTAAGTATAGAGAATGTGAAAAGAGTGAGCATAGGTTTCAGGAGCCTGTGTAAAAGTTATTTTGTGTTTTTGAAGATGAGGAGACTGGAATGCACTATCAGTAGAGGTAAAGAGATTACTAATAAATAAATTTAGATGAAACTTAATTCTAAAATTCTGAGCATGAAGTTCGTAATGATTTTATCAATGTTCTTTATTCTCAAAACAACAGCTTCCCCTAATGAGAAGGGAAAGCCTATTCGCTTAACAGGAGTAGTCCTGGATCAGCAAACAAAACAACCGGTAGCGTTTGCAATGATTACTTGCTATAACGAAACAGATTTATCAATTATCAGCAGTACACAGGCAGATACGCAAGGTGTATTTATGTTAACTATTCCCCAGGGAATAAACTTGAAAATAAAAGTAGATTTCTTGGGCTATATGCCTTATGTTTTTCAGCATGTAAATACCGGTAAGGACAATGATTTGGGTGTTGTTTTATTGCAGAGCAATAGCCGAGAGTTACAAACCATAGAAATAGTTGCTGAGAAAGCGCAGATTCAATTTGCCCCCGACAAAAAAATTTACCATGTTGAAAAGGATCTTTTAAGTGGTGCTGGGGCCACAGCACAGTCAATACTGCAGAATGTACCAGGGGTAAGTATTGAGCAAGACGGTACACTTAACTTGAGAGGCAGTAGTAATGTACGTATTCTGGTCAATAGTAAACCTTCCTCAGTTACAGGTAGTAGTAAGGCAGATATTTTAAAGCAAATACCGGCTAATACAATCGATCGCATAGAGGTCATTACTAATCCGGGAGCTAATTTTGATGCGGAAGGCATGGTTGGTATTATTAATGTTGTATTAAAGAAGCAACGAAATGATGGATTCAATGCGCAGATAAATGGAACTGCCGGAACAAATGACAAATATTTTGGTGGATTAAGTATTAATTACAATATAAAAAAATTTAATTTCTTTGTTAATGCAGATAATCGTTTTACTATTGTCGACAATAGAGCTGATGTAGATCAGTATCGCAATTTTGTTAAACCGGAGTTTTTTTTACAAGAGATAACAGTAAGAAACAAAGAACAAAATTATAATTATAAAGGTGGAATAGATTTTAATCCCGATGAGAAAAATAATTTTACTTTTTATACTCTTCAAAATAGAAACTACTACAATGGTCAATTTAGTACTCGCTACGACAGTTTGGATAAATTTAAGCTCGTGCATAGCAGTTACAACAACCATAGCCAGATTAATGACGACTCCTATAACGCTGATTATACGTTAAATTATAAACATATATTTTCTGAGGGAGAAACTATAACCGCTGATGCAATTTATTCAGGAAATGAGGCAAACGCTCTGACTCTCGCAAGGCAATCAGTTTCTACGCCGGAACCAGCTCAGTATATTAATAATCGTAACGTGCAAAAGAACTTCCTTTTTCAGAGCGATTATGCACGTATTTTACCTGAAAACAAGGGGAAGCTGGAAGCTGGTGTAAGAAGTGCTGTACGCAATATTCATACCGATATAGTTTATCATGAATTCAACCATGATCATCAGCAATATGTAGCTGATAGTGCCAGAAGTAATCGTTTTTCATTTGAAGAAAGGATACAAACATTATATGGGCAGTATACTAATAAATGGAAGGAGATAGTTTGTCAGTTTGGCGTAAGAACAGAGGTTACGCACATTAAATCAGAATTACTGAATAATAAAACAAGTTTTCCGCAAAATTACTTCCTTTTTTTTCCCAATACATCATTTTCCAGGAAGCTTAAATCAGGCCAGCAATTGTCGCTCAGTTTCAACCGAAGAATTAACCGCCCAGCCGATTATCTGTTAATTCCTTTTCCTGATTACAGCGATTACAGAAACCTCCGAACCGGTAATCCATTTTTAAGGGCAGAGTTAGTTAATTCTTACGAAGTTGGATACAATAAGAATGCCGACAAGTATTCATTTTCTGCATCTTTTTATTATAGACACATTGGGAATGTGATTCGAAGAATTTACTCTTTGCAAAGTGATGGTTTAAGTAATCAGAGTTATACTAATGTTGGGCAGGCTGATAATTACGGCGTTGAAGCTTCAGTGACAGCAAATCCTTTCCACTTCATGAGTTTTACCGGAAACGTAAATTATTATCATTCTGTTATTACAAGTCACGATATTCAAACTTTCGACGCTAACTGCTTATTCGGGAAGTTAACTACTGTTTTTACCTTACCATACAAAATAAAAATGCAAGTAATCGGAAATTATCGTAGCCCTTACAACATACTGGGAGGGTATATTCTTCAACAAACATATATGGATATTGGAATTAAAAAAGAAATAACAAAAGAAAAAATTACAATAACCTTAAGGATAAGTGATGTTTTAGATAGCCAGCGCTTTCGTGTTGACAGATTTGGTGCTGGTTATTTTGTGCACGGAAATTATAAGGATGAGACACGTATTGTTTATTTAGGGTTTACTTATCAGATAAATAACTTTAGGTTTAAACCACAAAAAAGTATTGAAAAAAGTAATGGAAATACCGAAATGAGAGATTGAACATGGAAATTAATTGGGGAAATCATCATAAAGTAAGCGAGGGCAAACTATTGAAAGCATCTGCCACCCTTGAACATGCATTAAGTCTTTTTGCTGAAATGCCAGTCGTGGATAAAATGGCCATTGACCTCGGATGTGGAAGTGGTGCTGATACCAGTATATTGCTCAAGGAGGGATGGAAAGTATTAGCTGTAGATAAAGAAGTTGATGCTCTAAAAAAATTGTTTCATCAGGAAAAACTAAATCTACAGATTCTTCATGCTAATTTTGAAGAAGACTTAAATCTACCTTTATCTACATTGGTAAACGCTTCGTTTGCTTTGCCATTTTGCCAGCCGAAGGCCTTTATTAATTTATGGAATAGGATAGTTGCCACAATTAGAACCGGAGGAAGATTTGCCGGTCATTTTTTTGGACAGCAAGACTCTTGGGCTTCAAATAGTCACATGACATTTATTGAAATGGCGCAGTTAAAAAAAATGCTTTCAGGGTTTAATATAGAATACCTGGAAGAAACTAATAAAGAAGGAAAAACCTTGTCTGGATCAATCAAACACTGGCATGTGTTTCATGTGGTGGCTGCAAAAGTAGTAGAGTAGATGTTATTCAAGGGGTACAGGCCTGTGAGCCTATGCGCGGTACTGCTGAAGTTCGTTCTTGTGAGGATAAAAGTAACTGTGTGACGACCTTGTTTTTACTTTAAATTCTGGACATCTTGCACAACAAATCTTTTAGGGCAATTGTGAGAAGGGTAGGTTATAATTAGCCTTTGGGTAAGGTATAAAGAGTAATTTGGAATTAAGTTGAATTTTTTAAAAAATTCAAACCTGATTCGAAATTCCATTCTACTCCCAGAAAATGTTATCCCTGATTTTTTGGTGGGTTTTCCAACCTTTAGTGAATGGTTTTCTGGATAGCTTTACCAATTAAAGAATTGGCCCCAATTACACGATGATCAGTTGTTTCAGTCTCCTTCAAAATTAGACGGCGGTAACAGCTTTACCACAAGCAGGCACTTATTTACCGGATAATTGAAGTTTTTTCTCTCATACCTTTCTGAAAATCTGAATCTTGTTTTTGAGAAAAGAGGTAGGTTTCATAACTTGCAAAAAAAGATATACCATGAACCAGCGGTCGTTTACAAACGTTTGCCTGTGAAAATTTGGCTAATCTCTAATTTCAATAAGCTCATTTTGAGAATAACAATGGATAAACCAATGAATTAAGCATGAATAAAGATATTGAAGCCTACAACAATAAGCAGCAGGAAAGCGATAACGAAATCTGTACCATTCTTGCCAAAGAAATAACAGCACAATTGAAAGGAGCCGAAAGTAAGATATGGCATGCGCATCCGGTGTGGTTTCTTGACGGTAATCCTATTGTAGGCTATAGTAAACTAAAAGATTCCGTTCGTTTGTTGTTTTGGAGCGGACAATCTTTTGATGAGGAATTACTGAAAAAAGAAGGGAGCTTCAAAGCTGCTGAATTCAGGTACACCAGTCCTAAAGAAATAAATAAAAGCAACCTGAAACGCTGGTTGAAAAAAGCCTGCGAAATACAATGGGATTACAAAAACCTGGTTAAAAGAAAAGGAGTGCTGGAGCGTTTGAAATAAAAAAAGTTTGAAAAATTATGAATGCCCACTATACTGTGGGCAACATTAAACTACATAAAATGTTATTTTGGTTTACCTATATTAAATGATTTTAATTAATTGATTGCTAGTTAATTAAATAAAAATAAGATCAATACCTACCTTTTGTACCCCCTAATTTACCCATTCTTTGAATTGATATGAAGAACCTTATGGAATATCTTTAAATAAATTAAAGGTACAATCAATATACCCCCCTAATAGAGTGTACTCATATTTATAATTATTCACTCAATCAAACAACTTATGAAAAAATTAATTTACTCATTCATCATGTGCTTTTTTTGCTGCACATTTACTTTTAATGCTTATGCTCAGATACCTGATGGCAGTATAGCGCCAAACTTTAGTTTTAAGGATATTAATGGAAACGCCTGGAACCTATACAACTTATTGGCACAGGGAAAAACAGTGGTAGTGGACGTTTCAACTACCTGGTGTGGCCCATGCTGGGATTTTCACCGGAGTAAGGCATTAGATAGTTTGAATAAAAAACACGGACCAAATGGAACAGTTTCTAAAGAAATAGTAGTATTGTTTATTGAAGCAGATGAAAAAACTACTATGGCAGACTTGCAGGGATCAACTTCCGGCACTCAGGGCAATTGGATAAGTGGAACCTCCTATCCCATTATTGATTTAAATGCAACGGAGAGAAAAAGCTTTGAAAGTGATTACCAGATAAATGGCTATCCGACTGTATTCTCGGTATGCCCGGATAAAATTTACCGTCAGAATGCGCGCATAGAACATTCGGAATACTTATATAAAGAATTATCAACTAAATGCTTTGCAGGAACTCCGGCTGCAGATGCCAGTTTACATAATTCCCGCGAACAAAAATTTGTAAGCTGCGACAGCATTCAACCGGAGGTGATTTTAGCTAATTATTCAACTTCCCCGCTTACATCGGCAAAAATAAATTACACCTTAGATGGTACAGTTCAAAAAACATATAACTGGACAGGTAACCTGGCAACCTATGCTAATACCACTATAAAAAACATAAAGATAGGAACAGGCTTTGCCGGAAATCACAAACTGGTGGTGACAGTTTCCTCGCCCAACGCTGCCGTTGATACAAGATCAATCAATGATACAGCAGCTATTATACCTTACACCAAGCTTTCACCCACAGGTGCTAACCTGGTAACGGAAAGTTTTTCGGGAGCAACTTTCCCGCCATCTGGTTGGGGCTTTCAGCAAGGAAATTACTGGGATAAAAGAAAATGGTCGGCTACCCCTTATGGAAAGCCAGGTAACGGAGCGGTATTAAATAATCACTTTAATTGGTCAAACTCACCACAATTTAATACCAATGGAAACAGCCTGTATTTACCTTGTCAAAAATTCACTGGTATTAACCCAAAACTTACATTTGATCTGGCCCATGCACATTTGAATGAAAATTATGATGACCAATTAATAATAAAGGTATCAACCGACTGTGGCCTAAACTGGACAACAGTGTACATGAAACAAGATAATGATCCGGCCAATGCATTGGAAACAGTTACTATTTCAACCTATCCTAATAATTATACTCCGGCCTCACAAAGCGATTGGAGAAATGAAACAGTTAGCCTTGCGGCCTATGCTGGTAAACCTAATGTGTATATTAAATTTGAGTCATTTGGCTCAGGTACTAATGTTTTTCTCGATAATATTAATATTGTAAATGTAAGTGGGGTGGAAGAGAATCATTCGCTGAGTTATATGAGTTTAAGCCCCAATCCTGCAGCTGATCAGGTTCAGATGAATTTGAGCCTTACAAAAACTGAACCGGTAATAGTACAGATCTATAATGTTCTGGGTGAATTGCAGTATATGAACCAATGGAAAAACCTTCCGGAAGGAGATAATCAATTAACTATTCCACTTGAAAAAATGACAAATGGAATATATCATGTTATCGTTCATGCAGGCTCAGGAAGTGTTGAAAAAAAATTAATAATTACGCACTAAATTATTCTTATGCAAGTATCCGCTGCCAGGTGTAGCGGGTACTTGTTTATATTTCACTCCATCATTTCTGCTGTTGGTTCCGCTTTTTACCTTGTTGATATACTCAACAACGGTTAATTATACTGATTCAGGAAATACCTGAATTATCTGCTTTGTTATTTGACAGAATATACCTACTATTGTCAAATAGTCAATATCCAATGTTTTCTGCTACCTTTCCAAAAAGAAAACAAAAACAATTGGTCATCTTAGTTCCATTTGTTAGTTGGAAGAACTAAAGTTACTGTTCAGTACAAAAAATGCAGAAATGAACATGCAAGGGTTGAAATAGTATTCAAACATGTTGTTTAAGAGGGTGAAAAAGTATTGACCTTTGTACTCAATGAAAACGCCAGAAGGGTTTGT